>PPYF01469289.1_pt1 | contig 82301 bp, 89 predicted proteins | sample 1559871 | NCBI WGS metagenome assembly PPYF01 (sample SAMN08240021, study PRJNA423297) | Human gut metagenome, whole genome shotgun sequencing project.
CGGTGGTTGTGGCAACCGCTTCGGGCAGTTGTAACAAAGGGGAACTATTGGCAAAAGGCTTTGCCGGATGCCTGTTCAAACCGTTCTCCATATCGGAACTGATGGAGGTTTCCGACAGGTGTGCCATAAAAGCGACACCGGACGGGAAACCGGACTTTTCCGCCTTATTGTCCTATGGCAATGAAGCCGTCATGCTGGAAAAGTTGATAACTGAAACAGAAAAGGAAATGCAGGCGGTACGGGATGCAGCAAAAGAAAAAGACCTGCAAAAGCTGGATTCCCTGATCCACCACCTGCGCAGTTCGTGGGAGGTGCTCCGTGCCGACCAACCGCTGAATGTACTTTACGGATTGCTTCGTGGCGATGCTCTCCCGGATGGTGAAGCGTTAAGCCATGCCGTGACTGCCGTGCTGGATAAGGGAGTGGAAATAATACGGTTGGCAGAAGAGGAAAGGAGAAAATACGAAGATGAATAAGACAAAAATAATTGTGGTGGAAGACAACATCGTGTATTGCGAATATGTCTGCAATATGCTGTCACGGGAGGGCTACCGCAATATGAAGGCTTACCACCTCTCAACCGCGAAGAAACATCTGCAACAGGCAACAGATAATGATATCGTGGTTGCCGACCTGCGTCTGCCTGACGGCAGTGGCATAGACCTTTTGTGCTGGATGCGAAAGGAGGGAAAGATGCAGCCCTTCATCATTATGACCGACTACGCCGAAGTTAATACCGCCGTGGAAAGCATTTACAGGTGCGGACAATGCCAAGAAAGGATATTTCCATGAGGCGGAAGGCGGCACGTTGTTTCTGGACGAGGTAGGAAACCTCGCGTTGGAAACCCAACAGATGTTGCTCCGTGCCATACAGGAGAGGCGGTATCGCCCGGTCGGAGACAAGGCAGACCGGAATTTCAATGTCCGCATCATCGCTGCTACCAATGAAGATTTGGAGGTATCGGTGAATGAAAAGCGTTTTCGGCAGGATCTTCTGTACCGCCTGCACGACTTCGGGATAACCGTTCCTCCGTTGCGTGACTGTCAAGAAGACATTATGCCGCTGGCAGAGTTCTTCCGTGATATGGCAAACAGAGAGCTGGAGTGTAGCGTGAGCGGGTTCAGTTCCGAAGCACGTAAAGCGTTGCTGACACACGCATGGCCGGGCAACGTGCGGGAACTTCGGCAGAAAGTTATGGGTGCTGTATTGCAGGCGCAGGAAGGTGTTGTCATGAAAGAGCATCTGGAACTTGCCGTGACGAAACCGACCTCTACTGTCAGCTTCGCCTTGCGCAATGACGCGGAGGATAAGGAGCGGATATTGCGTGCGTTGAAACAGGCAAACGGCAACCGGAGTGTCGCCGCAGAACTGCTCGGCATAGGCAGGACAACACTATACAGCAAACTTGAAGAGTATGGACTTAAATATAAATTCAAGCAATCATAGCCCGTAATTCACTGAATTTGGCTATCTTTGCATAACATTTGAGAAAAACGGCGATTGGCAGGAGCTTTTCGCCGCCAACATATAGGATAAGACCGCAAGGCGTTTCAAGCGAAAATCTGGTAAATTGGAACTACGGAGACGATTGCGTGATGCTTATGCTATGCTTACGCATAGCGTGCATTCACGTACTCATGACTAATGACCTAAACTAAACTGTTTTTTTCGGTTCTTTCAGTGCCGAATATCTTGTATGCAGCCAAAAGAGAGAGAATTCCCCATTGATATTTTCTCTTTTCGCTGCAATCCCCTTTTATTCCATAGTCCCATTTGCAGATTACCCATTGCGGGTGTACTCCCACATCCTTGCATATCGACTTTCAGGCTGCCTGATGAGAATTGTGTCGCAAAGGTACTTGTCATGTCTTTCTTGTATTCAAGGTCACAGCCTGACGGTTCCCGACAAAATCTCCACGCTCCGCTTTGCAGAGGTCGTATTTGGTCGAGAAACCCTGCATAAAGAGCCATAACACCTTTTGAGGCGACATAATTTTCAATCAAGCCCGAAAGTAGCTGAAATGCTAAAAGAGGGAAAATAAAAAACTTAAAACTTAGAATTATGGCAAACTATGCAACAAACATTTTCTACGCAAGGACGGAAAACAAAGCAGACCTCGACAAGATAGAGGCATTCTTGGATGACACTTTCGACGGTTTTGTCAATAGATACAGCGATAGCGTGGATGCGGAGTTTACCTCTCATTGGGTTTATCCGGAAGAAGAAATTGACAGGCTGATAGCTTCGTTGGAAGCCAAAGACAAGACTTATATCAAAATTCTGTCCTACGAATTTGCGGACGAATACGTGAGCTTCAGAATCTTCTCACAGGGTAAATGGGATATCAAGTTGTAACTGTAAAATGACATGATTATGTACGAATACGAAGAAGATAGCGAAATTATAGGTGCGCACTGCACCTTGCTTACCCCCTATAAAGGCTACACAGAGGGAACAGTTGTCGGCGACTTCGGCAATAAAATAGTGGTACGTCTTAGTCGTGGCAAAGAGGTGGTCGAGTATCGTGATGAAGTGATTATTTACGATTAAATACAAGAGCGATGCAGCAGATAGCAATGAAATTCGTCCAATGGGACGTACCCGAATTAGAGAAGCTGAAAGACAGCAGGGTTTACCAATTACGGGAACAACTTGATAACGGAGAGAAGTTGAGCCGTGAAGACAAGAACTGGATTACCCGAAACGTGAAAGAGTGCATTCATTTCAAAAGAGGTATCGCATTGATGGGCTACTTCTTTGATTTCTCCGATGTTCTTAAACGATATTTCGTAAAACAGCACGGACATATCGCCGAGTATTACGCCATTGACAAAACAGCGTTGCGCTCTGTCCTGTATGATCGAGTAGAAAACATAGTAAAAGTAGAATTAAAATCAAAGAAACATGAAAGCAACGATTGAGCATAGCTTTTGTCCTTATTGTGACGAGGTAACAGAACTCTACTTCCGTATCATCAACACGATTCTTTTCTCCACCGATGAAGCGGAACTGCGTACCGGCATGGAACGCCTACAAGAAAAAACACGCCTTGATGATTATTTCGTCTTCGGCTATGGCAAGCATCATCTATGGGTTTGCCAAAGACGTCCCAGTAATCAAAAAAAGATTTTCGAGCATCGGGTAATCATGGCAGAATTTTGATGATACAGGCAGGAACGGGATAATCTTCCATTCCTGCCATGCCGCATTCCCTTTTTTACATTTATCTCTCTCTTTTGGCCGCGCCATATCCTTTTGTAAAAACCAGCCATTCGTGAAAAGCTGCCGTCCGCTTTTTCCGATAAGCCGGGTTCTTTCCTTTTTCCCTTTTGTCCCCTTTTCTTTCTGCCGGACGGGAACATGGCAGTACCCCGATACCCCGTTCCGCCTTTTGTCGCCACTTCGTTGATATTCCCTTCTGCGGTACCGCAACCTGTTGTCAGTTCAGTGTTCTGTTTGTAGCCACCTCAATTCAGTCCGACCGAATTACACGAAAATCCCTGCCGATTCTGCGGACTTACAGCCGAAACGCGCACCATTGTGCCGGTGGACGGATTGCACTTTCACTTCCCCTGCAACTACGGTTTTCCGTTCATTTTCAGAATAGTTTTCCGCCGAAGTCATCATCATTTTCCGATGCAAAGATAGTATGCAGACGGGAACAACTTTGGAAGTCTTGACCAATGGCGCAGCCGTACAATCTTCCTTTATCGAGCCTTCCGGTTTTGCCTACGGACAAAAATAAAGAGTATTGATGCGTCCGGCCTTGGTGCATCCCCTTAACTGCACCTACTTTTTGAGGCAGCGTAAAATTGATTTAATAACTTCTAAAAACAATTCATTATGAAAAAGATTGAAAACAATTTCGTAGTCACCGGTTTCGTAGGAAAGGATGCAGAAATCCGTCAGTTCACCAACGCAAGTGTAGCACGTTTCCCTCTGGCAGTAAGCCGACTGGAGAATAATGGCGAGGAATCCAAACGCGTTTCCGCCTTTATGAATTTTGAGGCGTGGCGTAAAAACGAGAACACCGGGTCGTTCGACCAACTGACCAAGGGTACGATGCTGACCGTCGAGGGGTATTTCAAGCCCGAAGAATGGAGCGACCAAAGCGGTGTGAAACACAACCGTATCGTGATGGTCGCCGTCAAGTTCTATCCGCCCGTCGAGAAGGAGGAAACTCCTGAAAAGCCGGCCAAACCAGCGAAAAAAGGCAAGAAATAATCCTTGCCTTATCACGACAAAAGCGGCCTTCGGGTCGCTTTTGTTTTACTCATTACGGTGTTGTTGTACCATCTGTACTTTTATACTCTACTTGTTCTCTTTTACCGCATTCAGAAATGCTTTGGCAGGTTTGAATGCAGGGATGTTGTGAGCGGGAATTTTAATTGTCGTATTCTTCGAAATGTTCCGGGCTGTTTTTTCAGCTCTCCGCTTTATAACAAAACTGCCGAACCCGCGCAAGAACACCTCGTTTCCCGCAACCATCGACTCTTTTACATTTTCCATGAATGATTCCACCACAGTCATCACAACCGTTTTCTCTATTCCGCTCTGCCGTGAGATCTGAGCGACAATTTCCGCTTTTGTCATATTGTTCTTATTTTATAATGAATATAGTGCAAAATTAACAAATATCCGCCTGTTATAACAATCCAAACTTATTTGTCATCCCGAAAGCTGCTTTTACTGAATCCGCCGAAGACGCCCCTCAAGAGCCTGCCCACTACCAAAAACACCAGCAATAAAATTATAATATCTCCCATAGGTCTTATTTTTTATAGTTATATTCAACTTAAAGGTATAAAAAAACGATAAATTACGCAAGCAATCTGCTGATTTTCAATATCCATATTTGATTTATAAGTTCTATTTCCGGATACCCGGCACACGTCCCGGTGTCCGGTTAAGCTGAACCTTGTATTTATTGAGAATGCTGTACACGGTGCTTTTACTCCGGACACCGCTCTCTTTCCAAATATCACGGATTGAATACCCATTGTTATACATATCCACGATTTTTTTGTCCCGTTCAGTTTTACTCATACTTTTTTTGGTAATCGGAATACTGATACTCTGCTGCAGGCGTATAATCTTATCCGACGACTTCCGCAAAACAGCCACTTCCTCCGGTAATGCCCCGAACATGACCAATACTTCCGCCGGTGTCGTGTCCGGAAACAATTTGTTGCCGGTGTCGATTTTATCGTGAATGGAGATGATACGCACGACCTTGATGCGGCATAGCTCGATCAATGCCGCCAGTTCCCGCAGTCCCCGGACAGCATTACTGAATTTTGACACCACCAATTCGTCGCCTCTTTCAAGATTCGACATCAGTTGTTTCCATCTCGGTCTGAGTGTCTCGTGTCCGACTGATTCTTCAACCACTTGTACACACCCGTACTGGCGCATCCATTCCTTATCCGCATCAAACGCATCGTAGGAATTAGCCTCGAATATATAACCGACTTTTGCCATATCAATATACAATATTCATGATAACAAGTGCAAATATACAAGTTTTATTCGAGTAGATGAATCAAACTATATTAAAAACTGAAAATCGTACATTTTTTCGTGTTTTTATCTTCACTTGTTTTCATTGGTAATCATACTATTAAGTACGATATTAAAAAATGCACAAAAAACGGTTTTTCGGATGCGAAGTATCAAAAATAATATATAGTTTTGCACTAAATAGTACGAAATAATATAGTATGAAAACATTAAAATCGAACTTAAAACAGCCGATAATCTTTGCCAAAATAATTGCCGTTTCGATTGCCATATTCCTATGCGCGTCATGCGACAACGGCAATGGCAAACGATTGGAGAAAGCCAAGAATGACCCTGCCGGAACATACAGGGAATACCTGTCTGACATACGCAGGCAGAAAAGACTCTCCATTAAAGAATTGACCGGACACCTCAAGCAATGGCAAACATTGAGGGATTCCGTATTCCTGTATCTCGAATGTGATACGCTTGACCGGCTTCATTCCACTGTAAGTGAAGAGTGTGAACAGGTACATGATTCCATCCGCATGGAATTTTCACGGATGGTGCTGTCTCAAACACGCACTTATAAGGATATACTGTGGGTAAAAGAACAAATCTCGCCGCATCTTGAAGACAAAGAGTTGCATCGTGCGGCTGAAACAATCCGGCCGTTCTTTGCCTCATTGGATAACCACCCCGTCAGTCAGAGAAACCGACAACACATTCTTGCCACTTATCGAACTACCCTTGCTGAAACGATTGATTACGGTATTCATTGTATGGCAGACCTGACGACCTTTATCGAAAAGGAGGATGCTGTGTACCGGGCATTCCTTTCACGTCTTCCTGATTTCGACAGCGAGAATCTTTCCGACATCACGCATGACACGGAACGATGCTGCGCACAGGTATTTCTTGCCGCCGAACGGAACGACATCACCTATCGCAATGCCATGATTTATTTGGCCATGCGTACCAACCGCAGGCTGATTCAGAATATCCGAACCTGTATCGACGACATCTGCAATAAAAAAGTCAAGACACCGGCACAGGCACAAGCCTACATCTGGATGCTTCTCCAGCCTTATTCGTCGTTGGACGGTTTCTGCCTGGCGTTGCTTTCAGACGAAGAAAGAGAGCAACTCGATATGCTTGCCTCGCAGACACCCGATGCTTTCAGGGAGTTGGGCAGGATGCTGCACCCCGGAGATAACCGCTTGGACGAGCTGCCCGGAATGCTGATGGAAACATTCATACACACGCTGTAAAATATAACAACAGAAAAAATATATGAATATGTTACGACATTTTTATAATGACTTCATGGCATTCGTTCCCCTGCAACTTCCGCAGTTGCTCGATGTGACGACGATGGAAGAACCGCAGTTCTACGGCGACTATGTGCTGCTTACGTTTCCGTTGCGCACCCCTTACGAACTGGACGAAGTAATGGATATGTTCGAGGACGACATGGAGTTAATCACGCTCTACCACCATATTCCGATGCGGACGGAAAAATTCGGTCACAGCACTTGTGCATACTCGAATCCCGCTTTCGGACAGATGTTCAAGATGAACGCCAAGACGGATACGGAGGGCAATGTAAACAGCATCCTTGTCACCATCTATGATTCTTTGGAGCAGATGTACGGGGACTTATGCCTCGACTTGGAACTACACTCCAAAAGCGGGTTCCTGAAATACAAGAAAGACAAGTCCGACGTGCTGATGAATTTCATATGAGAGAAACTTTATACCGACAGATGGTCTATTGCATCAACACCTACCGGACGTGGATAGAGGTTGCCGATGACAATCTCTACAAGGAGCATATCATCTCAAGAACCGACCGCACCGACTACCTCGTTTCCCGTACATTGGTGCTGCGTGCCTTCAAGACGAACGGCATACACGCCGAGGGTATGACATGGACTATTCCCGAACACGAACTGGACAAGGCTTTGGCTACTTACCGCAAGCAAGACCGTACATTCAAGCAGCGCATCAAGAAAGCGGCCATGTACTTTTCGCCCAAGGATGCCGAAACCCTTATCCGGCTGGCAACATACGGAATTGTCCAATTGGAACTCATTGTGCGTCCCACTCCCATACCCGAAAAGCCTTATTACTTATGTTACTGAATATCCTGTTACTCATTTTCTGCGCGATACCTTTCGGGGTATCAATGTCATTGTACAAGAACAACAAGCGGTTCATGACACCCTTTTACATGGCAATAGCACGAAGCGGCAACGCCCGTAAACTGTATGTGCAAGTATGGCTGATATGCCTGCTTCTTTTCCATTATGTATATGCCTGTGGACATATGGGTGAGTTTGGAATCCTACTCTCTACCGGTGTCTGTGCCGCAATGTTCTCGTTCCGACGGACGGACAACTGGTTACGCAGGTTGCTTGACCGCCCCCGTGTATTTGTCACACTCGCATCGGTCGCACTGGTCATCGGCTTTGTGCCGCATCTGTACACCTTGGCGATAACCATTACCTATCTTCTTCTGGCAGCCCTGTTCTATCCCTCCGTTCGGGTCATGTCCGAATGCAAGGATACGGGCACACTTTCCGGATGGGCAAAGCATCCCGGAATGCTGTCAGAATCCTATCACGACAATCATCACGCAAACCTGCCGCATGAAGCGGACAGCGGCAACACTGATATATCCGCACAATATGAATCATTAAAACCGAATAAAAATGAAAAATAACCAAAAGATACCTGTTTCCATATTGGCAGACAGGGAGGTATTCGAATATCTCAAGGAGAAAGGGGATGAACGCAAAACACGCACCGAAGCGTACTGTGACCTGTTGGACAAATCACTGTCAGGTTTTGTCTCTCCGTTTTTAAGAAAGAAGGACCACGTGCTGCAACCCAACCAGTGCCACCTGACCGTTTCCGACCTCGCATCGGAGTGGCATTGGCACAGGGCTACCGTCCGTTCTTTTTTGAGCGCAATGGAAACATTCGGCTTGCTGACCCGCATCCAACTTCCCAAAAGCGTGGTCATTACCATGACCGTACAATCCGGTCAGGCTGCACAGCCCCGCAATGCACAGGAACAGCCGGACTTTGCCGGACAGCTCCGTGAAGTATTGTCCGATTGGGTAATCGGCAAAACGACCGCTGCCGAAACCGGCGCAGCGTGTGGACAACTCGTAAGTCTGGCAAAGACTGAAATTGCCGACCGTGACACCGGATACTGTTCGGACACCCATTCCAACACGACCTCCCCACATTCCGGCACTTTGGTCACGGAACATCGTGAAACAGCCTTATGCTGCATCGCCCACGCCGCCCTGCAAAAAATCCTGCACAAGTCGAGATTCGATGACAGTTCGCCGCTTGTGGATTTCTTCCGGTTTGACCTCAGTGAAGAATGGGCTGCTTTCATCGAGTCTGCCAAAGACCTCGCCGGGCTGATTCTCGACACCGAGGCATCAGTGGCGGACTTCGACATGGACAAAGACCAAGAACGCCTCAAATCGCTTCGCAAACCCTTTTTATCGCTTCTGGCGAAGGCACAGGCGATGGTGGATTGAACCAGGAGTCGAAAACAGATTGTATAACGCGAACAATCCGCCTCCATCCCTTAACGGTTATCCTGCCGGTTATAGGAGGCACACGGGCTTGCCCGTCTGCCACGAAACAAAGGGAAGGGGGAGCCTAATACCCCGACCGTCTATCGACCGTCGGAAGGCTGTCCGTTCAAGCAGCAAGCTGGGACAGGACTGATTGTCCGAAACAACACGAAAAGAGTATGGCAAATCAAAAACAGGTACTTGATATTCGGGTGTCGAAAGGTATTACCACCGCGCAAAGCAACGAACATTTGCGCAATCGCAGTGAAAAGGCGGAAAAGTATGCTATGGATAAGGGGAATTATGACCCCACACGCAAACACTTGAACTTCGAGATTGCGCCCGGAGGCAAGGTGCGCCCCATTGATACAAGCCGCAGCATTCCCGAACGGATGGCGGACATATTGAACAGACGCGGGATTAAAGACCCCAACGAAGGTTTGGTTGAACCGAAGTACCGCACGGTGGTGAACTTCATTTTCGGCGGTTCCCGTGAACGGATGCACGAACTCGCATTCGGCACGCAGAAGGTGGACTTCGAGAAAGATGCGGACAATACCCATATCAAAAGGGAAAGCGATATCGAACATTGGTCAAAGGATGTTTATTCATTTGTGAGTGGCAAATATGGTGAACAGAACATCGCCGCTTTTATTGTACATCTTGACGAATTGAATCCGCACGTCCACTGTACGCTTCTGCCAATCAAAGACGGTCGCTTTGCGTACAAGGAAATATTCGCTGGTAAGGACAAGTTTGAATACAGTGCAAGGATGAAACAGCTTCATACCGACTTTTTCGCCGAAGTCAATACAAGGTGGGGAATGTCAAGAGGAACAAGCATATCCGAAACAGGCGCACGGCACAGGACTACCGAAGAATACCGCCGTATGCTATCGGAAGAATGTACGATCATCGAGGAAAATATCAGCCGTCATCAAAAAGTTTTGGCTGATCTCCAATCGGACATCCGTCTGGCAGAGCGCAGGGTCAAGGGGCTTACGACAATGGTCGATAACCTTGAGAAGTCGAAAGCCGAAAAAGAGGCCCTGCTATCGGCAGCCGAACAGGATTTGAAAGCGAACAAGGGTGATGCTGAACAATTAGCCGCACAAGTGAAAAGTCTGGAAAAAGAACTGGCCGGAATCAACAGGCAACTGGCAGATAAGCAGGAGAAGTTACAGACGGCTGACCGTCAGCTTGCCGAGCTGAAAGAGAACATGGATGCCATTGAGGAACGTACCGGGGAACTCAAGGAGGAAGCCTACAAATACTCCCATGATGTACATTCCAAAGTGGACACGTTGCTCAAGGATGTCCTGCTGGAAAATGTGGTCGGCGAGTATAGGAACGTATCGGCACAAATGGACGTGGCGGAACGGCAATTGTTCGACGGCTCGCTCGTCCAGTCCATAGCGGAACAAGGTACGGACGTGATGCACTGCGCGACGATGCTGTTTCTCGGTATGGTTGATGATGCCACCACTTTTGCCGAAACTCGTGGCGGCGGAGGTAGCGGCAGCGACCTGAAATGGGGGCGCGACGAGGACGAGGACAACCGTGCATGGGCACTCCGCTGCATGAGGATGGCGAGCCGCATGATGCGTCCGGCCATTGGCAAGAAACCCAAACGGTAAGTGGCATACGCCTTACTACAAATCAAAAAGTATAACGAATAATATCATTGGAATATGACGAAACAAATCTTTATTATATTGGCCGTGCTTTGCACGTTGCAGGCGCAGGCAAGTGTGCAACCCGTACAGGTGGATACTGTACAACATACACCGTACTATAATGTCTCGGAGAAACTGCAACCGATACAGCCCGTCTATCTTGACGGAGTGGTACTTCCGGCATCCCGGACTGGCAACTGGTTTGTCAGCATTGCCGGGGGTGCGTCCGCCTTTCTCGGCACACCTCTCGGCTGCGAAGACCTCTTCGGACGCTTGAAACCCTCGTACAGTTTCGCAGTCGGAAAATGGTTCACTCCGTCCGTCGGCGCACGTATCAATTACAGCGGTGTGCAGTTCAAAGATGGCACATTGTCCAATCAGGACTACCACCATATCCATGCGGATCTGCTGTGGAATGTCCTTGGCCACAGATATGCCCGGCAAGAACAGGTACGCTGGAATCTTGCTCCCTTTGCCGGTGTCGGCCTGTTGCACAATGCCTCTAACGGGAATAATCCCTTTGCTGTTTCGTATGGCGTACAGGGAGAATATCGGATTTCCAAACGAGTAAGTGCCATATTGGAACTCTCCGGCACGACCACCTTTCAGGACTTCGATGGTTACGGACGCCCGAACCGCCTCGGCGACCGCATGGTATCGCTGACCGCCGGTTTCACGTTTCATCTCGGAAAGGTCGGTTGGAAACGCGCGGTTGATGCGACATCTTACATTCGTCAGAATGAGTGGCTCGTGGATTATGCCAACCTGCAGACCGAAAGAAACAAGCGTTATGAAGAATTGCACGACCGCAACCGAAGAACGCTCGCAGAATTGAAGAAAATTCTGGAAATAGAAGGCTTGCTTGACAAGTACGGTCATTTAGTTCATGACGATGAGACCGACCGCCGTCAAGGTTATCCCAGAAATAATTACAGCGGATTGAACTCACTTCGGGCAAGATTAAAAAACCGGCATTGGGATGGAATCTCGCCACTTGATTCTGCAAGTATTGTATATGGCAACAACGGAGATGATTCCGAAAACCCGGGCATAATCGTTTCTGAAAAGACGGATCTCATACAAGCCGGAAATTGCATCGGGTCGCCTGTCTATTTCTTTTTTAACCTCAATACGGCGCACCTGACGGATGCTTCCCAAATGCTTAACCTTGATGAACTGGCTCGCGTGGCTAAGAAATACGGATTATCCTTGAGAGTAACCGGCGCAGCCGACAGTTCAACGGGAACTCCAGTGCTTAATGGTTCATTAAGTACATCGAGAACCGATTATATCGTTGCAGAATTGGAGAAGCGCGGCATACCGACCGAACGCATCATAAAGGTAAACAGAGGTGGCATAGCCGACCATGTGCCGGTCGAAGCCAATAGGCATACGAAAGTAGAATTGTTTTTATAAGATGTGAAATAGAGCCTTTTTGTTATAACTGCATTTGTGTTTAACTGATGAAGTCTCCCCGCTGTGAAGCGGAGAGCCTTTTTTTGATATTGGACATGGCTATTCCTCTGTTTTCCCTCTTTTAGTCCCTTAAATACTCCCTGTCCGGGTAATTCCCTTATTGCGCATCGGCCATCCTCTTCGGAGAGATTTTATATGCAAAGGTACAGCGTGTGTCCGGTCGTCAAGTACCGCTTTCGCTAACGGTTCCCGGATATTACGGCAGCCTTCCGCAAATCGAAGATGGGCTTTTAGCCCCCGTCTCGTTGCAGTACAAAGCCGGTCGAGCCGGGTTTTGCCCTTACACTCGGCTGTTGGGTATTCCGTTCCATCCCGTACACTGTTTACTTGCCTTATCCGTCCTTTTCCCGCGTCAGTCCTGCATAAAAATCATTCCCCGACGAGAAGCCGAAAGAGCTTCAAGAAAAGGGGAACAAGAAAATGTTTGACAACCTAAAATTTACAATTATGCACAGCAGGATTTTTCAAATTTCAACGGAGCCGATAGACAAAGAAAACTATCTGAATGAGGACACAATTCAGCAAGGAGACGGGAGCTTCTATGACTATTGTTCAGAAATAAACGAGGAAAACCGTAAAGAGGATATTGCCAATTTGGTCAATTATGCCTTACCCAACGGAATGTTCGAGCTTATATCCGATGACACCATGCGCTATAATGGTGGAATAGAGCAATGGAAAGAGGAGTATGTCGCCAATATCCAAAAGAGAGCGGATGCTCTTACGGTAGATAATATGTTGGAATGGGGTTCGACCTATTACCTCAAGCAAGCCATAAAAAATCCATTGGACACGGCCTATCATTTCTATTTGGATGGCGACGGCTGCCAGTCTTTTGCCGAACAGTCCTTTGCGTTTATGGAGTTTGTTTGTAGGCTTGAACCGGGAACGATACTCTACATCGGAGGAGTTGTTGATTACCACTTCTGATGTTTGTCCGAAACATTGGCAACCATCCGCTTTTGAGGCGGGTGGTTACTCTCTTTTTTGCACAGGCTCACCGGTTACTTTTATAAATATGCTCTGCAGAGCTTCTGCCACCAGTTTCACTGCCGGTATATTCCTGTTTTAAGGGTATAATCCCTTCACAGCCCCGACATACGCCGCAGGTCTGTTTTCGTGTGCAAAGGTACGGTGGATGAACATGGTTCAAGTACCGCTATCGCTACCTGAAATGAAATTTGACGACAACTTTCCGTAATCGGAAATAACGGCATTTCATAAAATTTCATCGCAGGTTCCTTGTCCGTCGTTCTTGCATCCCCCGTTTGGAACGCACATGAAAACACCCCCTTTGGGCGAAGTCAGAAGACTTCAAGAAAAGGGGAATGAAAAAATCAATAAATCAAAAGACAATGAGCAAGTACGATTTCATCGAGCAAGGCAACCTTCTTTTTTGGCACACTGCCGACAATGATGTAGAATGCAGAATTATCTCAACTCCCGAAAAAGTGGATAGTGACAGCATCATCTTAATCTCAACAGGCTCTTCCGAAACGGAGGTTTTGGCATCGGAGCTATTACCTATTGGCTCATCGAGAAGCCACAAAGAGGAGTTTATGCACTGGAAGAAAGAGCGTGAAGCCGAGGGCATGGAGTTTTTCGACAGTCTTTCCGAAGTCATGGAAACAGACAGTGATTTGGCTGTTGGCGACATGGTGGCATTTACCAATGATTACGGGGTAGTATTCGGCCCCAAAGAGGTACTGGCTTTCCGAAAGCCTTGGAATGGCGGTAGGTGCGTATATATCGACAGCGATGCCTATTGGTTTCCCGACCGCCCCGAACAGCTTACCATCCTAAGCAAAGGAGGTGCGGAATGACAACAAACGGCATACTCAAACGACTTTGCCGCAATATTATCGCAGGTCGTTTCAACTGGCTGAAATACAGCATACCACAATCTTACTTCGGTTGGGAAATTTGCGTTACCCCTCTGCATTGCTCTTACGGACAGATAGGCTATTCCGTTCATTTCCCTTATACCAATATGCCGGAAGTGGAATACGATTGGGAAATGGGCAAACTGACCATTAACGGTGAGAAGTGGAAAAGTTATTTGCGGAACGAATAATAATAAATAAAAATATCAATATGGCACAGAATTTTTATACCAAATGGCAGGACGCTATACTTGCAGATGCAGGAGGCTATGTTTCAAAAGAGTATCGCAGTTTCCAAACAGCATTGGTGCGTGAGATTTCCAAATACGCAACGGCGGTCGGTGCACAGGTGGCATCCAACTTAAAAGGACATTATGATACCTCATGTTTCATCGAGCGCAACGGCAAGTTCGTTTACATCAGTCACTCTTCCACGTTGGCCCGAATGGGCGGCGGCGTAAGAGTTGAACTTGATTCGTTTCTGATACGGACAGCCCAACACGCAAAAGACTACAGAGGAGGATATAACCAATATTGTGACATGGCAAATTTGCAGTCCATGATAGATGATTTACTGAAAGAATAAAAAACCGAAAACAAGAAAAGATGCGGAGCCAACCGGTTCCGCATCTTTTTCTTTCCATCCTTACCGGCGCATACCGCCGCCGTATTCTGCCTCTTGTAACTCTGCCCGATACTCTTCCAGTTCGTTCAGCTTTTCGTTCACGGCTTGCAGGTTGGCATCCAACCCGATATTGTGGTCGTAAGGGAAACGATGCTGCGCGACCAGCCCGGCATTGGTGGGCTGCCCGACATCAAGCGTATCGGATTCCTTGTTATATTCGACATACAGCACGTCGCCGTTCGGCATCTCGAAGGCCGGAATCTTTTGATGCGCCAAAGCGGAGAACTGTTCCACCGCCATCTCCTTGGCAACCTCTTTTATCGTCTCTCCGGCAATATCGACACCGTAACGTCGGATATGGTCGCGGACTTCCTGCTCCGTGAATTTCAACATCACCTCGTAGGTTCCATCAACACTCCCGTTGTACACGACAGCGAAATTCTCATCCTCGACAATCAGGCTGTCACCCTTGTTGTTCGTGGCCGACAGATAAGTATGCTGTTCGTTGATGCCATTGCCATCGTAATACTCCTTGGCAAGCGTCAGCAATCCCTCGTAATCGCCTTTCTCCCGGAGTTCGTCAAGCGGCCTCGTGTCATCCGAAAATTGGAGATACGCGACAGAGGAATAAAATGTCTTCTCCTTTGCCGCCTCTCCGTTTACCTGTTTCTCGCCGACATTTTGTTCCAGCTCTTGCGCTATCTTATCCACCTTCTGGGTAATCATCGAGGTTGCCCTTTTCACGTCCAGAAGCGTTGTTTTGATGAATTGCGGCGATTCCTTCAGCTCATCGAGCCACCCTTTGAGGTACGCACAACTGTCTTCTTTGATATGCTTGGTCATGCCGTAACGCTGTGCGACCAGTGCACTGCCCAACTCCGCCACCAGTTCCTCACGGGCATATTCAGGAGAACCGAAGGCAGTCGGCTTGAACCTGTCGAGAACACCCTCCGCACCGGTCGAGTGCGTCATCTCGTGGAACAGTGTCCCGTAGAACGATTCTCCCGATCTGAACTGTTCCTTTTCCGGCACGATGATTTCATTCTTCGTGATGGAATAATAGGCGTCATTCTGATATTTCGGCGTAATCGGACAAATCCACAGATTATCCCTTATCATCGTATCGACTGGGGCAAAACTGAAATGCTCGCCCTCCTCGATTGCCGGACGCGAATTTTCTTGCTCCAGTTTTTGCCACAGCTCCGGTCTCGCTTCCTGCAAGTTAGTCTGTAGGCTCGGTATGCAGCGCCTTACCGCCTTGCGGCGGCAGGTTTCCGCATACCTGCCCCTAAACCGTACGTACACGTCTCCGTGTATACGGCTTGCCATTAGTAAACTCACATTATTTCCCATTAAACTGAATTTTAGCATAACAGGATTCACACACTACAAGCGTCTTGCGATGTTTCGATAACATCAACTTGCCCCATGATGTATCTCCCTTTAACCCAACAAGAGTGCGTAAATGATGCATTACGACATTAGTGTCTGTTGCACCACACATTTCACAGGTTTGTTGTTTCAGCCTCTCTGCAAGGCTCGGTTTGGGAACGTACATAGTGCATGGAGTTCGGTCGAGAAAATCGTCCGTGAATGCGCTTTTACGTTTGAACCCTTCTTTATAGAGTATTCTGAACCGTTCGTTGCCTTTTGCATCCTTATATGGGATTACAAAATCTTTGCCTTTACGGTACTTATCTCTGATTTGCCCTACGTGTCTTCTTAGTTTCTGACCAAGGGTCATATAGAGACTATACTCCATAATGTAGCCAAAATCGGCACATGTTGACGAAACGTTGTTGGCTATGCAGTAATAGTTGTAGAACCCCTTGATTTCCAAGTTGAATTGTGCAAGGATGTCTTCGGGTTTCATACCGACCATTTTCTCCCGTGATTTTGGCTTCCATACATCTTTGCCGTTTTCGTTCGTAAACTTTACGGCATCGTAGCTACGAAGCTTATCTCTCACTGTTTCAGAAGAGAGCATAAGCATGACCTTGCCAACAAATTCTCGTTTCTTGATTCCTTTGTTGTTTCTTTTGAAAACGTCCAATGTCCTGACGGTGATGTCAAAGCCGAGGAATTTAGCATTTTCTTTTGCATGAGTTATAAGTGTCTTTTCAGCAGAAAGTTCAAGTTTAAGGCTGCTCATCATATACTCTGTGATGTCTGCCTTGATTTGTTCGCAATCTGCTTTTGAACCTATAACTCCAATCAGAAAATCGTCTGCGTACCTCACGTATTTCAATCTCCGATAATTTTCATCCATTGGAAGCTTGTATGGCATCTTATTTTTCTCTTCCTGCATGGCTTTTATTTTCGCCAATAGTTCAGTTTTTACCGTTTTATCTGTTTCCGCTTTCCATTTCTTCCTTAGGTTTACTGTTTTCGTGTTGAGACAACAGTATTCTTTGTTGTAAGCCCTTTCTTTCCCTTTGTCGAATCGTGAAATATACTCTTTCATGTATTTGTCGAATTTATCAAGATAGATGTTTGCCAAAATTGGGCTGATAATTCCACCTTGAGGAGTTCCCGAGTACGTGTTGTTGTACTTCCAGTCTTCGATGTACCCCACTTTGAGAAACTTTCTGATAAGGCGAAGAAACCTTTCATCAGCAATACGCTCTTGCATAATGCGGACAAGCGCATCGTGGTCTATGTTGTCGAAGAAGCCTTTTATATCTCCCTCGATAAACCATTTTGCACCTGTAAAAGTTCTTTGAATACTTGTCAGAGCGGTGTGGCAGCTCTTATGAGGTCTGAAACCGTGAGAGGAACTTTCAAAGTGCCCCTCGTAGATGGCTTCAAGAATCATTCGGACTACCTCTTGCACAAGTTTGTCCTCTACGGATGGTATACCAAGAGGGCGTTTCTTGCCGTTCTTCTTTGGTATATACACCCTTTTAGCAGGATGCGGTTTGTAGGATTCATTCCTAAGGGTCACAATTAGACGTTCGATTCTTCCAATGCTCATTCGGTCAATGGTCTGACCATCCGTGCCTGGAGTCATATTGCCTGGCTTTGCATAAATGCGCTGATAGGCAATGAAGAACATCTCTTTGTTGAACAGAATGCGGTACAGTCGCTCGAACTTATAGTCCGAGACCTTACTGTGCTGGCATAATGTGTTTAATACAATCTCTGGATTTCTCATAACGAATCTCTCGTTTTCTTTTGTTTGTATTAAAGTTACTATTGTGTCACTGAACTATCGTTCAACCAATCAGGCTTCATCCTCATATCTGACTTTCCCCTTGCAATTCAGTCGTAGCATGGCAATTAGCTAACTTATCACTTTACTGACGTGCTATGTTCCTCTTTGAGTTTCCTCTCCAAGTAAATCAGTCGGGGATAGGTCTATTGTTTATCTCTAAACTTTGAACACTAACCTAATCTCTTATATTTGAGATATTTATTACGCAACCATTACGGACGCACGCGCGACATTGAACACCCGGAATACCTGCATCTTCGGATAGACATTGTACTGTTCCTTTTCTTCATCGGAGAGTTTCTTGTAATCGTCATACTTGATTTTCTCTTTGGTCTCCTTATGGATACAAGTGAACGTGGTGAGCATGACCGGAAAGGACTTCTCGCCACGAAGCACGGAGACACGCGGCAGTTCTTCTCCATCCTTTCCGGGCTTATTGAGTTTCTGGACACAATCGAACGTGCAGAAACGGGGAATCTTATATCCTTCTTTCTCGCAGTGAAGGAGCAGCATAAAGGCATTCATCCCGTTGTACTCACGCCCGTGAAGGTTGCGGGGCCACTGCAACGCACCCTCGGTAAACCAAGGCTTTTTCCAGTCCTTTTGAATGCCCTCGATTTTCTCGATCATCATTTCGGCGAACAGGTCAAGAGCCTTGTCCTCGCTGTTCGGTCCGTCGGCATTCCTTTTTCTGTAACCAACCATATCCTTTACTGATTATGGTTAGACGAATCCGCCACATATTGCGCCAGTTCCTCCACCTTGCAGGAGAGGTTGATTTTCCCGTTGTGTGCCGACAGGTTCATTTCACCTCTGGCATCCACCTTTACACCCGGCTGCAGCCACGCATCGCGCTCCTTACCGAAACAGAAGAAGCGCACCCATTGGTACTCGAAGCCGTCATCGACCTTCTCCGCGCTGAACGCCGAGAACACCGTATAAGGCTGGTCTTTCTTATCCCTTTTTTCCTCAATGTTCTGGCCGACCTTACCACGAAACACCAGCTCACCCTTGACGCAATCCGCATCGTCCGCCGCAGCGTTGCATACCTCATTGGCGAACAGGTTGAAATAGAGCTTGTCGCCCCGGCGTTTGAGATACATCGTACCCCTCACTTCCACACGGGAGCCGTTCCGATAACCGGCGGCTTCCTCCTGACAGCCCTCCTTGCGGACATCCACCTCGATAGTGTGCCCGCCACCCGTCGCCGGAATCTGTACCCGGAGCGGAAACACCAGAAATTCTTTCTCTTCTTTGTTCTTGCGAACCGACGCATCGCGGCCGATAACGCCGCATACCGTAACATTACATTTAATCATCTGTTTTTTGTCTTTAATGATACATGGATCATCCGGACAAGTGATACATGGGTTGATTGATGTTGAACTGTTGTAGGGTACGGTCAGTCGGGTGCGCGTATCATCGCCCAGACCATCCATCCGGCGATGACTAATTGCACGCCCACGACAACGAGCGTCCCGATCCATCCCAACAGCAGGTAGCAGAACCGGAGGTGCAACGCAAGGAGGGAAACTCCCGCCAGACATTTGCATAGCTGTATCATCACGCATTTTATCATATCGCCATGCCTTTATCTTCGCAGGTTTTCCGTCTGTTCCTGCTGCCGGGACATCCCCTGCTCGAAATTCTGTGAGGCCGCTTCCGACAGGATAACCGTATTCAGCATACCGGTTACACGCATCCGCTTGGCCTCTTCCGTGAGTGTGCCGTTGTTCAACGTGGCAGACAACCGGCTCAGCTCGGAAGCGGTCAGCTCCCGCGAGACACGCAGTTCCCCGTTGTCCGCTTTCAGAATGGCCTTGCCGTTCTCGCCGATAGTCAGGTCGCAGTTCTTCATATTCGGCAACAACGGCTTCAGGTCGATGGTACGAAGATCCATCGCAGCGGATATGGCTGCCTTCTGTTCCTCTTCGTTCCGGTTGTCAATCTGTGTGGCCAGCAGCATCAGGGAGGCGAAAGCGGTCATCGCCATCTCCACAATCGGGTCGTTGCATCCCGACATTCCCACGCCGCTGTCTTCCGACGAAAGGAGTTTCTTCATCCATCCGTCGGGCGAAAGGTTCTTTTCAGGCACGGTATCTTCCGCCGCCTTGTATTTGGCGAGCAGGTCATTCCCGTTGTGCAGCATTTGCAATTTGATATGTCCTTTCTGTGCGATTTCAGCCAGATACGCCGCAGGGTCTATATCCCGTTTCGTCCCGTCGGCATAGAGATTCACCACACCGAAATGCAGATGCTCCCCGGTCGTCCGTGTCCCCGTATTGCCCGATGTGCCGAGCCGTCCGCCTGCCTGTACCGTATCGCCAACCTTGACGGAAATCTCCTTGAGGTGCATATAGGTACATTGTACCTTGCTGCCGTCCGTCCGGGCATATTCCACCGTCAGCGACTTGCCGCCGGGCGTGTTCCTGTTCCGATTTACCGCCACGACCTTACCGTCATTCTCGGTGGCGAGTACCGCGTCACCTTTGCAACGTATATCCACGCCCTTGTGCATCTGTTGCTTTGTGCCGTCCAACGGGTCTTGCCGTGTTCCGAACGGAGAGGTAATGAACAGAAATTCCTCCCGTTCCACCGGGAACGAATACCCCGTTCCATGTTCCGCACTCTCGGAAGTCTGGAGCGGATTGTGTTCCACCCCGAACTGCCGGCCTTGTGCCGCCATCTCCTGCATCACCTGTCTGTCATACTTCTGCAAGCCGTTCTGCTCAATGATTTTCTGCAGGTTCTCGGCATACTTGCCGCCTGTGGCGTAACCGGCTTTCTCAATGCTTTGTGCCCAGCCCTTGTAATCGTCCGGGGAGAGTTTGAAGCAACCGGCATAGCGGCTGTTCTCCTTCAAAAAGCGGGAATGATGCTCGTATGAATCACCCACGCTGTCATAGCTGCAGAACTTTTCATTCGGCTCATCATCGGTGTAGATTCCGTATTTGCCGCCTTCGGCAATCCACGAGGAAGTTGCCTTGATGCCAAAATGGTTGTTCTCGTTCCTCGCCAGACGGCTCTGTCCGTTGCTGCTTTCCAGTATGCCTTGCGCCAATGTCACGGAAGCCGGGATGCCATACCTTCGCATCTGTTCCATCGCATACTCCGCGTACTGTTGTGCATATTCCTGATTCTTGGTCATAATCGTCACTCCTTATCTATGAATACCCCTATGTGTTTCCTGCTCGTCCTGCCGTTTATCCTGTAGCTCTATCTCACTGATGGCGACACGCTCACCAGCACGGACAAGTTTGGGCAGATAGCTGTCCAGTTGCGTCCTTGGGAACTCTGCGAAAGCCGAAAATCCACGTTCCGGATATTTCTTCATCGTAATCCCCAATATATCAGCTCCCTTTTCCGCATCCTCATTATAAAGCCGATAGACTTCTCCTGTACGAATCAGATACAGGGCGTCGGGATGCTTTTCCTTGAGGTTGTCCCAAAACTGCCGTTTCGGAGACATATTTTCATCATTCGTCTCTTCCGACCGATTTTCCGCCACCACCTCATTCTGTTGCCGTACCTGCTCTTCCGCTTTCTGTTCCCCGACGGATTGTCCCTTTTGCAGCACATCGGCAAACAGCGTAGCCGCCAAATGCCGCTTGTAGCCGTCACGGTCTTCCGCCACCCACATCCGTTGCCACTGCTGTGGAGTGACGCTGCGGGGCTGCAGCTTTTGTCCGTCGATGGTTGCCACACACTGGATTCCATCCTGCCTGGTCTTGAAGATGGCAACACACTGAATACGGTTCAGGTCAATCTCCGGCGTATCGCTGCCGAACAAATCCACTTTCAGGTCGGGCTTGACCTCCGCCAGTGCATAATACTTGTGCGCCAGCTCCATCCGTACCTTGTCGATGTTGTCCATCGCCTGCTTGAGCGTGGAGAAAAAACGGTTCACATCCTCCTTGTCGGGATAGACGCTGTACCCCTCCTTGTTTTCCGGCTTGATATAGAGTGCCCAACGGTTCTTGTCATCCTGAATCATCTGCACGGCATCGAACCCGACCTCATTCGCCCGTCTGACAGCTTCCGACACGTCCAGCGTGGAGAGCTTTTCCAACGTGTAGTTCCTTAACCGGGCCAGTGTCACCATTTTTTCATTGAAATAGCTGTCATCGGGTCTGTAACCCAATGCACCGTCAGTATTATAGAAACGCACCTGCTCGATACCCTCTTTCTGCAATGCCCGTTCGATACGTCCCTTGTTCATGCCGGGAATCTCGTTGTTCGCCTCGGTCGAAGCTCCTGCCGGCAAAATGACATCTGCCGATTTTGCCTCCCGGTCTATGACGAGGACGATGCTTTTCGCCGCCTTGTCCGGGTGCTGGCGGATTTCATTCGCCACAAAGTAATGCTTGGGCATCTGTTCCTGCATGGTCGTGGTCTGCCGTCTGTTTCGCAGGGTGGCGTACTCAATTTTCTCGCCCCGTTCCGCTTTTCGGATAACATCAAGCGCATTGTTCACGTCGCTTTCGAGAGCGTCCATCATACACGGGTTTTCCTTGAACTCCCGACACCAGTAATCCACCGTCTTCAGGCTTGCATCGGACAGACGCGCGGGCAGTCCCAATTCCAGCATCTTGATACCCGAAGCCAGTTCCACGACCAACCTTTCATATTTTACCGCATCCTCTGACGGAGCCACGCCGTTCTTCATGACCATGCCTTCACGGGCAAGCCGCTGTTGATGCCCTGTGGCACTCACAATCTGCCGCAAGGCTTCCTGAACATAATCGTGGTAATGCTCAAAATCCTTTTGGCGCGGCATATAGACCGCATCTTTGTCCGTCTCGTAATGAGGAACTCCGCTACCGTCCGATCGCACGGGAACGAGGTTGTCCCGCATCTTCAGCAGGAAATCGTTGAACCGGGTGCGCAACCTGCGGTTGTCCGCCTCGGCATATCCTCTTTCCTGAACACTGCCGTCCTGCTTTACCGCATCCTCGTAAGCCGGCTTGTCAACATAGGGCAACGTCGTCTGGTCGATATTGAAAAGCGTGCGGATTTCTCGGTTGTGGACACCCTTGAACTGTGCCTTCTGCTCTTCGTCCAATTGGAGATAGGCGGTGCGGTCGATGGTTTCATTCGGATTGTTCCGGTTGACATACTTGTTCCAGTTATAGAACAGGAACGGTACGCCCTGCTCATGCTCCCGTACCGCAGCACCCCGTGCCTTGGTTTCACTGTAAAGCGTGAACAGGTTGGTCTTGCATCCGTTATTGTCCGAATGCAAGGCCATAAAGAGGGCATTGAACGGGCTGGCCGAGACCCCTTGCGGATAGAGCCGGGGAAATCCCTTGCCCGATACGTTGAGCCAATGGCCGCCGGCGTTCGATGCCCCGCCCAGTGCGGCAGACAGCAGTTCCGTCTGCTTTTCTTCGGCTTTTTTTTCGATTTGCGACTTTTCTTTCATATCATCATGCTTTTATTGTTCATGGAATTATTGAATGCCTCTTGTGCGCACAATCGTCTCCCGCTGTCCGTCATCATAATTCTGCGAGGCAATCCGGTTGAGTTGGTCACTCTTGGCAAGCACGGCGTTCGCCAGCGTGTTCAGCGGCAATGCCCCTGCACGGTAAGCCTCCGCGACGGTCGGCGTGAGCTGGATGGTACAAGGCACACGGTCTATCGTGGCGATGAGCGTACTGCCTTGCAGTACAGGGTTTACGATACGGGGATTGAGCGGTTCGTCGGGATAACGGCGGTACTGGTTCTCCGTATGTCCGGCAGAGGACGACATGGGACGCCCCAACGCCTCGTGTCCCGCCTTGTTCAGCAGGTTCGCGCCGCCCAGACCGACAAGGAGCATCTTCAGCAGCGGGTTACGCACGAACAGACCGGCCACAATACTCGCTATCGGCAACAGGTTGTCCCCAAAGCGCAACGATTGCGTCTTGCCGGTAAAAGCTCCCAGCAGGATGTCGGGCAGCATGGCCATGACATATCCGAGGTTGCCCGTGATATCGCCCAATCCCTCTAATCCCAATGTACCGAGCAATCCGCTCCATCCGTTCGTGTTGGTCTGCACAGCCTCTCTCTCTTGCTTTTCTTCCTCATGTGGAATAACCACCTGCCGTTCCTCTTTCTCCACTTTTTCCCTCTGTTCCATTTCCGGCTGTGTTGATTCCTTTGTGGATTTTACAGCCGTTGCATTCTTATATTTTTCCAAATGCTTCAAATAGGCTTCTTCCTGTCCGGGAGCGACGATGAGCGGCACATCCTTGTACCGTTCGGCACGTTCATTTTTCTTTTCATGGTGTCCGGGCTTTTCGGACATTTGGAAAGGGGTAAACTTTGGTGTCTGCATCCACTTCAAAAAATTAAAGTTCATCACAGGTGTTTTTTTCTTCAACTGCTCGTTGGCCGCCACAATAAGCGCACTATCACCCGTCTGTACTGTTGCAGCCTCCTTACGGAAGTCCGTAAACACGTTCCGTTCGCTACCGAACACTCCTTTACTGATACACTGCTCCACAGAGATCTTGGGCGACTTTTCAGGCTCGAAGCGTGAGGCAACGGCCGAGATAGCCACGTCCGCCCCAACAAACTTCGCCAGTGTCGCCCACGAACCCATGCCACCCATCATGACGGCATCCGTCGCTGCTCCTAACACCCGTCCTGCACCCTTTTCCCATCCATTCGGACGGTAGGCGGCTTCGCCCCGTGCCTCGATTTCCTCGGCCAGCGGCGAGTGGTTCAATGTCTGCGAGAGTCCGAGCAGGCTCGACTCAGCGGCTTTGCGGATGATGTAGTCGGCTGACGATTTCGGCATTCGCTCCTTGACCAGCCGGTCGATCATCAGTTCCTCCACCCGGTAGTCCATATAGGCGTAGGCAAGGTCACCGCCCAATTGTTCCGACAGTTCGTCGTAACGCTCACGCCCGATTTCCCGCACGACGGTATCGCGCCACTGTCCGGAAATGTATGCGAGGTCTTGCTGTATCTCCTTGGAGCCGGTAATCTCCGCCTTGCACATTCCGATGTAGTCCTCCGTCGTCTTCGAGTTCCATTCGCCCGTAACCTTGAGTACCTGGTACGGGTCGCCCATCGGCTGTGCCGCAGACGCCATTGCGCTGAGTATGCCGCCCAATGAGGTGGAATACTCCCTCATTTCCTCGCCCTGCTTCTTCGTGAGGAAAGCCTGCGTTTTCGACATGACGGGAGCGAGATGGCAATGGAAATAATCGCTCACAAGACGTTCTATTTCCGCGAATTGCCGGCTATGTCTGATTCCATCCATGTTGTGTATTATATATTTATCTGTTTCAATAGCTGTTCTTTCGTCTGCTCGATGGCATGGTGGTAAACCTCCATCTGCCGGGGAAAGAACTCTTCCAGCCATGCGTCCTTTTCGATGTTGTCCTGCATGAACCGTATCGCCTGCTCCCGTTCGATTTCGACGGATGTCTCGCCCTCTTCCCGGTTGTTGAACCATGCCTTGGTCCACCAGCGCACACCCGCCCGGTCGGGATAGACCGTGACAAGCCTCGGTATGTCGAAGCTCTGTATGTCGATGTCCAGTTCCGCCAACGGGTCTATGATGCCGCCATAGGTCAGGGCTTCGTCATGGAGTTTTTTTTTACGTCACCGTCCGCTGTGGAGAGGTACACATCATGCCGCAGGGCGAGGTAATGCAGGAAATCCGCAATAAGGAGGTTCTGCACCTTGCAGGCCAGCGGCATGGCCTTGTGTCCCAGTCCGAGCGGATTGGCCATGCTCGGCATATTCTCGTAGAAATACTCCTTCATCGCGCCCACCGTGAAGATGTGGCGTAGCGACTGCTCCGTATTCCGGGGCAAGGTGTATGCTCCATGCCGCAAATCCTCCATATAGTGCGGCAGGAAGCGCAGCATCAGTTCCTCTATCTCCCTTTTGTCCCGTTCATAATCGGTTTTCAGTTCCATCTCCAAGCCGGATAAATAGTCTGTCTCGTGTCCGCCGGCCTGACGCATTGCCTGTATGTTCCCGTACAGCATCGTCAGGAACTCCAGCGGGTTCAGTTCCTCGCCCTTGAAGCGGACGGTCATGTGCAGTTTGTCACCACTCAAAGCTACCGTCTGTCCGGCCTTTACACGCTGTCCGAATTGGGCGAAGACATTGGACAGGTTTCCGTATGTCACCTCATACTCCCCGTAGCGGATGGTCTGGCAGATGCCGTGTCCGGAATCGTTGCCCACGCCCGACACAATGCCGCTGGCGAGGGCAGAAAGCATATAGCACCGCACGTTGAAGTCAATGCCGTGATGAAAGAATTTCTCGCCCGTCGCCGGGTCGGTCTGTTCGCCGTAGCCGAGCGACAGCTCCACGTCTTTGCCCTGCTGTTCCTCGAAAGGCATACAATAACCGCTATCGGATTGCAGGATCATTTCTTCTGTATATTTCATGCTGTTTACCTATTGATTCATATTCCTATCTTCTCATCCCTCCGCCATGCGTCTGTTCCTCTGCCGGAAGTTCGGGCGTCCGGGTGCGCTGCACGTTTTCTGTCTCCGGCGTTCGGAGGACACCCGCATTGTTGCCGATGAGCATCATGCCGAGGAATGCGCCGGCAATCTTGCCTAACCAGCCGAAGCGTCCGAATATGAGGAACGCCGCCGCAACCAATCCGGCAATACTCAATCCGGAGACGTTGCCGCTGCCGAGGTTGCGGAAAAAGTTGCCGAACATATCAAGACCTCCGCCACCGGAGGCTTGTCGCAAAAAATTCGACACGCCGTTCAGTTTGTTGTCGATGCCGGTTACCGCACCGCTGACCGAACTGACGGCTTCTCCGGCCTTGCCCGTCAGTTCACGCACGCCGTCCGCCGTGCCAGCAATGGTATCCGTGACGGATTCGCCCACAACGGCATCGCTCACGATACGCACCACGCTTTTGTCGGTGGTCAGCTTCTCCCAGCCCACATAACCGACCGCGCCACCGATGGTCGCCGTCTTGACGGCCTGACCCGCGCCACGCAAGGTCTGCGAAGGGTGCAGCACCGCTTTTCCCATACTTTTGCCGGTAGCCGCCGTTGCCGTACCGACACCTTTTGCGGCCTTGCCGCCATATTTCAATAGTGTACTCCAAACGCCCATACGTTATCTGTTTTTAAGGTCTTACATTTCTTCCAATCTGCCGCCAGCGTAGCTTGGCAGCTTCCACTATGTCCCGTTTGTCGGCTACCGGACGCGCCCCTTCGTCGATTTCACGCCAGATGTCGCCCATCGTCGTGTACTTCACCGCTTTAGTCAGCCGTTGCAGTTTTTTGTTCATCATCTTGAGTTTCGGACGGATGCCGAAAACAATTTCCATGCGCTCCTTCTCCGTCATTTTGTTATCCGACAGGCACGCCATGCGGATGTCATTCACAATCTCCACGCTGTTCATGATCAGTTCCCGGTAAATCCGGTTCCGTTGCGTGGAGAGGGCGACGGCCAACGCGTTGGGACTATTGCGGCTTACCTGTCTGGTAAAGTCTCCCATATTGTCCGTCAGCCTTGATATTTCGTGGTAAAAACCGTATATCTGCGCTGCGTAGCAGATTATCGACCGGAAAGAGTCCAAATAGTTGTTGAACTCCCGTTGCAGGTCGGTCGTGGCTTTCACTTCCTCTTTCGTCCACAGGTGTCCGGTGGTCTGCATCAGCATGACCTTCTCCTGGTTCTTCAGCTCCTTTTCCGCCTTGTCGGTATAGAGCAGGATCATCCCGGCAAGCACGGGGTCGTTCTGTGCCCGAACCTTGCCGATACCGATGCACAGCAATAAGATGCCTATCCCAATCGTCCGTTTCATCATTCACCTGATTTTATCGTGCAAGGACGGCAGCCCTGCGCCAACGGGACATGGCCATCCGTGCCGCCTCTCCGTTGTTGCGGTCGAGCATCCCGGCCGTCACGTTGTTCCACACGTCATTGAGGGTATAGTACCGTATGCTCAGGTAGAGCAGGTGCAGCTTCCGGCTGAAAACCGAAAGTTTGTCGTTCAACGCCCACAAGGTCTTGCTGCGTTCCGCACCCGTGAGCATATTCTCTTTGCCGCCCTTGGCCACTGCGTCATTCAGGAGCGTGAAGACCGATACCAGTTCCGTTGCCGTCTCGATATACAGATTGTTCATGCTCATGGAGGCGATGATGCCCTGCGGGTTGTTTCGGATGGCGTTGCCCAATTTCCCTAACGTGAGAAAGATTCTCACGCCGTCGTTGTAGAGATGGGTGCAGGCTTTCAGCGATGAAGCGTAGCCGCTTACCGTCTTAAGATAACTGTTGTACTGCTTCTCCCATTTGTGGATGCGGTTAAACTCGGCGGCGATGCTGTTCTGCAGCATAGCTGTCTTCGTCTGACCATTTATCTGTTTCTCTATTTGGTCATTGATAACCTCGTTGCCCTCGGCCAACGCCATCCATTCCAACGGATTGGACGCCGTGATTTGGGCTTTTGCCCAGTGTGGCATCAAGCAGAGGGCAAAAATGACCAGACTAATGATTCGTGATTTCATATATTCCCTTTTTTCGTTTGTTATACTCGACCCGTTCCCGGATAAGCGTTACCACATCGAAGTTGTGTCTGATGCCTACCAAATCAAGCCGGGGTGTATTCCTGTCCATCGAGAAGATGCGTACCGTCTTTAGGCCGCAAAGCTGCTGCATGAGGCTTTGGTGTTCCACAAAGTCCACGATACGATATTGTTCCATGTAGTCCGTCTTCCGGGACAGCACCCCATGCCTGCTGATAAGCTGCTCGCTACCGATGTGGTAGCGTGTCCGGCGCAGATAGATGAAACGGTACAGCAATGCCAAAGAAAGCAATGCGGCAACCGATACGGCAAGAGCTGTCAGAGGCAGTCCCTCCATGCCACCGTACACCCATGCTGCACAGCACAATACGATTGCGGGCAGCTCGTTGATGACGAACTGTCCGGCGTGCGGTTGCAGCACGATACTTTGGAAATGTCCTGTGGGTGCATCGGTCATCATCGGCGAAAGTGTGTTTGTTGTTCCTCTTCCGGTGACTGTTCTCTCGCCTGTGTCTCATCGACCGTCTCTTCCTGTTTCTGCCCGGCCAAAAGCTGTTCGTTCCAGTCCTTGTTGGGATAGGTAGGCTGTTCACGGACAAAAGAGGCGTCATTCGCCTTGTCCAGACCGAGGAACTCCCGCAATCCTTCACGGAACTCCTTGTAATTTCCGTTCATGATATCCGTCTGTTCCCGTATGTCGTCCGGATGGCACAGGCCGCTCGAACGCATCGACATGGCTTCTTCCCATGCGGATTCATATTTCCCGTAACTCGACCGCAAAGCGTCGGGCAGCAGGTCTATGTCTCCTTCATCGAGGTTCTTGCCGTCAGCGACGGAATCCAGATAAGGCTTCCGCTCCGGTGTCTCCTCGATGGTGGAACGGACAGCCCGGTACATCTCCTGTTGCAGGTTCTTGGCAAACTCGATTCCCGCAAGGTCGGTATCGAAACAGATGTGTTGCTTGGCAGGAAGCGAGAGCGTGAGGACACCCCGCATCTGTTCCACCGTCGGGTTACCGCCGGTAGATATGAAGACCGCTTTCCGCAAATCCTTGTCGTTGGCTTGATGAAGCTGGTAATAGGCCATCGCGTCGTATGCACTCTCGAACCAGTAGATATGCTTGGCTTCGGTAAGCGTAGTTTTGGCTGGGCTGGCAATCCATAACCCTTGGCTCGAATTGCTCCCTTCCGCCTTCCCTTTATAACTGCCGCTGCCATCCATGCGAGGCCGTCCCCGCTCTTCCAGACCGACAACCTGTCCCGTATCTTTCGGAACAGTCAACGGAAAGGCGAGGTTGGTGTATTTCATGCCGTCCTCACGATGCTTCGTCGCCAGACAGAAGTTCCGATGAAAGGCATACTGCGTGTAAAGGTCGATGCCCCGATGCTTGAAGAACGGATAGAACTTCTTTTGTGTCGCCCGATCCTGCGGATTGAACTGGTGAATGTCGTAATCCGCCATGTCAAACGGCTTCACATCCCGTTTAGGCTGGATAATCCGGATGTCCCGGTCAGCGACGGGATGGTTCAGCAACCGGTTACAGACAAGGTTTACCAGTCGGTCGGGAGACACGCCTGCACGGTATTCCGCGAAAAAATGCGGATGCTCCTTGATAAAGGAAATGATGTTATACGACTTCTGCTGTTGCGGTTTGAAACAGCATTTCCCTTGCTGCGTGACAATGAATTTGTCGTTGCGGATGCGCCGCCCCTCGCTGTCCAACCGGACATACGAGGGATAGCGCAGGCCGTCGCGCCGGTTCAGGTGATAGCCCGCGTCGATAAGCACGTCCTGAATGTTCAGCCTGCGCAGAAAATCGTCGTAAGTCAGTTCGCCCTCTCTCATGGTTTACCTCCCCATTCTCATATCATTGATTTCACGGTTCATCTCTGCCTCGAAACAACGGATGGCCACATCCCTCGGCGTATCGACACCCGGCTTGAAGTACGGGCGTGGCGGACCGCCGAAACGCTCGCCGTAGAACTCCGGGGCATGGCAGTGATGGTGGATGCCGTGTGCGACACCCGCCGCGACTACCGTACCTGTGGTGAGGGCGGCAAAGATTTTCGTGCCGAGACCCCGCTGTGCTTCCGGGCGTGTTTTCATGTCCACTTCGCTGAAAATCTTGGAAAAGAGCTTCATCCGGTGATAGTCATCCACAGCAAGGAACTTGTCGTAGTCCCGTTGGGTTATCTCATGGCTGATAGCCTGACCGTCGATAACGGCGGTCATCCTGTATTTCCCCTCGGTCTGTGCCGGTTGAACGGCTATCTGGCTCACTTCGACTTCCCGCCCGTGTTTCTCTTCCCGATACCATCCCTTGTTTTCATTCAAAAACTGGAGGTCACGCCCGTCCACTGCCGCACCGATATTTCCCTGTACGGATTCCTCTTGCTGTTGCAGCGAGGTTTTCACTGGCATAAAAGCCTCTTGCTCCTGCCGTTGGCGTTGTTTCAAATCCTGCTGTACTTCGGGATGCAGACCGATAGCGATGCGTTGATCGCTGTTGAGAGCCTCCATCGTCACTTTGTCGGAAAAGTCAGCCCCGATAATGCCGTTCAGCAGTTCCAGACGTTTCTCTACGGACTGCTCCTCGATGGGTGCGGCAACCAGTGTCCTCACTTCCTCTTCCGTCAGGTCATAGACCATATCGGCTTGGACGCTTTCCGACTGCACGGTCAGCGTCTGCTTTTCCGCATCCACGACAAGACCGTGCGAGGCAAGGCACTCCGCCCATTTCTCGTTGGAGAAATAGACCGGAGAGGCTATAAGCTCCTTGTACGGCCGTGCCGGTTCCTCGCTGCGTGGACGGCTGACCATCGGCGTGATAGCCGCCTGCAAGTCCTGCAGCACATCCCGTTGCTGTACGGGCTGCTCCTGTTGATGCCCCTTGTAATAGAAGCCGTAACCGCCTGATTGCAGTTCGCCGGGCTTCATGCGCCCGTCGGGGCGTTCGGGTACGATGGACGGCCCCGGAAAGAACAGTTGGCCGCCGACCCTGCGAAGGTGGAAGCCCCACTGGTTGCGAGGTGTCCAGCCAAGGAACGGCGGGGGCATTCCCATACGCCCCATGCGCCCGTACTCGCCGATGCCGATGCGGTAGCCGTGCAGCCCCATAGCCACACGACCGTTAGCATTGCGGGCATGGACGAAGTTCTTGGGCATATAAAAGTCCTTGCCCACGATGCTCGTCAGCACGTTGTAGGCCTTCTTGTTGGCAGTGTTCGTTCCCCAGTCCGTGAGTGCCAACATCTGACGTTCGGTGATCGGATAGACCAGCAGGGGCGAGTCATGTCCCTGCACGATCAGCCGATACCCTGTATCGTCAAGTGCAACATGGGCTTGAAGCCCGTTGCGCATCAGCATATCGCGCATTTCGGGCTGCAAGTCCATCTGCCGGGGATTGGTATTCGTTCGTATCGCCATAGTCGGATTGTTTTCGTTATGCGTCGCCGCGTTCCATTGCCGCCTCCAACTGTTCGTCCTTGAAGCGGACAAACTCGGCGGCGGATTCGTTGCCGACAGCAAGCCCCTTTTCCTCGCAGTAACGGGCGTATTCCACCTGCCAGTCGGCGGAGAAATGATTGACGTAATCGAGCCAGCCGTATTCGCCGCTCTGCATCTTCCCGACAAGTACCTCTTCGGGATAATATTCGTTTTGTGCCATAATCTACGGATTGATTGTTTTTACTTGTGAAGGGCTGCCGCACGGTTGCGCTCGCCGCTCTTCTTCTGTTCGTTCCACAACTCCTCGGTGTAGTCCTCTTCCGAAACGTAGTCAAGGTTGCCATCATCGTCCATAATCCAGCAACCGTAGCACCCGAAGGTGTATTTGTCCCACTCGCGTTTGGGCTGGTTGCGCCATTGCTGCGCGTCGCCCGAACAGAAGCGGATGCCGGTCTTGGCATGAAGATCTATGCCCACAGTGGCAGGCTCGCCGTCCACGACGACCGTCAGCGGATCGCCGTGCTGCATCCCGTTTACCTCCACTGCACCGAGGCGCATGACCTCGGCCAGCACTTTCAGGTTGCGTGCGATGATGGGCGTGGGGACATACATCACCTGTTTCGTCTCGGTGTCAATCTGCACGAAAGCCTTGCTGCTCCGGCCGTCCGCCATTTCCACGTCGGCGACAATCGCCTTGCCGTCGAGCAACTGTTTCTGCTGCGCTTCGTCATACCGTTCCAACGGAGAGGATTTCAGTGCCGGATAGAAGACTACATCCACCTGACCGTTGTCCATGCGGATAAAGGCAAAGCGGCTGCGGCTCTCTATTTGCCCGCCATGCTCGTCCGTGACACGCACGGGAAGCACGGGAGAATGCCGACCATTGCAGATGTCGTCCAACACACGCATCGGCAAATCCTCGATCATCTCCCGTGTGAGACCGAATCGTTCCAGTGCCGGAAAAGGTAATTCATTAAATTCAATCTGAACTTTTTTCATACTATATTCATATTATAAAATTGTACTATACAAAGATAGAGGCATCTTATTATGACGGACAAAAACACAGCTATATAAATGGTTGCAATATGCTGTTTTTATCTTCATTAGTACGATTATCCAATCCAAATCGTACTAATAGACGCAAAATATCAAACCAATACAAGAAATGACGGCTGTTTGTTCCCGACATGAAAACTCCCGTTATAACTTTGCCGAATGAGAAAAATTTTACTGATAGCAATATCGGGTATTTCATTCTGCACGATGCCCGTTCAGGCGCAGTTCAACACGATTGCCAAGACACCAGAAAGATACAAGGTAGAAGCCTTGCAGGAGGGTATGAAAAAGCAGGAGCCGACACCCGAAAGCATGGCTCCTGCACAGGAGGCTTCGACAAAACCTGCCGATGAAAGTAAGAAGTTGTGGATTGACCGTTATCTCAGCGTGTCATATCCGCTGCAGCGCATCAGAATTACATCGCCATACGGCTACCGGAAAGACCCGTTTACCGGGAAGAGGAAGTTTCACGGCGGTATCGACCTGCACGCACGGGGCGAGCAGGTATTGGCCATGATGGAGGGGGTGGTCGTCAAAGTGGGACAGGACAAGACGTCCGGCAAGTATGTGACCCTGCGGCACGGAAATTACACCGTCAGCTATTGCCACCTTTCACGGGTGCTGGCCGCCAAGGGTACGGTAGTCCATCCCCGCGATGCCGTCGGTATTACCGGCTCGACCGGACGAAGTACAGGCGAGCACTTGCACGTCACCTGCAAGCTAAATGGCAAGAATATCAATCCCTCGGTTCTCTTCGATTATATCAAATCCATGCAGCAGGAGTGTGTGTCGGCATTAGCTGGACTGTTATAGGGCTGCCACCCGAATAGCTTACATTACTACTTATTGGTACGGGTGAAACAGCTTCCCCATACCCCTACCTTGACAAGTAGCGGATTCGGAAAGGTGATAGTCTTGCCATAGAAGATGGCCGCTATCACCTTGTCGCCGCACCGTTTTATTTCCTTCTTGTAATCGGCAATACTTTGCCCAGTGGTCAGCACATCGTTTAACTATTTATAGAAAAGTCAGGCTTTTTCCCTAATGGTGGACGCTCTATTTTAGGTTCATCATATATTGCACGAAGCAATTCCACAAAAACTCCATCAAATTTATCATCGTCATCCATAAAAGCTCCTATTCGACTTTGTAATAGCAATGGTAATGCTTGTTCTTTAGGGCCAACTCTCAGCACAGGAATAAAACGGTCTGTATTTAGGTTATTCATCAGATCTGTGGCAATAATTGAATACTCAAATCCTACACCTTTTTCACGTCCCATGGCACGCTTTTGATATGTAGGAGTTCCTATGACCAAAATACGATCAGATTTAGTAATAGCATCTTCCATAAAATGTGTCATGTCCTTTCCCATTCTCAAATCATATTGGTCTAAATATACATAAACACCATTTTTACACAAACGATTTGCCAAATTCAACACCCACTGCTTATGTTGCTCGCTATCCCAAGAATATGAAATGAACACAGAAGGATGGTATTCATTTTTCTGTGGCGATTCTCCTTTTTTCTCTGCTACGATTTTTGTTTCGCATATAGTTGTATCAACATCGTTGATAGACGCAATTTCAATGTCATTTCCCAAAATATCATTATCAATTGATATTTCTTGATCTGGCACTATTTGATTTACCCAAGATTCAATAATACGGAAGAATTCTTGCTTTTGTTCCTTTGTTAAAGAACAAAAAATCTCGTATAACCAATTTTTTCTGGAGGTACTTTGGCTTTTCTCACGTCGTTTATCCAAGAATAAATTGTATGTAGGAGGAAGATTCTTATTTACTTTTAGGACCATTTTATAAAGCATAGAACCAGTAAGATATTTTGGAGCATTTTTTTCTCCGACCCATTCCCACATTGCGTTAAAAGCTTCATCGGAATTAATATCCACTCCGTCTCGAATAATCCGTATGTGAACAGATAAATCCAATCCTGCTTTTTCTTCATACATGTAATCATATCCAAGTTCCAAAAGACGCAACCAATGAGGCATATTTCCCGATTCTGGTTCGAGTATGATATATTCTTTTTGACATAATTTATCTACCACGAGCCAAGCTAAGTCTAATTCTTTAGGATTAAGCATTTTACGGAGGTATTCCGTAACGGTAATCCACTTTATAACATGATTACTTTTTAACCTATATTTCCGACATACATCGAAAATAATATTTGCTATTTCATATTCTGTTTTCATTTCCTTGTATAAATTATCATATCCTTTTTCTGTTAAACGAATGAAACTGTTTTCAAACGTACAAATGCCATTTTCTTCCAACTCCGGTAATATTTCTTCTGTTAATAGTTTAAATTCTTCTTGTGTCAACCCCATAGCGTATATTTGATTAACCATAAATCCTTGATCGGATTTACATCTTAGCTTTTTGAATCTTTCTAAGAATAAATTTTGAATTTCTGCTTTGGTTCTCATATCATATTTATCATTATAACTCCAATGAATTGTCTTTCAATAAGAAATCGTAAATGCTTATAGTCGTAATGCCGGCTTCATCCCTGATAACAGGACTTTCTTCTCCGATGATGATAATTTTCTTAAATGAATCATCGACTTTAAGTAGGGATGCTCGTTCTTGCTCGATTTTTTCTTCCGATTCCATTCGGTAGGCAGATTGTATGTAATAACGTCTGCTTCCAAGATTACAGATAAAATCGACTTCAAGGTTGGAGCGTTGTTGCTTGCCGTCCTTATCTTTCGTGACAATCGGGACAACACCCACATCCACATTGAATCCACGCATGCGCAATTCATTATAAATCAAATTCTCCATCAAATGGCTCTTTTCAGATTGCCGGAAATTGATACGTGCATTACGCAATCCTAAGTCCATAAAATAATACTTGTACGGAGAATTGACATACCGCTTCCCCTTGATGTCGTAACGGGTGGACTTTTCAATGAGGAACGAATCGCAAAGGTAGTCGATATAGTCCTTTACCGTATCGTAGGATATGACAGACTTCTTCTCGCTTCGGAACGTGTTTGCCAACTTGTTCGGATTGGTCAGGGCACCGATGCCGGAGGCCATGATGTTAATGAGTTCCTCCAAATCATCATCCTTCCGTATGTCATGGCGGTCTTTGATATCCTTAATATAGGTCTCATCGAACAGAGTTTTCAAAAAACGGACTTTTTGCTCCTCCGAAGTATAGAACAATATTTGCGGAAGTCCGCCATACAGCATATATTCATTGAAGCCGGCTTGCACCGACCCGGAGTAGGCAGACATATACTCGCTGAAACTCAGCGGGTACATTTTTACTTCAAAGCCACGTCCACGAAATTCTGTAATGATGTCTTTAGATAAGAACTTTGCATTGCTGCCGGTTACATAGATGTCCACGTTGCGCATTTTCAAAAAGCCGTTCAGTACATCTTCAAAATTATCAAGCATCTGAACTTCGTCCAACAGGATGTAATACATTTCGTTGTCTATGATGCGGCTTTCCACATAAGCATAAAGGTTGTCGGGATTTCTCATCGCACGATTCTTATAGTCTTCCAAATCCACCTTTATGATGTGATCTGGGGAGATACCGTTATGTTCAAGATACGAAGTAAATATCTCAAACAACAGGAAAGATTTTCCGCATCTGCGCATTCCTGTTATAACCTTGATCATGCCGTTATTTTGAAGAGAAACGAGTTCCTCCAGATATTTTTTCCTTTCAATACCGTTCATTGCTAATCGAATTTTATGTCACATGGTGACGGATTTTTCGATTACAAAGATAGTCGATTTTCGCTGCATGACCAAATATTAGTCGAAAAAGATATCATTAGGTGACATAATTTTCGACTAGATCATGATGCTGACCAAATTTTACGTAAATTATCGACACTATTTTTATTTTGTGTCGATAATTAGTAGTCGCTGATTGCCGCATAACGACAACCTCTCCCTGTTATATCGTCTCGGGGTTATTGTAGCCACTTCTCTTTTGTCTGCAGGTCATTCTTTCTCTTTTCGTCGGCGAATGTAGGACGAAGCGCATAATTGCCAAGCCGCATTTCATTCGGATGACGAAAACAGACTGTTGCACGGTCGGTTTTCTATCCGGGTTTGGCTTATGATGCCGTAGCTTCATCCTCTGGCTGCCTCAAAAAGCAGAAAACAAACCTGCACGGCAAACGAAAGCAGGGAAAAAGAAAAATCAGCATGATAGTTCAACCAATTAAAAGTAAACAAGTATGGTAGAGGAAATTAGACAAGACGACAAAGTGATATTATCGAGCGAAGACGGTTTTTCCGTCCCTATGATTTTCAACAACCTTTGTGGAAAGAATTTCATTGGCAAAGAATACAAGGACTATATCAGGCATATAGCCTTTGAGGAAATGGGACTTAAGCCGGGCATCGTGTCCCATTATCGGGACGGTGTTCTATATAAGAACGGCATAATCCCGGAACTTTGAACAGGTAAACCCAAATAGGAACAGCAAAAATCAAAATTTATACAAATATGGAAACAACAACTATTCATCCGGCAGAAGCCTATCTCCGAAACGAGCAGAATCCCACCTCTTTATATGTAAGGATTGCAGGACAACGTAGGCGATTATTCATCAACCGCAATGAAAACGTCATCGGCATTATTGCGCCAAGAAAACGAAAAAGCGGGTGCATCTTCACGGATTGGGCAAGCATTGAGAAGATATACTATCCGTCATCCTCTCCCGAAGATGCAGCGGACATAGAAAAGAGACAGGTCTTGAAATACCAGAAACTTGCCCGACTTGCCACGCATACGAATGATTGGCTTCGCAAAATCGCTAATGCCGATTTGGATAAATCCCTCTACGAGAACCGCATCACGACCGGCACACGCATCGACGGCAAGTGTATCGGACTTGCCACCATCGAGAAGTATTGCGGCAGTTGGGATATGGCTCGTTTCAGAACGGCACTGAAGCAAGGCGAAAAGTTTTCCACCGGACGCTTCGACTTTTGTGGCTATGACGGTACGTTATGGTGTGAGCCACGCGAAAATGGGGATATGGCGGCTGGATTCAGCAAGGAGTTCCGGAATTGCGGCAACGGCTACTACTATCTGCTTATCAATGATGAATACATGATAGGTTACGATATTGATTGATTTATGTGAGACTGGAAACAAACCGTATTGGGCAAAGTCTCGGTACGGTTTGTTGTTCCGACCGAACAACGGCCTTTTATAAAAATCCTTTCTCCCTCTTATAGCCTTACATCCTGCGGCCAGTTTGCCTCAAGCAGCTTCACGCATTTTGTGTAACACGTTACATAAAGTGCGTGAAGCCCCTTTTGCAAAAGGACGGACACGGACAGATTTAGCATTACGGGGGCGGGATGAATCCTGCCCTCCGCAGTTCCAAGACCGTCCATCGGGAAGTCCGTCCCGGCTGACCGCATTGCCCTTTTATCCATAGTCTTTCCTTTTCTAAAAGATTTCCATTAAACCCAAGTCCGCTGCCGTGCGACCTACGGGACAGAATTTTCCGCAAAGGTAACCGGCCGCTCCAATCTTGACAAGGCCGGCGTGCCGCCGCGAGTGACACGTAAAAATCTTCCTCTCCGTCTGTCGAGCGTATTTTTTCGGATCAGCCTTGTCCAATTGTCCCTCACCACCTTCTGGAAGCAGAAAAATCCTCCCGGCGGTCGCAAACAGACCGAACAGAGGGGAATAAAAAACAAGGTTAAATATGAGTTACAACAAATTGAAAGCACTGGTGGCAAACGTGGAAGCGATAGAAACGGCAATGCAAATCCACCTTCAAGGCAGACAAGCCACACCAAAAGAAAAAGAGATTTTATCCCTATATTCCGGTTTCGGGGGTATCAAAGAGGTATTGAATATCGGGACGGACAAACCCATAGGCGGCGACATGACAGAACCGATACAAAAGTTGCAGGAGCTTATCGACACCTACCCACATTTCACAGAACCCATGCGTCACAACGTCATGGAAGCCGTAAAAGCCTCCGTACTGACAGCGTTCTACACCCCGAAATTCCTTGTTGATGCGGTAGCAAAGCAAATACACACTACATTCAAGGATAACGGATTGCAAATGCGCTCTTTCCTCGAACCGAGCGCAGGCATAGGTGGTTTTCTACCCGTAGCCATGCCGAATACCTATGACTATGCCATTGAGAAAGACCCGATTTCAGGACTGATACTTTCCCTGTTGCATGACAACACGGTTATACGGACAACCGAGTTTGAAACGATAGACGAACAGGGCTTTGAACATACGGAATTCGATGTCATAGCCTCCAACATCCCTTTCGGTAACTTCCGTGTGTTCGATGCGGAACTCTGGAAGAAAGGCGGCATATACGAGCAGGCTACCAAGACCATACACAATTACTTTTTCGTCAAGGCTATGGAACTTTTGAACGAGGGCGGTCTGTTGGCTTTCGTCACATCAAGGGGCGTGGCCGACACACCAAGCAACAAATTCGTGCGTGATTACCTTGTGAACCATGCCGATTTGATAAGTGCCATTCGTCTGCCCGACACGCTTTTCATGCAAACAAGCGGTATCGAGGTAGGCAGTGACTTACTTGTATTTCAAAAACATACATACAAGGCGTCACTTTCACAAAGGGAACAGCTCTTTTTGCAGGTCGGCAGGGAAAAGGCAGATACGACAGGCACAATGACCGAATACGCCAACAAACTGTTTACGTTGCCGAAAACCACCCTTGCAACAGGCAGCCGCATTGCGATGAACCAATACGGCAAGTATGTACGCAAATACCAGTGGCAGGGTGATGAAAACGCCATGTCGCAGTACCTCGCCGCATTGCTCAAACTCGACTTTGGCCGCTATTTCCGCAAAAGCCTTTTCACAAGTGAGGGACAGGACGGCATACACACGCAAATGTCCCTTTTCGGCAGTGTGGCCGTTAAGCAGCCACCAAAAGGCAGACGAGCCTATACGGACGAGCCGGAAGCATGGATGAAAGAGGGCGCAATGGTGCTGTTCGAGGGGCAGGTGGGCGTTATCCAATACCGCAAATCCGACCTCTACCAAGAGACGGCCACCGATTTTGTTCCGGTGGACGAGGGCAAGGTGAACACCGACAGGGCAAACGACTATTTCGCTATCCGTAAGGCATATTTTGAACTTGCAATCAAAGAGCAGGAAGAACAGACGGAACAGCCCCTTTTGCGTGAACGGCTGAACGCTTGCTATGACGCATTTGTAGCCAAATGGGGCTTTTTCCACTCCAACGACAACAAGGAGTTTATCATGCTTGACAGCATCGGCGTGGAAGTGTTCACGATTGAAATGCAGGTCAAGGGCGACATATTCAAATCCGACATCATGCGTGAGCCTGTAGCGTTCAAGAAGATAGACACGACCGTGCAACTGACACCGGGCGAAGCGTTGGCAAGCTGCCTTAACTTTTACGGCTGTGTGGATATGGGCTATCTGACACAGACCACAGGCAAGGACGAGGACGAAGTTATTGACGACCTCAAAGGCAAGATATTCTACAATCCTGCCATCGGAGAATGGGAACACAAAGGCAAGTTCATAGCCGGAAACGTCATCGCCAAAAGCAAGGAAACAGGCTCTTATCTTCCCGACCTCAAAGGCAAGGAAAAGGACTGGGCGGAAACCGCTGTAAAAGCATTGGAGGAAGCCATGCCCGAAGCGATACCCTACGAGGAACTCGACATCAACATGGGCGAGCGTTGGATTGACACGAAGCTGTACGCCGATTTTGCGACGGAACTTTTCGGAACGCCAACCGATGTGATGTATTTTGACGTGAACGACACCTATTTAGTGCGGCTACAAGGATATTCCCCTGTAGTCTATAACACCTATTCCGTAAAGAATTACAACGGAGAGGATTTGTTCGTACACGCCCTGCAGGACACCGTACCCGAAATAACCAAAGAGATAGAGCGGAACGGCGAAACGGTACGAGTGCCGGACGAGGAAGCCATACAGGAAGCGGCCACCAAGATACAGGAGATAAGAAACCGTTTCAACCAGTGGCTCGACTGTCAACCGATAGAGGTAAGGGACGAATTGGTAAGGGTGTACAACGAGCGGTTTAACTGCTATGTCCGTCCGCATTATGACGGCTCGGCACAGACCTTTCCGCAGCTCTCTTTCGAGAATTTCCCATACGACAGCCTCTATCCCTCACAGAAAGACGCTATCTGTATGATTAAGCAGAACGGCGGCGGTATCTGTTGGCACGAGGTAGGCACGGGCAAGACGATGATAATGTGCGTTTCAGCTTACGAAATGAAACGTCTCGGATTAGTGCAGAAACCCATGATTATAGGCTTAAAGGCGAATGTTCACGAGATTGCCGACACGTTCCGCAAGGCTTACCCCTCGGCAAAGGTGCTTTATCCGGGCAAGGAGGATTTCACTCCTGCTAACCGCAAAGAGGTATTCTCGAAAATCAAGAACAACAACTGGGACTGTATCATTCTGACGCACGACCAGTTCGCCAAAATACCGCAGTCGGAACAGACCATGATAGATATATTCACGGAAGAACTGGCCGATGTGGAGCGCAATTTGGAAGTCTTGGAACAATCCACCATGCGCTACCGCAGCGGAAAGATGCAGGACGGTCTGGAGAAGCGCAAGCAGAACCTCACGGCCAAACTTAAGGAGTTGCGAATGAAAATCAACGACCGGAAAGACGATACGGTCGATTTTCACTCGATGGGCATAGACCACATATTTGTCGATGAATGCCACATTTTCAAGAACTTAATGTTTCAAACACGCCACACGAGGGTTGCCGGTATCGGCAATACCCAAGGCTCGCAAAGGGCGATGAACCTGCTTTTTGCCATCCGTGACATTCAGCACCGGACAGGACGTGACCTCGGCGCAACATTCCTTTCGGGCACGGTAGTAGTGAACGCACTCACCGAGCTATATGTGATGTTCAAGTACCTTAGACCAAGAGAATTGCAACGTCAGCAGATTTCTTGCTTCGATGCGTGGGCGGCGATATTTACGCAGAAAACAGCCGATTATGAACTGAACGTGACAGGTGCAATCAAGCGTAAAGAGCGTTTCCGCACCTACATCAAAGTGCCGGAACTGGCAATGTTCCTGCGTGAGATTACCGACTACCGCACCGCCGACATGATAAACCTCGATGTACCGGATAAAAACGTGCGCTTTCTTTCTCATGCGCCCACTATCCAGCAGGAGGAAATGATAGGCCGTCTGGTTTCCTTTGCACACAGCGGACAGTGGGAGGATTTGGGACTTGATACGCCCAAACCCGACAATCTCGACAAGGCGAAAATGCTGGTCGCTACCAATGTGGCACGGAAAATGGCTCTCGATATGAGGTTATTGGGCGACAAGTTCAGCGACGATGCCGACAACAAGGCCTCTATCTGTGCAAGGACAATCTATGACTATTATGTGAAATCAAACGCCAACCGGGGTACGCAGTTCGTGTTCAGCGACCTCGGCACATACAAGCCGAATGAGTGGAACGTATATACCGCCATCAAAGAGAAGTTGGTGAACCTCGGTATTCCGGCCGATGAAGTGCAGTTTATCCAGTGTGCCATCACCGAAAGGGCAAGAAAACGCCTGTTCGAGGACATGAACAACGGCAAGGTGCGTGTGCTTTTCGGCAGTACCACCATGTTAGGCACAGGGGTGAACGCCCAACAGCGGGCGGTAGCGGTGCATCATTTGGAGATTCCCTGGCGACCGGCCGACATGGAGCAGCGCAACGGGCGTGCGGTACGCAAGGGCAACACCGTGAAGCTCTGGGGCGGCAATGTGGTGGATGTGGTGATTTACGGCACGGAAAAGACACTTGATGCCTACAAATTCAATTTACTGAAAAACAAGCAGATGTTCATCAACCAAATCAACAACGGCACAATCGCCGTGCGCCGTATCGACGAGGGCGGCATGGACGAGGACAACGGCATGAACTTCGCCGAGTTCGTGGCAATCCTTTCCGGCAACACCGATTTGCTGAACAAGGCAAAACTCGACAACAAGATTATGCAGTTGGAAAAGGAACAGGCCATTTTCAAGAAAGAACGCATCCGTGCCGAGCGCAAAATAGCTTCCAATCGTGAAGAGATTGAAAAGGCACAGCGTACAAAGGCCGGTTTCATCAAGGATTGGGAATACTTCAACTCTTACGAGGGCACAAAAGTAACGCAGCTTCTCAACCTGCCACAAGCCACAACCGAGGAAACAGGCAGGGAATTACACCGCATCGCTAAAACCTACCGTAGCGGAGCGTATGGCACGATTGGTACGTTTGCAGGACTGAACCTGTTGGTACGCAGCGAGTACAGTATAACAGGGGTGTTTGACCGCAACACGTTCTTTGTCGAGGGGACAAGCGGGCTTAAATACCGTTGTGGACTGACAGGTGCGTTACCGCTGGGCTTCGTGGAATCGGCACAATATCCACAGGTAACACTACGCAAATTGCCCTCACTTATCGAGAAGCAGCAAAAAGCGGTGGAACAAGCCGAAAGCGAAATCCCCGTGTTGCAGGACATCGCTTGCCGGCAGTGGAGCAAGGCCGACGAATTGGCAAGGCTCAAACTGGAGTGTAAGGAGCTGCAGCGGAAGATTGACGAAAGTCTCAAGGATGCGGAACGCTCTCTAACCCCACCCGAAACAACGGCTACCGAATACGAACCTACTACCAAGGCCGCTTAAACCATAATCATATCTTAACCTTTTCCCTCTGTTCGGTTGCGACAACCCGACAGGGGGATTGTTCTTGCACTCCGGCCTGACAGTGGCAATATCCGTTTATATGCTCCAAGAGGCTACTTTACTGTTATACAACCGATACTAAATGTAGTATATACTAAGGTTAGTAAAGTAGGATATTAGGAAATATCCCATCGGAAATGATAGAATGCACTACATTTAGTCAATCAGCATTTTAGTATAGTAGTAGATACTAAAATATACAAAAGTAGTAAAATAGTATGCACTAATCATAGTAAATACTAAAAATAGTATTATCTTTGTATCAGATATAAAGGTATGAAATTATGACAAAAATAATCGCGGTTTTGAACCACAAGGGTGGTGTCGGAAAGACGACCACCACCATCAATCTTGCTGCCGCATTGCAGCAGAAGAAAAAGCGTGTACTACTCATCGACATGGACGGTCAAGCAAACCTCACGGAATCCTGCGGTCTCTCCATCGAAGAGGAACGGACGGTGTACGGAGCGATGAAAGGTGAATATCCCTTACCCGTGTCCGAGTTAAATAATGGCCTTTCCGTTGTACCGTCCTGCCTTGATTTGTCAGCGGCAGAATCCGAGCTTATCAATGAGCCGGGACGGGAACTGATACTGAAAGGGTTGATTGCAAAATTGCTTGAAACCCGGAAAATCGACTATATCCTCATTGACTGTCCTCCCTCGCTGGGTTTGCTGACGCTCAATGCCCTCACATCGGCAGACTTTCTGATTATCCCGGTACAAGCACAGTTCCTCGCTATGCGCGGAATGGCGAAGATTACAAATGTAATCTCTATTGTCAAAACACGTTTGAATCCGAATCTGAGCATCGGCGGGATTGTCATCACCCAGTTCGACAAGCGCAAGACGCTCAACAAGAGTGTGGCGGAACTCATCAACGAATCGTTCTGCGACAAAGTGTTCAAGACTGCCATCCGGGACAATGTGGCATTGGCCGAAGCCCCAATAAAAGGTTTGAACATCTTTGAATACAACAAGAACAGCAACGGGGCAAAGGACTACATGGAGTTAGCAAAAGAAGTGTTGAAATTAAAGTAAAAACGATATGGGCAAAAGTGATTCATTGAAAAACGGCATGAGAAGCGGACTGGACGGCTTGCTGTCATCCACCGGGAAGTCCACGCAAAAGAAAGAACCAGCACCGGTCAAAACGGAAAAAGAACCTGCCGTGCATTGCAATTTTGTTATTGACAAAAGCATCCATACCCGGATGAAATACCTCGCTATCGAGAAGAATATGTCGCTCAGGAATATTGTGAACGAGGCGATGAAAGAATATCTGGAGAAGCACGAGAAATAACCGGGGCGGCAATCCACCCAATCGACTTTTATACCATACCGCTATCTTATGACTCACGTCCACAAGATAGCGGTTTTCCCGTTTATATCCCCTGGCAGTTCTCCTGTTCTATTCACCTATTTAACGTGAGTTCGACGAATTATAACCATTACGATGTCAGTCAATTACACTATATTTGCATTCCTGCTCATAGTAGTATATATATGTTTCTAAGGAAAAAAGGGAATCTTTTGTCCAAAATGTAATGCTTCTATGCAACAGACGATAAACCTGATACTGAATATTGACAATGAAGTTGAACTGCTTTTCTTTTAATAACAAGATTATCAAATAATTATAATTGCTGTAAATTCGTCGAACTCACGTTATTTATAGCTGCAAGGCTGCATTTTCCCATTCTATCCATTCCTCTTACCGCTTGTCCGGTCTCATTCCTGCCATCGCCGGGTTGGTTTTCCAGACGCAAATTTGGACTGCCGCGCTTGATTTCATCGCTTTGAAGTGCATTTCTCGTAAAATTCTTCCTTTCCGTGAAAGAGTAATTTTCCGGAAAAAGCGTTGAAAATAGCTTGTTCGTCAGTCCCTTGAAGCATCTGTAAATCCCAAGCGGTTCAGGCAGAAAAAAGAACCGAAAAGAGGGATAAAAAAGAAAATCAATTCAATAACAATTAAATTTTATGATTATGGCAACAACAGCAGTTCAAGCAGTAGAGAAGAACATCACATCGGTAGCATTGGCAGACATTCAGCCGAGCAATTACAACCCTCGTAAGAATTTTGACGAGACAAGCCTTGCGGAGCTTGCCGAGAGCATCCGTCGGCAGGGAGTGCTTCAGCCTATCGGAGTGCGCCACATTGAGGACAACCGCTTCGAGATTGTATTTGGAGAACGGAGATACCGAGCCTCCCTCATGGCTGAATTGACGGAAATTCCGGCTATCGTCATGGAAATTTCAGACGAGACAGCCGAGGAAATGGCGATTACCGAGAACCTGCAACGCAAGGATGTTACACCCATTGAGGAAGCAAATGCCTATCAAAAGCTCATAGACAGCGGTCGCCACGATGTGCAATCCTTGACCGTGCAGTTCGGCAAGACCGAGGCATATATTCGTACACGCCTCAAATTCGTGTCCTTAATACCTGAAATCGCCTTGTTGTTGGAGCAGGACGAGCTTACAATCAGTGTGGCAACGGAAATCTGCCGTTATGGGGAAGATATACAGCACGACATCTACGACAAGCATTTGAGAGAGGGTTTGACGTTTAATAGTTGGCGAGGAATGAAAGCCTCCGAGGTAGCAAAAAACATCGAACGAAGCTATACGACTGACCTCAATCGTTATTCGTTTGACAAGACCCTATGCCTTTCGTGTCCCCACAACACCAATAACATGATGTTATTCTGCGAGGGAGGTTGCGGTAATTGTGCCAACCGTTCCTGCCTTGATGAAATGCAAACGTCATATCTTATGGAGAAAGCCGTACAAATCATGGGACAGCGACCTCTCGCTTTACTTTGCCGAGGATTTTACGGTAGCAATGAAAAAGTAGTTGAATGCCTTGTCGCATCGGGTTTTGAGGTCGAAAACCTATCAATGCGTCCTAACGACTATCCCGAAGAACCCGAAGCTCCCCAAGTAGAGGATTACGAAAATACCGAGGAATATGCGGAAGCATATAAAGAGTATGAAAAAGAGCTGTCGGATTATAACGAAGAATGCGAGGAAGTGAACCGCAGGAGCGAAGCAGGAGAAATCACGTTGTATGTGACGATTGAGCGCAACGATGTATCGCTATGTTATGTAGAAAATGCCGAAATGCAAACGGTGGCAGGAGAGACCCAAGAAACGGTTGTTTCCCCGATTGAGAAATTGGAGAAGCAGGACAAGCGCAATAAGGAGATTGCCCTTGAAAAGACCGTAGAAGACACCAAAAAGCAGATTCTGGAAGTTGATATGACGGAAACCAAATTTGGTGCGGACGAGGATAAGATGATTTATTTCTTCATGCTGTCCTCACTCCGAAAAGAGCATTTCGAGGCGGTAGGCATTGATGAAAAAGGCTCTTACCAATACCTAACGGGAGAGGAGAAAATACACATCATCGAGAACCTTACCGCCAAGCAGAAAGCCGTTATCCGCAGGGACTTCTTGATAGCCAACTTCAAGGACGCATTCGGTAGCAACGTCATCGCCACCCTTTTGCTTGATTTTGCAAAAAAACATATGCCCGACCGATTAGCAGACATTCAAAACGGATATAACGAGATTTACGAGAAGCGACACCAACGCATAGAGGAAAAGAAAGCCGTTTTGCTCGTGCAGGGACAAGCCAAGCAGGAGGAAGCGGAACAGCCCGATGAACCGCAACCCGAAGCGGAAACACAGACCGAACCGCAAGCGGAAGAAATAGCTGCCTGACAAATGTTGTCATAACGGATAGGGGGAGGGAGAAATCCGCCCTCTATTCATTTTTGTATGCTCCGGACAAAGGCCCCAACGACCTCTTTTAACTTTCTGACGAACCCGTCACCACCCGCCCTTCCTCCATTCATAGCTTCCGTTTCCTCTCTTTTTTTACCATTTTCAACTTCCCTTTTATAGCGTTTCCCCGGCTTCATTCCCTGTCAGCCCCGGTTTGGTTTTATCAGATGCAAAGGTCGGCCGTCGCGCTTGATCCGGCGGCTTGAAATGTATTTCCTGCAAATTCTTCCTTTCCTCTGAAAGAGTAATTGACAGGAAAAGCCTTCCGTATGAAGCTGTACCGACAACCGTGTACCGCATCCATAAAATCCCAAAGCGGTTCCGACAGAAAGGAATCGAACGGAGGGAAGAAAAAACAAATCATTAAAATTCAAGATTATGGACAATATCAAGGAAAGCAAAGAGTACCAGCTCGCCAAAGACTGGGAAAGAGCAGTGAACGATTATGGCTTCAATCCCAAACGGTTTGCCGCCGCTATCCCCGAAATGCACCCCACGCTGCAGCAAAGCCTTTACAGGTTGGTAAAGGAGTGTATCGTGGTTATGGCGGACGAGACACGCAACTACGACAACCGCAACCGTGCATCGCACGAGGAAGCGAAGTGCATCATGGAATACCTCAAGGCTCACGGAAAACACATCCCATTAAGATAACAGATGTATGAAAACGAAAGAATTACAATTTGACGGCAATACCTACATCTGCCGTATCGTGAAATCCAACGAAGGTGAAGAACTACTTATCGGCTCTACCGCTCTGCTCGATGCACTTCATCCGGGCAGTTTCGAGGACGAGAACGAAGGCTTTGCAAGTAAGGAAGCCGAACAAATATATGACGAGGTTTTCTTTTTCGCCGATGCGAAGACCCTCAAATTACCGGACGATGAACTCATCACGGAATTAAAAGAGGATAACCCCGAATGGTTCAACTAACATAAATCAATAATCATATTAAAAATCAAAGTTATGGATAAAGAATATGTAATGCACATCGCACAGACCATCAAAGAACAATTACTGTCATTTACCCCCATACCCGTCTTTATGTCGTGGGGAGTCAGCGAATTTGTCGCTACGGTATTCCAAGAATTACCGGCACTGCGGCTGAAAGTAAACGGACGGTTACACGCCGGATATGTCGTTATCGCTCTCAACGGCTCTGATTACTACGAGGTCTATCTACTGAAAGAAGATGATAGCAATGCAAAGTGTGTCAATGAAGAAGTCTGCTTCGACGAACTGGGCGATGTTATCGACCGGGCTATCGAAAGCGGTACAGACAAGGAGGAATACGATAAATTCTGCGACCGGCAACTTGCCGAACTTTTAAGCGGTACACGAGCTTAAATAAGCGAACTACCATATAAATAACACTGCCCCCATTTTCACGCGGGCAGTGTTATTTGTATGAGGTTGGATGCGTCCAAGCCGCAATATCCTATTATAAACTTACTTTTGAAATTCTTGTTCCACTTTTACCGTTACATACATCTGGTTACGGCTTGTGGGATTGTCCGGCTCCGTCATTTCCAATACCCCTGCACCAATCATCGGATTGATATAGACCTCCATAAGATTTTCCCTATCTTTCAATTCTAAATGTTGCAAAATATCAGATAGGGATTGCGGCTCAACACAGAACTCCAAGATTTGCTCTTTTCTCAAATCCTGCTTGCGAGGTTTTCTTGTCGGGTTTTCTTGTCGGGTTTTCTTGTCGGGTTTTCTTGTCGGGTTTTCTTGTCGGGTTTTCATCCCTAACTGCAAGGTCAGCACAACATAGTCCGGACGTGTTTCCTCGGCTACAGTAGGAAGCGGCCAACCCAAAGACTGCCAACCGCTCACAATCTTATCCACACCGCTACCGGCTTTCTCGGCACGCCCCAGACGCATGAACATCTTTTGCAGGATCGGATTACGACAAATGCTGCGCCCTCCTTCGAAATACTGCTGTTTAGAAACAAGCATCATCCCCGGATTCATAAAGACAAGGCTCTCATCGGTACGTTCCACAACAATATGCCCTTGCGCATTTACATCTTGGTGGATAATGCAATTGATGAGTGCTTCTCTCACGGCATCGTGAGCCGGTGTCTCTTCCTGACGCACCCCGTCTTTCATCATGAACGGACGAGGCAGGGATTGTATCAGCCGATTATATACCCTTATATAGAATTGATAAAGGTTGGCTTCCCACAAGCCGTCCGGATAGATACGGTTTGTCCACCTTATATCGGGATTATCTGTCGCTATACGTTCACGATAATCCACAAAATACATCGGGTCGCCCGAATTGTTAGTAATACTGTCGTATTTACCGAACATCAGAATACCGGCCAACGTGAATCCCTCTTTACCGGTTTCATATTCCGTAGCGTAGGCTCCTAACTTTTTTAAGAAATCCATGTCGCTTATACCGATCCAAGGATGGGACGGCTGTAAGCTGGCGATGGTTTGTCGATATTGATGCAAGGATTCGATATCTATATCCCTTTCAAAGTCAAAGCCCACAAGGATACGTCCGTCCTGTGAATGACGGTCATGTTCGGCGTCCGCAAACATTCGTCTTATCTCCGCATCGGTACAGAGATAATCGCCCTCGTGATTCCTTCGGTAAGTGTTCCCGAATGGATTGGAACCGATATACACGGGACGTAATTCATAACTCGCACGTGGAATATCGCATATCAGTATATACGATTCTCCGACCTTTTCTATTCTTATATCTGATTCACGGGGAAGACAGGTACTTATCTTGCCTCTGTTATGGGCGCAATCCCAAAAGTTCTTTTTATAACGTACAATGGTTTCCTCCGTAAGTCCGTCAAAGAAAAATTGGTTGTTTTTTTCCACCACACCCAGTACAATCGTACCACCATTTGTATTGGCAAAAGCCGAGTAGCTCTCCCAAAAACTACCGGGAAATCCTCCGCGTGCCGATTTGAACTCGACTTCCGAAGTCTCGCCTTGACTTATCAACGCCTTGATTCTTTCGTATTGATCTATTGTATGTTCTGCCATAATCGAACAATTTTAAGGACGCAACAATTCCCTGCGGCTCACGTTAAGTAACTCTGCAATTCGTGAGAGAGTGTATAAATCCGGCTGACAGGTATTCGTACACCATTTCGATACCGTCGTCGGGTTTACGCCCAACTGTTCGGCCAACCACACATTCGTTTTCCCTGCTTCAGCCAAGACAGCTTTTATACGGTTTATTTCCTTTTCCATTTACCAACAAATTGTTTTTGAATGCAAAGATAATGGTTTTTATTGATAAATCAGCCTTAAATGACAGCTTTATCAAAACAGGGAATTTCCCGTTGTTTGATTAGGAGCGGACCGCAAGAACTGATCTCTGAACTATAAGATTATAACTTGCTATTTATCAGCATACTTATTCATGGCCGCAAGAGCCGGTTTTACATCTGGAAGATTTTAGGTAACTGAGATTGAATATAAAAATCCCTGCAATAATTTCGTGGTTATTGCAGGGATTTTGACTTATTTCGCCCCACGCTTGTTCAGTACATCCGCTATCATGTCTTTTACATCCTGTCCGACTTGTATGAAATTTTTATACAAGATGCGTTCCCGTTCCTCCCTCGACTTGAAAGTGTAGAACTTCGGTAGCGGTACATAGGCCGCTTCCTCCGCTTTTATCTCCCTCATATCGAAATCCGTCTTGCAGAAGAACTTCGTGGTCTTGAACTCTTCCGACTCCTGAATGTTCATCGAGCCTCCCGTACCGGTTTTCGTCTTCACGAAATCACGTGCCGTCTGTCCGCAAATCCATCCCGTCGCCATATCCGAAATTTTCGAGGCGGGTACAAGACTGTCCATGTTCTCATTGAGATTGATACTCGTTTTGTCCCGGTCGATCGTCACGCCCTTTTTGACCTGTACCACCTTGCCGAAAATGTCATTCGACAACCATTCCAGTGTCTCTTTTGCGCGAGCTGAACCGCTTACCACGTTGCCCACTGTCGTGATGATTTTTTGCATTCCCACTTTTCCGTAGTCAGCCTCCAACTGCGGCAACTCCTGAAAACCCAGCGTTACGCTTACCTTGTTGCTTCTCGCCGTACCTATCAGTCGGTCTATCTTGTGGAAATACAGTGTCGGTAGCTCATCCACGATGATGCTGACCGGAATATTTTTCCCCTGCCCGGTGTTCACACGGGTAACGAGACGGTTCAATATCAGAGCGTTCAACGCTCCGATGATACTTTCCATTTCCGGATCGTTGGCTATCAGCAGATAACTGGGTGACTTGGGGTCACTAACTTTCAGGTCGAAATCGTCCCCATCCTTGTGGAATATCCAGTAAGATTCCTTTGTAGCCAAACGGCTGGTATAGACACGCAGCGTACCTATCATACCTTCCAACTGTTCCATCGCCTTGTTTTTGAAGGCCGTCTGGAACGGGCCGAGCAACGGCGCGACCTCGTTGTCCGTCTCAAGTACCTCAAAAATAGTCTGGTAGCTCTCATTGAGAAATGAAAGGATATGCGGCATATCTGAGTATTTTCCAAGCCAATAGGCAGGTTCCACGATGCTGCCACCCTCACGGTCACGAACGACACCCGTCGGCTTCCAGAACTTCGTCTGCGGATCTTGCCGTTTCTCCGCATACAGTTTCTTTCCGTTTGCATCGTAGGGTTCCCGCTCGTAGTTCACGAAAAAGTAGATACAGGCGGCAAGAAAGTTCACGGCAGAAGTCTGAAAGAACTGGTCACTGCCTCCGCCTCCCTCTTTCTTGCCTTTCTGCAGGGATTCCAACAGGGTTTCCGCCGTTTCGCTCGCCGCCGCAAGATTATTGATGTACTTTGCCTGAATGGGGTTCACCCGTTTGCTGTACTCCACATCCACGAAGTTGATGATGTTGAACTTGCATCCTTTTGGCACTTTGCCGAGATTCTGGTTTTTCTTGTAATGATAGTAAAGTTTAGTGGCAAGTGTCGGAAATTTGTAGTCATAGACCACCATCGCAAAGCCCTTGGCACTATGTTGGCGGATGAACGGTTCTATGATACTGAACGTCTTACCGCTACCTGGAGTTCCAACCACCCATGTTCCTCTGAAACAGTTGCTTATCGACACCCATCCCTTGCGAAATTTACCTTTGTAATAGTACCGCATCGGTATATTCACGCTATACTGGTTCTCAACCTTCTCTTCGCTCTGCTCGAAACTTTCATTCTCGAAGTTAAACCGGTCTTTACCCAGTCCCTCCTTGATGAACTTCGAGATGTTATCCAATGCGATATGCACCAATATCACACCGACCAGCGTAGCCGCCATATAGAAGATGATGTTCAGCGGCAGGGTGTAGAGCCTCGTTTCCATCGTATGATGGTACAGCCACACGGAGAACACAATCAAGAACAATCCGCAGATAAGTGGATATAACACTTGCCTGCGTGCGTCAAACTCCAAGTGTTTTTTGTTGCGTGTGCCGATACAAGTGATGCAGATGAGTAGGAAGGTCGCTATCTTACTATACACGAGGTTGCCGTCGTTATAGATCATCCATCGCTTGATGCGCCCGTGTATATCAATCAATATGCCACCCCAGTGGTCGAGCATGGCAGGGTCTATGGCATACTCGAAGAACTCCATCAGCACGGAGATATAGATGACCGCACGGAATATCTTGTAAAATCCTTGTAGTTCCTTGCTTTCTTCCATTGTCTTTGTCCTTTCCCTCTTTTCGTTCCTACCTGTTCAGTGTGATAATCGGCCGCACCTTGTGCGCCTGTGTCTTCGGGGTCTCCTGCATCGCACCGCTTCCTGTCGAGTAAAGCCACGCTTTCGCCGTCTCTTGTTGGGACACTTCCGTCGATGTCCAGTACCAGCAGTCGTTTTCATCCAACGGCAACGGATGACCGCCGCACCGCTCGATGACAGGATTGACGGTTTCTCGGACAGCATACAGCAACCGCATCTGTGCCACCGACGGGATATAGGCACTCTGTCCGTACCGCCACAGGTCGAAGACCGCTTCCGCCATAGGCGAAGCCGTCTCGCGTGTGTCGTACAATGCAAAGGTGTTCATGTTCCCGTCCAAAGCCCCGATGTCGGCCGACGTCCCCTGCGCGACACCGAGGCTGTCGGCGAATGCCGCCGGAGCAATATCCCACAAGTAAACCGCATAGCCGTTCCCTTCCGTACCTTCACGGCATTCGGTATCGAAGACAACCGCTATCGCCCGTTTCCCCGATTGTTCATACTGCCCATAGGACAATGCCGTACCGTCCTCACAGAGAATATGTCCCGGACGTACCGCCGTATCGGGTACGTCGATATGGGCGTCACAGGTAGCGCACAATACCGCCGTCACTGCCATTGCCATCCATTGAATCTTTCGTATCATGTTATTTCCGTTTTTTGTTTTTCCTTTATTTTATCGGCAGTTTCACGCCCAGCACGATACCTGTCCGCAGCAAATCCGCCCCTTTTATCATCATGTCGCTCTTTACCTGCCAGTACAGCGTCCATCCCGACCGCAGCATATAATTGTGCTCGTAACCTACATGGATTCCGGCAAGAAACTTGTCCGTGTCGCTTCCTGCCGAAGCTCCGATACGCAGGTTGCCGTAATGGTTGCGTCCACGCACCACACAAGGTTTGTACGCCACACCGAAACCGTAAGTGCGATAGTTGCGCCAGAAGGATTCCGGGCAGACATGGCCGCACGAGCCGCATTCCGCCCATTTCAGGTAGCCGTTGGCAAAGAACTCCCACGCATGGCGGTAGTTCATTTCACGCTCGTAAGCAAGCGTTACGTCCATGCCGTTCTCATACAGTAACCCCACGCCAAGCGAGAGGCGGCCGCTGTTGCGCTGCGCACTTGCATTCATGAAGACGCACATGCAGGCAAGCATCAGTATTATCGTCTTTTTCATCGTCATTCCTCCTCCAATAAAGTTGTGTTAAATGAATCGGCCGACAGCACATCCTCGTAGTCGATGTTCAGGCTGATATTGCGCCCGCTGATTTGTTGTTCCGTCATTTCGATGGTCAGCAGCTTGTCGTTCGGAAAGGTCATCTTTTTCACGACAATCACATTCCGGTAGCCGTGCTTGAACGTCTTGCCATGTTCCAATACCAGGGCAGGCGTCAGCTCGATGGTCTGCGCGTTAGTTGCCTTCGAAAGTTTCTTGTCTGACAGTTTCACCCGTATCTCGTCGATGTCGAAACGGATGTTCGTTTTGTTCTCGATGGAAAAGTCGATGAAGAAGTAGTCGCCCACCGAGTAAATGTTGTTCAGGCGCATTACCATTCGATGCGCCCTGGTCGCCACGTTGCGGATTTTCGCGGGCGAGTTCCACACCCGTCTTGCAAAACGCACCATGTCGGCTGTGGACATCGAGACCGTAGGATTGTTGTAGGCATCCCGTTCCTGTAGCTGAATTTCCTTGTCTGCCACCGCCTCGCTTATCCGCGTGGTGTAGATGAGTGCATACTGCGTGCGATAGCGTTCCGTTACGATGGTGACGATGGCCAGCACTTCACCGTCCTCGTGTCCCGTCTCTTTGGGCTTCAACCGGATGATGTTTTCAATGGGCTGGTCGCCCGCCACCTTGTCGGTGGAAATGTCCACGAAGCGGACCGGCTCCGATGCTGTGATGACGGTCGTTACCTGTTCATTGACCGTCAGCCGCTCCATCTCTTCGTATGTACGCTGAGCCTGTGCGTCCCGTGCGGCAAAAAGTCCAGCCGCAAGAAGAAATGCCGTTACAATTATTTTCCTGTTCATATCGTTTCTGTTGATATTGTTTATTTCTTTATTTCCCTTATTTCGCTTTCTTTAATCCCATGACCACGTTCCGGTTCCTCCCGAATCCGTCGTCCGGCAATCTCGCAATACGCCGGTTCAATCTCGAATCCGATGTAATGCCGTCCCGTGCGGATGGCGGCAATGGCAGTCGTGCCCGAACCGATGCAGTTGTCCAGCACCACATCGCCTTCGTTGGTATAGGTGCGTATCAAGTACTCTATCAAAGCTACCGGCTTCTGTGTCGGATGATAGAATGCTCCGGCCTTGTGTTCCTTGGGTACGGAAATGACCGAGGTCGGGTACTTGTCATCGGCAACACGCACCGGGGCCAGTTTCATTTCACCGTAACAGCGGTTCGTGAAACCGTCCGTCTTGCGCCGTCCATGATTTCTCTGCTCCGGAGGGCACGGTGTCATCTGAGGATGATATACCGGCTGACGGTCGTAGAACACGATGATGTCCTCATGCTGGCGTAACGGCATCCGGTTGGCGTTCAGATGACCCGTTACCCGGTCTTTCCGCCATACGAGGTTATACCGCCACATCCGGGGTTGCGAGAGCATGAGTTGCGCCGAGAAAATGCCCTGCGCAAAGAGGATAACGGGGCTTCCCGGCTTGGTGATCCTGCGGTACTGTTTCCACAACGCTTCGAGCGGTATCTGCCTGTCCCAGTGTGCCGCCTTGTTGCTACGGTTCAACACGCCGTAAGGCAAATCCGCTATCACGGCATCGACACTGCCGTTCGCCATGAGCTTCATACCCTTGATACAGTCCATATTATATATGTTGTCAATCTCTATCATGGCTTCCGTTTTTACTGTTTCTCACGTCCGTTTACCAGATAGACGAAAGTGCCGTATTTCAGCTTCACCTTATTTTTTTTGATAGCTTTGCCGATGGCATTGCTCGTTTTCTGGTAGGCATTCGTAGCGGCTTGCATTCCCCATTGCGAGAGACTGTTGCCGTAACTGCCGGTATTCATGTTCAGATTTCCCGACACCGCACCGCTTGCCACATCCTTGCTCGTTTCCCGGAACTGGCTGTTCGGTACATAAAGTCCCTCCATGCCGTCCGTGTCGTAAAGGGACAGACTGACCTTCACCAGTTCGTCCTCGATGAGAATGCTGTTGACGTTTCCCTTCACACGCCCCGACGAGAAACCGCTCATGGTGGCATACAGGTACGACCCTCGATTGACCACGCACTCGTTGATCTCCACGTCGTCGAGCAGACGCAACCGCACGCGCGAGCCGTCCACCGCTTTGATGTCCTCGTCGATGATGGCTTTTATCAGTTTCGGTTCACGGGCATTTACCGCCAGTGTATTGAAGTAATCCGAAGCCGTCTTTACCTTGCGTACCACTTCGCTGGGCGGTTCGTTCTCCGACGGGGCTTTTACCGAACGGCTCTCTTCCTCTATTTTCCCCTTAACCTCTATGGATGCCGTCGGGGGTTGCGCCGATGCGGTACTGTCCGTGTCGGTCGGCAATAATACCTCATTGCGTCCTCTCAGCCTTGCTTCGGCAAGTGCTTTCTCCAGTTCCGCGAGAGCTTCTTGCTCGCGCGTCTTGGCATCGGCAATTTGCGCTGCCGCAGCCTTTTCCTGCTGTTGCTCATCGAGCAGGGCGATGTCGTCCACCGTGTATTGCGATTCATATTCTTCCTTGCTGTCATCGGGTTCGTCTCGTTCTATGTTATCCACTGCGGAGTAATCCTGTATCTTACCCCATGATTTGGCCATGTTCTCGTACTTGCTGCCTATGCCGTCACCGCCTTTAAGCCGGGCATCCGGCAAATCGGGGTTCAAAAACTCCGTTGTCTGCAGCGTCTTGTCCGGAATCTCCGCCGTTTCGGTGTGAAACAGGTCGAAGATGAAGTACGACGCGACCAGAAGCGGGATATACAGGACAGCCGGAAGCATATACTTCGGCTCCTTGAAATTGATTTTATCAAATATCTTAGTCATACATCTTTTTAATTAAGTCGTATATACTCATTCTTCTTTTCCCTTATTTCACCCCCTTGCAGCCTCTTGTGCCTTTCCCGCAGCACCGAATCCTGCATTTCCGTTGCCGTGCGTGTCGGCCGGCTGTTGCGGTATGCCATTGTAATGCGGTAGATGTTCCAAGTGAACCCTCCGATAGCGATACCGAAGACGATGACCAGAAAAAGTATCCGGTGTGCATTGGCGAACCCCTGTACCTTGGCGACCGCCTTGTCGATGCGTGTCGCTTGGGCGAACTTTCGTCCGGCGGACACCTCCCGCTCGTAACGGTCTTTGTATTTCGGATCGTTCTTGTCCGGCATCTTTTCACCGAAGAGCATCCGCCTGAATCCCTTGATATTCATAAACTCCGTTATTTAGTAGTTGATCTTCGTTTTCTGTTCGATGTCCTTGTTCAGCAGGGTGCGCCAGTTCACGATAAGCAATCCGTGCGGGTTGTTCTCTGTTCGGGGAACACGCTTGAGTTGTCCCGCCGTCACCAGTTCCCGCATGAGAATGTTGCTCCGTCGCTCGATGCGTTGCCGTCCGTAGTAAGTGAACTCCATCTTCTCCTTGTTGAAAGCCACGCTGTCACAATAGATGGAGAACACCGAACTCGTACCCAAAATGTTGGAGTAGAATCCCTTTTCCTTGAGCGTGTTGTATTGTGCCAACCCCGTCTCATCCACTAAATACATCGCTTTTTCCATCGTATAGCGGATATATTTGTCATCCGGCGGTAACGTGAAAAAATAATGGTGGAACATCTCCACATGGCTTTTGGCTTCCACGTCAAGCGTTTCGTCCATTGTCGTGCGGTTCACGAGGATAGGCACGTTGCCGTCCAGCACATACACCTTCTTCTGCGCATCCGAGACCATCGTCCGGGCTGTCCAGATGCTTGACAAGCTGATGATGACACACCCCACGAGTAAAGCGGTACAGATGATGCCCACCAGCCTGATTTTGTTTTCCAAATTCTTGATGACCATCGGTTATGCCCTTTTACCGTTCAACATCTGTACATATTCCGTGTGCAGCATGGGTACGACCGCATCCCGAAGTTCCGTCAAAAGATTCTCGAACTCCGCCGAGAATATCTCCACGTAATAGCCCTGCATCTTTACATGGACAAGCACCCACCAGATTCCTCTTTTTCGCTTACCAACGTTCCGCTGCAGCAGGGCGAGACGCAGTTTGTACGTCAGGTACGCCACAAGGGGAACTATATACCTGTCGTCATTGTCGAAGGCTTCGTCCAGTTCCTCGTACTGCGGATCTATGCGGTGGTTTTCCGCCACCTCGCAGACCTCTTTTCTCGCTCGTTCCTGTGCAAAGGACATAAATTTCTCATCCTTACACCAACTCTTGATTTTCTCTTGCAATTTCATGTTGTTATGATTTTTATTGGGTTTATATTATCTTTTGCGGATTATCTCATGATGCCGCCCAATCCTCCGGTTGCCGTCATCTTCGCCTGCTGTGCCACGCCCTCGCCGAAGTTTCGGGTAGAGAATGCCGTGTCGCCCTCCGGTATCATCCATGCCGCCAAGTCCGGCACGAGGTTCAGGCACTTGAGAGCTACAATCGAAGCCGCCATCAGGTAGCCAGCCGAGAAGAACGAGTTTTGCAGGTAGGCGGCCATCGTCTGCTCGCTGGCGGTTATCGCCGTCAGGTTCTCGATTTGGATGCACAACACGATGTCAAAGAGCAGCAGCACATAGAATCCCACGAAGTAGAGCATCGCCCCGTAGAAATGCACCGTCAGGTAGCGTGTCAGCCATTTCGCCCAAGCACCTTCCCATTTCGGCAGGATGCTGAACGCCCACTGTATCGGCCCGAAAATCGTCAGCATTCCCAACAGGATTTGTTGGCAGTAGATGGTAGCCCACCAACCTATTCGGAACACCACGAGGGCAATCAGCATGATGATTTTGTCTATCCCTACGATGACACCTGCCGTCAACGAGGTGAACCACAGCTTCGCCGCATCCTTTTCCATACTTGTCACTTCGTCCACGCCTGTCTGCTCCATTGTCGCCTCTATCAGATTGGGATCGGATGTGCCCGTGTGGGCGACATCGGCCTGCGCCTGCAGGTTCGTGTACATCGTGTCACGCACATGGATGAGCTGCTGAACTTCCTCGAACCTGTCCGATATCTGCGAGGCTTCAGCTTCGTACAGTTCATGGGTGTACGACCCGATGCAATTCGGGATGTAGGACAGAAAGTCCAGAAAACACCAGTTGTTCCGGCTGCCCGCCATACCCGTGTCCGCAGGCGGATACCACCAGCAGATGATGATCGACACGGCAAGCGGCCTAAACAGCTTCATCACGTCCAACGGCTCGTGCTTTACCATCATCTTGTAGGCGATACCTGCCGCCATGACGATGGAGAACAGTGCCGCGAGTGCCATGCACATCTGCAATATCCACCAAAAAGGTCCCTGCGCACCGGTAAAAGTCGCATCCGTCAGAAACTCGTTGGTCTGAAAGATGACATCATCTATTTCCTCCTCCAGCAGGTTGATGCCGAAATCCGAAAGTATATCTCCGTTTGCCATAGCCCTGTCTTTTTATTTCCCTCTGTTTACACTCTCGTTGTCATCTTCGCCGTTTCCATTGCCGCCCGATTGCGAACCACGCACCGCAAGGCGTGATTCCTGCCACCGGCTCATGGCATTGCGGACAATGCCGCCCTTATGCAGGGTACGGTTGTCCGTTGCGTTCAGCAGTGCGCTCGTTGCCGTTGCGTTCTGACGCTTGGCAAGATAGCCCACCAGAATCTCGTTCTGCCGTGCCACATCCTCGTAGATGCGCAGATACTCCTTCTTTCGCTGGGCATTAGGCATATAGGCGTCTTTCGTGGCGTTGATGGCGCACTGATAGACGTGGTAGTATTCCGTCCACCGTTCCTTGTCGGCCGGAGTGCCGCCGGACGGGAGGATGCGGTCGATGTTGCGCTGGAACCGTTCCATCTGTCCGCTGACCTTATCGCCCTCGGCAAGCCATGCAATGTCCACCTGCCGGTCGGCAACGTTCAACGCCTCGACCTTCGCCCGCTTGACCAAAGCCGAATCGATGGCTTCCGCTTCGTCCACCTGGTTGTAGAGATTGATACCGGCAAGCGTGCGGAACGAAAGTTTGTTTTTAGCTGCCGCCGACTTCTTGTATTTGTTGTGCAGCACAGAATAATAGAGGTCGGGCGAGAGTGCGCCCGTACCGGTTTCCATGACCGTTACCTGATTCTGCTTCGACGAATCATGGTTGTACGTTACATACTGTGCGTGTACGGCTGTCGTTATGGTGACCGCCACCGCCATGAGTAAAAGTTTTCTGTTCATATTCTTCTCTTTTTGTCGTTAATAATCCAGTCTTCCGGCTCCGCGCCAACGCCCGAAGGCGTCATCGAGAATCTCCCGCATGGTACGGGAGCGATATACCTTTGCCTTCCAATAGCCGATACGCACCTGTATATACCGCCATGTCTCGAAATACGCACGGTTCAGATGCCGCTCGATGTTGTCCAATGAGCGGTTGATGGCCTCCAATACCATCAGCAGGTCGGAGGTTGAGCAGGCTGCCGCTCCGGTGGCATACAGCACGAGGTCGCTCACGGACTTGTAGAGCTGTTCCCCCTCACGGGCAATCGCCCTCAGCCCCCTCGCGTTGATGGCGATAATCAGGGTATCGGCGGATTCGATGCGTCCCCGCTTCAAGATCTTCGCATTGAAATCCTCCAACAATGATTTGTAATCCCCGATACGGTCGCTGACTGAGGTATAGGTATTCTTGACGTTCAGCACCGTGCGCAACGACTGATACATGACGTCGATGACATCGAACGCACGGGTGTACCGGTCAAGGTCGATATTTAGTTCTTTATAGCTCCCGATTTCCTTACTGCTGTACTCGTGCAACAGTTTGTTGCTGTACTCCAAGGTGCTACGAGCCAACAGCAGGCTGCGCTGCTTCTTGTGGTCGTTGATGTAGGCTTCGACGGAGACTATATCGAAAGTCCACTGCGCCTTGGCGATACCGGGTAGCAGGGCGAACAGCACGACGGCAATCTGTATGGTACGTTTCATGGCCGAGCCTCCTTTCTGCTATTCCTGCTGTTGCCGCTCCGAAGCGTCCGTGCATTCTCCACCCAGCGGTCATGGCATTCCTCCACGAGTGTCAGCCTGCGACCTTCGTCCGTGTCCAGTCCGGGCAGCACTTCCTTCATCACGTCAAGGATGCTCCGTTTGTAGTGCATCATTTTTTCCAGCGATACCAAGTCGGCATATATCCTTGTGATTCTGCTGTCCACCTCTCGCGCTATCTCAAGGCGGTCGCTCGACCACAGAAGATGGTACACGTCGCCGTCCGGCGTTTCTTCCATCGGTGCGCTGCGGGCGTATTCCGTCGTAATTTTGCAGGACGGATGCTCGCGGGCGATTTCGGCGATGCGGTCGTTTACTAATTTGGCCTTTTCCGCATCCGAAAGCCCCGGATCGAGTGTCAGCACATCGGCGACGTGCGTGTCCGTATATTCCGAAGTGAGTTCCCACTTGAGTTGGATAATGGCACGGTGTATTTTGATGCCGAGAAAATATTTCGGCTTACGGGCAATGGAGACCGTAGCCCTAAATGTGATGATACCGTTGATATTCGGCATGGTCGCCTTGCGTACATACGAGTAGCCGTTCCATGCTCCGCCGTCCTGCCAAGTAAGACCGTATGCCGCCTTGCAGTCCTGCATGATAGCGGGGATGCGGTAATAGTCGTCCGTCGCCACGCTGTTGTCGTCTGCGGCATCCGACTTTGCTTGGGCATAGTCGGACTGTTTCTTCTTCCACTCCTCGAGTTCGCCTTTCAGACGGTCTATCCGTGTCTTGTTTGCGTTGTACTGCTGCCGGTAAGCCGCCGCATCTTCAATGCTTGCCGTGCTGATTTTCTTCAGCAGGACAGCATTCTCGTTTTCCAATGCCCCGATTTGCGCTTCAAGGCTGGCCGCTTGGCTGTTCGCCTCGTTCAACAGCGCGTCCAGTTCCGACAGGTCGAGGTTGTTTTCCGTCACCGAGGTCTGCATGGCGCACTCCTTGGTGTGGGCATTCAACGAGCTGCCGCACTTGCGGCACTTGTATTGTGTCGAGCCTTGTCCGAGCGTGACCCCGTCGGAACAGGTCACGCTGATGGTCACGCTCTCGCATCCCTTCAATTTGGCTGCGTCCGTTGCTTGGTAATAGTTCCGCGCACCGGAAGATATATAATAGGTGTAGCCGTCCTCGTTTTCGTTGAACTCCGCAAGCCGGACATTCAGTTGCGCCCGAAACGTGTTCAAGTCCATCGAGTAGGAATCGAAAACTTCCTCATAGACGACCTCTTCCTTGTTCCAGCTTTTGCTGTCATGGATTTCGTATGCGTATGCCTTTTGGGTCTGCTTGTTTTTCTTGCTGATGATATAGGCACTCATCCAATAGTTGATGCTGTAGCTGAACCCGTCGTTCTGGCTATTCAATTGCCGCACTCGGTTTCTTGACCAGCCGGCATATCCTTCCGAGTTGGCAAGTACCTGTTCCCGTTGCGAGGCATCAGGATAGAAATTCGGGTCGCTCGTGTTGAACCGCACCCATGCGCCCCCGTTCAGGATGCTGTTGTCGTCCGTCGGAGGATAGTAGTCGCACAGCGATACGCTCCCTTGGTCACGCCGGGCGATGTACCACTGCTGCGTGTAATAGCTTCCCATCGCTTCGTCCAGATAGTCGGTCATCCACGCCGTGAGGTTGTAGTCGCTGAAGTTGAACAGACCGGCCACGTTGTCCGGGCCGCCCACCATGTCGATCAGCAGGCCACCGATGTTATGTTCCGCCTGCTCGAATAGACTCCCGTAGTGTTCATACAGGTTGCCGATTTCTTCCACCTTTCCGCCCAGCAGGTCATGGAACGAGCTGCTTTGCAACAGGGCGTCACCGAGATTGGTAATGCCGGCCGTTGCAAGGCCGACACCCATGTTATAAAGGTTGTCAAGGTCGCTTTTCAGGTTCTCGTGCGTGAAGTTGCCCGGTATGCGGGCGAAGTTGTCCATCATCCGCTGCCAATCGATGTTTCCCGTTTCGGAGAGCTTTAGCAAGGGGGTAATCTCCGGATTGATTTCGAGAAAGGCGATGTCCGAAAAGGTCAGCGTGCTATTGGTCACTACGCTCTCGAACTGCATACACAGGCTTTTGGTATCGTCGCAGACTTTCATCAGATAACTGCCCCAATAGATAGCCGTTTGCGGCGAATGGAGCATCTGCTTCGCCACCACCCATATCTTGGGCATGATTTTCTCCGCCACCATCCGGTAGATGCGCCGGTAGTAGTAGTTTTCCGTGCGGCTGTTCCAGATGCCGAGGTCGCTCAGGGCTTTATGCTCCAAGAACTTGGCGGCGAATATCCCGGCGGTAGCGACCTCCACTGCCGTGTAGTGCTTGAGAATGTCATCAACCTGCTCCCGGTAGTACCCTTCGGCGACCGCTTCCGTACCGAAAGCGGCCACCATCGCCGCAACGGTACGGGTGTCGTAGTTCACGCTGTAATACTGGGCGTGAACCGTCTGGCAGAGTGCGACCGAGGCGATGGTCAGGATAAGGAGTAGTCGTTTCATGGCTGCAATGTTTATTTGGATTCATGTGCGGGACGGAGGTTCAGCACCCGCCCAGCCTCGTTTACTTTCTGTGCGAAAGGCAAGGACTTTCCGATACCGCTGGCATCCCAATCCCGGCAATATGCCTCGATAGCTTCCTGATGGCTGCACCGAAGTTCCTTCTTGTAAAGCTTCAGTGCCTCCTTTTCCGCCCGTTCGGTCGTGTAGGTCATGTAGCACTCATGCGGCTCTTCCACGCCGTACACGCCGCTGATCGTCCCCCGGCGGATAAACACTTCGCGGAAGAAACTGCGTCCCTCCTTGTTCTCCAAGCGGTTGATGGTAAATATCTTCTTGCAATCCACCTCGGTCAGGCCAAGAATCTTTCGGATTTCGTCGAAGCGTTCCTTGAACTTGCTTTGGTCGAGCAGCATCACCACGTCCGAGTTGTTGATGATGGCCTCCTTCACGATTTCACTGCCGATGATGTCCTGTATCTCCTGCGTCACCACGCCGACAGAAGCCCAAAACTTACGGGCGGTCTTGTACATAAACTTGATGTATTCCGCCATGAGCGGACTGGCAATGGCCTTCCACGCCTCTTCGATGACAAGGACTTTGCGGTTCTTCTTGATGCGCATCTTCTGCAGGAACACGTCCATAATAATCAGTGTGACAATGGGAAACAGTTTCTTGTTCTCCTTGATGGCATCCACTTCAAAGACGATGAATGTTTCGTCAAACAGTGCCGAATCCACATTCTCGTTGAGAATCTTCTCATACGCGCCTCCCTTGTAGAACGGCTGCAGCATGGTCGAATAGGTCGAGTAGCTGATTGTCGTGATGTCATTTTCGGTGCAAATCTGCTCCAGACGGTCGAATGAGTAATCAAAGAATGAGTTGAAGTTCAGTTCCGACACTTTGAGGGCCGCCCGTCGTGCCTCAAGCACCTCTATCTGTTTGCGCACCATCCCATCTACCTCTCTGGGTGGCTTGTTTGGGTTCTTTCGGCTGGCCGCCGCAAACAGGTTTTTCAGCAGCACCTCCCGCTGCTCGTCAGTGTATCTTGTAAATCCGTTGAAATAGGCATCGTAGTAGTCTATGATTATCTGCTCGACAATGCGGAACTCGATTTCGGGAATCTGGCTGTCCGACCCTTTCCAAATCATCAGGATAAGGTTCTTGAGGAAGTCTATCTTCTCAATATTGTATTCCTCCCGGTTGATGCGAAACGGATTCATCGTGATAGGCCGTTCCTCGGTATAGGAGATATACTTGCCGCCCAGATACTCGCACAGTCCCTCGTATGAGTTCCCCGTATCGACCATCACCACATCCGTTCCCTGCTCATGGAGTTGGCGCACGACCGAGTTCATATGAAAACTTTTGCCGCTGCCCGAAGGCCCCAAACAGAAAAAATTGGAATTATCAGTCAGTTTATTCTTTCCCTCTTTTCCCGTGATGTCGATAGCCACCGGCACGCCCTGACGGTCGGTGTAGTAAATCTTCAGCGGTGTTTCCTCACTGTGCAGCACACGCTCCTTGTACATCAGGCACATCGCTGCGTCGGAAAGGGTCAGGAAACGGTCGTATTCCTCATTGAGCGTGTAGCAGTTGCCCGGAAACGAACCGACAAACAGTTCCAGTTGGTTGTACGCCCGCTTGCTGATGTGGATACCCATACGCCCGAATGCGTTTTCCAGATGGTTCGTACACTTTTGCAGGTCTGCACCGGCAGACACGGCCACCACCATATTGAAGTGTGTATAAACCAGTTGCTTGCTCTCACGGGCGATGACTTCCTGTACACGCTTGATGTCCTCGACAGCCATCTGGTTGTTCGGGTTCGGAATACTCGCGTGGCGGTTCTTCTTTTTGTCGAGCAGCGACAGCTCACGCTTTTGGTTGGGCAGGAAGATGACCTGGTTATAGACCACCGTCTCGGCGTTCGGGATGCTGTCCACCACCGACACCAAATCGACGGGCATTTCCGTGTTGTTGACCTCGATGTTCGTGTACGGACGTATCAGTGAGGGCAGTGCGGCACAGTCCACGTCCACAAGGCTGTACACTTTGCAGCGTTTGTCGCCCATCGACACGGTTTCATCGTCCGCCTTGAAATTCGTCATCGACACGATACGGTCTTTGAAGTTCATGGCGAAGTAACGATCGACGTACTCGTTCGCTTCGGCTTTGTTCAGGAATCTGGCCTGTACGCTGCTGTCACGCAGTTGGTCGTGTACTTTACGGATTTTCACAAGGAAGTCACGCCACTTTTTGTTGTCAAACGAGAAAAGGCGGCTCTTTTTCGCCTCCTGCGTGATGGTCAGGTAGCAAAGGCTGTCCGTGTAGGGACGCCCCTTGAAATAACGAAAATAGGATGAAGACAGGAACTCCTGACCGTCAGCCGGTTCGCTCGCAAACTGTTTCCGGACGAAGATGTCCTGCTTGTGGATGGCATACCCTTCGCCCAACGTCTGCGCAAGGGCGGTGAACAGGTGCGCGAAGTCGTAATAACTGTCGATGTCCGCCGAATATTTCTGTACCGGATTCTCTATCTTAAGTACGGCGGAATATTCACCGGTCTTGGTGTACAGCACACCCACACCGTCCGTTTCCTCCGCTGAGAAATAGATGTCCTGAAAGATTCGCTTGCGCTTGCCGCCCGTTCCGAACGCATAGACCGACAAGGCCATGCCAGCACACAAAGCGACAAAACATAAAATGATGTATAGGGTCATTTCGATATACGTGTAATTAAATAGGGGCAGGTTCGCCTTGCTTCAAGACAAACCCGCCCGCGTTCAACAATCAATAAAGCCATGCACATTGCCGTGATGGTTTTTCTTTCGTCAGATCTTGTGCGAGTGGGCATACACATACACACCCGGAGCGACCTTCTTGCTATGCAGTCCTTTCCGCTGTTTGAGGAGGATGAGCACGATACCGACCGATATGACGGCAGCCAGCACGACAAGCCCGGCAATGAAACCGAGCAGGCAGTAGGCGGCGACAAAGCCGACAATGGCTCCGCACGTCGTCACCGCCGCCCAATAGATGTACCGGCCTTGGATGCCCAAAAACTCAAGAGGCCGTTGCAGTCCCTTGAACAGCGGGTAATCCGGATAGCGTTCGTCCTTACCTTTCATACTCGTCCTTGATGTTTAAGCGGCAATACCGAAGAACAGAGGCAACGCCTTGGCCGCCGCAATGAGGAAGATACAGGCTCCCACGACCATCATGATTTTCTTTTTGACGTCCTGCTCTTCGTTGTTCATGGCGATATACACCGAGATTGCACCCACGATGGCCACAACGCCGGCAATGGCGTAGCACAATTTCACCATAATAGGCACATACTTGGCAATCTCATCGGCGACAGTGGATAATGCGCTCGTACCGGCGGAATAGTCGCCTGCGGAGTTCTGCGCTTTCGCCACCATGCCGGACAGCAGCATGAAGGAGAACATCATTACTTTGGTGGGGATTCCGTTGACGAATCCGAATGCCTTGCGGCACAGTTGTTTGGTTTTCTGAAACATACGTTTACTTTTTTAGTGAATACTTTATTTGTCTGCGACCTGATACAAGTAAGGTTATATGCGGTAGCCGAAGAAAGCCGGGAAAACATAGAATGCCCCGATCAGGAACAGGCACGCGCCGACAAGCGTCATTATCGACTTGGTGATGCCGTCCTCGCCCGTGTTCATCTTGATGTATATCTGACAAACGGACACGATGACGTAAACCCCGGCTATAGCGCAACAGATATACTGGACATAGAGCATCATCGTCACCACGAAGTCGTGCATCGTGGCCAACGCGTCCGCTCCCCAGCTATAGTTCACGCTGCCGCTTTTGGCAAAAGCCGTGTAGGGGAACGGGAGGCACAGCGCACATAGAATCTTTTTAGCTTTCGACATCTCACAACCGGTCTTGAATTGGGTTCCACTTTATTTCCGGTCGGTTGTCTAACCGTCCCTTGGAAATCATAGCCTTGTACATCTCCTCCGACGTGCGTGCGTCCGACAGGTAAGGCGTGGTCTCTTCCATCTGTTCCTCCGCCTCGGCCTTCAGCCGTTCCAGTTTCTCCTGCGTCGTTCCCGGTTTGTCCTTGACGTCCTCCTCAGGGGATGTTTCGGAAGAGGTAGCCGTACTTTCCGTCTCGTAGTTCTCGCTACCGATACTGAAGCCGGTCTCGCTTTCCGTGACAGCCACACTCTCTTCCTCGTCCGGTGCGCCGAGGTCGAAAACTTCCTCGTCCGGTTTGTCCGTTCCCTTTTTCCCGTAGAGGTCATGCGCTATGATGACGGCGTAGTAAATGATGTAGGCAACCGTCAGGACAATGGCAAAAATGAAATATGAGTTCATGTATTTAGTATGAATATTAAAAATTCGTATTAGTATGATTTTGCAAAGAAACACACGAAATATAAAATCATAAAATAATTGAGCATTAAACATCTATTTCGTTAATGAGATTTGTGTAAGTTTCAAAAATCGAACTATTAAATCGTACTTTATTGCGGTCTCTATGGAGGGAAATGGAGAAATCGGGGCATAAAAAAAGCTCTCGTGGAGGAGAGCTTTAGGTGGCAAAAGAGAACACTGAATATCAGCGTTTCTTTCCGCGCAGATAGTCGTTCAGGTCTTTGTATTCCGCATAGTGGCAAGATTCATCGCTGACACGTCCGCCATACATCCCGGCAATGGTCTCTGTGGTTCTCTGCCCGGCAAGGTCATTGTCGAGATAACAGTGAATGTCCGAATACTCCTGTAAACGTGCCAGCGTCTTTTTCAAATTGTTTACCGAGTTCATCACGAGATAATCGCATGGTATGGCAAGACAGACCGTCCGGTCGCCTGCCAGTTTCAGTGTCATATAAGAAAGAAAATCCATGAATCCCTCGAAGACACAGACGTTTTCCTGTGTCTCTTCTGTCAGATGTCTTATCAATGAGATGTCCTTGTTGTTCAGGCATCCCTTGTAATAGGCGTTGCGCACCTCGTAACCGCCTGAGATATTGCCGAATGCGAGAGCGAAGTAATGACGGCCTCGCAGTTCGTAATGCACCTCCTTGCAATACATACGGCTGATGTCCGCGTCGATAAGCCGGGATTGGAGGTAGGAGAACAGGGCGTGATGGCGGAGTGGAATCACGATTACGTCTTTCATTTCAGCCTCCACCGGTCGGGGTGGAGCGGTTGGCATACGGGTTCTCGGTAGTGATGCACCATTCACAAGCCTCTCTATATACGCCAGTGCCTCGCTCACGCAGTCCGTCCGGCAAATGTATTTTGCCAGTTCCACCAGATCGCCGCCGGTCGCCTCGCCGAAATCGTACCATTCATTGATCCGGTCATTCACCTTGAACGACGGGGTACGCTCGTTCCGTAACGGTGAGAAGTACCAGTATTGTTCCGACTTTATCTGCTGTGCATGGTGGCCGAGCCGTGCCAGAAAATCCACGATACGCACTTGTTTTGCTTCTGCTATGGTCATTTTTCTTTCAGTTATATCCGAAACAGATTTGCCGCAGTCTCATTCTTCATCGAAAAGCATGACCTCGGTAGGTGTCATGTCATTATAAAATAGCTTATCCCGCTTGATAATAAGTTTAAGATTGTCGGTCAGGTATTGCAGCAACTTTACCATGACACTTCGACCCCGTTTGAACCCGATAGCGGCATAGGAAGCCATGAGAGCCTCCAATACATTCTCGAACCCTTTGATGGGCTTGTCTCCAAAAGCGGCGGCAAGGGCTTCCCGGTGCTGCTCTATGGATAAGTCCATGAAACTCATCCGGGATTTATGTTTGATTTCCCCGTTGAACGAATGGTTTTCAGCCATGACAGGCAGACCGCTCTCATCAACGGTAAAAGCAAAGGGTTTGAACTCTTTTTCACGGATATGCAATGCGTGAACCTCGCTGATGTCTGGGTTGTCATTGCTTTTGCTGATGACCAATACGGTTTCCGCCTTGTTGCTCATCTCCGTGCCGATATGCCCCCGTACATTGTTGTCCCCTTTGTTCAGATGGAGTACACAATGGATATGCAGGTCATACAGGGAAGACCACTCCATCATCTTGTTGATGACTTCCACCGATTCACCGGCATTATTGATGTCGAGCATCAAGTCGCGGATACCGTCAATGATGACCAGACCGTAGCCTTTGTTTTGACGGAGGGCATAGTCGATGACTTCAATACGTACCGCCGGAGTATATTCTCTTAGACAAATGAAGTCGAGGTTCTCGTTGTCGGTTTTCGTGGGCAGTCCTGCCAGTCGTAAGATGCGTTCCAAGACCGTGTGACAGTGAAAACGGCTTTGTTCCGTATCGACGTACAAGATTCTGCGCTTTCCTTCGGGCAGATGCGCCCGGTAATTCAATACCTGCCGCCCGGCTAACGATGCGGCGACGAGTGCCGAGACATTGAATGTCTTTTTCGACTTGGCCTTACCGGTCGATGCACTGAAATTGCCAAGCGTGGCTATCGTTGAATTGTCTATCCAGATGATTTGCGGGGGCGTTTCGTAGGTATCGGTCGCCCTGATCTGGGAAGCGGCAAGAATATCCAGCAACTTATGTTCCTCAAGTCCTGAACCTATGTTATAATCAGTCCTTCTTTCGTTTTCCATAGTGTCTTTGTTTTAGGAATGGTTGTGTCGTTGCAGCTTCGGTCGCCATGCGTATGGCATCGTCTGCAGTCGGTTCATGGTTCTGTAAAAGCCATTCATCCAGTTCCTCCTTGGCGAAGTAAATCATCTTGCCACGCGGCTTGTAATGCGGAATCTCTTTGTTAGCCGTGAGTTTGTACAGCATACTGTCGGAAACCCCGATATACATACAGGCATCCTGAAACGTAAAGACCCGTTTTGTCGAATAAATGCTTTTCTCCAACAAATCCATCCGTTCCAAGATATTTTCAACCGGTTCCAGCTTTTTAAGAACCGATTCAAGGGCGGTAATCCGTTCGCTCATCCGCTCCATGAAAGTTAGTCTGTTCGGCATATGTTTTTAATTAAAGTTTGACAATGGGATTGTGCCTCCGTTATTGACGTGCTGATAACGGAGGACAAAGGTATGATATGCCGATAAAGGAGTGAGAATTATCGGCGTGATACTATGCAAGTATCATTCTAACTCTCACTCTTTTATCTTTCACATGGTGGATTTGTTCACACTTTCTTTCAACTGACTGATGGCTCGTCTGATGCTATAGATGACCGCTGTCTTGTTGTTTCTAACAGCGGAAAGTGCCGATGAAAGATTGGAAGCGGTAATGAATCGTGCACCGTCCTTGGATTGCAGGAATCGCCCTTTGTCTAGAACGGACTGCCAACGAGATTGGATGAAGGAGTTTTCGAGTAGCGCATCGAAAAGGATAACCACATGACGGAGATTGTTTACCCGGATATGAAAGCCCTCCTTGCAGGAAAAGAGAGCTTCCATATCCTCGATGCAAACCTCTGAAACGCAAAACAGATATGTAACGGTGATTGTTGATGAAGTCATCCACATAGCGGCTATACCGCTTGCCATCAACCACTACATCCTGAAGATAGAGTTCTCTCGCTTCTAAGAGTAACTCAAACAATTCCTCTGCTACATCCTGTTCGGTAGCAAAGTGGGTTAGGTGTTGCTTCTCTTCAAAAAAAGAGAAGACTTTTTACTTTGTTCTTTCATGTCAAATACTTGTTTATGAATTGCTATATTTAAAAAGCGTAGTGAACCATCATTTTTACGATTGATAATAGAACTATGTCGTATAATCGAATGACGACGTATCAACACTGATGGTTATATTAGGGCACATCAATTATTTTGTAAGTTTCATCAATATATGACTGTCTGCGTCTTTCAGAAACAAGACAGAATCATTCTTGATCTCAAAAGCCTTTATTACGGGAAAAATGTGCTTTACACTTTCTTCCATAAGCATATCCTCACACGCCATTTCGGTGGATGTTATTTCCGGAAATGTCAACTTGTCACCTTTGACTATATATTGACCGGACACTAAATTGCACCCTGTATTACAGATTACGTTTCCTTGATTATCAAATTCAAGTGAGTAATCAAAATTGTCGGGAACTTGTGAAAGGCCGATTGGTGCAGACGTCGCAATACATTTATACTCTACAATCCGCCATTTACCATAGAGTTCAACTCCGGAATGTTTATCACAAGAAAACAGCGTTAGAGATAATGACAAAATCATTAAATACACTAATTTCATACTATTTACGTTTTATTGTTTGATATTTTCTTCTGCTCATTTCTTCTGCATATGCAATCTCTCCATGTTCCCTTATATAGCTAATACAAGCCGGACGGTCGGAATTGAAGAGCAACGCAAACACTTTGCTTATAAAGTTGGAATAGATTTTACATTCCCTTACGTCACTCTCACATTCGGCACAGGTATGATAGCCTTTGCTCATGCAACATTGGCGAATTTTACACCAACCCGCTTTTGCATTATTCTTACAACCGGAGCATTTCCCGGATAAGAATTTGCGACACGCTCCACAGTATAAACCACAAGCAGCGATGCTGTCAGGATTTGCTATTATCTGCATCATGCGAACCACGCTGCGGAGAAGTGCTTGATTACCGCTATGATCAACCCTAAAACAACCGCATTGATAAGCACAATCGGCACAGCTTTCCTTTCATTCTTGGCAATCATAACCACCATAGGCAGAGCCATTAGGACTGATACAATCGTACCAGCTAAAAAGTCGTTGACATTCAACTGGGGAAGTGTGGTGTTGAAAATGATGAAAGTTACCACCACATACTGGACGAAAGCAGACCAACAGTTTGCCTTATCCATTTTTTTGAGAAACATCGGGAGTGCATCAACGGCTCCGATAACCACTCCGACAAGAATTGTAAATACTAATTCCATTGTTTTTTAGTTTTATGATACAGGAGATGCCGTACTGAAAATACGGCATACTCCAAGCATCAGATAAGATAATTGTCCTATTGGTATTCTGTTTTTGCGATTATTCGCCGTTTGACGACCAATATTCATTGCAGATATAGTAATTAAACTCCAATGTGTAGCTCGATTCTGCAGGCAGCCCCTTATTGAGTCCTGGGTGGAATTGCGGAAGCATATGCGCCACACGAAGGGCTTCGCCATCAAGTGTCTTTCCTGAACTTTTCACTATTTTGGCATCTTTTACCACTCCGTCCTTAGCAATGGTGAGTTGCACGACTGCATCCATGTTAAGAACACCGTCTTTATAGGCGGTTTCAGGGAATTTTATGTTCTTGTTGATGAAAGCTCTCAATTTGTCCTTGCCGCCGGGGAAGTTGGGAGCGGTTTCAGTCTTGATGAACTGAATGGCATCGGGAACATCAGACTTTTCAGTAACTACTACATCTGTGTTTCTTTCCGTGATTTGGATAGATTCATCAGATTTTTGCGTAATTTTGTAGCGGATATCGTCCACCGGTGTAGCGGAAGACGCATCGTTAATCACTGCTGACACCGCCGGGGTTGTCAGACCTGCTACTGCAAGTGCCAATGCTGGCACCATGACAAAGGCACGCCCACGGGCTTTGCCTGTCGGTTTGTTTGATAACATCATAGTTATACGTTTTTTAAGTGAACTGTGATTGAGACAGTTGGAAAGAGTTGCGAACCTTGCTCCAACATATACCCGCACCATGCAAACGGAGCAACGTTGTTGTGACGGTGAAGTATTATGCGGCAGTCTTCCTGTTTTATACGTTCTCCCTTAAAAATGAATAGCGCAAGCCTTATCATAGAAACGAGAAAATACAGCATCATGGCAATACTCCCGACAAGGTAAAGTGTGACAATGTAATCCCATATCGGAATGATTTTCTCCGATACAGTATCTGCTATATAGGCTATCTCGATAGGATCAAGACTGATGTCCATATTTTCCGTCACCATATTTCCGACCCAAAAAGGATTAAGTATGAATAAGGGGAGTATGAACGACAGATCAACACAAAACAGCAGGAATATCCGATTGAACCGGAAACTACCCAAATTGGCAAGAAAACATTTATACACCGTCCAGACTACAATCAAGAGGGTGCTTGCCAATAATGAATATGTCAATAGTGTGCCTGTCATCAGTATTACCTCCCTTTATCAGATACTTGTGAAATCAGTTCTTTCGCTTCTATATCGCTACACTCCTCATTTTTAATAAGGAAACTAACTACATTGTGGATAGAATTGTCAAAATACCTACTTATGACGCTTCTCAGATTCTGCCCGCAATAATCTTCCCGTTCAATTATCGGAAAATAAACGAAGCCTTTATTCTCTGACTTATGGTCGAGATAGCCTTTCTCTTCAAGAAACTTCACGAATGTAGCGACCGTAGTACGGCTTGGTCGTGGCTCATCGTGCAAAGCTACAACCTCTCTGACCAACAGCGACCCTCTTTCCCAAAAGATGTTCATGACTTCTTCTTCTCGTTCTGTCAAAGGCTTCATATCTTTCATTCGCGCAGTCTAATTAAGTTAGACAATTTGATAACGCAAATTTAGTCTAAATATTTTAGACGACAAAATAATTCCATCAAAAATTGCTGTAATTTTTCAATATAGGGGGATAACCGAGTGGCTATCCCCCTATAAAATTGCCCGATTTACAGCGATTTACTTGTCTCCGTAAAGTCCGATGCGGTTGCCGACAGGATCTGCGATGATGGCGAAAGAACCCCAGCCATCCACCTGAATCTTGGTCTTGGGAGTGACGAGTGTTGCGCCGTTGTCAATCGCCGTTGTCACATCGGCATCTAAGTCCTTTGCATTGAGATATACCAGCACGCCTCCTTCAGAGGGGGCAAAACCGGGGAACGAGGGAGCGGAAGAGATTGAACACACGCTTTTTCCGTTTTTTCATTAGACACGCCATTCTCTCGTCGCCGAACTGCGACACCTCCAGCTCCTCACCGAAGAGTGCCTGATAAAATGCCACCGACTTGTCGAAGTCATTGGTGGGAATTTCAAAAAATGCAATCATACATATTGTTATTTTGATTAGTACACTGCAAAGTTACAGCGACACGACAGTCTATGATAGTAAAAACCGGACATCTTATATACTTGAGAAGTAATCCGATATTGGCGCATAGCAGTTCAGATACTCTTTTGGAGTGTAACCGGTGAATAACCGGAATTCCTTAATCATATGTGATTGGTCCGTATAACCACATTCGTATGATAGCTGGGCAAAACCGATTTTCGGATTATGCTGTAATATGGATAAGGTGCGTTGCAATCTAATGATGCGCAGGAAATCCTTTGGGGTAGTCCCGATGTATTCTGAAAAGACACGGCAAAACTGCTTTTCAGACAAGCACGCTATGTCGGCAAGCTCATTTATGTTTGTCCGGATAGAATTGCTTATATGACGTACTACGGTGGAAAGCCTCGGTATATTATAGTTATTATCCAAAAGTATCCGTCTTAATAGGTAATTTTCAATTAAGGTAACGGTTGTTTCAAGATTATCGGTATCACCCATTCTCTCTGCCAAATCTTGCAACTCAATGTCCTCCACATCATATATGGAAATGTTCCGATTGCAAAACATATTTGTGGGGATATGAAAAAACATCTTTGCCGTGTGTGGTTGAAATACTGTTACTATCATTTCGATGTTTCCCGTGGAAGTGACATCTGTAAAACCCGTTGCTTGTCCGCTTATAAAACAGCGTGGCTGTAAGTCTTCCTGACTTACAACCTTTAGCCTTTCGCCACGATGAAATACAAGCGACATACACCCAGTCGGTAAAGTGCGCTGCGATACTATGCCGGGTGAGCTATCCTGCAACACCCAATAATACCGCACAAACGGTTTCAGTGCTGGAGTGGGATGTATGATTCTGAATGTTTGCATTCTGCAAAATTATAACAGGCTGGTTTCCAATGATAGCAAAAAACGGACAAAGTAAATTATTTCATTATGATTATCCATACTCCTTATTTGTATAATGTCTCAGGCTAATGAGAATCAAATCTTTGAGCCAAACTATTGATAAGTTTTATGGCTGACATATCACATTTAACTGGCACTATGGATATATATTTTTTCTGTAACCAGTATTCATCAGTATCCGTGGCTTCCGGCTCAAAATTCTCAAATTTTCCTGTCAACCAATAAAATGGTTTTCCGTCAGGGTCCATAAAACGCATATATCCATCGACCCATTTGCCATGAACGGCACGACAGACACGTATCCCTTTGGGTGCTTCACAAGCAGGAATATTCACATTCAGGCAAATACCGACGGGGAGACCTTTGGCTATAACTTCGGCTGCAATGTCTGTAATAAATCCCATTGACGGTGAAAAATCTACGTCCATGGAATAGTTAGCTAATGAAAATCCTACCGATGGTATTCCTTCGATACATCCTTCAAGAACAGCCCCCATAGTTCCTGAATATGTGATATTCACTCCCGAATTAGATCCATGGTTAATACCTGCAAAAACGACCGCCGGACGTCTTGGAACAATGGCATGAATTGCCAGCTTAACACAATCTACCGGCGTACCATTTACTGAAAACACTCTTATGTCGTCCTCTGTACTTTTCCTCTCAATTATTCGCAAGGGAGAGGCTACAGTCATAGCAGCTGATTGTCCGGATTGTGGAGTGAGTGGTGCCACAACATACACTTCTCCCATAGAACGCACGCATTTTGCTAAATGGTGTACTCCCGGAGCGTCAACTCCATCATCGTTGACAATCAAGATAAGGGGGCGGCAATTATTCATCTTAATACGTTATAAATCTTTATCACTCCCGAATGTTTATCAGGATTTTGCGATAAGGACTATGGAATATTTATATTTTTTCGTGTGTGAAATCACCATCAATATATATGGTTGCGTCCGAGCCTACAAACTTGATGAGAATATAGCTTGGGTCGGTAGCACCTCCGGGGAAATGATTTATCAGCCACTCCTGCCACATCTCTTTTCGGATTTTATCATCGCTGACAATTTCCGCAATGCCACGCAGAGCAACACTGTCGCCATAAAAATAATAGCTTACACCGGCTTTGGGATTAGCCTTGAGGTCATTTATTTTCACGGATGCGGCATCAGTTGCCATCCAAATCTCGTTACACCCGTTGGTTTTAATTTTTTTAATAGGCACAGGGCGTGGAAACCCATCCTCATTTATAGTGGCAAGTGTGACCTCATTGCATTGTGCAAGTAAGTTGACAGCTTTTTCCGCAAGGCTTCTTTTGTCTTTTTCTTTCCAGCGTTTGAGCGTTGGGAAAATCTTACGCATTTGTGCCTTTGCTTGTTCCGGAGTGAGATTCCAACCTGTTTCTTTGTTTATCTGGTCGGTAAACTGCACACAAAATTCAATCATCTGGCTCATATTGAAGTCTTGGAGAAATACTCCCTCCTTGTAACAGTAGCTACAATAATCCTCACTTATGCTGCCGTCGGCATTAGTTCCGGGGTAGGCAGGATTAAGAGGCATCCCGCAACTCTGACAAAATTTTTGTTCCATATATTATTTATTAAATCATTTTTACTACTTCATTATCAACCGGTACATCATGGAAATATCTTCAGAAGCCATTTCAAACTTAGATTTCTCTATGAGTATGTTTTGCCCCGTCATTATATAGGAGGGGAGGATGCGAACACCGTTATATGAAATCTCCGTATTTCGCAATTTGTATGTGGATACGCTTGGGATAACATTTTTCTTGATAGCCTTCTTGCCAATCATATTAAAGGCTTTCTTTGCCACATCACCCATAAGCATTATAACCTTCACGCTGGGGAACAATGCAAGCTCTCTTTCCAGATATGGCAGGCTTTCCTCTATGCTTTCCTTTGAAACGGCATATTCGGTTTTGGGTGTTTTAACAGCATTGGTAATATAAATTCCCTTGTTGAGAATATCCTGCACAGAGTCAATCTCGATACCTGCTTTTCGGAACAACTGAATTGTCGTTGACATATACGCAGCGTCTTGTTTCCCATAGAAGTCCTCTTCCGAATGTGACGGGACAACCTCATTTATCATAATTGCACGTATCGTTTCGGGTGTTACCTCCACGTTATTAAACCGCAGATGAGTTTCACCTCCAACGAATTGTTTCAACACTTCTTCTATATTCATAATAATTTGAGTATTTCTTCGTGAACTTGTCCATTTGTTCCTACAACTTGACTTCCTGTAGCCGGGTCAAGTACGTTCCCGTTCCAGTCAGTCACTTTTCCTCCGGCCTCTTGTATCAAAAGCATTCCTGCCGCATAATCCCACGGATTCAAATATATCTCGAAATATCCGCCTTGTCTGCCGCAGGCTGTATATGCCAACTCCAAAGCGGCAGAGCCAAGTCTTCGGACATCTTGGGAATTTTCGTAAACTTTCAGAAATCGGGCAAAGTTTTCTATCGCCAACTCTCTTTTCGCTGTACCGATGCCTATAATGGTTTCCGATAGTTTTGTGGCAGAGGAAACGTGTATGGACTTGCCGTTCAAGAAACTTCCTTCTCCCTTGACAGCAGAAAAAAGTTCATCGTGAAATGGATCATAGACAATGCCCATTACTATCTCTTTCTGACTACAAAGAGCTAACGACACCACACTATGCTGATAGTCGTGAATGAGGTTGGTAGTGCCATCAACAGGGTCAAGAATCCAGTAGCTGTCTGTATCCATACGCTGTAAGCCGGTTTCCTCTCCGAGAAACTGTATGTCCGGTGCAAGTGTATATAATGCCTTCTTCAAGAAATCCTGAACGGCGACATCCACTTGAGTAACGTAATCGGCTACTCCTTTTTCTTTCACGTGGGCTGCCATTTCCCTGTTTGTGATTATCGCCTTAGTCTCTTTGACTAAGCTGATTATACGTTGTATATCCATATTTATAGAGTTTAATTCAATAGTTTTTGCAGGTCATCGACAGAAACATCCATTCTCTTGGAAACTTCTTCCAAAGTCATTCCATTAGAAATGAATCTCTCTATGACCATTTTCATTTCCTCACCGACTTCTATTAGATGCCCATCCAAATTATAAAAGCGGATTACTCGTTGTCCCCAATCATGCTCAACAACTTCACCTAAGAATGCGATTGACGGATTGCCCTTCAGCTTTTGCAGAAAGCCGTCAAAGTCATATTCCTCAAAGACGATTTCAACATTGTTTGACTTTTTATGGACTTTTTCTTTGGGTAGGCCAATAAGCCAATCGAAATCCTGCTGTAAAGCCAGACCGCAGGAGAACAGGATATTTCGTCCATAATCCTGACGGACTTCCAACCCGAATATATTTTCGTAGAAACTTCGGGCTTTGCTTATATCTGACACGGATAAAACCGTACAACAATATCTCATAGTTTGTTTTTCCAGCGTTTGAGGTTGGGATAAAATTGGCGCATCATTTCCTTAGCCTGTTCCACAGTCATATTTTGACCCGACCATTTGTTTATCTCATCGGTGAATTGGGCACAGTGGTCAATCATCTGCTCCATTGTAAAGTCCTGCGTGAACCGGCCATCCATGTAACAATAGTTGCAATAATCATCATTACGGCTGCCATCGGCATTTATTCCCTTATCGTTGTCAGTTAATGGCATACCGCAACTTTGACAAAATTTTTGTTCCATATTCATATATTTAGTTGTTTGATATTCCTTTTAATGCGCATTTAATTTTCCAACTCGCATAAATATGAGCCAACCAATGTTTGGAGAACGGCATCATTATAAGACCTCGGATATTTTCACCACACCAGTAATCTATTAACCACCGGGCATTTTCAGAGTCGCTCACAACATGAAGTGATTTGAGGTTTTCCCTATCTTCATCAGTCATTCTGCGTTCCAAATCGCAAAAAGAAAGCTTTTTCAACAATAGGTTGGTATTGTCTTTTACAGATTCAGCATATTCATATAGCGCATCTAAATTCAATGTTTTAGAGAAATCTGATATTTTCTGTTTTTCAAGCTCGTTACCAGTCGTGATAATTGGAGAGCCAATCGATCTTTTATAATCCCCTGAAAAGAATATCTGATCGTCTTTGTTGATTAAAGTATGGATAACAATATCCTCGATACGGAATATATGCCAGATGGAATAGGCAATTGTCTTGCTGTGAAAACCGTCCTCTTCAATGAATGGGATAGCATTGAAATCAGCACGGCATAATTCCACTTTGAACTGCATTAAGATATCGAATAACTGGGTACGCAAAGACAATAAGTTTTCAATTCCCAAATGAAATGTGGTTTCATTGGAAATTTCTTCCTTAATCTTATGGCATTGCTCTAATAAATTATTACCCATACCTTTTCAATCTTATTGTTGGCGATTTCCTTCAATTACCTGATTTATCAACTCCCGAACTTCATCATCCGACATTTTCCTATCTCTTACAAGAGTGCTTATCACCCCACGAATAGAGTTATTAAAATATCTCTGTACGACATTCTTCAGGTTGTTGCCACAATACTCATCCCGTTCTATGAGTGGGTAGTATATGAAACCGTTGTTCCCTGCCGGCTTATGCCCTAAAAAGCCTTTCTCGACAAGAAACTTCACAAATGTAGATATGGCTGTCCGGCTTGGACGAGGTTCGGGATAAGTGGCTATAATCTCCTTAACGGTAGCTTCGCCCTTCTCCCAAAACTTGTTCATCACCTCTTCTTCACGCTTAGTAAGTTGTTCCATCATCAAATGAAATTTAGTATATGCAAAGTTAGTCTAAATAAATTAGTCAACCAAGCACTTTGAGAATAATTATATAACATATTATTCCAACCTCGTATTTCAAGCCGTTGGTGGATATTTATCAGTTGGGCTAAATTTTCCTGTTTAGCATTTCTTGCAATAAATGCCTCCAACGACAAGTTTACTTTGGTTTTTCCCTTATAGGCACCCGGATTAAAGTAAACCTAATTCTATTTGCAATCCGATTATATGTAGATGTAAAAACAATCCTACTTTATACTTCGATTTGCATGGGTCAATCAAACAATCCGTTTACCAGATTGACCGCATCGTCCTTCTTCTGATTGATGATTTTGGCGTATACCTGCGTCATCTTCACATCGGCATGGCCGAGCAATTTCGAGGTTGTATAGAGGTCTGCTCCAAGGGTCAGCATCATCGTGGCAAAAGTGTGCCGGGCGGTGTGAAATGTAAATCGCTTGTCGATTCCCGCAGCTTTTGCCCAAGGTTTGATAAGCAAGTTCATCATTGACGGGCTTGGTAAATCGAACACATGGTCGTCTGCTGTCTTTTCTCCTCGTTCCGGCATCCACTTCAAGGCTTCGGGAGAAAGCGGTAGATAAATCGGTTCTTTGGTCTTCTGCATGGACACTGCCAACCGATATTGTCCTCTATCGACGAAGACGTCTTTCCACTTCAATCCGACAATATCGCTCACACGCAATCCGCAGAAGCAGGAGAACAAATAAGCGGACTTTACAGCCTCATTATTCATCGGAGTGGTAATCAATGCCCGCACTTCCTCGATAGTCATATATGACCGTTTACTCTCCGGCAGGCGAATCTTATCCGAATTATTGATTTTGGTAAACGGATTGACCTTGATAATCTCCGCACGAACAGCTGCATTCAAAGCTCCGTTCAGGATGCGGTAGTAGGTGTGGAGTGTAAAGTTCGATACACGCTTCCCTTTGGGACGATATTCCGTCATCAGATAATCGAGGTAGTCCTGGCAGAATGCTTTGTCGATTCGATCCATCGTCATCCGCTCTCCCGCATAATCTTTCAAGATGCGAATGGTAACTGAGATTTGGTTTCCGTCTTTCTTCCCACGTTTTGCCTGATTCTCTTTATACGTATTCATCCAATCAAGCAAGAATACCTTTTCCCTGTTCTCGATACCAGCTTCCCCATTCGTCAATTCAATGATGCGTTTCGACTTGATGGCATTGGCTGCGTCCATCGTAACCTGATTTCGTTTCCGGGCATTATTATCCGTTTCCGGGATGATATACATTTTGAGGTACTCGTATGTTCGCTTTCCGTCGCGGTATATATCCAGATACAGACTCTTACTTCCGTCACTCAGCGGTTTCATCCGAAGACGGATTGGTTCTTTGACTTTCGTCGGCTTCTTTACTCGTGGCATAAGCAATTTCTTTTTTCGTTATTTCTGTTGCAAAGGTAGAAATAATAATCCGAAACAAGGAACAAATAAGAAACAAAAATGTACCGAATAAGAACCAATCAACCGAAAATAATGAAAGCAACTGAAAAGAAACACATCCTTATAAACAGCTATAAAACAGCGCATTTATTTTCATTTGTTTGGCTGTTGTTTCCATTTTAGATATATATTCTGTAAATCTGGTAAATT
>PPYF01653841.1_pt1 | contig 82227 bp, 70 predicted proteins | sample 1559871 | NCBI WGS metagenome assembly PPYF01 (sample SAMN08240021, study PRJNA423297) | Human gut metagenome, whole genome shotgun sequencing project.
AGATTTATTAGATTGGACTTTGTAACTATTAACCAGTAGTCGTTCTTGACTACACCATTATTATACTAGGAGGTAAAAACAATGCTGAAAGAAAAAAGCCGCAATGTCACACAGGGGATAGAGAGAGCCCCTAACAGGTCGTTATTTTATGCGCTGGGGTACACAAAGGAGGAGCTGGAGCGTCCACTGATCGGGGTAGTCTGCTCCTACAATGAAATTGTTCCGGGCCATATGAATCTCGACAAAATTTCCGAGGCTGTAAAAGCGGGTATCCGCGCGGCTGGCGGCACTCCTGTGGAGTTTCCCGCGATTGCCGTATGCGATGGGATTGCGATGGGGCATATTGGCATGAAATATTCTCTGGTCACACGCGACCTGATTGCGGATTCCACGGAGGCCATGGCAATCGCGCATCAGTTTGACGGCATGGTTATGATTCCCAACTGCGATAAAAATGTACCCGGACTCCTTATGGCCGCGGCGCGTGTAAACGTCCCCACCATCTTCTGCTCCGGCGGCCCCATGCTGGCCGGAAATCTGAAGGATGGCCGCCACACCTGTTTATCTCATATGTTTGAGGCTGTCGGCTCTTATTATGCTGGCAAGATGGATATAGCAGGTGTTGAGGAATATGAAAATAATGCCTGCCCTACCTGTGGTTCCTGCTCCGGCATGTATACGGCCAATTCCATGAACTGTCTGACCGAGGCGATTGGAATGGCCCTGCGCGGCAACGGTACAATTCCCGCGGTATGGTCTGCCAGACTCCGCCTTGCAAAGCATACGGGAATGCAGATTATGGAGCTTGTCAAGAAAAATATTCGGCCCCGGGACATCATGACGGCTGCCGCCTTCCATAATGCGGAGACCGTTGATATGGCTCTGGGCTGTTCTACCAACACCATGCTCCATCTCCCGGCAATCGCCCATGAATGTGGGATTGAGCTGGATTTGGATATGTCCAACGAAATATCCACCAATACGCCGAATCTCTGCCATCTGGCTCCGGCAGGAGATACCTTTATGGAAGACCTTGAGCAGGCGGGGGGTGTGTATGCCGTCATGAAGGAGCTGACGAAGAAAGATTTATTAGACACATCCTTAATCACCTGCACGGGAAAAACAATCGCCCAAAATCTTGAAGGGGTGGAAAATATGAATACGGAGTTGATTCGTCCGATTGATAATCCCTACTCTCAGGATGGAGGCATTGCGGTGTTGAAGGGCAACCTGGCGCCGGAGGGCTGTGTGGTGAAGCGCTCTGCTGTGGCTCCCAAAATGATGAAGCATACTGGCCCGGCTCGGGTGTTTGACGGTGAGGAGGAAGCGATTCAGGCAATTTACGATGGGAAGATCAAAGCAGGCGATGTGGTGGTTATCCGTTATGAAGGCCCTAAGGGCGGCCCCGGTATGCGTGAAATGCTGAATCCCACCTCCGCAATCTGCGGCATGGGGCTGGGGGAAAGCGTGGCCCTTATCACGGATGGACGTTTTTCCGGCGCTACGCGCGGTGCATCCATAGGCCATATTTGCCCGGAAGCGGCTCAGGGCGGCATGATCGGTCTTGTGGAGGAGGGAGACACGATTTCCATTGATATTCCAAATTGCAGGATCTCTTTGGATGTGGATTCGGATGTATTGGCTTCCAGAAAAGAACGCTGGGTATGCCCGCCGCCCAAGATTACAACTGGCTATGCCGCACGCTATGTAAAATTGGTTACAAGTGCGGCGCGGGGGGCCGTCCTTGAGTAATACAGGTTTTTACATAGATAAACAAAAAACGAAAACTACAGGGGAGGAATAAAATGAAAGTGCTGGAAACAATCAGTGCTGTTTTGGGGAAATGGATGGCGGTCATCGTTCTGGCTGTCACGGCAATATCCCTGTTCGCACCGACCGCAATGACATGGTGTAAGGTGAGCTGGGTCAATCCCCTGCTGATGGTTGTCATGCTGGGTATGGGGCTTACCTTAAAGCTGTCCGATTTCAAAGAGTGCTTCACAAAGCCAAAGGGCGTGATCGGACAGACAATCTTACGTTTTACCGCCACGCCGCTTGTTGCCGTTGGCCTTACCAGACTTTTCAATTTGCCGTTGGAGCTTACGATTGGATTTATTCTGGTGGCGGTCTGTCCGGGAGGGACAGCTTCCAATGTAATGACCTACTTATCAAAAGGGGACGTGGCCCTTTCCGTGGCAATGACCGCGGTATCCACATGCCTTTCTCCCGTATTGACACCAATGCTGACACTTCTTCTGGTGGGGGAAAAGCTGGATGTAAGTTTTATGAGCATGTTCGTTTCCATTGTTAAGGTGGTCGTGGTTCCGGTTGTTCTGGGGGTGATATTGAATAAGGTGCTTCCCTCTCTGAGTGATAAATTGCAGAAAATACTTCCCTCCGTCTCTGTAATTGCAATCACGCTGATTGTGGGGGCTGTGGTATCCAACAATGCGGCCAATATTAAATCTGCCGGGTTTGTCATCATTGCTGTTGTCGCTTTGCTGAATATCAGTGGCTACATCACAGGCAGTCTGCTGGCAAAGGTACTGGGGTACGGCGATGAACAGATGAACGCAATCGCCATTGAAACCGCAATGCAAAATTCCGGTCTTGCCACTTCTCTGGCGGCCGCAAATTTTGCGGCGATGCCCATGGCGGCTATCCCCGGCGCGATTTTCTCTGTCTGGCACAATGTGTTTGGAGCGGTAATTGCTAATTTGATGGCAAAACGGATTGACAGGAAACATGCCGCTGACGAGGAGGAACAGGAAGGCTAATCTCTTCACTGGATGGGTAAGGTATCTCTGCATCTGTGGGGATGCCTTACCTTGTTTGTGGCAAAAGCCCGGCAAGCGGCATTATGCTTGCACAGAATGCCATTTGCCGGGCGCAAAAGTTTTCCGTTCGCAACAGAAAGGACAAATTATGAAAAACAAGAATTATTCTGTTATCAATATGGAGACATGGCCAAGGAAGTTACACTGTGCTATTTTTCGCGATTCTCTTATGCCGCAATACTGTGTGAGCTTTGACTTAAATATCACGCATTTTTACCGGGAAATCAAACGTCGGGGATTATCCTTTTCCATGGCGTTCATGTATGAGACAGCAAAATGTGGAAATAAAATCGAGAATTTCAGATACCGTTTTGAAAACGGGGAAGTTGTTCTCTACGACCAGATAGGAACGTCCTTCACATATATGGAGAAAGGCGCGGAACTGTTCAAAATGATTAAGGTGGATATGAAGGATACGCTGGAGGAATATATAGAAACAGCACAGACCATTATTAAAAATCAAACAGCATATTTTGATGCGCCTCCGGGCAACGACGTGTTCGTTTTTTCGGCAATTCCATGGATATCCTTCCATTATATTTCCCATACATATGGAGGAAACAGGGAAAGCGCATCCCCGGCATTTGACTGGGGAAAGTTCTTTGAACGCGATGGTGAAATGTGGCTCCCGTTTTCTGTTCAGGTGCATCATTCCTTCATTGACGGGGTGCATATAGGAAGGTTTGCTGATATGTTGCAAAAACAGCTTGATGAGTTTTGAACAGATTTGACAAAAGAATAATTATTTGATGGTTCCAGACGGTGGAAAATCATTGTGGGTAAGGTGCCCGGTATGCCGAAGAAAAACCCGCACAAAGGTTTATTCGGACACCACCCTTATCCGGTTCCCGCTTTATTGCCCTAAGTGCAGGGAGGAATATCGGATAGATGTAATCAAATTAAGAATGACGCTGAGCGATTGAGCCAGACGCAATTTAGCGCAGAGCCTGCTCTCCATGGAAGGGGGTAGCAGGCTCTTTTTTGCATTTTGTGAGGTTTCCATCACAATGTCGAGGGCCTCCGCACTGCCTGAATTTCAAAAATTCAGACGAAATTGGCAGAAAACCTGAATGTGACGGACAAGCATATCCGCAATCTGGAATAGGGCAGGTATGGGGTTTCCGTTGAACTTCTGGTTGAGATGTCGGAGCTTTTCGGCGTATCACTGGATTATCTGGTTCTGGGGCGGCAGCAGTCTGGGGATAGGCTCAGGAGCCAGCTTCATTCCCTCATGTTACTTCTGGCTGATATAGACAAAAACCTTTGACCGGAACAATTTCCGGAGGTAAACCGGAAGGAATACTCCCTAAAGAGTAATCGTCTTTTCTGCTAAACTTGAACCATCAGCCGGGGCAACTTGGCTGACGGAATCTTGTCAACTAAATAAGTCATTCATCAGGTACGTTACCAACGCTATGGGCGAAAGCCCAAGCCGCTTTTGTGGGTGCGCCAGGATCTTTTACGGCAACGGGGAGCGAGCGTCACTTAGAGGGCTTAATATGCCCTGGCCTCCCTGGTAAGGACCAGGGTCTCTATGGCATATGCCACACCGTCCTGTATATTGGAACGGGTCTGGCATTTGGCGGTGCGTTTAATACTCTCCATGGCATTTCCCATGGCAACTGTATATTTTATATCCATGGACAACATGGAATAGTCATTCTCGCTGTCTCCTATGGCCATGATTTCTTCCGGTCTCACGCCCCTGGAGGCTGCGTAAAAAGCCAGAGCCCGGCCCTTTTGGGCATAGCTGTGGGTCAGCTCCAGGTTGGTGGCAAAGGAGGACGCAACCGCCAGTTCCGCTATACCGGACAGGCGCTCCTTAATTCTGCCCAGAACCTCCTGCGATTCATGGATGACCGATATTTTATAAAATGCCAGACCCAGCTCAAAGAGCCGTTCTTCCTCCACAAAGGAGAATCGGTCTCTCACTCCCTCATAGGTAAACTCCGCCATGGGAAGCAGCACATTCCGTTCAAAACATGCCCTAAACTGTGCCTCCCCGGCTGTGGTATAGCTGCCTCTGTCCGTCATGAAATCAAAGATAATGTCCTCCTTTTGGCAGCAGTCCAGGATTCCCCTTACCTGTCTCTCAGAAAGCCGTATCTCGTCCATGAGCCTGCCGTCCCAATCATACACAGCGGCTCCGTTCATGCACACCACAGGCGCCCTGAGTCCGGCCTCCTGCAGGGGTTCCAATGCGTCTATATAGCTGCGTCCCGTACAAATCAAAAACTCGGCTCCTATAGCTTTAAGTCCTTTAAGCGCACGCACATTCCTCTCTGAAATATGCCCGTCAGGGCGCAGGAGGGTGCCGTCCATGTCAATTGCAACCAGTCTTATCATATATGCCTGCTTTCTGTCAAATATTCTGTCATAGGTCTGTGTACCTGTCAACGACCCGCCTGCACAGGTCCGGCCGGTTAGTAATGATGGCGTCCACTTTCTGCTGCACCAGCATTTCCATATGCGGTTCTTCATTGACCGTCCATACATTCACTGCCAGTCCCTGCCTTCTGGCAGCCGGGATAAGATCCGGATCCTGCATGTGGTACAGGGCCGGATGCAGGGCATCCACCCCCACTGTACGCCGCCCATAGTCTGCCGCGCCAATCCAGCCGTCCGAGTACAGAAGCCCTGTCTTAAGGCCGCTGTTCAGTTCCTTAAGCCTTACCAGGCTGGGGTGGCAGAAGGATGAATAAATCACCCTGTCCTCCATCCCCATGGAAGCTGTGAGAGCCAGTACCTTTTCCTCAATCTCAGGGTAGAGTATGATGCCGGTCTTAAGCTCCACATTCACCGTCAGTCCCGCAGGCTTTAACAGTTCATAGACTTCCAAAAGCGTAGGAATCCGGGCGTCCTTAAAGGCGGGAAACAGCCTGTTAAAGGACAGTTCCTTAAGCTGGGCCAGGGTATAATCTTTTATATACCCTGTGCCGTTGCTCACCCTGTCGATGGTCTCATCATGAGCCACCACAAGCTCACCGTCCCTGCTTAACTGGACATCCAGCTCCACCCCGTCGGCTCCCATTTCCGCTGCCAGCCGGAATGCCTCCAGTGTATTCTCCGGCGCGTAAGCCGATGCGCCTCTGTGGGCCCAAATCTGTGTCTTCATACTCAGTATACCCTCCAATCCATGATTATCATTCATTGAGCAGGTTATATTCCTCGATTGCCTTATTAATCTGCTGCGCCATCTTAGACGCAGCCTCATCAGGGCTGGTTCCATTATTAAGCATGTTCTCTATCTCCGTTTCAACCACCTGCCTGGCCTCAGGAAATACGCTGAGCAAAGCGCCTGCTGACTGGGGAGTGGAATCATGAAGCTGGTCAATAGCAGTACCGAACTGGGGATATTTTTCCAGATTCTCCTTAAATACAGGTTCCTCGTGGGCCTTCACAGTCACAGGGAAATATCCTGTCTGAGCGTTCCAGTAAGCCTGGCTCTCCGGTGAAACAAGGAACTTAACGAACTCCCATGTGGCGGCCTTCTTAGCCTCATCCTCATTGTTCAGAGCCCAGAGAGAGGCTCCTCCAATGGACACTCCGCCTTTATCGCTGTCACTGACCATGGGGAAATAAGCGGTTCCCACCTCGAACTTGCCATTTACGTCTTCCAGAATCTGCTTTAAGGAAGCAGTGGATCCAAGGGTCATGGCAGACTTGCCGGAGCTGAAATCTGCCAATCCCGCGTCGCCGCCTCTGCCTACATTGGGAGCGTATCCCTTGTCGTACAGTTCCTTCCAGGCCGCCAGTGTCTTTGCTCCCGCTCCGTTCTGGTCAAATTCAACTGCTGTGGCAGCTGCCTTTCGTCCATTTCCGTTGTTTACATAATTCTGCCCCTGCTTGCAGGTAAACTGCTCGAAAAACCAACCGTAAATGCTCAGGGATATAGGTTCTCCGGCCCCGCCCTTGTTCACCAAATCACCGGCAATCCGGCCGATCTCCCCAAGGCTCTGAGGCGCCTGAGTAATGCCCGCCTTGTCAAACATATCCTTATTGTAGTACAGCAAAGGCGTGGATGAGTTAAAGGGCATGGAATATAAGGTGTCACCTACAGTATAATACGCAGCGATGTTAGGTTCAATCTGTGTCTTATCCCATCCGTCCGCGTCGATTAACTCCTGCATGGGGACCACCCACCCGGAATCAATCATGAACCTGGTTCCAATGTCGTAAATCTGCACCAAATCCGCACCCATATTGCCAATCTGGGCGCTTTTCAGTTTGTTGATGGCATCGTCATACTCTCCCTGATACTGGGCCTCCACCTGGATTCCCATGGTGTTTTCTGAATTAAACTTATTAACCAGATACTCCAATGCTTCTCCGTTCACTCCGCCCATGGAATGCCAGAAGGTGATGGACGCGCCCTCTGCTCCTGCATTTTGAAAGGCATCTGTCTGGGAACCATCTGCCTGAGATGTGCCTGCCTGAGAACCATCTGCCTGGGATGTACCCGGCTGGGATGCGCCCGACCGGGAGCCCGGGTCAGCGGCAGCGCCCGTGCCCGCCGCCGGCGCACCGCACCCTGCCAGCATGGATACTGCCAGTAAAGCTGCAGCATAACCGATTAATCTCTTTTTCATAATTGTTATTCCTCCGTTTATAATTTATTCTTATTTCATTTGATTCCATAAACTTTTCCGGGTGTGCCTAACCTTTTACTGCTCCTGAGAACATGCCCCGTATCAGCTGTTTCTGTCCCAATATAAAGATGGAAATGGACGGCAGGATTATCATAACCACGCCTGCAATCATCAAGGTAATGGACTGGGCGTCCACGCTGTTTAACATGCTGATACCAATCTGCACGGTTCTCATTTCGTTGGATCCGGTCACCAGCAAAGGCCACATATACATGTTCCAGGCATTGATAAAGGTATACACCGCCATGGCCCCGATGGCCGACTTTGTAAGCGGAAGCAGGATGCAAAAAATGAACCTGAGATTTCCGCAGCCGTCTATCTTTGCGGACTCGTACAAAGAGATGGGAAATGATTTATAAAACTGCCGGAACAGAAAGATTCCCATTGCCGACGTAAGATAGGGCACAATCAGCACCTGATAGGAATCCAGCCAGTTCCACTGGCTCACCGTCAGATAATTTGATATGATGGTGGCCTCTCCCGGAATCATCATGGTGGCCATTACCAGCATGAAAAGTACGTTTTTACCCTTAAACTCCAGGAAGGAGAAGGAAAACGCTGCCAGGGAACAGGAAATAATCTGTCCCACTGTTATCAATCCGGCCGTGATAAAGGAGTTGCACACAAACCGCACCAGCGGTATTTTCACCAGAGCCTGCCTGAAATTGTCCAACGTGGGCTGCCTGGGCACCAGATTCATTTCCGTGGTGAACAGTTCGCCAGGCGGCATGAATGCCACGCTGACCGCATACAGCAGCGGCAGAAGAACGAAAAGGGATACCAGCACATTGGCAGCAATCAGGGCTCCGCTCCTGACTCTCCTTACAGTCATGGCTTTTCGGTTGGCTTCCTCCTGTATTTTAATGATTTCCTCGCGGCTGACCCTGCCGCGGCCCTTTATGGCCAGTGTCTGTTCCATTAATAGCTGACTCCTTTCTTCTCTGCCTTAAACATCAATAGCGTCATGACCATGATGATGGCAAACAGTATGACGGACTGCGCCGCCGCGCTGCCAAACCTGTAGTTAAAAAACGCATCCCTGTAAATGGAGTACACAATCAGATTTGTGGATTCCCCCGGTCCGCCCTGGGTCAGTATCTTCACCTGGCCAAAGGACTGGAATGCCTGTATGATATTCACTACGATGGTATAAAACATGATTGGGCTGAGGCCCGGCAGCGTCAGCCGGAGAAATTTCTGAATCCCGTTAGCCCCATCCACGGATGCCCTCTCGTAGATGGTCTCATCAATATTGCTGAGTCCGGCGCTGAAATACAGGAAGTTGATTCCACTGTTAAGCCAGGCTGTCAGCAGAGCCACACATACAAGCGCGTATTTGGGATCATTGATCCAATTGATATTGAGTCCCAGCAGCTTGTTCATAATGCCGATGGAAGGATGAAGCATGATTTTAAATATCATGGCCGCGGAACTGGACGCGATGGCCATGGGCAGCGCATACGCCGTGCTGAATATACGGATTCCCGGAAATGCCTTATTGCACAGTACAGCTGCCAGGAGTCCCAGGGCCATGCTTCCCACCACCACGATTGCCACGAACAGGAAGGTCACTGCCAGACTGTTATAAAAGGAAGCCGACTTGAACAGCTCCACATAGTTGCCCAGTCCCACAAACAGCTTGGCCTGCCCCATTTTATTTGTCTTATAAAGACTCAGGTAAATGGTCTTGAAAAACGGGTAAAACAGGAATACGGCAAACACCAGGAGGGCCGGTAAAATATATCCATAAGGCCCTGCCTTTTTTAATAATGGCTCTGATTTCATCACTGTCTCCTAATCAAATAAAATATTTTCTTCTGTCTGTATGTCAAAAAGCTTAATCTGAGGCATATCCACGTAAAGACGGAGAAATTCTCCCGGCTTCACCCGGCAGGACGCCGGCATTCTGGCCGACAGCTGTCCCATATCCCCTGTATTCCCGTGAAGAAGCACCTCGCTTCCCAGCATTTCCCTGACACTTATGTAAGCTCCAATCCACCCGCTGCCATTTCCGTTCAAACCACTGGAACCGTTTTTCCCGCTGCATTCTTCCTGATGAAGATCTTCCGGCCTGATTCCCAGGGTTATCCGTTTTCCCGTGTACCCTTTGTCTTTCAGTTTCCTGGCCTGATATCCTTCCAGAGGAAGCCGCCACCCCTGTCCCAGAAGCCAGACTGTTCCATCCTCTTCCAGCACATCCACATCCAGAAAGTTCATGGTGGGGGAACCTATGAATCCCGCCACGAATTTATTTACAGGATTCCGGTAAAGCTCTGCGGGAGGCGCTACCTGCTGTATCATTCCCCGGTTCATGACAACAATACGGGTACCCAGAGTCATGGCCTCCACCTGGTCATGGGTCACATATATGATGGTGGCGTTAAGCTGTTTGTGAAGCTTTGCGATTTCCACCCTCATCTGGGCCCTCAGCTTGGCATCCAGGTTGGACAGGGGTTCGTCCATAAGATAGGCCTTTGGCTTTCTCACAATAACGCTTCCGATTGCAACTCTCTGCTTCTGTCCTCCTGACAATGCAGCCGGCCTGCGGTCCAGCAGATGGCTGATTTCCAGGATTCGTGCTGCCTCCCTCACCCTGGCATCGATTTCTCCTGACGGAATCCTGCGTACCCTGAGTCCAAAGGCCATGTTCTCATACACCGTCATATGGGGATATAAGGCATAATTCTGAAATACCATGGACAGATTCCGGTTTTTAGGCTCGACCATGTTCATCAGGCAGTCATCCATCCATAATTCCCCTGAGGAAATATCCTCAAGTCCCGCAATCATTCTCAGCGTTGTGGATTTTCCGCAGCCCGATGGCCCTACAAAAATAATCAGCTCTCGGTCCTTGATATCCAAATTAAAATCCTTGACCGCATTTTGCCCGCCTTTATAGGTTTTACATACATTTACCAGTGAAATATCCGCCATTTCCGTTCCTTTCTCTCTTGCAAATCTATCTATAGATTCTAAATTATTCAGGTAAAATCCAAAAGCAGGTTCGCGTAAAATGGAGGTAAAAACAAGTAAAGTTTCCTGGTTATTCCTGTATGCGGCAGTGGATATGGCTTATATGGAGGGCTGAACATGAAAAAAGGATTCTGCAATGCGGCGGCTGCCTGCCTTGCAAAATCCTCTGTTGTTTGCTGAAATTGTTATGATTTGAACCGTGAGGTTTGAACTACGGCATTCAATCCTGGTATCTGTTTTATGCCATATTCAAAATACGCTTCATCTTGGTGACCTCGCCGTCCAGGTGATTCACCTTTAAATGATACATGGTGTTAGGATGTAATTCCTTTAAAGCTTCATCCAGTTTACGGTCCAGGTTCAAATGCCCCTCCGCAACCAACTGGATATTCCTGTTTGTCTCATTTTCCAGGGTAATCTCTATGTTTGTTACCCTTTCTTTGAGCGACTGCACGTCCTCTTTAAGTGTCTGTACGTCCTCTTTAAGTGTATACACGTCCTCTTTGAGTGTCTGCACGTCCTCTTTGAGCGACTGTACGTCTCCTTGCAGCAACCGCACATCTTCTCCTACCGAGGCAAGGCCTCCCTCGATCCCTCCTAACTTCTGAAGGATCAAATCCATCTTCTGATTTTCCGTCATTTTCCCATCCTTTCTCTTATGCAATGGCTGCTAACCATTGCAGCATCCAACACCTCTCCAAATATCAGATGCCCGTCAAGGCTGATTCCATTATACTATACCGGAAGCTCAATGGCTAGGCCGAATTTTTAAAAATTACAGCAGGCTGTTTCAATCCGCGCCCGGTAATTTAACAGAGTGCGGCCGCACCTTATACAGACGCGTGGTTTGGCCTCATATCAGTTGTGGATATCGTTTTTTCTCCTCCTGCCGTCTGCACGCAGCCGTCCGTCACAGTCTCCTGCCGCATTTAGGACAGTACTCAAAATCTTCTTCTGTTTCATATCCGCAATTGCCGCATTTTTTCCAGGTCTTATAGGTCCCGCTGTCGTAATATCCCCTGCGGTGCCCCTCCTGAACCAGCGTAAGGTCCGTACTTTTTATATCCACCTGCTGGCCGTGAAGCAGCGCCTTTCCCACCTCCGGTTCCAGCTCATAGACAGCCTCACAGCAGGACATCTTTACAAAGAACCTCTTATTCCACTTAAACAGGGGAATGAAGAAAAAGCTGAAATACATATAGGTCATGTATACCTGGTAGCGCCCGTATCCTCCGCACCGGTCACATATGACAGTTTTCACATAATCCAGTATTTTCTGGCCCTGGCTGATTCCTCCTATAAATATCATTGGTGTTGTCTCCTATCCCGCATGTATTCCAAAAGTGCGGACCGGCAAAAGCCGGCCCAATATTTAATCATATGATGGTTATGCCCACTACAGATATGATTTCTTAAGCGCCTTTAGAAGAATCTTAGGCTGCCTGTTGTAAGGTGTCACCGGGCAAATCTTTTTCTTTACATCCAAAAGGCCATAAACCGCAATGCGCGCGGCCCGCACGGAATATTCCTCGGTAAATACCATGTCCTCCGGAATTTCCACAAACTGGCTCACCATCGCAAAGTTGGTGGACCCTGCGGGAATCACCGGCGGCCTGTCGCTCATCTTGCGCGGCTCAAACTGTGCGTCCACATAAGGCATATAGCAGGGAATCACATTGATGACCGTCTTCATCAGCTCCGCAATCCTGTCCTCCGGAATATGCAGATGATGGAGATATTCATTTAACAGTTCCTGTCCGGTACAATCCTTCATTGGCTTCTTTACATAATCGCCTATGGCCTCTGTGTGCAGTCCATATCCCCAGAAAATGGTTTGGTCGGCGGGCTGGTTCACGAAATGAGGCTGCGCCGCAACCACGCTGCTCATAAGCCAGCTGGAATCCCTAAAGGTCATAAGGGCGCCGCTGCCGGGTACATTGCCGGTAAAATTCTCAATGGTCTTTAAGATATCATCGCCTTTGCAGGTAACAGTAAAGCTGAGCCAGTTCGTCTCCTCAGGCTTGGTAAAAAACGGCTCCGGATTTCCCAGTCCCGGCTTCTTACCGGCCACCTTTGCCCAGAGTTCGCCGCTGATTGGCTTTTTCTCAGGAGCAGGCGCGGGTTTGTAAAGGCTTCCCAGGGTAGCGCTGTCCGTCATGCACGCATTGGTCATGATACAGATATCACTCTTATTTAACTGAACTTCCTCCGTCACATAGGAAGTCTCGGCCGGAGCGTCTGCTTCCCCGCCTGAGTCATCTGCGCTCTCTACTTTCTTCTTCAGATACAGTGTCTTAGCCGTAATTCCGGGGCCGTCCGTAAAATCTATATCTGTCACTTCACAGTTTTCCCGGAAGTTGACGCCGGCCTTCCTCAGGTAAGTCTCCAGAGGACGAATCACGCTGTCATACTGGTTTAACGGAGTTCTGGTAACTCCCTCCAGCGTTTCAATACGGCTGAACTCAAAAATCATGCGGTTCATATACCGTCTGAATTCAAACAGGCTGCTGTACTTCTGGAATGCAAAGGTGGTCTGCCACATATACCAGAAATTGGTCTCGAATATATGGGGTGTTTCCTTAAACCAGTCCTGAATGGTCAGGTTGTCCAGCTTTTTTTCGTCCGTCATCAGCAGCTTCAGAAGGGCCATGCGGTCAGCCTGGTTAAATCCCATGGATTTCACATCCAGAATGTTGCCGTCCTTATCCACCAGCCTTGCCTTGGCGCAGGTGGGATGGGCATGATCAAACTCCAGAATCTCTTCCGTAACGCTGTGTCCGGGCTGACGCAGAGATGGAATGGAACCAAAGAGCTCCCAGAAGTTCTCATAGGTCTCCTCATTGAGCATACGTCCGCCGCGGCATACAAACCCCTGCTCCGGCGTACCGATACCGTCATTGCTTCCCCCAAGTATGTGCATGCCCTCGTAAACCGTTATCTGGTTGGCAGGGAACCTGCAGTCCCGGATCAGATACGCAGCCGCAGCCAGGGTGGCCAGGCCTCCGCCTACCAGATAAGCTTTCCTGTCACCGTAATCCCGGTTATTCATCACCGCCTCCTCAATGGCGGCAATCCTCTCATCTTCCTTTTCCTTCCGGCCGTCCTGCAGCTTCTTCACTGCCACGCCCACAACTGCTCCTGCTGCCGCAGCTGTCAGGATTTTACCCACTTTCTTGTTCATCGACTTACCTTCCTTTCTGTTTTATATATAATTTCTCTGATAATTCAGATAATTGTCCTTCCAGGATTATTCCCCTTTATCCGCGTGAAATACACCGCGCCCCGGTTTTTGTATTCCCGGTGCCACATTATGAACCGCTGGCTTCCTTTCCCGCTGTCCTGGTAAAGTAATTAGCCAGGCTGGCGAACTGCTCCAGCGTCAGCGCCTCTCCCCTGACAGAAGCGGGAACTCCCAGGCTCTCAATGGCAGACGCAATCTGCTCCTTTGTATACGGTACCTCCGGCGAGTTATTTAACCCGTTCTGCAGCGTCTTCCTGCGCTGATTAAAAGAGGCCCTTATAAGACGGAACATGATACCTGGCTCGTCCACCTGCACCGGCGGCTCCTGATATCTTGTGAGGCGGATGACAGCGGAACCCACATTGGGGCGGGGAATAAAGCAGTTGGGCGGCACATTTGCCACAATATAAGGCTTTGCATAGTACTGCACTGCCAGGGACAAGGCGCCGTAGTCCTTGGAGCCGGGCCCCACCTGCATCCGGTCCGCCACTTCCTTCTGCACCATGACAGTGATATTGTCAATGGGTACATTGCTCTCAAACAATCCCATGATAATGGGCGTAGTGATGTAATATGGAAGGTTTGCCGCCACCTTGATGGGCCTTCCATCATTATACTCGTCCACCAGCTTATTCATGTCTAATTTCAGAATATCGCTGTTGATAACCGTCACATTGGAATAGCCCTTTAAAGTTTCGTCCAGAATGGGGAGAAGATTGGTGTCAATCTCCACCGCAACCACTTTTCCGGCATGTTCCGCCAGATATTGGGTCATGGTACCGATGCCCGGTCCTATTTCCAGCACACAATCATCCTCTGTAATCCCTGCGGCACTTATAATTTTGTCCAGCACGCGGGTATCTATGAGGAAATTCTGACCAAATTTCTTCTGGAATGCGAATTGATATTTCTGTATGATTTCAATGGTATTTTTCGGATTACCCAAAGTCGCCATGTATTATAATTTCCTTTCTGCGGACCGGATTCGGCCCTCTTTTAAGAGTAATGGATTCCCGTGCAAAAGTCAATGCCCAGGCAAAAGAACAGGCAGAAAAGAAGCGCTGTATATCGTACATTACAGCGCTTTTTGTTTATTTATCAACTCTGCTTCCCATAATCAGTCAGCCTACAGCCGGTAGAGCTTTTTTCCATTTTCCCAGGTGGCCTTCATGACGGTTTCCGGGTCCACTCCCTTTAGCCGGCTGACAGCCTCCACCACATAGGGAAGCTCAAGGGATGAGTTTCTCTTTCCCCGGTTAGGGACCGGCGCCAGATAGGGACAGTCCGTCTCCAGTACAATGGACTCCAGAGGTATATATTCCACCACTTCTTTCAGTTTCCTGGCATTGTTGAAGGTAAGGACGCCTCCGATTCCAAGGAAAAATCCCATGTCCAGGTACTCTCTGGCCATCTCCCTGGTGTAGGAAAAACAGTGGACGACACCTCCGATCTCCCCGGCCTTAGCCGCCTTCATCATATCCAGGGTATCCTTTGCGGCATCCCTGCTGTGGATGATTATGGGAAGCTTTACCTGCCTGGCCAAATCCATCTGTGCCTCAAACCACTTTTTCTGTATATCGTGGGCCGGTTCCTCCCAGTAGTAATCCAGGCCAATTTCGCCCACGGCCTTTACCCTGGGGTGGCCACACTGTTCCTTAATCCACTGAAGGCCCTCCTGGTCCAGCTCCCCTGTCTCACTGGGATGGACTCCCATGGCCCCATATATCCAGTCATAGGCTTCGGCCAGTTTCAGGGTACTGCGGCAGCTCTCCAGGCTGGCGGCTACATTCATAACCGCACCCACGCCGGCGTCCTGCAAACGTCCCAGAAGTTCCGGCCGGTCCTCGTCAAATGCCTCATCATCATAATGGGCATGTGTATCAAATATCATGATTTAAACTCCTTTTGCAATCCACATGCTCACACCGTACAGCACCAGAAAATGCACCGGGTAAAACACGTAGAACATATATTTAAGCTGAAATGCCCCCCGTCTTCCATTATACAATACAATCGGCACAAAGGACAGGGCTGACACACAATAGCAGCTGATGCTCTCCACTGCGCAGATTCCCACTCCCGCAACCACCTGGGCCGTATCACTGCGCCGGAACCAGTACATGGCAGCTATGAACAGGACTCCCACCACATTGTAATCAAACTGCAGCACCCATGACAGCGCGCATCCCGCTGCCAGGGCTCCTGCCTGCAGACCCGGATTTCGGGTGAACTCCATGACAGCCATAACCAGTACCCCCGCAAACAGGGTAAACATCATATTCTGATAGTGGGGATAAAACATGGTGTGGTACACAGCCAAATCAAAGGGCACTTCGGATAACAGGGCAAACAGGAGCATCCTGACGGCGTACCACCGGCGGTCCCTGGTACGCACAAATTCCTCTGTTGTGAGATATGCCAGGATAGGAAATCCCAGTCTCCCCACATAACGGCAGACCTGGCCCGCAATCACCCAGTAATGCCCGGAAGGCGTCAGCAGTACCCCATGATAAAGAGCACTGTCTGTTCCATGAAGAATCCCTCCCTGAATCACCACAGCGCCGATATTATCAATTAGAATTGCCACAATTCCCAGAATCTTCAGCTGGTTTCCCGTAAGCCCCTGCCGGCGGCCGCCGTATGGCCCGCGGCTGCGTCCTCTACCCATATCGTACCCTCTTTAGGGCTTTTTAGCCCCCTCATGTTTTAATTTCCTTTCATCATACTCCAAAATGGCAAAAATTTCAAGTTTCTCCCACTTTAGGTTGATTTTTTCAGGATACAGAGCATGATTCTCCCATTTTCATCCAAATTTTGGGGTATTTATATAAAATTACAGGATTCTAATATTTTTTTGCTTATGCCCGCCCAGGATATGCGGCTCAAATCCGGCGGAAGGGAAGCCATTGACGGGCCCGCGGCAGTCATATTTTCCCCGCCGTGCGTACTCAGCCCACCATCATCCGTCTCCAAGCTGCCGCCGTTCATCCCCAGACTTTTGCCTATAGCCTCAGCCAGACGCCGTTCAAACTCCGGCAGCTCCTGTTCAACCGGTTCATCCGCATTCACAATGGCGGGCAGGGACACGAATTTCACGGGACACGTTCCGATATTTTCCTCCAGCCAGGGCCTGACTCCCGGCAGGTCTGTGCAGACCACCTGTAAACCGCAGGCCAGAGCCTCTATCACCACAAGAGGAAGCCCCTCGTAAAAGGACGGAAGCACGAAAACATCCGCCTGATTCATCCGTTCTGCCAGCCGGGGCTGGTCCAGCCTGCCGAGAAATTTCACCGGGTAGGGTGACTGCCCCGCCAGCTTTTTAATGGTTTCATACTCCAGCTGGTTACCATACCCTCCTGCCAGCCATACCTCAATTTTCACAGGCTCCGCAGACTGCCCCGCTTCCTGCCTCTGCTGCTCCCCATCCTGTCTTTGCATCTGTTCCAGATACGCAAGACTCCGCAGCAGGCTCATAACCCCCTTCTTCTCCGACAGCTTTCCAGCGTAAATCAGACGCTTGGCTCCATCATCCTTTTTAATCGGCGTAAAACGGAAAATGGAATCATCAAATCCGCTTCCAATCACTTCCAGCCGCTCTCCGGGCACGCCGTATATCCGGCTGATTTCTTCCCTCTGTTCCCTGTGAAGGCAGAACACCTTATGAAGCTCCTTTATGTGAGCCAGAATATATTCCCGTTCAAGACTGTTTTTCTTTATCTGGCGCAGGCCTGTGCCATGGCATATGGCCGCTGTTTTATATTGGGGAAACGCCTCCCGTACCACGGCTGTCAGCAGATACAGATGATGGCACAGAATCAAATCCGGCCGGAAGCATTCCACTGCCTCCCTGGTTTTCTCCAGAAACGCCTGTTTGAATGCATCCACCATATCCTCTGTCATCTGGCTGTATATGGTACTCTCGTAAGGCATCTCATCCGACATCCCCGCTATGGGAAAGGGCAGGCTTTCTGTCCTGTAATATACCGGATAGAACCGGGTCCCTTCAGGAAAATGTATCTCGTCCTCCTTATAGACCCCTGCCACCACTGCCTGCTCATGCCCCAGTGCAGCAAAACCTTTTACCAGGCCGGTAAGATAAACACCGCTCCCCGTACTGTGGGGTTTCTGGGCTGTTATGCTCAGTATCCTCATAATCCCCTCCATTTCTCCTTAAACATACAAAATACACTTAATTTAAAAACAGGAGCAGGTCATACCGCCCGCTCCCGCCATATTTTTTACGTCTCACAGCTTCCGTACCAACGGCAGACAACCGGCTCCTGCCGGGCCAATATCCGCAGCTCTGTCTGTATTCCTATCAGCAGATTTCGGCTCCTGCCGGCATACTCTTCTCCGGCGTCATAAGGGCCAGGCTGCCCTCTGCATCCTCGGCGCAGAGAATCATGCCCTCGGACACCATGCCTGCCAGCTTGGCCGGCTTTAAGTTGGTCACTACCATGACCTTCTTGCCCACCATCTCCTCAGGAGAATAGTAAGCCTTAATACCGCTTAAAATCTGGCGCACCTGGCTTCCAATCTTTACCTGGGAACAAAGGAGCTTCTTGGACTTTGGAACCGCCTCGCACTTGATGATTTCTCCCACCTGGAACTGAAGCTTCGCAAAATCATCATAGGTAATCTCCGCCTTGGCCTCCAAATCAATGCCGCTGTCCTCTGCGCTGCCGGACGCTCCTTCCTCACCGCCTGCCTGGTTCTGGTCCGCAGCGGTCTCTGCCCCATGCATGGCCTCCGTCTTTTCCAGCACTTCCTTGATGTCCATGCGCGCAAAGAGAATCTCCGGCTTATCCGTCACCCTCTGTCCGCTTGGATACAGTCCAAAGGTATCCATCCGGGACAGCTCACGCTTGCCCGTATGAATCTGCGCCAGAATCTTTTCAGACGTCTCGGGCATAAAGGAATACAGTAAGGATGCCCCGATGGCAATGGCCTCTGTCAGGTTATAGAGCACGGTGGCAAGCCTGTCCTTCTGGCTCTCATCCTTGGCCAATGTCCAGGGTGTGGTCTCATCAATATATTTGTTGCATCTTCTGAAGATGTTAAAGATTTCCGTCATGGCATCCGCCACACGCAGCTGCTCCATCTTGGCATCAGCCTTCTTCACTTCCTCCAGTACTACCTTCTTAAGATCCTCGTCCACTTCCCCGCGGGCGCCCTTATCACTGACCACGCCGTCAAAATACTTGTTGCTCATGGAGATAGTGCGGTTCACCAGGTTGCCCAGTATATTAGCCAGGTCAGAGTTCATGCGCTCCACCATCAGCTCCCAGGAAATGACGCCGTCATTGTCAAACGGCATCTCGTGAAGCACGAAATAGCGCACCGCGTCCACGCCAAAAAAGTCGACCAGGGTATCTGCGTAGAGCACGTTGCCCTTGGACTTGCTCATCTTACCGTCGCCCTGCAGCAGCCATGGATGGCCAAATACCTGCTTGGGAAGGGGCAGGCCCAGGGCCATCAGGAAAATGGGCCAGTAAATGGTATGGAAACGGATGATATCCTTTCCAATCAGATGCAGGTCAGCGGGCCAGTACTTCTTAAACTGATCCGTACTGCTGCCGTCGCAATCATATCCGATACCGGTGATATAGTTGGTCAGGGCATCCAGCCATACATAGGTCACATGCCTGGGATCAAAATCAACCGGTATGCCCCAGCTGAAGGTGGTCCTGGACACGCACAAATCCTGAAGTCCCGGAAGAAGGAAGTTGTTCATCATCTCATTCTTCCTGGATACGGGCTGGATAAACTCCGGATGCTCATTGATATACTCGATCAGCCTGGGGGCGTACTTGCTCATGCGGAAGAAATATGCCTCCTCCTTGGCAGGCTTTACCTCACGTCCGCAGTCCGGACACTTGCCGTCCACCAGCTGGGATTCGGTGAAAAAGGACTCGCAGGGAGTGCAGTACAGCCCTTCGTAATAACCCTTATAAATATCGCCCTGGTCGTAAAGCTTCTTGAAAATCTTCTGCACCTGGGCCTCGTGGTCCTGGTCCGTGGTGCGGATGAATTTATCATAGGAAGTGTTCATCAAATCCCAAATCCGCTTAATCTCAGCGGCTGCCTTGTCCACAAATTCCTTGGGAGTCACACCGGATGCCTCAGCCTTTTCCTCAATCTTCTGTCCATGCTCGTCCGTACCTGTCTGGAAGAACACGTCATATCCCTGCTCCCTCTTATATCTGGCTATGCTGTCAGCCAGAATGATTTCATAGGTATTGCCGATATGTGGCTTGCCGGAAGCATAGGCAATGGCCGTGGTAATATAATATGTTTTTTTACAATCCTGACACATATGATTAATTCCCTCTTTTTCTGAGCGGAAGCTAAGGGCCGGGGCAGAGCAGTTCTTAAAAATGCTCCGGCGGCCGCAGCGCCCAATCCGCTTATTTTAATAGTTTTAAGTATAAGCGTTTCCCCCATGTTCGTCAAGACGTGCCCCCTGTTTTTTCCCTCTTTGGAAGTCCCTGCCAGTTTTTTCACTGCTCATAAGTTGTAATTTCCGCTCATATACTATATAATGTCGTAATACAAAACAGAACAGACACCCCAATGGAGGATTTGTTTAGAATGAGACAACAAAAAACCATATTTTTACAATATCTTTTATCCCTGCTCCTGGTTATCTGCCTGACAGCCGGATGCGTGGCGCCCGCGCGTCCTCAGGCTTCCGCTCCTTTGGCCAAGGAATCCGCTGCACAGGAAAGTCCCCAGTCCTATGAACAATATGAGAAAAAGACCATTGATGCCCAGGCGTCCTTTGACCAGCTGACCAACGGCCTGTTCCTGGACGAAGTTGACAATTCCCTTATCACGCTTCACTACACCCTGGCCGATCCGGCCGCCTACGGCATCACTGACTACGATAAAACCCTGGGGACCGTATCCCTGGAGGACAGTAAACAGGCTCTTAATGATGCCAAATCCCTGAAAGTACAATTAAATGATATTGACAGCCGCCTGCTCCGTGAGGACCAGCTGCTCACATACAATATCCTGTTATCCTACTTAAATACCATGTTGGACAGCGAAGGTCTGGAGCTCTACGACCAGCCTCTTTCCTCCTCCCTGGGCATACAGGCGCAGCTTCCCATACTTTTGTCCGAGTATGTATTCTACAATAAACAGGACGTAGAGGATTATCTTTCCCTGCTATCCTCCATTGACACCTACTATGACAGCATCATCGCCTTTGAAAAGGAAAAGGCCGATGCCGGACTGGGGCTGTGCGACACGGTCATCGACCGTATCCTCAAATCCTGCAACGCCTATCTTCTGGATGCAGACCACAGCTTCATGGCAGAAACATTTGCGGAGCGTCTGGAGCAGGTGGAGGGACTGACAAAGCAGGAAAAGGAGGATTTCATTGCCAGGAACCATACTGCCATTGACGAACACTTCGTGCCTGCATACCAGAGGCTGATTGAGGGACTGACTCCCCTGAAAGGCACCGGAACCAACGATAAGGGGCTGTATTACTTCCCCCAGGGCAAGAAATATTACCAGTACCTGGTGAATTCGTATACCGGCACTTCCTATCAGGATATCCCGGCCCTGAAAAAAGCCATGAGCGGCCAGATGATGGATGACCTGACCGCCATGGATGAGCTGCTGACTGAAAATCCCGCCTTGGCGAAAAAACTGTACTCCTACTCCTTCGCCCTCACCGACCCCAACCAGATTCTGGAGGACCTGAGAAAACAGTGCGCGAAGGACTTCCCGGCCATCGAGGATTACACATGCAGCATTAAAAATGTACCCGCTGCCCTGGAAGCCACTCTGAGCCCGGCCTTCTACCTGACCGTGCCCATTGACCGCCCCCAGGACAATTCCATCTACATCAACAACGGAAGCACCAACACCGCCAGGAACCTGTACTCCACCCTGGCCCACGAGGGTTATCCAGGCCACATGTACCAAACTCTCTATTTCAACAAACATAACACCTGTAACCTGCGTAAGCTCCTGAGCTTCAGCAGCTATTCAGAAGGCTGGGCCACCTATGTGGAATACTATTCCTACAGCCTGAACAACGGACTGGACCCGGACCTGGGAGAACTGCTCCGGCACAATGCCGCCTTCACCCTTGCCCTGTACGCCATCCTGGATGTAAATATCCACTATGAGGGCTGGGACATCAGGCAGGTGGAGGATTACTTAAACCACTACTTCCGCATCAGCGATTCCTCTGTCATTACCACCATCTATTATGACATTGCGGAGAATCCGGCCAATTATCTGGAGTATTATGTGGGCTACCTGGAAATCCTGGGCATGCAGCGCGAGGCCAAAAAAACCCTTGGAAGCCGCTACACCAACATGGAATTTAACCGCTTCCTGCTGGATATAGGCCCGGCTCCCTTCAGCGTCATTAAACCTTATTTTGCGGAGTGGCTGACGCAGCAGAATACGGATGGAAAACAGAAACATCCCGGCACAGGGCCGCGATAACGCTTCCCCATGCCGGGATACCACTGAAAATTCCATATATAACGGTTAACCTTCCATCTGCCGTCCCAGAAACCCGGCAGCCGTGGATGCCAGCTTCATCTCGGCGTCCCCGAACTTGGCCCTTGGCTCACGGCTCATGAGAGATACGGCACCAATGGCGTCGCCTTCGCAGATAATAGGCGCCACCACCTGGGCGCTGATTCCCTCCAGTTCCTCGTCCACTAACTGGATGAATGCCTTGTCTTCCCTGGCAGCAATGACAGTACTGCGCTCATTGATGGCCTGTTCCAGCTGGCGGCTGATATTTTTCTGGAGCAGGTCCTTCTTGGCCCCTCCTGCCACAGCTATGACCTGGTCCCTGTCCGTGATGCATACGAAAAGGCCGGTGGACTGTGCCATGGCCTCTGCATACTGCACGGCAAATGAGGTGAGCTCCATCATAGGCGAGTATTTTTTAAGGATGATTTCTCCTTCCCTGTCTGTGAATATCTCTAACGGCGTACCTTCCCTGAGCCTCAATGTCCTCCGAATTTCCTTTGGAATGACCACACGGCCCAGATCATCTGCTTGTGTCAATCAGGTGCAAAAAAATTTTGTGAAGTCCCAAAAAGCATTGAAAACACGAGGTTTTTCAGCATTTGGGACTTTCAAAAGTGCGAGCAAGCCGACCAATAGATTGTGTTATTTTAGGACAAAAATCGACCGTTTCCTTCAAAAATTCGAGCCAGCCGTTTCCGACTGGCTCTTTGCTATGCAGTTGCGAACAGGTCATCGAACTTCCAGATAATCTCAATAGACTGGTTATCTGTGACATTGATTCGCTCCACCGCATCGTACATCATTTCTTTCAGAGTTTCATCGTCCATTGCGTTTGTCCGATGGGCGAGTTCCTGCTCTTTCTTTGCCTGACTCTCGTTTCTGAGTAATTCCTCATACTCAGCTTCTGCCTCGACAATCTGTTCTTTCAATTCAGCGACACGCTTTTCATGGTTATCACGGAAAGCAATGTAGTCCTCTCTGGAAATGCGACCCTCCCGGTAGTCGATATAACTCTGTACCTTTTTGCCGTCTCCGCCTTCCAGTTCCGCTGTGAGAGCCTTCAGGCGCTGTCTGAGCAGGTTCCCCTGTGAGACTGTACTTTCTGCCTTAGAGACCGCTTCAACCGTCATAATGGCAAGCTGACCTTTCAGAGATTCCAAAACAACTTCCTCAATATCTGTCCTGTCCCATCTGACGGATTTGCACAGTTCTTCTTCCGTATTCCAATACGGGGTCACGCAGTAGAAATGATCGTCCGTTCCAAATGTTCTCTGGAGCTTGCGACCGCAGTGAGCGCAGTAGAAGGGAAACACATTCTCTCGATATTTCTTCGTATGCGGCTTCACCTTTCGGAGTGCCGCCCGTGCCGCTTCAAATTCCTCCATCGTCACAATGGCTTCATGTGCATTTTCATGGATGATCCATTCTTCCGGTGGAAGCCTACGCTGGGATTTTGCTCGGATAACCATACTCTCACGGGTGTGATTGACCATACAGCCGGTGTACTTTCTATTCTTAATCATGTCCAGTATCCGGTTGTGCGTCCATATCGGTTTCGCAGGAGAGTTTTTCCTTTGGGCAACCCCTTTATGCTGCTGTGGGGTAGGAATGCCCTCGGCATTCAACTCTCTTGCAATCTGACTGGTCGATTTACCGGCGATTACATCGGTAAAAATTCTTCGCACAATCGGAGCTGCCACGGGGTCAATGACCATCTTATGCTTGTTATCAGGCGAGATTTTGTAGCCATAAAGACAGCAGGTGACATAGCTGCCGTTCCGCTGTTTAGTTCTCATGGCTGATTTGACCTTTTTGGAAAGGTCTTTGCTGTAATAATCGTAAATCAGGTTACGAAAAGCAACGTCCATACCGGCTGTATTGCCAAGGAACCTTTCACTGTCATACTGGTCGTTAATGGAGATCATTCTGACACCGAGAAACGGGAAAATGTGTTCCAGGTAGTCGCCAACCTCCAGATAGTCACGACCAAAACGGGAAAGGTCTTTGACAATCACGATATGGATTTCACCGGCACGGATCAGGTCAATCATTCTCCGGAAGTCCGGTCGCTCAAAGTTTGTGCCGCTGAAACCGTCATCGCAAAACTCCATCTGCGGCAGGCTCGACAAATACGGGTTCTGTTCAATGTGCCGTTTTATCAGCTGACGCTGGGCGGCTATGCTGTTGCTTTCGTCTTTCGCCCGATTGGTTTTCTTGTCCACATCTTCCTGAGAAAGACGCAGATAAATTCCAATGCACTTCTTCATATTACGCAACCTCCTTCCTGAGAATTTCAATGGTGTCATAGATAGCCTTAAACTCGTCCATGTGATTGAAAGTAATCTCCAGAGAGCTATCTTCATTCATCTTCATAGATGCAATCATCACATCTACCATTTCAGCAGTAACCTCCGTGGCATTGTGATACTTCCTGACGAGTTCTGCCCATTTCTTTTCGCCCCGGAGCTGTTCCTCGAACCTTGTCGTAGTGCCTTCCAGTTCAGACAGCTGCTTTTCCATACGGTCAATGTCCGCCAGAATAATCTCACGAGCCTGTGCGTAGTCCTCGTCTGTGATAAGTCCTTCCCGCAGGTCACGGTAAAGGCCGCTGAATAAGCCCTTCTTATGGTCGAGCTTCTTTTTCAGCGATTTGATTTCATCCTTCTGCTGTGACTGATTCGCCATTGCCTTTTTCATCGCCAATAGCCTGTGCAAGCTGTCCTGCATATCCACAAATAAGTCAAGCTGCGCTTTCATTGCAGAAAGAACGGCTTCGTCTAAATCTGCTTTACGCATCTTCTTTGCATTGCAGGCTCTTGTACCATGTTCTGCGTAGGTCGGACACTTAAAAGTGAAGTACACCTTGTCTTTCTTCGTGCTAAACGAACGGACGAGCTTTATCACGGAGCCACAGTCAGCACAGGTGAATTTCTTGCCGTAAATATTCACGGCTTTCGGTAAATGGTCGTACTTGCCGCTATTCGTTTTGGCTTTTTCAGCGGCAGCATTGTTAATTGCCTGAACCTTATCGAACAGTTCCTGTTCAATAATAGGCTCATGAGTATTTTCAACAACGATCCAATCCTGTTCCTCTGTGCGATGAAAAGATATACCAGCGTACAAACACTGAGAACCTTTCCTCTGCGCCAGATGACCCAGATAGGTAATATCCTTCAGAATCTCCGTCACCATGTGCTTGTTCCAGAGGATTACCCGGTCTTTCTGGTTATTATTCGTGACAATACCACGATTCGCCTTGTACTGTCCCGGAGAGGGGATTCCGCTGTCATTGAGCTTTTTGTTGATTCCCATATAGCTCATACCTTCACTGCGCCACAGGAAAATCTGCTTCACAACAGGAGCCGTCTCAGGGTTGATAATCAACTGATTTTTATTGTTTTCATCTTTCAGGTAGCCGTACTTTTCCCATGACCCGATAAACTCGCCGTTCTCCATCTTACTTCTCAGTGCGGAAGATACTTTTCGGGAAATGTCCTTGGCATAGTAATCGTTGATGATATTGGAAAGGGATACAGAGAGCTGTCCGCTTGCTTCTGTCGTATCGGTATCGAAGTTGTCATTGATGGCAATGAACCGGATACCGAAAAAAGGACAGATTTTTTCCAGAAATTCACCAGTCTCAATGTAGTTACGACCGAGTCGGGAAAGGTCTTTTACCACGATACAATCCACTTCTTTTGCCCGAACCGCTTCCATCAGCTTTTGCCACTCAGGACGGTCAAAATCTGTTCCGGTGTAGCCGTTGTCGATGTAGGTTCCCACCAGCTGAAGGTAGGGACGGTTGCCCACATAATCATGGAGGAGTGACAGCTGATTCTCGATGGAATCCGACTGGTTCAGATTATCCTCACGAGAAAGACGAGCATAGATGGCTGTCTTATGAATCACAGAAAACTGCTCTGCAGCAGGAACCTGAATTTCTGTTGCCTGTTGACGGCGTTTTGCCGGTCTTGCCATTTAGCTCACCTCCCTCGAAAGAACAATTATCTTTTTTGCATTTGCTTTCTCTCTTTCTTCTTCCAGGAACTCCACAATCGCCTGGAACTGATCTGCGTTGTTCAGAACCACATGAACCTGCTTGTCCTCGGTAATCTCAATTCTTTCGATAAAATTGACCACAACTCTACGGTTCAGTTCCTGAATGTTCTCATATTCTCTGAACTGTGTCAGCCAGCTCTGCTGCTGCGTGAGACCGGAGCGAATCTGATTTTTATTGCCAACCAAACGGGCAATGGCATCTTTGGCATCCTGAATCCCTTTGTCAAACTCCGCCTTAAAGATATTGTACTCTTCCCGGCTGAGCATTTCCGACTTAAAATCCTCATACAGATGGACTTTCATCTGCTTGTTGTGTTCCATCAGTTCTTCCTGACGGGCGATTTTTGCGTCGATGCGTTCCATCTCCCGGCGCTCCCAGGAGATACCATTTAACTGGCTGAGAGCCGCTTCAAGGTCTAAAGCCAGTGCAACCTGTGCCTGAATCACAGCCAACGCAGCATCGTAAACGACCTGTTCCTTTATACTGTGAGAGGTACACACCTGGCGGTCAACCTTGTTGGAATTGCAGATAAAGTACACATATTCCTTGCCAGCAGACCGTGTTCTTTTACGGGTCATGGTACTCTGGCAGTCCGCACAGAACACTTTGCCCGAAAACAAATGAACAGAATCATCACCGGAAGGACTTCTCGTATCCTCCAGCATGAGCTTCTGAATGGTATCGAAAAGGGCGGGAGTGATAATCGCATCATGTGCGTTTTCCGTCCGCATCCAATCCGATTCCTCTTTCATGGTTCTGCTCTTAATCTTGTGGTTCGGGGTAGAGGTCTTGCCCTGAACCAATGTGCCGGTGTACATTTCATTTTTCAAAATACGATAGACCGCTACCGGACCCCAATCCGTCTGTACCTGCTTTTTGAAGCCGGTCTTATACTTGGAACCGCAAAGCCGTTTATATTCATAAGGAGACGGAACACCATCCCGATTCAGCTTATCAGCAATCTGGGCTGGGCTGAAACCATCCATCTTCATGCTGAAAATACTCTGAACGACCGGTGCAGCATTCTGGTCAATCACCAGTTTGTTCTTGTCCTCATCCGATCTGCGGTAGCCGTAGACTACATGACTTCCCACAAACTCACCGTTCCTTCTCTTGATGTCCAGATTGGAACGAATTTTGATGGAAATATCTCTGCTGTAAGAGTCGTTAATCAGGTTTTTGAACGGAAGAATGATTTCGTTTCCCGCCTGCTGAGACTGTGCAGAGTCATAGTTATCATTGATCGCAATAAAACGGATACCCAGCGTCGGGAAAATCTTCTCAATATATTTACCGGAATCAATGTAGTCACGACCAAAACGGGAAAGGTCTTTGACAATGACACAGTTGATTTTCCCCTTTTTGACCTGCTCCATCATTTTCTGAAAATCCGGACGGTCAAAGTTGGCTCCCGTATAACCATCATCGCAAAATTCCTGAACCAATGTGATTTCAGGATGCTTATTCAAATAATCCTCAATCAGTTTTCGCTGATTGGCAATACTGTTGCTTTCTTTCTTCTCGCCAGAAGAAGTGTCGCCATCTTCCTTCGATAAACGCAGGTAGATGGCGGCATAGTAAGTCTTATCCATTATTTTTTGCATAGTGCGCCACTCCTGTTTGTTAATCGTCCGAAGCTGAAAAAACAAACCGGAGTTTTCGCTGATTTTGTCCAAGGCTATGGTAACATAGCTGACTGCGAAAATCCAGTTTGTCGCCACACAATTATCACGCCAATTTCTACCAGCGGATTATATTACATAGAAGCAATCATGTTGATGAAGTTGTCTGTGATCGTGTTCTGCGTATTTGCAAACGACACTCGAACCACCGTATTGCCAACTTTGAACTGGTACGGATTTTTTATCTGCTCGATAAAAGACTTAATCCGTTCCTCGCTCGGCAGAGAACGATCAATCTTTACATCCCGAATGTCCACCAACTGATCTGCTGTTGCAGCGTTTACCGCTTCACCCTTTGTCATCTGCAATCACCACCTTTGTTATTCATTCTTGCCAATTTCTTCCTCAGTTATGCAAGGATATTCTCATCAGCAAAAGGATAGACAGACCCACCGAAGCAGGTCTGCCCATAGTTTTCACTGACCAGATCATGTATTCAGCTCCAGACTGACAAGTAACGCCGAATTGATGCCAGCCATTTCCTTGCGGGTCACTTTGCCCAGGTATCTGGCAATACGCTGCTTATCAATGGTTCTGATCTGTTCCAACAGCACCATGGAAGGTCTACGGAACGCCGGGTTATTCTGGATCAAATAATGGGTTGGCTGCTTTGTCTTTTTTCTGGTTCTGGCTGTAACCGTAGCCACAACCAGTGTAGGAGCGTGTTTGTTACCGGTATTGTTCTGAATCACAATGACCGGTCGAATGCCGCCCTGTTCAGAACCGCAGAATGGAGACAGGTCAGCCAAATAAATATCACCACGGCGATACTCCCAATTCTTGTTCATCACCTGTTAGCCCTCCTTTCATCGGCTTATGTAAGAGGGGCAAAAGCTGCCCCTTCGTTTTTACTATGTCGTTCCCATATTTGCCCTCGGCACCCCTGGGAAATGGAGCCGAAGCTCCATCGGGAAATCATCAGACGGTCGGCAGCTGACCGACTCCATAGGAATCTAACCTCCCCGTGGTTCTCACCGGGCTGTCCCCATTGCGTGATCCCTGACCTCAGAAAGAAGGAGGGGCTGTGGCTGGACAGAAGTATCATTATCCCTGCTGTTTTCATTGCCGTATCGGGAGCTACCCGATATTTACAAGCCGATATTTCTCGCTCGTACCGCAGGAAGGACAGACAAAAAGAAAAGTAGGTGACTCTATCTCCTTGGCGGCAGGTCATGGCGTATCGCTGATGTGGCTGATGTTCTCACACCGACAGCAGGAACGTATCTGATGAATGACTTATTCAGTTTTCAAGGAACACACAGCCGTTTTCTTTGGCTGTGTCTAAATTGTACCGTTTTCACACTTCGTTTTTTATGACCTTGTGGAGTGGGTCGTCACTCTCTAAGAGTGAGTTCTCTACAAACTTTTGAGAAGCTCTGTAAGTAAATCAATAATCTGATAAACAACTTCCTTAGGGCTAAGAGTTTTTCGTTTCCTCCCCAGCACCAAATAATCAAGAGATACATCCAACACAATAGAAATCTCAACAGCCAAGTCCATAGAAATTCCTTTTGAGCCACGCTCAATGTTTCCTAACGTACTTGTTGCGATATTAAGTCTTTCTGCCAGTTGTTCCTGCGTTAATCCCATGCTATTTCTCATAGTCTGGATACGCTTTCCGCTTTCTTTTGGGTCGTAATACATACTGCATCCTCCAATTTCTTGAAATTTTGAAAATGAAAATTCCAAGAAGCCGGGAGGAGAATGGTTGCGGGGAATATCCCCTGAAATGAAAGAAGCGCACCTGATCTCACAATTTCTTGCAAGAACAGGTGCGCCGTTGCGCTGATTCTGATTCAAAAAAAATACCCCCGCCTGTTACATTTTCTAAGGCAATTTTGCTCTTGCCCTGAAAACATAACTGGCGAGGGTGTTATGACCGGTGTTACGCCGGTTCGTATCGGTGTTTTGGCGGTGTTATGATGGTGTTATGGAAAAAATCGGGTGTTATGATGGTTTTTGCTGGTGTTATGCCGGTGTTATGCCATAGCACCGAGAAAAGCCGGCTATTCTCAATCTTTCAATCAGCTCCTCGTATTCCTCCTCCAAAAGATTGCGCTGTGCCATTCGTAGCTCTCCCCGTGCCATCTCTGGATGATCCAATTTATACATTGCGTAAATCATCCAAAAGTATCCATCAATGCTGTGCGGTGCAATCAGAAGCACCTTAGAAGCATAGTGCTGGATACAGACGTAATCATGTCCCAGGTCAAGCGTTTTCATCAATTCGCATACAGCACCCAGATAACGGTACTCAAACGCTACCACTTTGGACATAATCCAATGCTCATCCCGTGCAGAACTGAATAACGGTCCCTGATACAAATCTATTGCTTTTTTCAGAAACTCTATTTTTTCTTTCTGATCGGCTGCTTTCATCGCAATACTCCACTTTTTATCAAACAGCTGAAAGTCTGTAAACACATTCAACCGGGGATTGATCTGATAACCCGTCGGAGTAGACTCAATCAGGCGGTGATCGGATAGCAACTCAAATGTCTGCCTGAACCGGTAAACCAGTCCCTTTATATTTTTAACCGTAGCTTCAATATCTTCACCCGGCCATATTGCCGATGCAATTTCCCGTGGGGAAGCTGTCATTTTTCCTTTCAAAAGCAGATATACCAGAAGTCTCGCTATCTTAGGCGATTTCAGCTCCTGCTCCGTCAGGACACCTTTTTCGGTTGTAATTTTTAGTTCCCCAAACAAACTGATATAAACATCAGTGGCATTTGTGATTCTCGGAGAAATGATGGTTAGCTTTCTCGTTTCCAGCAGGAAGTATTCGTTCAGCGAAGAAATAACAGCATAGTTCAGCATTCGCAGAAAACCGGTTTGATTCTTATACCTCTTTGCATTTCTCAGAGTGAGGAAACCAGTCGGCCCTTTCCAAAAAGGAACCGCCATAACCGCATTGGCATCCAGCCTACGATAAAGCATATATTCATCCGTCATTTCTTCTTTGATGGCTTCAACATCAGGGACAATGATTGGTTCATGATCTCTCAAGCATTGTAGCCAGCGTCCATATTTCTCTGACAGTTCAAATTCTTCAAACTTGGTCTGCGCCATTTCCCCAAATTCTCTGTCATACCACCAGATTGGTGTCCAGACGCCAATCTCCATATCCACATCAAGAATGCCACACCAGTCTGCATCGTAAAACTCTGTTGCGACACGCATGATGAGCATGGCTGCTTTTCTGGGATCAATGCAGGTATTTAATTCCTTTTGCATATTATGTAGAGTACGCTCAATCTCTATTGCATATTGAACGTACTCACACCTGTCTCCGATATTATACATATCAAATCCGTTATTCCCACAGTTTCTGTTTTGTTCCATAACGAATCCCTCCTTATGCTGAATATAGAAAAAAGCCGCAAAGCACCACTGACCCATTACGGATCATGACAGCTCTGCGGCTTGCTTAATCTGTTTTTTGGTTTTGGCTGTCATATCAGTTTGATACCGGCAGTCAAGACAACTTGCTATATGAAATGCAATCTGTATTCAGTTATTCCTGATATACTCAATGGGCATTCACAGGAGTTGACCTGTTTGCACAGGTTAGCTGGTGTGTCTTGCTCAGAAGCAGTAATTCCAAGATGCCTTTGTTATTATGGTGCATAGGTGACTTTTCGATTCTTCCGAATCACAGTCTTTGTTGTATGTATAATCTCCAGCATCGCTTGCAGCTCTGCGGCATCGCAGTCTGCCAGTTCCTCTGCAATTTTCTTGTCATAGACAGGCTTTACCTGTTCCAGACTATCACACAACAGTTCATCGACAGAAACAGACAATGTATTAGCAATCTTTACGATAGTCGGTAGAGCCACTTTGGTTTGTCCCGTTTCGATATGGCTCATATGAGAAGTAGTCAGTCCTGCACGAAAAGCAACCTCTGCCTGCTGCCAGCCCAATTCCATTCGAGCTGCTCTGATCCGCTGCCCAATTTTGATATAATCCACTTCATTTACGTCCATCGCTCCGATCACCTCCCATCCGAGTCTGTGGTTTTTATTCTATGGGCTAATTGCCTAAATGTCGATTTTGTATAGAGCAATAATGCCTATACAGACAAATTCCGGCAGAATAAATTTAATTGTATGGTCACTGATTGTCTCAAAAAAGGAAGTCCACTCACCGATATATCAGACCGGTTTGTGGACTTCCTTATTAACTGCTTCTCTTTCTATATCATATTTCCATCTAACTGATTGAATAAGTCTCCCTCGATACCAATTATTTCGTCGATTGGGATGTGTGCGCCGCTCCGCATAATGACGGCACGTTCATAGTAGTCAAATTTTTTGATGACACCTGTTTCCGTACAATATGCGCCGCCAGACTTTCTTTCATCCGGGACAAAATATGTAATGGAGATTACCGGAGTATCCGACAGCCTTTCCTGCACGATCTGAAGCCGATCATTCAGAGCTGATTTCTGATACTCATCCAACTCAACCCGATCCTCGGTCAGTCTGGCTGTTTCCTTGACCGCTGCATCATATCCAGTCAGAGCTGCAAACGGTGAGAATTGAGCCGCACGATCAATCATTGCCATTCGAGGTCTCTTAGAAGACGTATAGTGCGGCAGATTTATTATGTCATCGTATTTGTGCATGTTGTTTGAATTGCTCATACCGCACCTCCTTCAGCCAAATTACTAATCCCCATTATAGAGTGTCTCTGCGTTCTCCACTAACCACTCATAATTCGTTCTCCAGGAAGCTCTCATTCCTTGCTTGTTCTTCCATATAGCTTCAGGACCAGAAGTACGTTCAAGGTCAATGCCCCAAAATCCATCGTTCGCCTTAACTACCTGTGCAGTGCGGTTTTTGCCACACTGATAACATTTATTGATGTTATCAGATTCAAGTATTACTGCACAGAAGTTTTCCATTGCTCTAACTTTCAAAACTACAGATAGTTTTTCATGGAAGAATTTATCATCAATCTTATTGTGTCGGTTAAGAATCACATACTTTCGGCTACTGTATTTCTTTAGCCTTTTAGAATATAAAAGGCGCTGTATCTTTTCTGGTTTCAAAATGTCCATACCATTCACTAAAAGGAAGAACACATTTGAATCCCCAACTTTTTTACAGAAAATATCATCGGAGATTTTTTCAGCGTACTGAAGCAGCTCCTCACTACCGCCAACCGGATACTTTAATTGCCAATTTTTGTTTTCTGTTTCTATTTGATTGCTGTTATCAACTTCTGGCATTCCTTCATCAGTTCTAATCTGAAATACATACAATCCACCAGGCACATTATGTTTTGATGAATCACCACATAGATTGACAGGACTCAACTGCCCCCCATTCTTATTAAAGCCAAATACATAGTTATGTCCATTTTCAACGCTACCGTCACCACCCATGGTAACGAGTGTGTAACATTCGTTTTCAATAGCTCTTACTTTATTGTACTTGAACCACTTGTCATAAACAACATCTCCACCAGTGCTATTGATAATTAAGTCAATTCCGTATATACCATACATTCTGCTAAACAAAGCATGATTGCAGTCGTAACATATCGTCATGCCAATCAAATAACCTTTGAATAGAATTGGATCAAACAAATATTTTGCAATTTCTGGATACTGCTCAAATTCCAGACAAGAACTCCCACACATAGTATGTTTGATGTACAAATTCAGTTCTGTTTCTCCTTCAAGGGGAGTAGCATTCGCAAACACATTATAAATCGTATCATACTTGTCGTGGCTGCTAACAATAACCGCTTTCCCAATTTCTTCGCTAAGTTTCAGGCAGGCTGAAAATATTTTGTCTTGATCTTCTGTTAGTGCAATATCTGTATTGGTAATCTCATCGACAAACGGCACATAACAATATTCTGGAAAAACTATAATATCCACATCTGCGTTCTTCATAACAGGCATAATCTTATCAAATGCCTTTTTATTTTTAAGTTCATCGGTCTGCAAATACATTGCAACCTTAATGAATGGCGCTTTTTTGAGATGTTGCTCAATAGAAGCAGAATCCGACACACCACTTTTATCAATAGTGCAATTTCTCAAAGCCTTTGTTAGAAGGCGACTAAGTTGTTCCGTCGCATCATCAGATTCAAAGTCGATTTGGCCATGCATGATACGCAGCAATTTGTATCCATGTTCGTAGCAAGCAATATCTCTTATACTATCATAATACGCCCGAATTTCATCTCTGTTTACTGGAGCATTATCTCTTGCTCCTATATCCTTGCAAGCCTTAATCCATAAAGAGCGATCGTATAAGACAGGAATATCTCTATATGATTCCAATGAGATTCTTCTGGCCTCGGAGAAATGCTGTCGCTCGTCATACTCGATAATCAACTTCTGGCTTTCACATACGAAATCACACCGCAAGGTAATATTTTTCTTTGCAAACGTCGTATCACCACGATACGAAGAGAGAGCGTCATATAATTTTTTATATGTACCGTTTATTATCTCTGGCGTTTTTAACCAAGGATACGTTTTTTCGCAGACAATATCCCCATCAAACAGTCGATTAAGGATCAGTTGGAGAGCATTTTTCTGCTCTATAACTTTCTTTGATGGAATTACGACTTTGTTCTCCTCTGTTTTTTTCTTTTTATGCTGTACTGTATGTTTACCGTCGGCAACTGCTGCTGGCTTTATTTTTTGTTCGACAATTATCTCTTTATGCAGAACACTCTTTTTTTTGCTTTTGGTCGGAGTAGTATCCTTAGAAATTCCATGATAATCCATCTCAAAACCGAGTCGCTCAAAGAATCTAACCGTTTCCATTCCTCCGCCAAAATCATTTTTACTGATTTGGACACCGTAGTGTTCCTGATATGCCATTCCTCGAATATGCTTTGCGGGTAATTTCTTTCCACCATAAACAAGAAATGTTGAACGAGGTTCAGGGTATTCTGGATTATCGGCAAGAAACTTCTCGATTGCTCCGATTACATCTTCACGAGTAATATCAATCCAATTAAATTTTGCCAAAATTCCTCCTCCTCACTTTAAGTTCCTTTGAAGATTTATCTTCAATATAATGTCAGTTATCGTTTGGGAATTCAAAGTCATCCTCCATACATTTCCGGATAATATGCTTTGTCTTTTCCATTGGCAGCGGTACTGCGTCCGCCGCAAAATATTCTTTCTTCACCACTTCAACAACAGCTTCATGGTTATCTTTACCGGCAGGAACAATCACATAATCGCCAACCTCGATTGAGTCGTCATCGGCTATGTAATAATAGCTCTTATATCCTTCATCAAAGGTCACACTGCAATAGATGATGTCGTTGCCACACCGCCGCACCTTTCCATAGACGGATGGGTTCATAATTTCGCCCCAACCGTAGAAGGTCATAAAATCAAACACCGACTCCATAAACTCAGCCCAATCATCCGGTAAACCTTTCTTATCGTAGGTTCCCTGGATTACTTTTTCTTCGCCCTTTTTGGTGACCACCTTGATGGTGTAGTCTTTGCTTTCAAGCGGATTTTCAAATACATCAGGTGGATTTCCTTCAATATATTCAAACAGGGTGTCTATATCCAAATCATCGAGCAGGCTCTCAATACCGCCTTCTACTTTGTACCTGCGAGTGACAGAACAACCTGTGCCGATATTCTGGATGTGTTCAATGCTTTCGCTGTTTCTGTCTACGATCAAAGATTCTGTGTAATCCCAGACAGCATATTCCGTATGCTCCGAGATTGGTTCCTTCGGTTTTATCTTAGTGATGCGGTGATAGAACACTTCGATCCGATTCACAATGTCTGGCTTGTTGTTTCCATCAAAGACATACAAATCAGGCATATCCAAACTTTGACGAAGTAAATCTGAAATGTCAACACCTTGAACTACAAACTCAGAACACAAGGAACCACGAAATTTATAGGTCTTGCCCTCCGTATTCGTAAGTTCCATATTCCAGTCACCGATGTCTGTTGCAAATACCTCTGTATATTCGTTGCTGAAATATGCTGAAAATGCGGACATAATTCTTTCCGCAACAGCTTTATCAACTTTCATGTTTTGTGTTCTGGCCTTTTCATAATGCACATCACGGTGCTGTCCGAACACATACGCTGAAAACCACACCCGTCCTTCCGAATTGAGAGTAATGTGCTGCTCGACTTCTTCATCCGGTTCCGGGCATGGACCATATCCAAGTCGATTAGAAACAATACGAATTTTCTTCAACTCACCGGTGAATATAAAAGGGTTCTCGCCGGAAAGCACCGCCAGACGGCTCAGTGCCAAAATAAACCAGGAACGATTCTCGAACTCCAAAATGGAAGCGGCATCATACGCCCAATGGTTGAAGTATCGCCATTGTGAGTAGATTGCAGAGCCAAGCAAACTGATGTCTGTTATCTCGTCAATTACTCGATTCAATTCGTCGTATTTGCTCGCAGCATTCCCGTACTTCTCCGAAAATGCGTGACCGCAATCCATTTGAAACCCAAGAGATTCACAGTCATCAGCCATGTAATGATCGACAAGCTCTATGTAGTTGATTTTTTGATCTCTGAATTTATCAATCCATTTTGTGGCGAAATCATGGACTTGCTTCAAATATTCCATTGCAGTCACCTCCTGAAAACAATTAAAACTCCTCCCAAGTTCTGCCGTTTAGATCAGCTGCAATCTTTTCAGTATCAGGCATCGTTTTGTACCCAAACATATCCGCAAGGTTGAAGAACTTGCTTTTCTGAATGGGATTCTTGCTGCTTTTTCTAAAGTCAATCGGGTAGAACTTCTCGACCATAAAGTATCTGTGGCTGATCGTGCGGAGGTTATAGCCGTAGTCCTCTGCACGATGGATTGCTTCGTTAATGCGGCAGATCTCATCCGGCGTTGGCGCTTCGCCGCTTTCTGCCCGGTATGTCATTTTTCCCTCAACTTCAACCGCAATGATAGTCTTTTTCAGCTTGCCGATCGCACGGATACTCTTATCTTTGTAGAGTCCAATATATCCATGCTCTGAAAACTTGCGGGATTCCTGATCGTAGAATAAATTCAAATCCATGTTGTCCTGGAACGTTGTTCCTGCCACAATTGCTCGCATCCATTTATGGCCATCCGGTATCAGCTTTTCATCAAAACAATATTTTTTGAAATCATCCAGCACAGAAATAATCTCCGTGTCTCTGTCATCAATAATATCTTCCATCGCCTCCACAAGCTGTTCAAAAGTCAGATTAACGTGCTTAATCGGGTGGATCAGGCGCTCCATGTTTTCGCTGTTATACTTTTTCAGTTCAACAGTCATTTCATCAAATAACTGCTGCTTCATTGGTCTGGGGTCGATAGTCAGTAGAACCTTGATGTCCTCTGCGCCAAACTGCGCCAGATGATTTATAAGCTGCTGCTTATCGAACTGATTATAGAGCTTTGTCTCAACAACGATCTTAAAGCTCTTTTGGCTGATTACAGCATCCGGAACGCTTTCGTCACCGGCGACCTGCAAGTCAAATGTAATTTCAGGACTTTCATCTTCTCCGAGAATAAGGCTATTCAACATAGAGAAGAATTTATCTGCATTGTAATTATATAAACGGGAAAGCATCAACATGGTGTTGGATGTATCCACATTTTCTTTTGAATGGTATCGCTGAAAGTAATGTATCTGCATAGCGCACCTCCTGAAAACTATCTGCCTTTCTCGACTTTCTGCTTGCGAGCCGATTCAACCCATTTTGCAAACTCCCAATCCAAAGGCAACTCATCAATCACTTCCATCAGCATTTCTTCATAATCAAGATAATCCTGGTAATCCGATATTCTGCTCCATGCGCAGGGCAGAGAAGGGATGCCATACTGCTTCTTCGCAATGTCGATGATGTAGTTGTCCAGCGGAATATGTAAAAAACGGTAAAACGGTTCCACAACATCAGGAACCAACACATACAAGTATTTCAAAGTCATATTGACCCATTTCTGCGCTTGTCCAACATAAAACTCGATTCCTTCCGCTTCATACATCGCAACAATTTCTTCGCAAATGGAGTGGTGCCATTTTGTAAAATCCTCAGCATCATTCACGGCAACAAGCTCAGGGATTCTTTCTTCCAAAAGCACATCTACCGCTTTTCTCAACATATCCCCATCCTTGCCATTAAATCGAATCGTTCTGCACATATCCGTATATGCGCTTCTGCTGGCAGCTTCATAGGGGTTATCCGTTACGCCAAAGTAGAGCATCTTCAAAAAGTCAAGAATCTTGCTATCGACAGAAACCATACTGGACGGAGTGGAACCTTCTTTTTTCGCAAGAATCCGTCTGCAAAACTCATCCATCTTGTCTTTGCCATAGAAGGAGAAAGGATCGTCAACAGCGTTTCCGTCCACATCATTCCAAGGGTCAAAAACTACGTTCCCCTTGTGATAAAAGAAAACACAGCCTTTCATCAGAAAGTATCCATTGCTGTGAGCAATCCAGTCGGCCTGTTCCCATGCGTATTGCTTTGCCTTTTCAATATCGTACATCGTATCCCTCTTTTCGCTATGCTTTGTGACCGCCAATCTGTGCATTGCGGTCTTTAGCGGTTGCACCTTCCTGAAGATTCATTCCCTTCAAAATGGCGTTCTTTCCAAATTTTTTCTTTATCGTCAATACTGCCTGTTGCATTTTCTTTTCACGCTCCAGCGCAGCATCTTCTTTCTCTTTTTCCTTCTCTAAAGCGGCATAATCAGTGAATAAGTCCAGCTGCTCCACTTTGTTTTCTTTCGGCACATCCGCTTCACAAATCACATGATTTGCGGATATGTTAAGTCTGCGTACCAAAAGAGATTTATCTACAATCCGGTCATATAGTTCCAAAACCGCATCTGTTACCAAGCGGGTAGAGGAAGTATATCTGCCGATATTGGCAGTTCCATGTGCGTGTTTTGGCACTTGCCGCCCATAACGGTCAGTAGTTATTTGTCCTTTGTATGCCTTGCGGCGCACAGGGTCAGACAGATTTTCAATATCATAGCCAACTGTCAACACAATCTGGTCAGTAACCAATCCCTTGTCCACCAAATCCAGCACGAGAAGATCAATCATCTCTCGAACAATCAGTCTTGCTTTTTCAAAGTCATAGGGGCAATGCAGCACCTGCCCGGAGCCGACGCTATTATTTTCAGGCTTATATTGCTTTACCTCCGCAATCGTGCATGGCTCCCATCCCCAGGCATGATCTATCAGCAGTTCGGCATTGATACCGAATAACTTGTAAAGCAAATCCTCATTGTAATATTCGTTCGATTTTCCCACGGAACAGCGGGCAATATCGCCCATCGTAAACAAACCAACTTCTTCAAGTTTCTTTGCGTATCCCCGGCCAACTCTCCAAAAGTCGGTGAGGGGACGGTGATTCCACAGTTGGCGGCGATAGCTCATTTCATCCAGTTCGGCTATACGAACACCGTTTTCATCTGCCGGAATATGCTTTGCAACGATGTCCATAGCAACTTTAGCAAGGTACATATTTGTACCAATACCGGCTGTTGCAGTTATGCCGGTCGTTTCCAAAACATCCTGAATCATCCGTTTTGCAAATTCACGAGCATTCAAACCAGAAGAAGATAGATAGTGGGTGAGGTCAATAAACACCTCGTCAATGGAGTAAACATGGATGTCCTCTGGAGCGATATACTTGAGGTAGATATTATAAATTCTTGTGCTATGCTCCATGTAATGAGCCATTCTCGGAACCGCTGTAATGTAGGACAGCTCCAATTCAGGATGGGCAGCCAGCTCTATTGCATTACTTGATGCTCCGGTAAACTTATGTCCCGGTGCTTTTTTCAAGCGTTCTGCATTTGCTTTTTTGACCTGCTGTACCGCTTCAAACAGTCTGGCACGGCCTGAAATACCATAGGCTTTCAAAGAAGGGGAAACTGCAAGACAGATGGTTTTTTCTGTTCGGGAAGCATCTGCCACAAGCAAATTTGTGGTCATGGGGTCAAGCCCACGCTCGATACATTCCACAGAAGCATAGAAGGACTTGAGATCTATGCAAAGAAATATTCTGTTTTCCATAGTCCCAAGCCCTCCATTCTATGATTTAGTGTTTTTTGATTTCCCCTTAGTCAATTCATAACTCAGGGAAAGTAAGTCTTTTATTGTTTCGTCCGCTTCTGGTCTGTCCAGCATTATGCTGATCCATTTATCTTTGTTCATGTGATACGCCGGGTAGAAACCGTTCTGCATCCGGAGGGAACCGATCATAACAGGGTCACACTTCACATTCAAAATATCGACAATACCCTCGTCAGCCAAACCCAGTTTCCTTTGGTCAACCTCCAAGACAACGCCATACCACTTATTATTGTCTGTGTGGCGCAGGACAGCGTTCCAGTCATTCCACGGGTAATCCGGCTCTGTGCCGTATTGCTGCCTGCACCAGTCAAATAGTTCTTGTCTGGTCATTTTATAAATCCAACTCTATTTTTTTCGATTTAGAAATTTCGACGATCAGGTTTCCGGTAATTTTAAGCAATTCTCCCTCTGCGCATACAACATGAAAACACTGTCGGTATTCATAATCATATTGGGCACCCACATTTTCATAATATGTACTTGCACCCAGAGTAGAATCATGGTCATTCTTGAATTTCTGAATAACTCCATGACCATAAACCCATGTGAAATCGTAGATTCCAACTGGAATATCACGGCCTATCAAATAATCACCCGTAGGCAACTGATTTTTCTGAACTGTAATCGGCTTATAAGGAACACTTTCTTTTTGCTGAATGTCACCGGAAGAGTCTGTAATTTCCGGATCAATAGCTTTTTGTAAAAGAGCGTCTGCTTCCGCTGTTCCAGACAACACTTCAACAATTTCCTTTTTACCATTACGATATGTGACACTGAATTTCAGCCTTGAACCGGTTGGAACCGTTTGCTCCATAACCATAGGTGAGCCAAAGGTATCACCGAAACTAAGTCCCCAATTGTTTTTCTTTCCGTAAAGTTGTGTCTGCTCTAACAGAACAACAGAAATGATATTTTCCAAATCAATTTTGTTTTTTTTATTGCCAAACAGCCCCATAACAATCACCTTCTTTTACAATAACGCATCAAATTCTTCAATCCTGTCAATCCACTCAAGAGGATCATTTTTTCTGCTTCCTTTTCTTCTTTGAGTGAGAAAGAAATCAAGCACTCCACCACCAAACAGCCTTTTTACTTCCACCTTCAAATGTGACCAGCCATCGCTATCAACATACACGCTCAGCTTAACATTAGAATACTTTGTCAGAAGAATCCGACTCACATCTGAAAGCGCTGCATCACCAATATACTTTTTAAATCCTTTCTTAGTAACATACGGTTTTATCTCAGCAGCCACATCTGAGAGTGATCCCTTAACCTTTTCCATCTCATTTACCTATTCCTTAATTTGCCCCTAATGCCTTGATGACGGCTTCTTCTGGACTCTTAAACAGAATAAAGTCGAAAGCAGTCGATAAATCAGCCGGAACAGTAGCCAACTCCGGCATACTGACAGCCGGCATCAGAATTTTCTTTGCACCGCTATCAAGACATACCTGGAGTGTATTGGCAAGCTCATCAACTTTCAGAAGGGTTCCTCCAATGCTCATTTCTCCCAATATTGCCATGGAGCTTTGTACCGAACGGCTCAGAGCAACCGAACATAGCGCAACAAGGGTAGGAAGGGCAAGCGTTTCGGTCATGCCAATCCCCTGCAAATCCTGATAATTTATGATATAGTCCTTTGTTGATGTACTAATGGAACCACTGATCCGGTTTCCATTTGCTTTAAGAAAATTAAATGCTGTATTCGTAGCTTCTTTAGCACTCCTGTCTGAGCCGATTCCTGTCTTATCAAATTTACCGTTACCAGGCAAAATCTGGCTTTCCAATCGGTAGACTCCAATCATGCCAGATTTTCCTCTGGAGACTGTGTATACCTGTCCGGGATTACACATTCCTTCAGGAATCAGTTTCCCGCCGCCCTGTTCCGGTACGGATACATAATGTTCCGACATATCATCAAGTTCAATATACGAAAAATTCACATCGTAGAACTCCATACCGCCCAGCTTCTTCAACTGCTCTTTGACACGACGACGCATTTCAAGAGAAATCTGAAGAACTTCTTCTAACTCCTCCTTGGAAAACACACCATCAGGGTACAGTAACTTCAAATAACCGTCTACCATACGTCGTACCGCAATGGTATCTCTCTGATTCAGGTTTTTGCCCAGCCGGAAATAGTGATCAATCGCATCGCCATATTGTTCTTTACGCAGTTCACGGATGAACTCAGCCAGATAATCACTGATAAATCCATAATCATTCGTAAAGTGTTCTGGTCTGAACTTCGGAATTTCCCATCCCGGAAGGTAACAATGAATACGGTCGAGGAACGCTGTATCGGTACCCATTTCCGCTGGGAAGGGATCGAATAGACTGGATGTTTTCAGCAGGACATCCACGCTCTGGTTGATATTGCCAACGAATACCATAGATGCGGAAGCGGCTTTTTCTTCTTTTCCACGGGCAAAAGAGCCGGATGCCATATAGTCTTTCATGATCTGGACGCCGTCTTTGTCTTTAAACTTGATACCGGCCACTTCATCGAAAGCCACACAGTCCCACAAACCAACCAGCCCAACTGTTTTCCGCCCCATGTTGTAAAAAAGGTTGGCGACCGTAGTTTGACCGCCAGAAACCAGAATGCTGTTTGGAGAAATCTCTTTATACAGATGAGACTTACCGGTGCTTCTCGGACCCAACTCACAGAGGTTAAAATTATTTTCCACAAGAGGAATCATACGGGTCAGAAGTAGCCATTTTTCCCGGTATGTGAATTCATCCGGCTCCATACCAATAGATCGGAGTAAAATATCCAACCATTCCTCTTTTGTAAAGGATTTACGTCCCTGTTTCAGCTCATCAATGTCAATATGTGGCATCTGGATTGGTGTCAGTTTCCGGATGCTGATCGGAGTGATCTCACGCTGCTTTTTCTGCTTGGAGCGTAGGGGATTGCCGTCAATATCCTCAATACCGAAGTTATTATCGCCCTCGGCTTCATAATCCAACTGAACGATACACCAGATTCCTCCACACAGCAAACGGTCAAACTTTTCCGGGTATTCATCGGCAATCGGCACATTTCCCAGACCGAGGTTAGAAAACTCTGCAAAGTAGCAGTTCTTTTTTATATCCAAATGTACCGTCACCATATCAATAATGGTATGACTCCCCTTTTTGCGCAGCTGAGAGAGGATTTTCTGAGCTTCGTCCGGGCGTACAAAATTGTCAGCAAGAATACGCTTAACATTCTGCACACCTTGTTCAATTACTTCTTCGTCATCGGAACTGCAATACTGCCCAAGAAGGAACTCCAGAACATACACCGGCACATTTGCGCCTTCCTTAATTTTCTTGGTCAAATCTTTGCGAACAATCTTCCCATCAAAGTTCTGACGGAGCTTGTTCTTTATTTCTTCACGGGTACTGCAACCCTCTTCAAAAAGCTCCATTATCTGCACCTCCTGCGGGTATTAACTAAAGAAATCAAACTCATCCACCGCAAAAGCGATGTCAATCTGGAATTGCTCACGCTGGGGCATCTGCAAGCCCTGTTCATCTGCAATAACCAGATAATAAGTTGCTGTATTACTATATTTCAATGACTTCAAGTTGAAGTTGCACCGGAATGTCCGGTCTGCACCATTGTCGCTGGTTTTGTCTGCAATAATCTTCTGCACATCGCTGATCTGCTTTCCGCTTTCATCCGTAAAGTAGACCAGGTAAGTTGTCGCTTCACGATTATCGCCCACGGCATCTTTCTGATAGAAGTTCAGAGAGAAAATCATGTTGCTGATCTTGCGATTTGCAGACAGCAGGCTGACAGTCACAGGCTTCGTGTCGTATTTCTGTTTGTTTCGCTTGTATTCCATCGAATCATTACGCAGGTATCGGTATTCAATAACAGGAACAACCATCTCCTGCAAACTAATGCCACCATGTACGAAGTTTAACCCACCGCCGTTCATCTTGATACGGATGCTCTCTCTCGGTGCAAAGCCATCAAATTCAGATTTACCATCTAAGAATTTAACTGGCATAAGATATTTCGGTGCTGCGCCTTTCTGCATAATAGCGTAACGCCGACCGTACTCCACATCCATCCCATTAAAGCTGGTCTTGTCCACTTTATCATCCTCAGTCAGAGGGCTATATGTGTATAAGAAGCCGTGGTCGGCAGTAATCATAATTCTTGTTCCGCCAAATTCATTTACAATAATACGGACAAGATTTTTCAATTCAGAAATAGCCTTATCACAAGCTGGGAACACAGATGTATCCGAAGTATGGCTGGCATCATCAATGGTATCGTGATAAAGATACACCACATCCATACCTTTGACCAATGCACTTCTCTCAGCTCTTTTCATGCCAATAATGTTTTTGTATTGCAGAGCGACACTGGACGGATTCTCATTTTTTAACACTTTATCCCGGTTGGTGCTGGCTGTAGACTGAGCATCTGCAAAAACAGTCAGAATGTCGTTTCGCACCTCGGCGCCCAATTCCTTGTGAGGGAGTAAAGCCGCCATTCCAAATTTTGTGATGGACGGGAAAATGCTCTGCATACTGGACAAAGAGACCTTACTCTGGGTCTCTCTGCGAAGCTGGTCAGCAAGGCTTGCAGCAACTTCATATCGCAATGCGTCAGAAATAATTACGAACACTCTGGTATCCGAGTTCTTAATGCGGGAACGATAGAAGTCCTCCTGTTTTGCGATTTCCAAAACTTTACCATACTGTTCCAATTCGTCCGCACAAACATCAGACCAGTTATTCCCCAGCCCGCCAAGAAACCAGTGGCTGTAAAGTCCTTCCACCTTATCTGCAACGTGCTTAAACAAGTCATCCAACAGAATGTTGGAGGTTTCCAGACTCTTTTGAAAGCTCAGATGGAACAGCCGGTAATATGTATCCATCTGATAATAGTTCTCCGTATATTCCTTCCAGATACCTTTTGCATCGGCGGTGTGGAATCCGGCAGAGTGTTCTTTGAAGAATCTCTGCATATTGGCGACCTGAAGCAACCCGTCATAAAAGTTCTCAAACGGCTCATACCATGCGCAGGTTCTACGCTTTTCGACCGTAGCGGAAATAGTATCCACATCAATGATATGGTTACTGATCTCGGTCATCAGTTTTGTCAAAATCACTTCGTTGATGCAAGGGAAGCACTCGGTATTCACCAGATCATCTACCGCTAATTTGGCAAAACGCTGGTTCAGATGAGCTTCGTCCTCAACATAGCGGGCAACATCATACAGCTGTTCCCGATCTTCACCGTGAAGCCACTCAGAAATAAAGTCATAGCAATATGCCTGGTGGGGCATGGAAATAAAGATGTCCAAGCCTGCCAGATATTCCGGGCGCAGAGTACGGGTGGAAGCAGTCAGAAGCAAATGGATTGCGAGCCGTCCAAGGTCGTGTTCTTCTTCATAGAATCCGCAACCCTGACGAACCATCGCCCAAAACGCATCTTCCGAGCCATAATTGATAAACTCCCGATAGGTTGCATTATTCTGCACATCCAGTCCGGCACGGAACACACTACGGATAATCTGGTTCGGCTGCGGATTTTTCAGCCCGCAAATTGCTGCCATGACAGCCATGTGCAGCTGCGCCGGGGTAGAGGGAATCTTGTTCTGAGCCACGATCCTGGCACGTCGGTCTTTGGCATTGAAGTATTTACGGTAATGCTTGACCTGTTTACGCATTGCAGGAGTGGAAGGGATGTCCATCTCATCCATCCAAATAGAAATCAGGTCAGCCCGGAACTCTTCACTGTAAAGCTCAATATCCAAAAGCCAGTTATCATCCTGACGGTTATAGGAAACGGGGCTGTAAACCAGATAATTGCTGGTCAGATCATCATGATTCAGCAGCTTTTTGACTGCAAAAGCATTGCTGCCGGTCAGGATAACCGTTTTTGCATTTTCCAGCACGATCTCATCCAGCTTATCGGCAAACTCCTGATCCTCATCATACCAGAATATAATTCTGCGCTGATAAAACTCAGGCAGGGGCGCAGCAAATCTGCGGTTTAAGTCTTGTATTACTTTGTCGGCATCCATGCGGCTACCTCCTTATCTTTTTCAAATGAATACTGTGGCGAACTGAACCAGAGAGGCAACCGCAGCACCAAATTCTGTTGCACCTTTTATTGCGCTCAACGTAGCCATTGCTGTCTTTAACATTCCCTTTTTGGGTTTCTCTGCCGCCACTTCGCTTTCGATTACTTCCAGGCACTCTGAAACTGTTTCCTTCTCCTCGGAAGTAAGGGTATTTGCAGCTGATTGTACATCGGCAATCAATTTTTTCAGTTCTCCGATGTCAACACCTACCTGGTTTGTTGCAGTAACGGTGGCGTTGTCGGTTGCGATAATTGCCTGTCCACTCTGTACCGTCACATTGTAAATCACTTTATCATCAAGTCCCATATCAATACCTATCTTTGTCAGATAGCGCTCAACATGGCGGATCAGCACCATGACAAAGCGCTCATTAAACCCTTTTATCTTATCCTGAAAGCTCGAAGAAGAGGAATATCCCATCGCAATCCCACGGTAAATTGAATTGTTTTTATCAACTAAATACCGTAAAACCGCAAACACATTACGGACTTCTTCTTCGTCAGTATCGCCTGTTGAGAAAATTGTACGTCCGTAAGATGCCTGAACCGCTTTCACTTCTTCGTCCAAGTTCCAATCACAACTTCCACAGCCGTTGATATAATCAATGATGATCGGGGTGTCCTCTATGTATTTCAGGAACTTTCCAAGTACCCCTGTATAATCCTCATAATCAGCTTGAAGCAGACGATTAGAGCAGCTGTTGAAATCATACTGGATTTTTCGTAGCTCATTTCTATTCAATTTCATAGTTTTTCACCCCGCAAAACGGACAATATGCGCCCGTCATTTTTAATAATGGCTTGATTTTTGCTGTACGCTTGCAGCATGGGAATGTACATATTTCCAACGCTTCAATCCCCGAACGGATAGGGTCTTCGCTTTCATGGCGAGGGCGTTTCCCCGCTTTGAATTTAACCATACTATTCTTGCTATGACGCTCCAAGTCCTTGAACATATCATAAATCATGTCATTGACTTTATTTTTTGTCATCTTCATAGCAAGCTCCAGCACATCTTCCGTGATGTAGCTGTCACTGGTCAATCCGCAGCTGGGACAGAAAATATGGAGTACCCCATCATCCTGCAAATCTGAAGGAGTCCCCTTGAAGAATGTTCCACAGTGCTCACATTTCAAAAGGACATACCCTTCATCATCTGTAGGAATTGAAATAGTCATGTGGATTTCATCACTCACAAGTTTTCTCCTCCTTCGTTATTTTATCTTTGCCAACACATCCTGAAACTTGGCATAGTTGACCTTCACGCCATCATCAAGGTCAATCGGAATCATCTGGTCAGCCAGATGGTGAATTTTCTCTTCGTAGGTGTGCAGCTCGGAAGCCTGATCCTGAATTGTTTTCAATTTCTTATTCAGCTTCACCCGCTCACTGGTCGCCGCAGAAGCAATGCGCTGCTCTAAGTCCTCAATGGCGGTGCGGTAACGGCTCTGCTGTTCATGCACATAGTCGGTACGGATGCGGGCAATGGTATCCGGCTGATACCGGTGCATATAAATCAGGCACTTGAAACCATTTTTCTTACCGCTGTCAAACTGCCAATAAATCGGGCGCTTCTGATAAATCCTGCAATGGTCATTGTAGAAGTCGTTCAGGAAGTAGTTCCGAATGACATCCTTCGGCTGACCTTTACCGCCCAAAGCACCAGCAATAAATTTCAGGTTTTCGTCAAGCGTTTCTGAACCATAAACGGTTTCCACAAATTTCACAAAACGCCCAACAATATCGTCCTCAAAGTATTCATCATCGCAGATCGGAATGATATTGTCTTTGTCTGCCGGGAATGTCTTGTACTTGTCGGCAGACCACTCTCCGCCAGCATAGGCAAGGCCGGGTTCATCGAGAGAATACCGACCGAACATACAGCCCACAGCATAGGAAATGAAGGAGCGAATATCCCGTCCCAAGTCAGCTCTGCGGACGGTTACATCCTTGTCCTCAACTTCCGGTGTCAACTCATCCTGCAAGCCGTAAATGTCGATGAAAATGCGGTTGAGTTCTTCCTCGTTGGATTTGAGTGCATCAAACCGTTCATCACAAAGACGCTCCCACGCTTCAAATGCCTGCTGAATCGGTGGTGACACATGAGAGTATTCAACGGGAACAATTCCATCTATCAAATCATCCTGATAGAGCGTGACCTCTGCTTCTTCATAATTTCCCCGAAGCGCAACGAGGGGATGCTGCTTGAAATCCCATGAGGTTTCAAAGGAATCCCAATCACACACAGATAGATTTATACACTGGTGAACCAGTCTATCAACAACCTCTTTATCTCCAAATATAATTGGTGTTCTTCCAACAGGCCCCTCATGATAGTCCATTGTCGGACAATTTATGGACAAAAATGCTTGCATGGAATTACTATTATATAGACCCAGCAGATACATCAAGTTTTCGTCGTCAGCAAAGCACATTGATCCTTTCGTTTCAAAAGTAAAACCATCTGGAACGTAACGCATGGAAAACAATCCTTGTGTTAAAGATGACCATGTGATTCCTCTTCGAAAATACAAATCTCTGTTAATAACTCGACCATTGGATTTCACTCTTACGCCTGGAGTATTATCTATATAGTCGCATATTGTTTTTCCGTCATTTTCATAATTCACAACATATTCGTTGTTGCCATACCATCTTCTAAATGATCCACCCTTATTGATAGGAAACCATTTTCGCTGACTTTTTAATGCACTTTCGCTATCTGTATAGCCAAAGCCAACTTTATCCAAACATACTTCATGCCATAACTTTAGGAAAAGGTCGTTGTTTGTCGTTGCCATTCCCTGTCGGGGCTTTGCAATATCCGAAAGCTTTTTCCCTTTATATGCATTTAGCATATTGTCACTAATCCAATAAGCAATAGGGGAACCCGGTATGTCATAAAATCTTTCAGTTGGAATTTGAACAAAAGCATTACCTGCTATTGGAAATTCAGCTGGCTTTTCCTCAACTATGTTGGCGTTAGATACATAATTGTAAGTTCCTTTGTATGAGGGAATTCGACCATTCATCATTATCGAAACTGCAGTTCCAAATGCTATTCCCATAACCATGCTTTCCATGTGCATCAGATTGGTTATAGAACAAGATGTAAGAATTTCATGCCTCATTTTTTCAAAACTTGATAGGAACATCCAACTCTGCATTGTGACCATACAGTTTAATCCATACCTGCGCACCATCTTGTTTCCTTTTTCGATGCATACAGAAAATAGATCCGCTTTTGAGTTCGGATATTGCGCTTTAATAAAGTTAGACAGCTTTCCGCTCATGCTTCCTGTTCCCATATACGGCGGATTTGTCACCACTGCATCATACTTCTGTGCCAGTGCTTCTGCCACCTGTACCAACGGCAACAGTTCCCGTAATGCCGTTTCACGAGACATATCAATATCCTCAATAATCTCATCAAAACGCTGGTAGAGGGCAGACCAATCCTGCGGAGTTACAGTCAGAATAGAACCGTATTCCTTGGCATCGTGCAACTCTCGAATAATGGTATCCATCGCCGCTTTCAGTTTGGCATCTCCATTACAGAAATACTCGATAGCGAACTGATCCAGATGATTGCTTTCTACGATGGCATACACATGGGGCTGAGGGACATCCGGATTGCCATTCTCATCCTTACGGGCTAAAAAGCGACGGTCATACCGGCGTGCTTTCATCATCACAGCAAAATAAGCCAGCTGTGCCGCACGGTCATCAATGTCCAGCCCATACAAATTATTTTCTACGATGCTGGCAACTGCTTCACGGGTCGTGTAGCCGTAGCTCTCATAGATTTGCATCAGCACATCGAACATATATGCAAGGATGTGACCGGAACCGCAGCATGGGTCGATGACCTTGATCTGCTCCGGGGTGAGGGCTGCATATTCCTTGCGAATTTCAACGAGCTTGTCCTGCACTTCGGATTCCTGCTCGGCTTCCTCCAGATAGTAGTGCCACTTGGTATCCTCCGGGTTACGGTTTCCGGCAGCATAGTCCGCCTGCTCCTCCTCAGTTGGAAGAAGCTGGTCTTTTGTATCCGGGTGTCCTTCCAGCCAAAGACGGCCAAGGCTGTTCTCCACCATATAGCGCACGATCCAGTCCGGGGTAAACAGCTGGGTGGCGGCGGGAATATTCTCTTTCGTAATCTTGACATTCTTCTTGAGGGCGGCAAACACGTCGTCCTTTTTTTCGCTATTGTAATACTGGTACAACCAGCCAATAATCTGAACCGCATCTTTCCAGTCCGATTCCGGGATTGTGGAAATCATCTGCTCAATGACGCTTCCCTGACGGAGCAGGTTGTCCGGCAGAAGCAGCTCAGTATAGTCTGCAATCCGTTGGAACATTCCCGGCAGAATCTTATTCAGCGCATTGCACTGAACAATGAGAAGGTAACGGTACAACTCGTCCGTCTTTTCCGCATCCTTTAAAGCATAGACCTTCTCCATATCCATTCCGTCAAGCTCCAGATGGATTGCTTCAGCAAGGATCTGGGGCTTAAATCGGTTTTCTTCATCCGTGAACACACGAACATGAGAAGGCAAATAGCCGTTGACCTCCATAAAACGCAGGGCAGAAAAGCGGTTAAACCATGTGTAGGCAACCTCCTCCATAACCTGTCGGTATCCTTTATCCTTAATCTGGGTAATCAGCGCCTGACGCTGTTTTTTCTCATCAGCGGACAGAACCTTGCCATTCACACTGTCGGCAGAAGCATCTACCATGTTATCCTCGGCAATGCCATACTGTTCCGCTTTCATGGAAACACGGGCAATCAGCTCTGTCCGTGCCCAGACAGCATATTTTTTTATCGCATTTTTATCCATAATCGTCTCCTAATCTACAGAACCATGATTCTCTGTTCTTATGCTGGCACGTATTGCAAACAACGGAACAGACAGCGTTCCTTTTGCCTTTTTTTCGTCAACGCTGTACGCTATAACTTTACATTCCTCGAAATGTTCTTTTTGACAATGCCATTGCAGTGCATCCGCTTCCTGCTCCGATAGTGTGTATACGGCATTGTGGTAGGGCAGAATAATCCGGTTTTCTTCAGGCATATGGCAGTCTACTAATAGCTTTTTCTTATAACAGATTTCAAAATTCTCCAACACAAAGGGCTTTGCCCCCATGTTAAAGATTTCGATTCCATGTTCCGAAGGGCTTGTCTTGACACGGTATTCTTTTTCTGTCAGCTCACTGTCTGGTGTAACCACCATCTGAAAGCAGAGCTTCGGTCGTTCTCGGATAACGGTTGTCAGTTCATTCAAAATCCATCCGATCACTACTCCAATAACGCCAATCAAAGCAGATATAAGTTCCATCATGGTTCGGGGTCTCCTTACGGGTTAATTCAGCTTGATACCATCACAATTTTTCAGCAATGCTTTCAGCTGGGCACGAATCTTCTCCACATACTCATCGACATCTGTTTCGCTCTCCAGCGTTTTCGCCTGGAATACAACCTGACGGTTATAAGCTTTAATCACTTTCTTCGGTACCGGTTTATCGCCTGCACCAGTGTTTACTGGCGGTTTCGGCGGAGCAGGAGGGGCAAGGAGGGATTCAATCCTGTCCACGGTATTGTCCTTGTATTGACACATCGGCAGGAACATACCATCCAGCAGAGCAAGGCTCTTGCAGTCGGCTATTTTCGTTTTGCATCCTGTAAAGTAGGTGTCAGATGTAGCAATCACGTTGGATGCCTTCGCATCACCATGAGCGGCAGTATGGGTTTCCTCCATACACTGGCGAACGATTTCAAGAACCTCCAGACGTTTTTCGTCCAGCATTTTGTCATGGGCAGTCTGTACCGTTGCCATCAGGGCATTCAGCTCTGGAATCCGCTTATAGTTAAACTTAGAGCCGGACTGAACCATGATGATCAGCCGAATTGTATTCAAAGCCTTATGTGCTTCCTCGTCCTTTGCAATGTAATCCAGGTCGGTACGCAGCTCCTGCTCAAAACGAACAGCAGAATCAAAGACCATAACCTGATTCTTGAAGAAGTTCTCCACACTGACCATCGCTTCTTTGCTATCGTAAAGAGTGTCCTGTTTCTTTACGACACGCTCAACAAGGGCAAGATTGTCTTTTCTTTGAGAGAGAACATCATCCATCAGACTGATTGCAGTCTGTACCAGACCTCGATCCGGATACTTGCGATCCTCATACCGGTCGTTCAGCTGCTTGTAATGCTCTTTCTGCGCAGAAAACTTCTCAACGATAAATTTAATTAAACCATCCTCATCATCCGGTACATCCATTACATCAAAGTAATCCCTCAGGAAGTCTTTGGCTTCTTTCATCATGGTTACGGAAACCATCTTGCGTTTGCTGATGGAGGTCTTACCGATCTCACTCTTTTTACGAAGCATATCGGGAAGCTTCGGATCATCGGGCTGAATGGTATTCCCTGCATATTTGATGGTTACTTTCTGGTCATAAATCAGACTGGCTGCGACTGCTGCAATGTCGATTTCTTTCCAGCCGTATGGAATGCCGCTGTAACGGCTCTGAATATCTGCCATTGAAGTAGGCAGGTTCTTCATTGCCTGCATTTCCAAAAATTCTTCCATTGCGGAAGCTGCATCTCGATTCGGCTCTGTGCCGGGAATCATCTGTTCTGACCCATTCAGGATAGATACAATGTCCGCATCAGAAACGGCATTCTTCGTAATCAGATCGAGCTTGCTATACACATGGGAAACCAGATATTCCAAAGACTGGTCGATCTTGCTCCTGGCATTTCCGGCTTTTATTTCCAAATGTTCGCCATCCACATAGAACTGTGCCGATTCAATCGCTGATTTCAAATCATCCATTGCTGACAGTTCATATTTGCTGGCTTCTTCCTGCTGGTCACGGATAATATCCTGCACAGACTTCGGCAGCTGGCTGACATTGCGCTGTTTCACATACTTACGAATCTTCATGGCACTTTCCAGTGATTCGTAATAAGGCGTTTCCGCCAGAACAACAATCGCTTCGTTTCCCTTGGATTCTGTCATTAGATGCAGTTCGGACTTGTCAGAGGTATCGGTTGCCACAGTCAGGAAACGCAGCCGCATTCCACCAGTTGCCACACCAACAGTAATGCCATCTACCATCTGATCAAACGGGAAGTCATAAATTCCATATCGGAACTTTTTCGTGGTAAAAATATCACCGTAAATCATCTGAGCAATCCGCTCCACAATCGAAGCTGTGTCTACCGGTGTATTCTTAATTTCACGCTGAATATCCTGCTCTTCATCCGTCAGGAAATTATAAGTATCGCCGGTTCTGCCAATATAGTTCTGGCTCATCAAACGGTTGAGACATTCCCGGACAGCTTCTCTCATTGTGATTTTATCCATACGAATATCGTCTGCCATCAGGATGACGATGTTATCCAGATTCGCAGGAATATCATCAATGTAACGAATCAGATAAAGGAGCTTCAGCACATCCACATCCTGCTGTTCGATACCATCTCCATTGTCCGCAGCTTTCTGGCAACGCTCAATTACCCGGCGAATCGAACCGTCAAGGAAGGTATGTACGGTATCATAGAAACGGAAGAAGGGCACAAGTGCATACTCATCTTTCTCCTGAACTTTCTGTGCTGCTTCCTGAAAGCCGGACAGCATGGAACGCTCACCGCCGGACAAATGCTTACCGGAATTTCCGTGTTTGCGGATTTCTGCAAACACCTTCTGCATGATAATAAACTGATATGGTACGAATGGAAAATTCTCAGAGAATTCCATCGGACCGGAATATCCTTTAATGTCCAGAATCGAGCCGCTGAAGCTGAACAGATTGCGAAGAACAGAATCGTTCTGATCATACACCCGTTCCAGTATTTGACCTGCCGGCGGTGTTTTTTTCAGAATACGTTTCTGAATCACTTCATCTACGGATGAAGAAGAAAGGCTCAAACGAACTTTAAAGCGAGCCTGAATGCGGGAGAACTCATCCGCACGTACTTTGATGATCTCATCAATGGCTTCCTGTCCGGTGCAAACGACCCAGATTTTGCCGCCACATTCACTTCCGATTTTTTCGGTCAGAGACTGGAGGTTCAACAGCATATCGGTATCAGTACCGACATACTGACCAACTTCGTCAATCATAAACAGCAGACGGAAGTTTGCGGGTTTAGAATCCACATAGGCTTTCATATCTGCAACAAGCTGTGCAATGGAAAGGTCTGTGGCAGATTTATCATTAAACCAGGACCGTGCATCTTCTTCGCTCATATCCAAAACTTCCATCAAAGTCGGAATAATGAACTTGCCATTAAAAGCAAAGGCACGGCGGGTTTCTATCCAGGACTTGCCTTTCTTTTCTTCAAACACACGACGAAATTCCTCAGTCTTGCCCTGTTGATCAATATAGCGCTCAAGCATAGCAACTTTCAGATTTTCTCCGTAGAATCCAAGATGGGTATAGAACATTTTTGCAAAAACACGAAGTACCGCCGTCTTATCCTTTGTGATGGAACCTTCAATGTCAATGTTAAACAGGATCGTCTCTGTCATTCCTTTTGTCGCACGGTCAATCATCATAAAGGTAGCGGGATCATCCTCAAACTTTTTCCGGAATCGCTCCACGCTGCGAACACCTTTGACTTCTTTGTTCTCCAGCAAATAGGATAACATTTTCAGAAAGTGAGATTTACCGCTTCCAAAAAAACCGGAAATCCAGACACCCATATCAGAGGTCGGCTGGTCAAAGGCATCTCCGTAATAGTTGAAAAAAGTAATGAAGTGTTTCTTCAATTCCTTCGTAATCACATATTCATTTAATTCCTGCTCAATGACATCATCGGCAGCCTGGTCAACCTTAATGACTCCATTGATTTTGCGATTGATGTCGTCCGCAAACATTTCACGAATGATCATGGCTTTTCCTCCTTAGATTACATTAAATGCCCGATAATAGTCGTTGGGCTGAAGCCTGTTAAACAGTTTTACATGACGGCCATCAAATTCTCCCGGATACATAACAAGAATCGGAATATCCGAGAAATGCGGCTGCAGCGCTTCCAGAAGAGCATGGATTCTCATAAAAGGGAATACTTCGCCCACACCAGTCAGCATTAAAACATCACCAGGTTCGTGCGGTTCATACTGTATTTTTTCAATAAATTCTCCTTCTCCTACAGCAGAATGAAGTTGCTCCAGTAGATATTCACTTCCGTCTGCCTCTTCCATATCCGGTATCTCGTCTGTGATGTCCATATCATCACAAATAGACAGGAAAATATCATAGAGATTACAAATTTTCAGATGACAGTTCAAGTTCTGGTCCGTTGTGAGCTGCTCGACAAAATGCCGGACTGTCATTTCTTTTTCAGGCTCATAGCAGAAAATGCGTATATTTACTTCATTGCTAAGTCCTTTTCCTTCCAGAAACTCAGGCTCCTGGATTAAAGCCCGGACTTTATCCAGGCGTTCCTTTATGTCACTCATAAAGATCCCTCCTATGAGAAGCAGTTGAATGCAGGCAGAGCAGCTAAATCTCCATTGCTTCTGATGGCATTTTCTAAAATCGGTTGCAGCCAGACAGGATTCAAATGATCTGATTTCAGGTTATCGAGATATTCTGTTTCTACCAGAACCCTCGCAAGAACCTGCTTCAATTTTGTAATTGTATTGTCGCTCCAGGTGGCAACAGTATCATCCTGTTCCTGCAAACGCATAAAATAAGTATTCAAGTCTATCTTACCAAATGAGCTGTCCCTTAATCGGTACTTCTCACCAATCACTGTAATCATAAATTCCCAGACAAGGCGGCTTTGTTTCATCATTGCATACAGACAAATCTGTTTTGCCACATCTGTAGGCTGAATAGAAATTGCCTGAATGAGTGACTCATCCTCCATTGCTCGAAGCCGTTTAATGCAGGCTCTGGCGATTCTTGAAATCGTCTTTTCTGTCGGATACTGAAAAAGGTTTTCCTCAGCAATCCTGCTAACTACTTCTACGTCCTCCAGTCCTTCACATATCAGTCTTGCTGTAGTACGCATTTCATAAAACAGAAAAGGTTCCCTTGTCAGAGAAGCGATATATGGGTATGTACTATCCATGTTGAAGCCCCCCCTTATTCTTGCTCAGATGACTCCGAGACCACTTCCATGATGTCATCAAAAGAACAGTTCAGCGCACAACATATTTTTTCGAGTGTATCTGTGTTTACATTATCTCCACGGTTCAATTTGTTGATCGTATAAGAACTGATATTTGCTTTCTCCGCTAAATCTTTCTTTTTCATGTCTTTATCAATCAACAGTTTCCAAAGCCTCTTATAGCTGACAGCCATGTACTTCACCGATCCTTTCTTGTCAACTCTGCTAAGTATACTTGCACTATTTTACATTATACCATAAACTCGCTCATTTTCAATGGATAATGTTGTGATAGCTCTGTTTTTATGGAATATTTTAATGATTTCTTTGTTTATATGATTTTAATTCTTTTTAGGAAGGTTTAAATACTCTCGAACCCGACTCACAAATTGGCAAGCAGTGTAAACCTGTACAGGTTCACTCATTTTCTCGATTTTCCCTCCGGTGCAATCTTCGCAAATTTGCTTGTTGGGGAAGCATCCCCAATCCCCTTTGAACGGTATCTGTGATACCGGCTGCTCGTTCATTCTGAACGCTTCAATATAAAAGAAAAGAACCTGGACTGCCATTTAGCTTCCAGGTTCAAGAGTCACTTTCATGTTATTAGTTTGTCTTTTCAATCCAGCCGATGAAGGTGCTGACCTTTTCGAGATCTTCCTCATTCATGGTTCTCAGCTTCTCGCACAATTCACGATACGGGGTATTCGCATCGTCCAGCGGGGCGAAAAATTCTGCCGGTGTCATATCAAAATACGAGATGATATTGAACAGTTCCCTGAGAGACGGCAAGGCTGCTCCGCTGGTTATTCCACGAATGTATGAGCCACTCTTATCCAAATCCAAGCTCATCTTGTGTTCGGAAATATTCTTTGCTATTCTTAATTCTGTAATCCTGCTACGAATAAATTCATCATACTGCGTGTTGGCCATTCCTGTCCCTCCTTCCTCAATTATTGTAGTATGAATTGGAAGGCGGCGTTGGTAACGAGAAAATGAATTTTCTCTTTATCCTTTCTTATATTGGTGATATAATTACCAATATCGGGGTTTGATTGGCGATACCAATACCAAGCATCTCCAAAGGAGAGATTTTTATGAATTTATTCGCTGTCAGTTTCTTTGGACACAGGGAAGTTGATGAACCGTTTGTTATTGAACGACAGTTGGAATCAATCATCCGTGAGCTGCTTCTCACCAAAGAATATGTCGAGTTCCTTGTTGGGCGAGACGGAGAATTTGATCAGCTCGTTTCATCAACGGTTCGCAGAAACAAGCGAACTATCCGAGATGACAACAGTTCTCTCGTTCTTGTACTGCCATATATGACGGCAGAATACCGGAACAATGAACAATCATTTCATGAGTATTATGATGAAATTGAAATCTGTCTCGAATCCGCAGAAAAGCACTTCAAGTCCGCCCATCAAGTCAGAAACCGGTCCATGGTTGACCGGTCGGATTTGGTTATTTTCTGCGTAGAACACAATTCTGGTGGAGCTTATCAGACCATGCAATATGCAAAAAAGGCAGGTGCAAAAATCATGAATCTGCCAAATGTACCTCGTTGACTTTCGTATTATTTTTCTCGGAAAGGAAGAACATGAATAAAAAGAAACGAATAGCCATTCTATTTGCCGTCATTATTGTTGCAGTTGGGATTATAATTGCTGTGACTTCACATCAGAAAAAGGAAATGGACTTCGATGAATTTGCTGACCGTTTTGAAAAGAGCGCAGAAGAAGTTCTTGGAGAAGATGTAAAGAAGGTCTCCAAAACAGAACTCGCAGCCACTCTGACCTACGGAGACCAAAACGACAAGGATAACAATATCTACTACCGTATCCTGAAAACCACATTTTACGAAGGAGACCCAGAAGAAATCACCGGATTACATACGGAAGCCCTGGGAGTGCTTTTCCCGGTTGACAGTATGGACAGCTGCGAGGAAATGATGATTCAAGACTGGCCGGGTGCTCTTTATAAGAAAGATGACACGGCATTTCTCTGTTGGACTTATTCTCCGGAAGTCACTTATGTTCTGGAATACACGCCAAGCAAAATTGATGATTCTGAGATTATCAAAATGGCAGAGAGTGCAGAACTTGTAGAATAAAAAAACGCCACGATCTACACTCCATATCGGAGCATAGACCGTGGCATTTTTGATTAACGAAGGGGCTTCTTTTCTTCTTTTTCCTGTTCTTTCTTCCTGTCGATATTCAGAATCGTCTCAACCGTCTGCTTGGCAATCAGATATTCCTGCATCTCTTTCTTCACCTGACGATATTCTGCATAAGCTTGTTTTTTCTCGACCAATAACCGATTAAAGTCCTCATGCAGAGCCTGACGGGAAGGAACCTTTTTCCCCTCCAGCTGGTCAAAGGCTTGCTTTGCCGCCTTGTGGAGCATCAGCTCGTCACGATGTTCTTCAAAGAACGTTTTGCTGTACCCGGACTTGCGGTACGCTTCGTAGCTCTTTCTGGTCTTGGAGTAATTATTGATGTGCGTCTGCAATGCTCCAATCTCAACCATCCGTTTCTCAGTCGCCTTAATGGAATCGGAAAGTTCAGAGAAGCGGGAGGTCAGCGTATCTGTGAGGGCAACCAAATCATCATAACTGTCCACGCCTTTTTCTTTCAAAAGGCATACTGTCCTGGCAGCTTCTTTGCGGTTGTATTTCTTTGCCCACTTCTCATAGCCAACCGATTTTCCTTCCGCCATCTTAGACTGAATATCAATGAGAAGGTGGAACTGCTTCTGTTCAGGTGCCTGCCGGAAACCACCCTTAGACTTGTGCAGGCTTTTCCCGGAGATAACGGCATGGATTTCTTCCTCACTATACCCTTTGCCCAGAGAACGCAGGCGGATAAATCGCTTCTGCTCCTTTCCCCGAAACGCAGGCTGATTTCCATCCTTAAACTCGAACCCCAAGTTGGCAAGAACCTGAACAAAATCTTCAAAACTCTTAGGCTTCTCTTTGAGTACCGAGTCGATAGCTTCGCAAAGTTCGTCACGCTGAGTTCGCTTTTTCGGGAAAACCGTTCGTTTCTGACGCTCCCGGTAGGGCTTCGGTGTGATGATAGAAAGCCCATGCTCCGCACACACACGATCACTCAGCTTTTGAATCGCCAGACCGGAAAGGAAGAAGTTGTTGAACTTCCGGGAGCAGTCAATGGATGTCGAATTATAAATGATGTGATTGTGTATATGGGCCTTGTCGATATGGGTTGCAACAATGAAAGCATGGTTGCCCTTCGTCCAGCGCATTGCCGTTTCGTAGCCCACTTGATTTGCTTCTTCCGGGGTTACTTCTCCGGGCTTGAAGGACTGGCGTATCTGATAGGCGATGATGTTATTCTTTTGCTGTCTGCCGGTGATATGCTGATACTGCCGTTTGGAAAGAAGAAATTCTTCATCAGCAGTCTTGGGATCGCATTCATAGGAGCTGATAAACTCGCCGTCATTGGTTTTTGCAGCATTTTGAGAGTAGTCGGTGCGGTCAGCCAGACACTGAGCGACTGTTTTACCTTTGTTTACATGGAGCGCAATCAGTCTTGTTGCTGCTATTCTCATCACATCCTTTCCAAAAAGAAAAGCCACCGGTCGGTGACTTTCCATAAAGCTATCTCAGCATCTTTTCTCGATCTTCCGCACCACGCAGATATGCCAGTTTTGCCAGATGCAGCTGAACCGAATACAAGCTGTTGATTGCGTGTTCACACTGTTTACAAAGAGCTGTATTCGATTCTCCTACGATACCTGCCAGGGCTTGAATGGCTTCATCTGCCGCTTTTTGCAGTTCCGAATATCGCTCATCGTCCCCGGCGATTTCCCCGGCTACATCGTTATAAGCTATCTCAAAGTAATGCTCCATAAATTCTCTGTCCATCAGCTTCTCCCATCTTAATTAAGAAATAAACTCTTTGATATGATTTCCCAAAGTTTCGAGTTTTACAACTGCCCATAGCAACAGAAAGATTATAAGGATTGCCGTTAATCCCATACCGGCAAGGATAACCAGGGAAATCCACAGCGCCTTTACGATGCAGTAGATGGAGCAACCTGCAATCACCAGAAGCAACAGAGCAATCACATAAGAGGAAAGGTTGGCGAGGAAATTTCCGAGGATACAAGCAATCGTTACCACGAACAGCACCGGGAGTGCCAATACTTTCAAAATCATCTTCATAGGAACAACCCCTTTCTTTCTACTTTTATTTTACCTGATTATGCCCATACGCACAATGATGTCAAGGTATGTAAAGCCGCAGCCAAAGCTGCGACTTCCCGACAAATTGTCGGATTACTGGATGGAGGACAGCCGGACAAGGACTTCTTTCATATCCCTCCAGATTTCTTCCAGACGCATTTGCAGGTCATTGATGTCGGCTTCATAGATACTGCCGGTCTCATTGGCTCGTTTTGCATACTGGTTCAGGTTATTGGAGCAGATTCGCAGGAGCGAAACCAGTGCTTTCACATCCTGCAAATCCAGATTGATACAGTAGCCATCCAGAGCCATTTTGCGAAGATATGCCCCCATGCTGCGGATGCCAAGCTCGTCCATCTTCTGATGGATTCGCTCGACTTCCTCTTTGGATGCAAGAAAGTGAACATCCTGGTCACGCTTTGCCATTACAACACCTCCTCGTAGCCCTCAGAGCGTCTTGCAGGCGGGATATGCTCGGACTTAGATTTCAGATCAGCCAGAACAGAAGGGCGTTCCGCTTCGCTTTTTTCAGCACGGCTCTCCACCGTGTCCTCCATATTGAGTGCCGCATCCAGCTCTGCAAGACGCTGACTTTTGGCAGCAAGCTCCGCTTCCTGAGGGAATGGTTTTCCAAGCTCTGCTTTTGCCGCTTCCTGCTGATTATAGAGATTGGTCAGCTGTTCATTGGCTCTTTCCAGCCGCTCAGGAATGCCGGAAAGGGCGTTGTCCAGTCGGGTGATATTTCCTCTGGCATCCGTGCCAAGGGGTACACGGTGGCTCATAGAGCCTTTCAGAACGATGTCAAACTCACTTCGGAAGCTGTCATAGGAAAGCTCCATCTGGAAACCACGGTAACTGCCCAGCGGAACCGGGTCAGCACTTTTTGTCTCCTTGCAGGCGGCAAGAATGATTTCACCGGCATCGGCTTTTTCCGCATAGTGCTTGCCCATGATTTCCATACCACAGAATCCCTCGGAGATCTGCGGATGTGCTTCCACGGTCTTGATGTCCGCTTCAAAGCCATGAATATAGCCTGTCTGCTTTTCAATCTCAGCCGGGAAATATTTCAAGAGCTTATCCTCCATGCGGTACTGCTGGCTCTGATGGTCGGCTTTCAGCACTTTCAGCCTTGCCACATCAATATCCAAGTCCATCTTTTCCTTGATGAGAGGATTACCGGCACACAGCGCCTTGATCTCCGCATAGGAAAGCGCCTGTTCATCCACATCGTCACAGGAGCGAACCGGAGATTTGGAGGTCATGATCTGGGAGATAAATTTCTGCTTATTCTCCAGGGTCTGGTACAAATATGCGTCGAAGGTTCCCTCGGTAACATACTGATAGACCTGAACCTCTTTGTTCTGGTTGCCCTGACGGATGATACGACCGTTTCTCTGGGTCATATCGGACGGACGCCAACCCACATCCAAGTGGTGAACCGCCACCAGTCTGTCCTGCACATTGGTTCCTGCGCCCATTTTCTGCGTACTGCCAAGCAGCACACGCACCTGTCCGGTACGAACCTTGGCAAAGAGTTCTTTCTTTTTTGCTTCGGTATCCGCATCGTGAATAAAGGCGACTTCCTCGGCAGGTACACCGTTTGCGATCAGCTTGGTTTTGATGTCGTCATAGACATTGAATGTGCCGTCATTTTTCGGAGTGGAGAGGTCACAGAACACCAGCTGTGTCAGCCTGTCAGCCTGCCCGTCCTGCCAGATACGGAGGATATTTCCCACACAGGCATTGAGCTTGCTGTTCGGGTCATCCGGCAACAGTGGGTTCATCAGCCGCTGATCCAGCCCCAGCTTTCGTCCATCGCTGGTAATCTTGAGCATATTGTCCACAGACGGGTCAATGATACCAGCATGAACATCCGCAGCTCTCTCAGAAAGGGATGCAACCATGTCCTTCTGATACTCGGAGGGCTGAACCACAACTGTCTCAAATTTCGCTTCGGGAACCGGAAGATGCAGCTGGTCAGAAGTCTTGATGTCGGCTACTTCCTTGAACATATTCATCAGTTCAGGAAGGTTGAAGAACTTGGCGAATCGGGTTCTGGCTCGGTAGCCGGTTCCTTCAGGAGCCAGCTCAATGGCCGTCATTGTCTCGCCAAAGGTGGATGCCCAGGAATCGAAGTGGGTCAGGTTTTTCTTCTGGAGCGTACCGTACTGGAGATAGCGCATGACCGTGTAAAGCTCGGTCATGGAGTTGCTGACCGGAGTGCCGGTGGCGAAGATAACACCACGACCGCCGGTGATCTCATCCATATAGCGGCACTTCATAAACATATCGGACGATTTCTGGGCTTCGGAGGTGGATAAACCTGCCACATTCCTCATTTTTGTGTAGAGGAACAAATTTTTGAACGCATGGCTTTCGTCTACAAACAGCCGGTCAACACCCAACTGCTCGAAGGTGATCACATCGTCCTTTTTGTCTGCGGCAAGGAGCTTATCCAGTCTTGCTTCCAGAGATTTTCTGGTTTTCTCCATCTGCTTGATAGAGAAGTTTTCGCCACGCTGATATTTCAGTTCTGCGATTGCACCCTCAATTTCGTCAATCTGCTCTCGCAGCTGTCGCTCCTGCCTTTCGGCAGACAGAGGAATTTTCTCGAACTGGCTGTGGCCGATGATGACTGCATCATAGTCGCCGGTTGCAATACGGGCGCAGAACTTCTTTCGGTTTGCGGTTTCAAAATCTTTCTTCGTGGCAACAAGGAGCTTGGCACTCGGATAGAGGTGGAGGAACTCATTTGCCCACTGCAAGGTCAGGTGGTTCGGAACCACAAACATGGACTTCTGGCTCAGGCCAAGTCGTTTGCTCTCCATAGCGGATGCTGCCATTTCAAAAGTTTTGCCCGCACCAACTTCGTGGGCGAGCAGGGTATTTCCACCGTAAAGCACATGAGCGATGGCATTTCTCTGATGTTCCCGGAGGGTAATATCCGGGTTCATACCGCCGAAACGGATATGGCTGCCATCATACTCACGGGGTCTGGTGGAGTTGAACAATTCATTGTACTTTGTGACCAGAGCTTCCCGGCGGCGAGGGTCTTTCCATACCCAATCCTGAAACGCATCCTTGATTGCCTGCTGTTTCTGCTGGGCGAGGGTCGTTTCCTTTTTGTTCAGAACACGCTTCTGCTTTCCGTCCGGATCTTCGATGGTGTCATAGATACGAATATCTTTCAGATTCAGCGTTTCTTCCAGAATACGATAGGCATTGGCACGGTCAGTACCGTAGGTCACATATGCAGCCACATCATTGTAGCTGGGAGAACTTTTCCCATTGATACGCCACTCTGCGGTCATTTCGGAGAATTTCACTTCAATCGAACGGCGCAGGTAATATGGGGTCTCAAAGGTTTCCTCCATGAACTGCTGAATATAGCCGGGATCAATCCAGGTAGCACCCAGACGGACATCAATCTCCGAAGCATCCAAATCCTTCGGCTGTGCCTTTTGCAGTGCTTCCACATTGATATTGAAAGCGGAATCACGGTTCGCCGCCATCTGTGCGATACGCAGCTTGCTTCTCACATCACCAGAGAGGTATTCATCCGCAGTCTGCCAACCGGATTCCGCATCATCGGGAGCCATCGGGTCTTTGAAGATAACCCCTCGCAGCTCGGTTTGAATGGCTTCGTAATCCTCCGGAGTTCCCAGGAGCTGTGCCATGAAAGGAAGATCAACTTTACCACGCTCACCGATAGAGATTGCCAGAGCTTCAGAAGGAGTATCTACGCTGGTCACTCTGCGTTCCGGCTTGATGGTACGCTTGGTGAACATATCGGCTTTGCTTTTCAGATTGCCGTCCTCATCCACATTTTCCAGAGAACACAGGAGGTAATAGGAGGAATCGTCGGAGAAAGCCTGACCGTTTGCACGGTTGTTAATGAGACCATTCTTTGCGGTAAAAGCATCGTAGGCAGCGTTTAATTCTGCCTGCTTGCCCTGAATCATTTCGTCCGGATAATCTTCCAGCTGATACTCTATCAGCTCGTTGACAATACGGCGAAGCTCCACCATCCCAACCACACGCTCTTTTGCCTTTTCATTCAGTTCCACATGGCGCATAATGGAGTTTTCACGGAAGTACACTTCACCGTCCACCACGGCATAGGAGAAATTTTTTACATCCGGGGTTGCAGGAAGGATTTTGGTTTCCTTGCCCTTGTGGTCAGCGACCGGTAGTTCCACCGCCTGATAGGTTCCCTTGATGTGGGATACCGCTTCTTTCAGAAGGTCAGATAACTCTGCACCCGGAAGCGGACGGACAGTAATATCATCCTTGCCATAAGGGGTACTTTCCAGAACCGTGTCACCCAGAACCATTTCCGGGTGGTTTACAAAATAGCTGTTCATGGTGTGTCCCTCTTCGGTGCGATTCAGATGCACCCAATCAGGAACGATGTCGATCGGATGGTCACGCTTTTGCAGGAAGATGATGTCGGACACGACTTCCGTGCCTGCGTTCTTCTTAAAAGCATCGTTTGGCAGACGAATTGCGCCAAGCAGTTCTGCCCTCTGTGCCAGATACCGCCTTGCATCCGAGTTCTTGGAATCCAGGGTGAATCGACTTGTCACAAAAGCGACCACGCCGCCGGGACGAACCTGATCCAGAGCCTTGGCAAAGAAATAATTGTGGATGGAGAATCCCAGCTTGTCGTAGGGCTTATCCGATACCTTGTAGTTACCAAAAGGCACATTGCCCACAGCCAGATCGTAGAAGTCTCTGCGGTCTGTCGTTTCAAAACCGGCGACTTTGATTTCTGCATTGGGATAGAGCTTTTGAGCAATTCTGCCGGTAATAGAATCAAGCTCCACACCATACAGGCGACTACTCTGCATCTCAGGGGGCAGCATACCAAAGAAGTTACCGATACCCATGGCAGGCTCCAGAATGTTGCCGGTCTCAAAGCCCATCTGTCCAACCGCATCATAGATGGAGCGAATCACTGTAGGACTGGTATAGTGGGCGTTCAGCGTGGACGCTCTTGCCGCAGCATATTCATCCTCGGAAAGCAGGTTTTTCAGAGTTGTGTACTCCTGCGCCCAATTCCCCTTATCAGGGTCAAAGGCATCTGCCAGACCACCCCAGCCGACATAGTTCGATAAAATCTCCTGTTCTTCAGGAGTAGCGTTTCGGTTCTCGTTCTCCAGCTGGAACAGGGTCTTGATGGCTTCAATATTTCTTGCGAACTTCTGCTTCGGTCCACCTTCACCGATGTGGTCATCTGTGATGTGGAAGTTTACCGCAGGAACAGGAGGGACTTCTCTGGTTGCGATGGACTGCTCAATCTGAGCGATGATGTCCATGACCTCGGCATTCTGCCAGCCGTCCACCTTGGTATAGTCCTGAACAATCGCATCCTGACCGTCTCTGCAATGAATGAGATCAAGACTGCCCGGTAATGGCTTTCTGGTATTCATTGCACCCAGAGCTTTTGTCTGGGTGGAAGGGAGGGCGTGATAAGCTCTTAGGGCATCTTCAAGGGAACTGTATTCCTTGATGTCCAGCGCACCACGCTTCTGGATGTCCTCCGCCACATAGAAATGGTCAATGAAGTGTTCCAGCTGCTGCACAGTTTCGGGGCTGATTTCGTTCTGGATTTCCTCTGTAACTGGCTTTTCTTCGGCTTCTCCACCAGTCCTCACCGCATGGTTTCTCTCGTCCTGAGAAAGCATTTCCTCGAATCTGAAACGGTTCTCTGCACGGAAGATGGGATAAAGCAGAGAGGGGTCTCTCAGCTGCACTTCCCGGTCAGTAATCTGCTCCACAACAAAAGCGGTATCGTCCAGATAGACCGTATCGCCAACCTGATAATTCCACACCGGTGTTTCTTCAACCGGCTCTACGATGCTTTCTGCGGATTCTTCGGGCTGCAACGCTTCCATAGCCGCCACAGTCTGACGGACTTCCTCCAGGTAGTCATTGGCAAGCCACTCATCGTCGAAGTATTCCGTAACCCCCTCATGGTCTACATAGTAGGTTCCGGTCTGTTCGTCCCAGATGGCATACTCGCCATCCTCGGTATCGACCACAGCAAAACGCTCATAAACATCTTCCAGAGGATTTGCTTTGGCATCTTCGATTGCCTGCCGCTCGGCTTCTTCCTCAGGGGTGAGAAAGCGACCTTTTTTCATCAGAGCGTCAATTCTCTGCGCTACCTGTGTCCAGGACATCTGCACCTTATCACAGCCGCTTTTGGTATAGAGGACGCCCTTGGCATCGTGATCCTGACCACTGCGGGTTGCACCGGAACAGGCATGGGAATGACCTCCGGTTCCGTATTCGTGCTTGAGGAACTCGGCTTTTTCCTTAACCGAATGATTTTCCTGCCAGTATTCATAGATGCGGCGCTTTCCACCGGCAAAGCCGCTGCCACGGGTCAGGTCTGCATTGACCTCATCATCCGTAATGAACTGACGGACAAGGGGCATCTGCATCATATCGGTCTGATATTCCCTGACAGAGGCATCCAGTTCATTCAGCCGCTTTTCAATGCCATCCAGCTTGTGATAGTGGAAGCGAAGCAGAGAACGGTCAGCATCATGGGCAATCATAAACCCACGATACTCCTCTTTCATTGCCGCCAAAAACTCAGGCTGTTTGAGCTGTTCTGCCAGCCATGCGGTTTCTTCCGGGAAACCATTGCTACGGAGTTCCGACAAAGAGGGGAAGAATCCCATTTCCTTTGCTTCATCAGAGAGGTCATGGTAAAGATACCAAATGGACTGAGCCATCTTTTCACGCTCAAAGGCGGGAGCTTCCACCAGTTCCACATTGGTAGCGTACTGCCCGTTTTCAAGCAGCTCTCCAATCCGCTTTGCCGCATCCTCCCAGGTAATGATCTGCGCCCTGGGGCTGTCAATGGCAGAGGAACCTTTGGCAAGGTGAATCCCGTCCCCAGCATACCATGCAGAAATATTTCCGCTGTCCTCTTTCAGGCCAAAACCGCCGTGGTAGACCTGCTTCAAGGTCTGGGCGATTTCTTCCACCGGCTTCTGCTTCATATAGTCCAGCACTACGATTTTTCTGGCATCATCGGTATTGCTGCCAAGCAGAAGGAAGTGGTCAATTTCTTCCTGAGAAAAAGAAAAAGCAGAGGGCTTTTGGCTCTCTGCTTCGTCGATAAAGCGGATTTGTTGTTCTTCTGTGAGGAAAAGGTTCAGGGTCAGCTGTTGATAAGCTCCGTCATCACGACTTCCTCCGCCTGTGCTTTCAGGCTTTCCATGTGCTGTACCCACGCCATCTGCTGCATCTCTTTGTCCGGTGCGGGGTTGTTCTTCAGGTACTGGTTCATCAGGAGTTCCACTCTGGCTTTCGCCGTCTCCTCGATCTCCCACAGATGGGGGAACAGGGTCTCCGTCAGAATCATGTCGTTCAGGAGCATCGGATTGTTCTGCTCCAGGAACGTCCTTCTCATCCTGCCGTACTTGCCCAGCGGTCTCGCTTCCTCGGTCTCCAGCCTGATATTCGGGATTCGATAATCCCCGGCCTGTCTGTAAGTCATTTCGCTCATAATCTGCGCTCCTTTCAGCAGTTCTGTTCTGCTCGTATTCACCAATCGCTTTTTCGATTTCCTGAAACATCCGTGAACTGATTGCATTGACTGCGGTGCCGAGGGCATTTACCGTCTGGCGGGTGTTAAAGTCAAAGACATTCAGGAAATCTTCATGCTCGAAGTAGTTGTCAGGATTTTCAACCAGTCGGCAGTACATCGCATAGGATACGCTGTTTGCGACCGCTCTCTTGAAAGCCACTTCGATGTTAAGTTCATCATACTCCTCAAGGAAGCTATTCGCAACGATGTCGAGGATCGGCTTTTTGTAGTCGTCCCAATACTCAGCAGAAAGAGACAGCGCAATGTCCTCAAGCTGTGCTTCCAGCAATCCGTCTGCGGAGATTCCGAATGTACGCTCCATGGCATCCATCACATACGCACGGTTTTCCTCTGTAACCTCCCACGGTTTCAATTCGGGAGAGGAACGGCGAACACCGGTATCAGCCACATCGAACACATAACGCAGATAGGGCTTTTCCCTGTTGGTCACAAACAATGCAATGCCGGTGGAACCCCGTCTGACGTATCGGCGATAGTTTTCGTCATTCCACTCGTCATACGGCTTGCAGAAAGTGGCGTTCGGGCGTTGGGCGTAGATCATCACTTGTTCCGGGTAGGTGAACTCATAATTCCGGGACACCGTTACCAGAAAGGAAGTCCAGTTATCCTTATTCGATGTGATCTTCCCGATAGTCTCTTTCGCCAGCCCGGAATAAAATCGCTCTTTAGCGTTCATCTTTTCCCTCCAATCCTTAAAAATCCGGATAAAGGTTCAGCTCATCAAAAGTCTCATCATCCATTTTGGATAACTTATTGAGAACAGAATCAGCCAAGGCGCAAAGCTCGGCTTCCTCCTGGGAAAGCTGCTCCTTCATCTGCATGAGAGCTTCACACAGCCCCGACCTTGTGCCGGGGCTGTAAAGCATCATCAAATTCAGTTCATCTCGTGTGAAATCCATCATTCCATATCCCTTTCCGGGTGGCTTCTGGGCGGTTTATGGGGTGTATCGAAAACCGCCATTTCTTTCAGCTGTTCCAACACGGAAGGGCGTTCTTCCGCAGCGGGAGCTTTCCCGTTGTTGATGATGCCATCCAACATCCCATAGTCGTCCTCCATAGCCATCTCTGCATTCTTCAGATAGTTTTCGGGTTTCATAAAGTTCTGAAGCTCCACAAAACCGAAAGCATCCACGTAATAACAGGATACCTCACCGGCGACCTTGAGCGCCACGATGTCGCTGACCGACATACTGTGACCTCTGAAGTCCTCCGGGTGGTCGATATTGAACTTGGTGTACAGTCCTTCCAGCTGCTCGGCAGCACCGGCGGACTGCTCAATCGGGCCATTGTAAACCACCTCATAATGGTCAATGGTCGGCTGATTTTCCAACTTCTGAATGTGCCAATACGGCATGAAGCGAAACTCGTCGGTCTCGTCAATGTGTTTTAGCTGAAGGACTGCGTATGAGTCCGTGGAGCTTTCCAGAAATGCCACCATTCTGTCATCGGGGGTGGTATTTCCATGAACATCATCCCATTTTTCAATTTTCATAGACAACCTCCTTATCGTTCCGGTTCCTTGTGCTTATGCGAGGGCATGGCAGGGGCAGTTTTTTCTGCCGCCTGTGCCAGCTTTTCCATGACCGATGCTCTTTTAATGGGGTCGTTCACCACAACCGCCTGCCTGCCAACCTCAAAAGCCTGTTCCATCACATCCTCATAGACCATGGCACGAAGCTCCCTGTGTTCCAGACCAAAGGATTCCAGAATTTCTTTCCTGGCTTCGATCATGGACAAATCCGGGTTATCCAGCTGACCACCATCTATCTCGTTGTAGTTCTCATCCAACAGAGTATAATCGTAGCCATCCTCACAGGTCTGCACCGCCAGGATTCTGTCACGACCGACTTTCCATGCCGCTTCATCCCCCATAATCTCAGGCTCTGCCATGTAGGTTGCGCCGTTACGTTCCATGATTTCTGCGAACTGGCAGATGTGGAACACAGTGTAGCCAACCTGGGTGTGGTACTCGTCGATGAATTTGCAGGGCTTCACGACAGTTTCATCGGGATAGTGAATCTGAACACAGCCGCCGTCAGTAATACGAAACAAATCCTTATAGCGGCTGTCGATAAATCGGATGTCCTTGCCGTCCGGGTTATACTCATTTCTCATTTACGTTTTCCTCCGTTATCAAATTCCATCGTGAACTGTGTCTTGCCGTCATCCGAGACGGACATATACACCGTAGCGTCAAAGGTGTTTCCGGTTTTGGCTGATTTGCAGCCTTTCAGTTTTATTTTCCCAGAGCCGAGCAGCTTCTGTGCCGTGGCACTGGTCATGCTCTTACCGATACTCTCGAAGTAGCGGTTGTTTTTCCAGAGGGCAAACTTACAGCTCCGGTTGGAACAGAAAAATGCTTTCGCCTTTTCTTCTACAGAACTGCCGCAGACAGGACATTTTCCCACGGCATTGCTTTCCTTTGACATCAGAACCTCAGAGTCCCGAATGACCTCGTAATTCTGAATCAGACCGGCAATCACATCTTTGATCTCATCCATAAAATCCTCGCTGGCGTATTCGCCTTTCTCAATGAGCAACAGCTTTTCCTCCCAATCCGCTGTCATAGATGGGGACTGAATCTGTTCGGGCATGACTGTTACCAGAGCTGTACCCTTGTGGGTCGGAATCAGATGCTTGGTTTTCTTATCGCCTTTCCGTTCCAGAAAACCAATGCGAACCAGTTTTTCGATGATGCCGGCACGGGTTGCAGGGGTTCCCAGACCTTTTCGCTCCACCTCATCGGGCATTTCATCCGCACCGGCAGTTTCCATGCTCTGCAGGAGCGTATCTTCGGTGTAGTGCTTCGGAGGGGATGTTTTTCCTTCCTTGATTTCCGTGCTGATGACAGCCATTTCATCGCCAACGGAAACGGAAGGGAGGGCCTGTTCCTTTTCGTCAGATTTTGTCGAACTGCTTTTCATGGCAAGTGCTTTCCAGCCATTATGCAGGATGGTTTTTCCCTTGGCAGAGAACGCTGTACCACCGCAGTCCAGTTCAATGATTGTCTCTGCGTATCGGTGTGGATCACCCACAGCCACGAAAAGACGGGTGGAAATCAGCTGTAAAATTGCAAGCTCACCCTTGGGAAGCTCGTTCAGATTGCATTTCTGCAATTCTCTGGTAGGGATAATGGCATGGTGGTCTGTGACCTTTTTGTTATCCACAACCTGACCGCTATGAACAGGTACATTATCCACATCTGGGGCGGGGAATGTGTGGAAAGCCATATTTACGAGGTCAGGCAAATTGTGTGCCATATCATCTGTCAGGTATCTGCTGTCGGTACGGGGATAAGTGACCAGCTTCTTTTCATAGAGGTTCTGGGTGTAATCCAATGTCTGCTGTGCCGTATAGCCCAACACACGGTTGGCATCTCTCTGCAAACTGGTCAGATCATAAAGTGCAGGCGGCTTTTCGCTTTTTTCTTTGCGTTCCGCCTTTTTGACCGCAGCAATAGAGCAATCTTTGCTGACAGCTTCGGCATCCGACTTCTTTTTGAAGCGTTCGCTTGCTGCCGTAAACCCCTCCAGTCCAATCTGAACCGTATAGAAAGGTTCCGGTTTGAAAGCGGCAATGGCAGCTTCACGCATGACCGCCATCGCAAGGGTGGGAGTCATGACTCGACCAACATTCAGGGTCTGCCCGTAAAGGGTAGAAAAAAGTCGAGTAGCGTTAATGCCAACAATCCAGTCGGCTCGCTCTCGACACAGGGCTGCTTCATACAAAGCATCATATTCAGTTCCAGACCTGAGATTTTTAAAGCCCTCCCGGATAGCGGAATCTTCCATGGAAGAAATCCAAAGTCGCTCAAATGGTTTTCTGCACCCGGCTTTGTGGTAAACCAGACGAAAGATCAGTTCACCCTCACGACCGGCATCTGTCGCACACACAAGGCTGGCAACATCATCTCTGGCCATGAGCTTTTTCAGGATACCGAACTGCTTTTTTGTTCCGGAAGAAACCTCATACTGCCAGTCAGCCGGGAAAATCGGCAGGTCAGCATACGCCCATTTACTGTATTTTGCATCGTAGGCTTCGGGCTGTGCCAGCTCTACCAGATGACCGACACACCAGCTGACGATGTAGCCGTTTCCTTCGAGGTAGCCACCTTCACGCTTGTTTGCACCCAGCACCTTGGCAATGCTCTGTGCGACTGAGGGTTTCTCAGCCAATACTAATTTCATTCACATCTGCTCCTTTCCAAAAAAATAAGCAGCCACACACCGTAGTGCATGACTGCTATGTAAGTATTCCAGAAAGGATTTTTGCAACCTGACACAATTTTCTGTTCTACAATCTCCATCATCATAAAAATATCTCCATCATTCCAAGAGAGAATGACGGAGATATTTAGCATTGCTTATTCTTGCAGCAACCAATCAGCTATGTCGTGAATCGCAATTCCTTCATAGCTATATTTGGGATGCTTGGTTCGGGCAATAATCATTTTCGGATAGGCGTCTCTAATCTGAAGCAGAGGAGAACATTCTCTCTCAAATGTGTCCTGTCCGGAAATGTTGTCGCTAACCTGAATATATATTTTCTCGCTGCCCCTCTGAGCAACAAAGTCTATTTCTTTTTGATAGAGCTTGCCAACATAAACATCATACCCACGGCGAAGAAGTTCGATACAAACGATGTTTTCATATACTCTGCCATAGTCCATATTTCTGCTTCCAAGTATTGCATATCGAATACCGCTATCACACAAATAGAACTTCTCGGAGCTTTCAAGATATTTCTTGCCACGGATGTCATATCTCTTAATATCATAAAATACGAAAGCATTGCACAAATACTTAATGTACTTGCCAACAGTTACATGATTGGTTGGGGTCTCATTCGCTGTCAGAAGCTGGCTAACCTTATTAGGAGAAGTCAGATTGCTGATGTTATCCATAAGGAACTCACTCAGGCGTTGTAAAACCAAAGTGTCTGGCAGAGCGTACTTCTGTACCAGATCTCTTGTGACAATGGTTTCATAGACTTCCTTAATATAGTTTGTTCTGTCTTTTTCGGTTCTGTAAGCATAAGAACCTGCTAAACCGCCCATGATAGAATAATCATCAAAGAGCTTATCTTTATCACCAATATCATCATAATATTGGCAATATTCCTGGAAACTAAACGGGAATACATGAATTTCAATGTAGCGTCCGGTAAACAGAGTTGCCAGATCTGCACTCAACAGGAACGCATTAGAGCCGGTTACATAGATGTCGTACTTACCCTTGGAGTAAAGACTGTTGATTGCCAACTCAAACTTAGGACACATCTGAACCTCATCCACAAACAGATAGTTTGTTTTTCCGGGTTGATAATGCTCCTCTACATAGCTGTGTAACGCATGGTATTCCTTTATTTCTTCATAAGCCAAGTCCATGAAGTCAATGAAGATAATATTGATATTTTCAAAATGGCTTTTCAGATAATCAATATATGCTTGCATCAGTTTGGACTTACCGGATCGACGAATACCCGTGATGATTTTGATGTCAGGAGTGCCATTCAGCTCAATGATTCTATCGAGATACTTTGCTCTCGTAATTGTTTTCATATAGTCACCCGCTTTCAAAAGTTGAAGAATTTTCATTTCTTGAAACTGCTTCGATGTACTTATTATACTGTCTGCTAATAGTATATGCAAGAGATCGTTTTCAAAAACACAAAATTTTTTATTTTTTGAAAGTTGGAACTATGTAAAGGCAATCCGAAGATTGCCCCAGGCATCATGCCTGTTCTTGGTTATACGGGTTCGTTGTCCTCATCGTCAGCGATGAAGTCCACATCATCATCGTCCTCATATTCCTCGCTGTAGCCGTAGTCCTCATCATCACCTACATAATCAGCATCAGGGTCAGGCTTTGCCGCTTCTTTTTCCTTCTTCTTTTCCTGCAACTTCTTAAAGGCAAAGAAGCCACCGCCACCGGCAAGTGCAAGCAGAGCAAGGATAGCCGGAATCATATTGGTCTTAGGTTTCTCCACAGGCGCAGGCTCTGTGATCTCAGGCTCCGGTTCCGTCTCGGTCGGTTCTGGAGCTGTCTCAACCACAGGCTCGGTGTACTTGGCAGCTTCGTCCTCGCTCATCAGCATCAGAAGGTCCGCTTCGTCCACTTGATTCAAGAAGTGAACCGTCTCATTTCCTTCATCGTCACGGTCGATGATGATATAAAAGTAGTTACCGTTCTTTGTGACCGCTGTAATGAACTGTTTGCCGGTTTTGTCAGGCGAGCCAACATCATCAACCAAAGTCAGGTTGCCATCGGGAGTGAGGGCGGATTCACTGGCATCTGCGCCGGTATCCATGTTCTGCATGAACATACTCATGAACATCATAAGGAGTGCCATATCCATTTCGCTGTTCTGCTCGGCTTTCTCAATCAGCTCCAGATAGTCACTGTGGACATAACCATTCTTTTCAGGAACCGTGATCTGATACCAGTCGCCATCAACACCGATTACCTTTACTTCCTCGCCGGGGCGAAGCTGGTCGATGATCTCATAATTCATGCCTGCTCCGGTACGCACATTCAGCCGGGAACCGTTCGTGACAACCTTGCCGGTCCCCATGCCATCGTCCTCGTTTTTCCCGGCATCATACTTCCAGTCCTCGCCGTTGAAGGAGAATACCACAGTTCCATCTTCATCTACGGATACACTGTAAGGAAGCTCCTCCGCAGTCTGCTCCGTGGTTTCCTCAGGCATAACTTCCACAGTTTCGGTACTGGAAGCCGCCGTTTCCCCGGTATAGGCAAAAGCCGTTGTCGAGAACACACTCATACACATCACAGACGCAAGAAAAACGGCACTCAGTCTTTTAATCTTCATTCTGCATCTCCTCCTCGTTCATAGCGTTGATTGTCGCAGGCTTCGGAGCCATATCCGCAGCAAACATACGGAGCAGCTCGGAAAGCTGGTCAGGGGTCAGGTTCGCAGCGTGAACCATCTCATGGATTTCGGAGTTTTCCTCCTCACGGTATCTGCGTTCCAGGTCTTTTACTCTGGCATCCCATTCAGCCCGTTTCTTTCGGGCTTTCTCAAGGTCTGCACCAATTCTGTCTAATTTGGCACCCAATAGAATGTCCTCCTTAATTCCGGATTCTGCCGAAGCAGTAAAAATGCTGTTGCCAGTAACTTGTTTCAATCGAAGCATAGGAAATCGGGTTTCCGCAGTGAATCATCATCCCATTGCCGACATAAATACCAACGTGCGATGCACCGGAGGTATCATAAGTGCCTTGGAAGAATATCAGGTCTCCCGGCTTTGCAGAGCTTCGGGGGATAATGTCACATACACCCATCAGACCGTTTGCGGTCAATCTGCCAACGCTCCAGCCGTTTCCGCAGTTATTGATGACCCACGAAACAAAACCGGAGCAGTCGAAAGAAGTGGAGGGGCTGCTTCCACCCCAGACATACGGGTATCCCAGATACTTCTCAGCTTCCCGGATCATGTTGGCAAATCGGGTATCCGTCAGAGCTTCGCCCGGAATGTCATAGTCGGTGTATTCTCCGGTGACTGCATAAATGTCATCCCCGAAGATGTCCGGGCGGTTCCCGCTTGTCTGGAGGAGTACACGATATCGCTCCATTTCATCCTCTGTCAGACCGGAGCTTCCGATCACACGGTTCAAGCCTTTGTTTACCAGCTTTACATTCAGGATATAATACTCATACTCAACCTCAACTTCGTACTCATATTCCTCTGTCGTGGTCTCGCCGGTTTCCGGGTCTGTGGATGTCGATGTGCCGGTACGGGTCTCTGTGCGGGTTCGGATTTCCACTTCTTCTGTCAAAATCATCTCATACTGCTGATCGAACAGCCATCGCAGAGTGCTTTGCACTTCCTCACGGGTGTAATCCTCAAACTTCACCGTCAGATACGCCGCCAGCTCATAGGGATTGTGGTTGATCTCATCAAGGTCGTAACGGTATTCATCGTAACCACTGTGAGTGCGCTCAATGTTGTTGATCTGATTTCTCAGGGCAGCTTCCAGCGCCTTATAATCATTGTCCGCCCCGATAATGTCCTCGTCCTTGGCGGTAAAGGAAGTCCCCAGAATCACCTGTGTCCCTCCTTGGAACATGGCAGTACAGGACGAGAACATACTGCATATAATCATAAAAAGCAGTCCCGCCGCCAGAACAAGCAGAATGGCTTTGGAGTGCGTGGTACAAAACTCCGTGACTTTTTCTGTGATTGTCTTGGTTCCTTGAACTGCTTTTTCCGTACCCTTGGCAGCTGTTGTCTTTGCCGTACTGTTACCGGCTTTGGCAGCTGCATATTTTTTCTTGATTGCCTGTTTCTGCCGCCAGCGGGAAAACGGGTTGGAACCTGCATCCGGATTGTCCTTCTTGAACTTCTCATACAACGCATCCACATTGGCTTTATCTGATTTTTGCACCAGTTTTTCAGCCTTGGCATGGGCTTTCAGCTTGTGACTGTAAGCAGCGTGATCGACGGTGTAGGCAGTGGATTCCACTGCCTTTGTCGTTTCCTGAGCCGACTGAACACCGACATTATCATCTTCATACTCAGATACTGCCCGATGTGCCTTGGCTGTGAGTGACGCAGCTGATGCACGGGTGGCAAGATGTTTTGCTACTGATGGACGCTCCACAGCCACGCTGTTGTACGCCTTGCCAAAACGGAGCTTTGCTTTGCGGGAACCGGCGGCATCCGTTTCCTGACGCAGCTTGGCAGACTTTTTCTTGGAAGCTAATCTGTCTACCGCTTTTTCTGCTTTGTCAGCCGCCTTATCCGCACGGTCAGCAGCTTTCTTCACCTGAGAATCCGCAAGGTCATCTTCGGTGAAACGGAGTCGTGTCGGTTTCTTCGCCATGCCTTACGCCTCCTTTGTTGCCACCACCTCGTTCAGCTTCGTGGTCATAATGCGGTAGAGTTCTGTATCGGTCGGGAACCGGTCAATGAACGGCAGGATCACATTGCCATAGAACAGAAGTCCTTCGCCCTCACCGGAATTGGTCACATAGGACAGCTGGTGGGGAGAGATATTCAGACGCTTCGCCAGAATCCCTCTGTCCTCGCTTGCCTGATTCAGCATATAGATGAAGTCAGAGTTTTCGAGGATATTGGCAATCTCCGGGGAACGAAGCAGGTCTTTGACATTCTGGGTGATGCCGGTGGGCAGGCCGCCCCATTTACGGAATCTTTTCCAGATTTCTACGGAGTAGGTGGCTGTCTGCTCCTCCTTCAAAAGCAGATGGAACTCGTCAATGTAGTATCTGGTGGATTTACCGGCACTCCGGTTGGCTGTCACACGCCCCCAAACCTGATCCTGAACAATCAGCATACCGATTTTCTTCAGCTGATTGCCAAGCTCCTTGATGTCATAGCAGACCAGGCGGTTATTGATGTCCACATTGGTTCGGTTGTTGAACAGCTTCAAAGAACCCTTCACATAGATTTCCAATGCAGTCGCTACATGATGAGCTTCTTTCTCGTCCTGTTTGAGAAGTGCGTTATACAAATCCTCAAGGACGGGCATATTTTCAGGAACCGGATTATCAAAATATCTCTGGTAAATCTGATGCACGCACCGGTCAATAACCGTCTTTTCAATGGGCTGCAAGCCGTCCTTACTTCCCATAATCAACTCGCAGAGGGAGAGGATAAAGTCCGCTTTCAGGGCAACAGGGTTATCGTCCTCAGAGTAGTTGATGTTGATGTCCATGGGATTGATATAGTTGGTACTGGAAGAACTGATCTTGATTACCTGGCCTTCAAACTTGTGAACCAGTGCCGCATATTCTGCTTCCGGGTCGCAGATGATAATGTCATCATCCGTCACGAGGAACGCATTGGTAATCTCACGCTTTGCGGAGAAGGATTTACCGGAACCAGGCGTACCAAGGATAAGCCCGTTGGGATTTTTCAGTTTCTTTCTGTCCACCATAATCAGATTGTTGGACAAGGCATTCAGACCGTAATACAGGCTTTCAGCACCATTCTGAAACAGTTCCTGTGTGGTGAACGGCACAAAAATAGCCGTGGAACTGGTAGTCAGGCCACGACGAATCTCAATCAGATTCTGTGCCAGCGGCAGACTGCTCATCAAGCCCTGTTCCTGCTGGAAATCCAATCGGCGCAGGTTGCAGTTGTGCTTCTGGGCGATACTCTGTGCCTGGAACACATTATTTTCCAGTTCCTGCTCGGTGCGCCCGGTGTTCATCACAAGAAATGTCAACATGAACATCCGCTCGTTCTGGCTCTGCAATTCTTTCAGAAGCGCTTTCGCATCTTTACCGTAGGTGGCAAGATCGGAGGGAATGATGTCCATATCGTAGCCGGAACGGACAGCCTTTTTCTGTTCCTCAATTTTGGAGCGGTCAAGCTCCGTGATGGTTCGCTTGATGGTCTTGATTGCCGCCGTCTGATCAACTGACTGGATGTGCATGGTCACGATCTGGCTGGATTCCATATCCAGAAAATCAGCCAACATTCGATCAGAAAGGTCAGAAGCGATAATTTGCAGATAGGACATCGAACCGTAGATACTGCCCATCTGGAAGGTACGACTGTTCTTAAAGGCAAACGCTGTCGGTGCAATAAAATCCTTTACGGACAGTCCGGATTCCACAAGATACTTCCAGTCAAAGAAGAACTTATCATTGTCACCCATGTGGAACATGGAGTGCATCAGACGAAGCCGTTCCTTGCCATTCATCGTGGATGCCATCACACCCAAACGGCGGAAGTTATTGAGCAGGTCATTTTCGATATGGTTCAGTCTCGGCTTTGCCTGACGCATGGACTCCGCTTCAATGCCGAAGGTCAGGTACTTGGTCTTGGTCAGACCGTTATTGCCCTGTGACAGCTGCTTTTTCAGAATCTGACTGTACTCGGCACGGGAAGAATTGAAGTTGTCCTTTCGGAACGGGATACGGATGCTCTTTTCAAAGCTCTCCGCATCGGTACTCATGTTCATAAAGGACAGCTCAAACTGAACGGAGCTGTCGAAGAAATTCAGGAAACTGCACCACTCATCGAAAATGGCGGTTTTATCCTCCTGCTGTGCCAGCTGATAGTTGATGTCCTGAAACTGAATGGTCTTGGTGTAGTAGCTGTCGGTGACCCGGCAGATGCCGTCCGGGAACATTCTCTGAAAGGGAATGGACTGCTGGGCGGTCTGGGGAATTCCATTGTCTTTCTTTGCCCGTTCTACAACAGCCTTAATTTCTCTCTGCTGCTTGCGATTCAGATTTGCAGGCATTTTTATTTCTCTTGCCTGCGGCTTCCTCTTGAAAAACAATTCGCTCAACCTCCTTTTCAAGATGATACTGACGCACCAGAGCGTCATAATAGTTGTTCGTCTGATAAGGGCGAACCTTGGGACGAATAAATTTTGCCTGAATGAAATGCCCTGCAATGACTTCCAGCGGCTGACCGTCCTTTTCGTACATAGCCAGAAAGAACAGGGGGAGCATGACAATCATCATGGTCAGTGCCGCAAGGCTTACATTTCCTGTTCCTTTGACTAAAAAGAAAATCGGCACCCCAATGAGTGCCGCAGAGCCGAAACAAATCAGCTGCCGTTTTGTCAGATTGAAGAACACCTTTGTTTTTACCCTCGTCAGGTCACGGGGTACGGGGATATATGCTGCCACAAAAAACCTCCTTCCTTAGTGGGCAGAGAACACGCCCTTTGCAAGAGAACCGGTCTTAAAGAGGGTGAAGCACAGAAGAACCGTGTATCCCATGACACCCCAGATCGAAGCGATAATGTCCTCACTGAAAGCGACCGACTGCACCAGCACCGCATAGATACCGACACAGATCATAATCAGGAACCCCTGGAACCCGATTGCAAAGAGTGACCTCAGATAGTTCTGTCCAACGCTGCTCTGTTCCCTATTCCCGAAGGTGGCAAAAGGAATCGGGGCAAGGCTGACCATGAGGTAAATCTCAATCATTCGTCCGTAGACAATGACGAAGATCACGATTGCCAATGCCGACATTGTGACCTGAACAATAAAGGATTGCAGGAACAGCCCTAATAGCGGACCGAGATCCATTGCCATCAGCGTATCTTCCATCGTTTCAAGTGCCGCCGCATCTATGGCGGTGTCTCCCGCAATGATACCGGCGCTGGCATTGATAACGTGCTGTGCCACATCGAACACAGCCATTGTGATATTGAATGTGTTTGTGATTAACATGACCGCAACGAAGGTCTTGAACACCCACTTGAAAAAAATCCATGTCTCAAAATTTGCCAGATTGTTGTGGTCGATAATCATTTGAATTAGCTCGTAACAGGCGATAAAGGTCAATATCAAGCCTGCTATCGGGATAATCACTGATTCGGAGATGTTGCGTACCATGGCAAAGACACCCGGCGAGAAATTCGCCGGGGTCATGCCAACGGAGGTTGCTATCTCGCCAACCTGGTTGTTGACGGACTCAAACATCCCCGACAGATTTCCCATGATGGCTGAAACGAGCATTTCTTTCAGCCAGTCTGTGATCTGTTGGAGTATGCTGTCCAAAGGCGATTACCTCCTTTATTGCGGATTAACCAAAGAGACCGGAGAGCAGGGGTACAAGGGTGGTTCCGATGAGGGCAACACCGCCGCCTGCCATGAGCTGCTTCATGCCCTGGGACTTTGCACCGGGGTTGTCATTGCCGTAGCCTTCAAGCAGGTTGATGGCTCCCCAGATGCCGAGACCTGCGCCAAGGGCGATAACGAGAGTCTGAAGAACGGTTACTGCGCTGTTGAAAAATGCCATATACTTTTCCTCCTGATATTTGAAATGGATTTTGAAATGAAAAAAGCCCTCCACAATACCGGAGAACCGGTCGGAGGGCAGAGACAACGGGACTATTCAACTGCAATCATATCTATCACCACCACCTTTCGAGCAAAGAAAAAGCTCTGATAAAGTTAAACTTCACTCAGAGCAAAATCTTTATAAACGGTCTCATTTTTCGTTCGCTTTCGCCCTACGCTTTCAGAGGGCGCAAGTTCAGGGTAGGTCGCCTGTACTTTCTGTCTGCTTCTGCGAACGGTTTCAAATCCCGGAAACCTGTGATTGTCCAGTTCCTTCAAAAATACAGGAACCGGCATAGAGCGAATGTCGATTCCACGCAGGCCGGAATAGTGTTCCAACACCTTCAGATATAGATGATTGTCTGTATTTCTTGCCTTGGTGTCATGCTCCAAAATGTTTTTAACCAGAGCAGATACCGTTTTCAGATTTTCCAAATGAGTCCCTCCTTTAATCGACATCAACGACTATAAATTCATCACCTGCCTTTAATTTCAGCCTGCGGCTCAGAAACTGTTCGATGTTGAACTCATTCTTTTTGTCGTAGTCCGATGTGTATTTATAGTTCGGATGCTGTGTCAGATCGTACTTGTCAGACAGAAACGGTCGCACACCACGCAGCTGCAAGATACACTTTCCGCCGTCCAGAACCGCCAGCTCATCCACAGTAGCAAGGTCTTTCCCCAGCTTCTGATAATTCATGCCGTAGGACGGGCTGTTGCCTCTGGTATTTGAGGTGTTGTAGGTGTCGATGGTCTCTTTACCAAGTGCCTGATTCAGCTCTTTCAGCGTGGTCGGCTCAGAACCACCGAGGAAAATACGGGAGTCCATGTTGCCGATGATGGTGTCTGAGTTGTCCTTATAAATGGCTTTCAGCTGAGACTGTGCCTGAAGGACAAGGCAGGCAGATATTTCACGGCTTCGGATGGTAGCAACCAGCTTTTCCAGATTGGGAATCTGACCGATATTTGCCGCTTCGTCAATCAGGCAGCGCACATGAACCGGAAGCCTGCCGCCATACACATCATCTGCTTTTTCACAGAGCAGGTTGAACAGCTGGGTATAAATCATGGAGATCAGGAAATTAAAAGTCGCATCTGTATCCGACATAATCAGAAACAGAGCCGTTTTCTTGTCTCCGAGGGTATCCAACTGCAATTCGTCGTAGGCTGTAATGTCCCGGACTTCCTGTATATCAAAGGGAGCAAGTCTCGCACCGCAGGAAATCAGAATGCTTTTTGCCGTTTTGCCAGAGACAAATTGTCAAGGACTTTTTCATCAAATTCAAAAAGAAGTCACATTTTGCGGACTTCTTCACGGAG
>PPYF01098820.1_pt1 | contig 82134 bp, 62 predicted proteins | sample 1559871 | NCBI WGS metagenome assembly PPYF01 (sample SAMN08240021, study PRJNA423297) | Human gut metagenome, whole genome shotgun sequencing project.
AAACTATTGAACCGCGTAGTACCGAACGGTACGCTACGTGGTGTGGAAGGGGAGGTTAAAATCTCCCCTATCCGATTTTAAAATCGGTTTATAACATCCCCCATTTATACAAAGAAAGGAAGAAATATTTATGGAATCCAAACAGAAACAGCCCGGACTGTATGAACCACGTTTTGAGCACGATAACTGCGGCATCGGCGCCGTGGCCAATATAAAGGGCATCAGGAGCCACCACACAGTGGACCAGGCCCTTCATATAGTTGAAAATCTGGAACACAGGGCAGGAAAGGACGCCGAGGGCAAGACAGGGGACGGAGTGGGAATCATGCTCCAGATTTCCCACGGATTTTTTAAGAAGGTGACAGAACCCCTGGGCTTTCAGCTAGGAGGCGAGAGGGAGTATGGCGTGGGCATGTTCTTCTTCCCCCGGGATGAACTGATTCGCAGCCAGGCCATGAAGATGTTTGAGATCATTGTGCGCAAGGAGGGCATGACCTTCCTGGGATGGAGGGTGGTCCCCACTGCCCCTGAGATTCTCGGCAAGAAGGCCGTGGACGTGATGCCTTATATTGCCCAGGGCTTTGTGGGCAAACCCACCGGAATGAAGGCAGGACTGGATTTTGACAGAAAGCTATACATAGCCCGCCGCGTATTTGAGCAGAGCAACGAGGACACCTATGTGGTATCCTTAAGCAGCAGGACTATTGTGTATAAAGGCATGTTTCTGGTGGGTGAGCTGAGGCTGTTTTTTTCAGATCTCCAGGATGAGGATTATAAGTCGGCCATTGCCATTGTCCATTCCAGATTCAGCACCAACACCAATCCCAGCTGGATGCGGGCCCATCCCTACCGCTTCATTGTCCACAACGGTGAAATCAATACCATCCGCGGCAATGTGGATAAGATGGTGGCCAGGGAGGAGAACATGGAATCCGAGTATTTCAGGTACGACATGCACAAGGTGCTGCCCATCATAAACCAGGAAGGCTCTGATTCCGCCATGCTGGACAATGCCCTGGAATTTATGGTCATGAGCGGCATGGACCTGCCCCTGGCCGTCATGGTCACCATTCCCGCGCCCTGGGAAAATGACAAGTACATGGACAGCGAAATAAAGGATTTCTACCGCTATTACGCCACCATGATGGAGCCATGGGACGGCCCTGCTTCCATCCTGTTCACGGACGGCGACGTGGTGGGGGCTGTGCTGGACAGAAACGGGCTGCGTCCCTCCCGGTACTACATAACAGAGGACGGCTGCATGATACTGGCCTCTGAGGTGGGCGCCATTGACATTGACCAGACAAAGGTGGTGAAAAAGGACCGTCTGCGTCCCGGCAAAATGCTGCTGGTGGATACAAAGCAGGGAAGGCTCATTGATGATGATGAGCTTAAGCACTGCTATGCGTCCCGCAACCCATACGGGGAGTGGCTGGATTCCAACCTGTTCAATATAAAGGACCTTCCGGTGCCCAACAAAGGCATCCCCGCCATGAAGGACGAGGAGCGGCTGAGGCTACAGAAAACATACGGTTACACCTATGAACAGTATAAGACCATGATTCTTCCCATGGCCCTGAACGGTGCGGAGGCTGTGTCCGCCATGGGCGTGGACAGTCCCCTGGCTGTGCTGTCAAAGAAGCACCAGCCCCTGTTCAACTACTTTAAGCAGCTCTTTGCCCAGGTGACCAATCCGCCCATTGACGCCATCCGCGAGGAAATCGTGACTTCCACAACGGTCTATGTGGGTGAGGAGGGCAACATACTGGAGGAGACAGCGGAAAACTGCAAAATCTTAAAAGTGGAGAATCCCATCCTGACAGAGACGGATTTGCTTAAAATTAAGAACATGAAGAAGCCCGGTTTCAAGGTGGAGGTGATTCCCATTACCTACTACAAGAATACATCCCTTGAAAAGGCTATTGACCGCCTGTTCCTGGAGGTGGACCGGGCCCACAAGGACGGCGCCAATATTATCATACTCTCAGACCGGGATATTGATGAGAACCATGTGCCAATCCCGTCCCTGCTGGCTGTGTCGGCCCTGCAGCAGTACCTGGTAAGGACCAAGAAACGCACCGGCGTGGCCCTGATACTGGAAAGCGGTGAGCCCAGGGAGGTCCATCATTTTGCCACCCTGCTGGGGTACGGGGCCTGTGCCGTCAACCCCTATCTGGCCCACGAGTCCATCCGTTCCCTGATTGCCTCCGGCATGCTGGATAAGGACTATTACGCGGCTGTCTGCGACTATGATTTGGCTGTGCTCCACGGCATTGTGAAGATTGCCTCCAAGATGGGCATATCCACCATCCAATCCTACCAGGGCGCCCAGATTTTTGAGGCCATCGGCATTTCAAAGGATGTGGTGGATAAATATTTTACTGATACGGTGAGCCGTGTGGGCGGCATTACATTAAAGGATATTGCAGGTGATGTGGATGCCCTTCACTCCGCTGCCTTTGATCCTCTGGGGCTGGACGTGGATTTGACCCTGGAAAGCGTTGGCAGCCACAAGTCCCGCTCCGGTGAGGAGGATCACCTTTATAATCCCCTGACCATCCACCTTCTTCAGGAGGCGGCCAGGACAGGTAATTATGACATCTTTAAACAATATACGGCCCAGGTGGACAGAGAAGATAAGATGTACCATCTGCGCTCCCTGATGGATTTTGACTTTCCTGAGGACGGAGGCATTCCCCTGGACCAGGTAGAGTCCGTGGAATCCATTGTCAGGCGGTTTAAGACAGGGGCTATGTCCTACGGCTCCATCTCCCAGGAGGCCCATGAATGCCTGGCCATTGCCATGAACCGGATTCACGGTAAATCCAACACAGGGGAGGGCGGCGAGAGCCTGGACCGCCTGATTCCGGGACCTGCGGGGAACAACCGCTGTTCCGCCATCAAGCAGGTGGCTTCCGGCCGTTTCGGAGTCACCAGCCGCTATCTGGTAAGCGCCCAGGAGATTCAGATAAAGATGGCCCAGGGCGCAAAGCCGGGGGAAGGCGGCCAGCTGCCCGGAGGCAAGGTTTATCCGTGGGTGGCAAAGACCAGACATTCCACCACAGGCGTCAGCCTTATCTCGCCTCCGCCCCATCATGACATCTATTCCATTGAGGACCTGGCCCAGCTCATATACGATTTAAAGAATTCCAATACCAGGGCCCGGATATCCGTCAAGCTGGTATCAGAGGCCGGGGTGGGCACCGTGGCCGCTGGCGTGGCCAAGGCCGGGGCCCAGGTAATCCTGATCTCCGCCTATGACGGAGGAACAGGGGCAGCCCCCAGGAATTCCATTTACAATGCAGGGCTTCCATGGGAGCTGGGGGTGGCGGAGGCCCATCAGACCCTGATTATGAACGGGCTTCGCGACAAGGTGATTCTGGAGACAGACGGAAAGCTTATGACCGGAAGGGACGTGGCAATGGCCTGTATGCTGGGAGCGGAGGAATTCGGCTTTGCCACTGCGCCGTTGGTGACCCTGGGCTGTGTTATGATGCGTGTATGCAACCTGGACACCTGTCCCATGGGCATTGCCACCCAGAACCCGGAGCTGAGAAAGCGTTTCAGAGGTAAACCGGAGTATGTGGTGAACTTTATGCAGTTTATAGCAGAAGAGCTGCGCGGGTACATGGCAAGGCTGGGGGTGCGCACCGTGGATGAGCTGGTGGGCCGCACGGACCTTTTAAAGAGGCGTGAGAACCTTCCCCTTGGCCGGGCCGGCCAGGTGGATTTAAGCAGGATACTGGATAACCCCTATGAAGGCCGGGATGTGGCAGGATACAGTGGGAAACAGGTCTTTGATTTCCACCTGGAGGACACCATGGATGAGCAGGTGCTTTTAAGAAAATTCAAAAGCGCCCTTGGAAGCGGCCAGAAAAAAAGCCTTCAGGTGGAGGTGTCCAATGTGAACCGCACCCTGGGGACCATATTCGGATCCGAGATAACCAGGAAATACCCGGAAGGGCTTTCTGATGATACGTTTACCGTCAGCTGCAATGGAAGCGGAGGACAGAGCTTTGGGGCATTTATCCCAAGGGGACTGACCCTGGAGCTGGCAGGAGATTCCAACGACTATTTCGGCAAGGGACTTTCCGGCGGCAAGCTGGTGGTGTATCCCCCGAAAGGCGTGCTCTTTAAGGCTGAGGAGAATATCATAATCGGCAATGTGGCCCTATACGGAGCTACCAGCGGAAAGGCGTTTATAAACGGAATCGCGGGGGAGCGCTTCTGCGTCCGAAATTCAGGAGCAACCGCTGTGGTGGAGGGCGTGGGGGACCACGGCTGTGAATACATGACAGGCGGCTGCGTGGTGGTGCTGGGAGCCACGGGCAAGAACTTCGGGGCCGGCATGAGCGGCGGCATCGCCTATGTGCTGGACGAGGACCGCAGCTTTTACAAGCGCCTCAATAAGGAACTGGTATCCTTTGAGGAAGTGACCAACAAATACGATGTACTGGAACTGAAAGGCCTGATTGAAGAACATGTGGCCTGCACCAACTCTCTGAAAGGCGGGCGGATCCTGGAGCATTTCAGTGAATACCTGCCCAAGTTCAAGAAGGTTGTTCCCCATGATTACCGGCGTATGATGAATGCCATTGTGCAGATGGAGGAAAAGGGACTGAACAGCGAACAGGCGCAGATTGAGGCATTTTACGCCAATTTAAGAGGTTAAGGAGGCAGAACAATCATGGGAAAAGCAACAGGATTCTTAGAATATGGGAGAGAAGTGGGAAGGGGTGAAGCTCCTGAGGAACGAATTAAAAACTGGAATGAGTTTCACACGCCCTTAAGCGAGGAGGAACAGAGACGCCAGGGGGCCAGGTGCATGGACTGCGGCGTGCCATTCTGCCAGTCAGGCATGATGATTGGCGGTATGGTCAGCGGATGCCCCCTGCACAACCTGGTGCCGGAATGGAACGACCTGGTGTATACCGGAAACTGGAAACAGGCATACAACCGGCTTAAGAAAACCAACAGCTTCCCGGAGTTCACCTCCAGGGTATGCCCGGCCCCCTGCGAGGCGGCCTGTACCTGCAGCCTGTACGGGTATGCAGTGACCGTGAAGGAAAATGAGAGGGCCATCATCGAAAAGGCATACGACAGCGGATATGCCCTCCCCAATCCGCCCTCCATCCGCACCGGCAAAAAGGTGGCAGTTATCGGATCCGGTCCCGCGGGCCTGGCTGCTGCGGACCAGTTGAACAAACGGGGGCACAGCGTCACTGTATTTGAACGGAATGACCGTGTGGGCGGACTGCTGATGTACGGCATACCCAACATGAAGCTGGAAAAATGGGTTATTGACCGCAAGGTGGATGTGATGAAGAAGGAAGGCGTCACCTTTGTGACGGGAGCGGACGTGGGCAGGAATTACCGGGTCAACAAAATCAGGAAGGAATTTGACCGCATCATCCTGGCCTGCGGGGCCTCCAACCCAAGGGATATCGATGTGCCGGGCAGGGACAGTGCAGGCATATACTTTGCGTTGGATTTTCTGAAAGCCACCACCAAGAGCCTGCTGGATTCCGGGCTGGAGGACGGAAGTTTCATATCGGCAAAGGATAAGCATGTGCTGGTAATCGGAGGCGGGGACACTGGAAATGACTGTGTAGGCACATCCATCCGGCACGGCTGCGCCTCAGTCACCCAGTTAGAGATGATGCCCAAACCTCCCGTGGAGCGGGCGGAGAACAACACCTGGCCGGAATGGCCCAGAATCCTCAAGACAGATTACGGCCAGGAGGAGGCCATAAGCATATTCGGTTCAGACCCAAGGCAGTACCAGACCACTGTGAAGGAATTCATAAAGGACGGGGAAGGCAAGGTATGCAAGGCCATAATCACAAACCTGGTTCCCAGGAAAGACGAGGAAACAGGCTGCACCGTCATGGCAGCCGTAGAAGGAAGCGAGCGCGAAATCCCCGCCGACCTGGTACTCATAGCCGCCGGCTTCACAGGAACTCAAGCCTACGTAGCAGACGCCTTCGGCGTAGACCTGGACGCCAGGACAAATGTAGCCACAGAACACGGCGCCTACCGCACCAGCGCAGACCAGATATTTACAGCCGGCGACATGCACCGGGGCCAGTCACTGGTAGTATGGGCCATTCGCGAAGGCCGCGAAGCCGCCAAAGCCGTAGACAGGGATATGATGGGGTATACAAACCTGGCCTAGCTACAAGCAGTGCGCATAGGGACACGAAAGGCCGGGAAGGCAAGCTCGCTTACCTTCCCGGCCTTTCGTGTCCCTATGCATACGGCGCCAGCCGTCCATCTTGAAGGAGCGCAGCGGATTCAAGATGGCAGCACTGCGGATTCAAGATGGCAGCACTGCAAACTCACATATTCCCCCGCCTCCCCACCTTCCCCCTGATTATTCCAACACATTACGCCAAAGCCAATCCCCACGCAATGGGATTAGCAAAACAGACGGCCAGATACCCCCAGCCGCTGACAGCCAGCCAGTCGCCAAGTCCCCGTCCCAGCAGTTCGCCCAAACCGGACAGCACGGCATGAATGCTGTATCCCATCCCCTGCAGGGCATTCCTGAAAATCATCAAAGCCCCCACCGTATTCCCAGGCGGACCCGGTCCATGCGGACTTATCCGGAACCACCCGAATCACTGAGATTCCGGTCAGTAACCACCAGATGTTCAGCAGACCGCTAATCAGCTGGCTGGCCACAGTGGCAGTTTGCTTACAGTGAGGACGCCATAGCACGCCTGGTGGAGCAGGGGCTGGGAATATCCATTGTGGCGGAAACGCAGTCCCTGCCCCTTTACCGAATCGGGCTGGTACGCCCGGAGTGGCTTGATAAGGGAAGATTTATTTATCTCACATACCACAGGCTGAGATATCACGGGAAGGCGGCCAAGGAAATGATGGATTTCGTGCTGAAACGAAGTCCGCTGGATGAGATATAGTCGATATTCAGACACTATGAAAAAGAGGAAGAATATGTTAGAGTAAAGCAATCAGAACACCTCAGATTATCTCAGACTATATTAGAGCATCTCAGACAATATCAGTGCATATCGGACAATATCAGAGTATCTTGACCCTAACCTCCCCCTCCGCATACCAATCCTGCCAAACGCATTCCGCAGAAAACAGCAGCCGGAAAAACGCCGGAAAACCGTCCGTGCGCCACCAAAGAACCGCTAAAGACACTTCCTGATATTATCAGAAAAATCCACACAGTTTCTATTTGACGTCAATAGTCAAAAACTGTATAATTGAGTAAGAATTTGGAAACCTGTGGTGTAACCCAGGGCAGGAGAACAATATGATTGCATTAAAAGCAGAGGATGTGAAGACATTTACATCCAAACTTTTCCTGAAGGAAGATTTTGACAGCTTCCTGGTTAAGGAAGTGAACATTGTCACCTATAATAATTTTACCATCGACGGACACATCAGGCAGGGATATTATACAGATGAGGAGCTGGAGGAGAACCGGATTGAGTCCTTTTCCTCCTGGAAGGTGCTCCGCCCCGTATGCTTTTCGCTGATTAAAGGAAAAAAGCTGCCGGGTAGCTTCCATATTGTCCTGCTGCTTCCTCCTTCGGACACAGAAAAATTCGCTTCCTCTTCCGGAAGCGGTATAAGCGGTGACCAGATACAGGGACTTTATCTGAATATCCGTTACGAAGACGGAGCATTATATTGTGTGACGGGAACTTCACTGAACTTTTTTACCATGGACAAGGCCTTGGAAAATGAGTGGGACAAGGCAGTGGCAAAGTTCATGCGTACCCATGAGATAGTATGTACCTAACGTACCCGCAGACCGAATAACGGTACTGTGCTGCGTAAGCCCCGCTGTTTAAAGAGGGATTTACGCAATGCAGTACCTATATTTAGTATGTCCCAGGAGAAGGGGGAGGATAACATATGGATAAAATGGAATTGTCTAAGAGACTGGAGCAGCTGGTCAGTGAGTCGGCCGCCAAGGAAGGACGTCTGGAGATGACCCAGGTGCTGGACCGTTTCCGTGATGTTCAGATGACGCCGGAGGAGATGGAGGATGTCTATCTGAAGCTGGAGCGCAAAGGTGTCCACATACAGGCTCCCGAGGAACTGGAAGAAGATTTGCCTGAGGGGGACTTTCTTTTAGACGATGATGCCGAGCTGGAACAGCCGTCCCTGGTGAAGGAAGATTTCCGCTGGGGAAGGGACCGCCTGGACCTGGATGAGATGCTGGACAGCGGCAGCATGGGTTCCGGCGGGGATGAGGAAGAGGAGGATTACGACGGATATGGTCAGGAGCGGCTTCTGGAAGGCGTGTCCACAGCAGACCCAATCCGTGAATACTTAAAAGAAATCGGTTCCATTGCACTGCTTACACCGGAAGAGGAATCAGACCTGGCAAGACGCAAGTCAGAAGGCGATGTGGAAGCGGGCCGCAGGCTGGTGGAGGCCAACCTGCGCCTGGTAGTCAGCATCGCCAAACGATATACCGGAAGGGGCATGAGTTTTCTGGACCTGGTTCAGGAGGGAAACCTGGGGCTTATGAAAGCAGTGGAGAAGTTTGACTATGCAAAAGGTTACCGGCTCAGCACCTATGCCACATGGTGGGTGAAGCAGTCCATTACCAGGTCCCTGGCGGACCAGTCCAGAACCATCCGGCTTCCGGTCCACATGGTGGAGGCGGTGAACAAAATCCGCCGTGCCCAGCGCAGCCTGTCCGTGAAGCTGGGACGGGAGCCGTCCATGGAGGAAGTGGCTGAGGAAGTGAACATGTCTGAGAAACGGGTGGCGGAGCTGATTCAGGCATCTGGTGATACCGTATCACTGGAAACCCCGGTAGGTGACGAGGAGGGATCCAATCTGGGAGATTTTGTGGCGGACGACGCCAATGCTTCCACAGAGGATAAAGCGGAGAGCTTTCTTTTGCGGGAGGAGATTGACAGCATGCTTCAGGGGCTGAATCCCAGGGAGCGTGAGGTCATCATTCTGCGTTTTGGCCTGGAGACCGGACATCCCCTGACCCTGGAGGAAGTGGGAAAACGGTTCAACGTAACCAGGGAGCGTATCCGCCAGATTGAGACAGCTGCTCTCAGAAAGCTTCGCAATCCCTCCAAAAGCAAGAAAATCAGGGATTTTCTCCCATAAAAAGGAATTCATTATAGCCCGTTGTATCCAGACGGGAAAATGGTGTAAAAAATGGTGTAAAATTGAGCCTTGACATGATGATTGAAAATTGAATATTTGTACAACTGAATAAGTCCATGAGTATGTAGCTGCATGGCATATTCACGGGCTTATTTTAGTGCGCCAAAAGCGTCACAGGGGCATTGTAGGGGAGCTCCGGTTTTGCGGCGTAAATCAAATCAAGCTTCTCCAGGGGAAAAGTACACTATTCCTATGTCTTTTTAATCACCTTCCATAACTCTTCATCTTATGACCTTTTTTCCTGCTGATTCAGACTCATATCATTGTAAGCTGTCATATTCAAACTTTCCATATGTTTATCTACAACAAGCGCATTGGTCAGAGAACCCGTTACATTGAGCATTGTTCTTGGCATGTCGATAATTGGGTCGATAGCCAGAATCGGACTTACCATTGCAAACTGTGCACCCATACCCACGCCAGACAGGCCTACGGAAGCCGCCATAGTTGCAGTACCTGGAATACCCGCGATACCTAATGAACCGATGGTTACAACGAAGATTGTCATTACAATCATGGTAATATCGACTGGAGTTCCAGTTACGTTACATACATAGATAATCAACAGAGATGGAAAGATACCTGCACACCCTTGCATACCGGCAGTCGTGCCGAAACCAGCCACAAAGCTTGCCGTCCCTTGGTTTACCCCCAGTTTCTTAGTCAGAGTTTCAATCGTCATTGGAAGGCAGCCAACGCTAGAACGAGAGGTAAATGCCATTAACATTGTTGCGTAAGATTTCTTTACGTAAGTCATAGGATTCAAACCATTCACTGCCAGCAGGATTAGTTGGATTGTAAACTGCACGGCAGCTGCAACGTAAAGTGCGATGATGAATTTACCAACCTCAAGGATAGAGGACAGACCTCTTTGAGCGATGGTATTTGCCAATAAAGCAATGACTGCCCATGGCATATAATCAAGAATCAGCAAAGCCATATTAATCATCGCTTTGTGAGCTGCATTAATCAGATGATACAATGGTTTTGCAGCCTCCTTGCTCTCATAATTTATCCACCAGATTGCTAGACCAAGAAAAGCAGAGAAAATAACAAGACCAATGATGTTGCTGTCTACCATAGCTCCAACAATATTTCCTGGAATTAGGTTCTTAATTGTGGTAGCTACAGGAGTGATTTCTTTTGCTGTTGCAGCACCTCCTTCAACTAAGGTGGCTCCCTTACCAACGCCAAACAGCATGCCAATCACAATGCCAGTTACAGAAGCAACCAAAACCATGCCCATAGTAATGATGATAGTATTCTTGACCAGTTGGCTCATGGCTTTACCCTGCTGCATGTTGATAATAACCTGCATGATTGAAATCATAACAAGCGGAACTACAATCATCTTGATAAGGTTGATGTAACCGTTGCCGACCATTGCAAACCAAGTTGTTGTCTCTGCAACGAACGCAACATCCATTGGAGCATCTGGAAAATTGGCAACAAACTGGATTGCCAGGCCTAATACCAAGCCAAGACCCGTGCCAACCATAACTACCACTGCAAAGTCCATATGTTTTTTGTGGTATAAAACATGAATCAAATAGAATAGACCTACAAGAACTGCCAGAAAAACAATGGTCTTTATATCGCTTATCATTAAAAACTGCTTAAAAAATACGTTTTCCATACCCCTGACTCCTTTTCCTTCGTTTTTAATGTAATGTTCTGTACCCACACAGTTATTAGCAGTTACAGCTTCATCAACATAAATACAGCCATTACATAAAGTTATATTCTGTAAGTATTTTTTTCCGTCCAGTCGTTATATCTGTAAAGTATTCATAATAGCTTATTCCCAAAAACGATCCGGAAATATTGAAAATGTTGATAAAACCACAGCCCTTTAACGCCATAATAGCATTATAGCTTCTCTGGCTGGTCCTGCAATGTAAATATACGGGACGATTGTGTGGGATTTCAGAAGTCCTCTGCCTTATCTCTCCCAATGGGATGTTGACTGCACCAATAAGATGGCCTGCTTCAAATTCCTCATGGGTTCTTACATCAATGATACAGGCACCACTCTCTACTAGGTTTCTGACCTCACTTACATGTATCTGTTTGAAAACACCATGCAGAATGTTAAGACCTACCAGTGCAGCCAGATTTACTACATCTCTTGCCGTGCCAAACAAAGGGGAATAGCAAAGCTCCAATTCTTTTAAATCCTCCAGTGTACCGTTCATAGTAATCAAAGTGGCGATGACATCAATCCGTTTGTCCACATTACCTTTTCCAATGGCCTGAGCGCCCAGGATTCTTCCAGTAGGCACTTCAAATACGAGCTTAAAATGGATAGGAGAACTATTTGGCATTAGTCCTACTTTATCCATTGCAATGGTATAAACAGAATCGCAAGGTATATTATTCGCCTTTGCATTTTTTTCATTTAGCCCCGTGGCTGCTGCATTAAGTTCAAAAATTCTGACTGCACAGGAACCAATCACACCTTTATTAATCCCATGCATACCATACATGGCATCAGCAGCAGCCCTCGCCTGGCGCAAAGCTGGTCCTGCCAGAGGAAGCCTGACTGGCTTGTGTGTTAGGCCCTGGTACACCTCAATGGCATCTCCCACTGCATAAATATGTGGATCGCTGGTACGGAAATCTGGTGTAACCTTGATTGCGCCCGTTTCACCAATTTCCAGTCCGGCCTCTTTCGCAAGCGTAGTCTCAGGCAGTACTCCAATTGCAAGTACTACTACATCAGCCGGCAGTTCCCTCTCAGAGTTTAGGATTACCTTGTCTTCTGTGATAGCCTTTATACCATCTCTTAAAATTAATTTCACGTCATTATCACAGAGTTCCTTATGCAGGATTTGGCTCATATCATAATCAAAAGGATTCATAACCTGACCGGCTGCTTCTACTACAGAAACATTTTTTCCAGCCTTTTTAAGGTTCTCTGCCACTTCAAGACCAATAAAGCCTCCGCCAACTACAACCACATCGCAGATGTTCTCCCGGTTTAAATATCGATCTAGTTTAACAATATCGCTTACATTACGTACAGTGAATACGTGTGGAAGAGATACTCCTTTAATCAGCTTAGGGCAAATAGGGGCGGAACCAGGTGACAGAACCAATTCATCATAAGCCTCTTCATATTTCTGACCCGTGATTCGATTGTTCACCTGAATCTTTCTGCGGACACGGTCTATACCGCACACCTCATTGTTGATTCGCACATCGATATTGTAAGAAGTCTTAAAGTCTTCCGGTGTCATCAGTGTGAGATTATCTTTATCCTCCACAGTTCTACTCAAATAGTAGGGAAGGGCACAGTTGGAGAAGGATACATGCTCTCCTTTCTCAAATATGGTAATGCACGCATCTGCATCCAGACGCCTAACTCTGGCTGCTACAGAGGCGCCGCCAGCAACTCCCCCTACAACCAGCACACGTTTTCCCATGTTTTCACTTCCTTTACAATTCAATTATACTGTTGTTATTTCTATCAGATACGAAAATGGTAGTCATAGTGCTTTGATGTTTGTAACGATACTCTCCACAGCAGTCCTGATATTTTTTGTATCTGTTGCAAGGTTAATACGTATAAAACCATGTCCTGTAAAGCTGAACCATTCCCCCACATCACAAGCCAGACGGCATTTATTCTGGATAAAGCTTGCTGTTTCTTTTTCAGGCACATAGCTGCGTAAATCAAGCCATGAAAGGTAAGTTCCCTCAAGAGGTGTCACCACAACATCAGGAAGCTCCTTGGCAAATTCCAGCTTCATATAGTTATAATTATGACAAATCAGTGATTTTACGTTTTCAAACCACTCTTCGCCATTACGAAATGCGGCTTCCATACCTGTAACTCCCAACAAGTTAACTTCCGGAGAGCCTATACTCTTTATATAGGCATCATAGGTTTCCATCAGCTTCCTGTCGTAAATAATCACATGAGAGTGAATTAAACCGGCTAAGTTGAAAGTTTTAGATCCGGAATTTAGGATAATCAGCATATCCCTATATTTTCCGCCCTTAACAATAGCTGAAGATATGAAAGGAATTTCTCCATATGTAAAATCCTGGTGAATCTCATCTGATACTACCAGCACTCCATGTCTGTGGCAGATATCTAACATAGCATTCAGTTCTTCTTCTGACCATACGCGGCACACAGGGTTATGCGGTGAACACAGTATGAACATCTCTACATTGTTATCTGATATTTCTTTTTCGAACTTGTCAAGATTGAGGCTGTAATGGCCCTTGTTATTATCCAGGTCACATGTTACCAGCTTTCTTCCGGTGTTAAGTATTGCATCATAGAATGGATAATATACAGGAGGGCAGATTATTATGGATGCATTTTCCTTAGTATATGCTCTTATTGCAGTATACAGTGAGCCTACCACGCCTGTGGCAAACCGTACATTTTCTTTGACCAAATCTATACCATGATGTTTCTTTTGCCATGCAAAAAATGCATCATAATAGGAATCTTCTACTTTACCATAGCCAAACACACCGTGTTCCACACGCTTTGTCAGTGCTTCACGGACTGCTGCCGGCGATTGAATCTCCATATCAGCGACCCATAACGGAAGCAAATCAGCATCTCCGAAGATTTCCTGCAGTGAGTCCCACTTTAAAGTGCCGGTGCCCCTTCGCTCAACACAATTTTCTCTACAGAACTTTTCAAAATCCATCCAGATACCACCTTTCTGACACATATAATATAGTTTCGAAACTGAACAATATTATATTATATATTGTGCTTATTGTCAATATATCAAGTTATAAAAGTTAATAATTAGCTGTTTTACACATAGAAAATCTAGTTTTGACTTAATATTGTTTTGTTAATTAACTATTATAAGAGAATGGCTTGCATTGAACACCGTAAAATATCGTACAGGACTTTCTGATGCTTTTTCGTTCCTGTTTGGAACGGCAGTAGGATGGTCTATCTTTCTGTCCCTCTCGGATACCGTATGTGGCAAAAAGGTATCCAAGCTAAAGCTTGCGGCATCGAAAGATCTGGTCTCCATTGTGGATGAATATCCCAATCTGGATGTGAGCTGCAATGCAAGGTATGACTCTGTCATGTATGATCTTACCCCTGAGCCAACAGGGAAAAGAGGAAGACCGGCAAAACATGGAAAACGTCTTTCAACAGAGGTCGATTTTACACTTTCCAACGAGAAGATTGGTAATTATTTCTTGGGACACGCAGAGCTGTTTCAAATGCTTTGAAACGGCTTATTCAGCAACGGTTCAATTATTTATGAAAGTTGTAAAGTGGTGTTGTTTTAAAATCTTGCAACATAATTTTAAATATGATATTATTGATAATGTCTTAAATAGTATGAATATGTAAGAATAAAAGGAGTTTATATGACCCACTTTACAGACATTGACAATGCATACCGCAAGATAACCGCTAGGGCCAATATGCTGTATGAGTTTGTAATTTTATATCACAATTATATCTATGGAAAACACACCTATGAGGCTGAAAATTGCAATATGATGCAAATACACACTCTTACCTTTATTGATGATTGTCCCGGTATTACAGCTACCCAGTTATCTAAAATTTGGCACAAAAGCAAGAGTGCCATATCACAGACCATCAAAAAGCTAATCGAATCCGGATATGTAGAAAAGCGTTATATGGAAAACAATGAAAAAACGGCCCGTTTATATGTGACCGAAAAAGGAAAACGGCTTTCCAGTGTTCACAAAGCATATGATATCGCAGATATTACACAAACTACAGCCTATCTTATCGAACAATGCAGCGAGGCTGATTTAGAGGCCTTTTATCGAATCGTTGAACAATACACCAAACTTCTCAAAGAGGAACTGTAACCTGGATTTGGAGTCCCCACCCCCATCTTTTTTATTTTAAGACGAATACAGTGCTTTTTCGAAACTGCGGAAAAAGTATAGGGATAAGTTCGGGAGATATCCGGTTGCCATAGTAATTGCATATTGTGTCAAAACTCGGCTTCTTATCTGATAAATATTACTAACCCGTGAGTTTTGCGCTCTGTTTATAAGTGGTCATAAGTCGTCAAAACCTTGTAAATACGTTGTTTTTTGGAATCCAAATACATCTAAATAAGTCTAAGTAGTTTCATTTGACAACTACATCTAAAAATGGAGGTAATACTATTGACGTACAGAATAATGTACGTTATAAAATAAGTACAGAAAACTGTACGGAGGTGAACGCTATGTTGGCAGTGAATTATACAAATCTAAGAGATAATTTGAAAACCTATATGGATAAAGTCACAGATGATTACGAAACCATGATTGTTACGAGGAAAGATAACAAGAATGTGGTGATGTTATCAGAGGAATCATATAATAATCTAATGGAAAACATTCATGTTATGGGAAATAAGGCAAATTACGATTGGTTGATGGAATCTAAAGCACAGTTGGACAGCGGGAAAATAGCCATCCATAATCTTGAAGAGGTAAGTGCTGATGAATAAAGTCTTTACAGAAAATGGATGGAAGGATTATGTATATTGGCAGACCGAAGATCGTAAGACTTTAAGAAAGATAAACCAATTGATTGAAGATATTTGCAGGAACGGAAATGAAGGAGTTGGAAAACCAGAGCCTTTAAGCGGAAATTTAGCAGGGTTTTGGAGCAGAAGAATAAATGATAAAGATAGGATTATCTATAAGATAGACGAAGAGAATGTTTATATATTGGCCTGTAGATACCATTATAGTGATAAATAATTGCCATTAATATAGAAGGAACAGGTTTCCAACATGGAAATACGGTTCCTTCTTTTACTGTCTGTAGCATCAAATCAGTTCTATGCCTATAATGAAATTATTTTAAATGTAAATGGAGATATATTTTAGTAGATTTTACGAACCCGGAAAATGTAGTAAATACAAGGAAATTTTGATTTAAAAACGAGATTATTAGCACTCAACAAAAATGAGTGCTAGTTTTTTGTTGACATTTTATTCGTCTCGTACTAAAATGTAGTTTGTGAGTAAACAATGCAAAACATGAAGAACTAATTATTATATAAGAAAGAGGCGGATAAAAGATGGCAAAGAAAGGCAGTTTATCAATTACAAGCGAGAATATTTTCCCGGTAATCAAGAAATGGCTGTACTCTGACCATGACATTTTCTACAGGGAGCTGATCAGCAACGGCAGCGATGCCATTACCAAACTTAAGAAGCTGGAACTCATGGGAGAGTATGAAAGACCGGAGGATTTGGAGTACAAAATCCAGGTGTCCGTGAATCCAAATGACAAGACCATCAAGATCACAGACAATGGACTTGGCATGACCGAGGACGAGATTGACAAGTACATTAACCAGATTGCATTCTCCGGCGTACAGGATTTTATGGAGAAGTACAAGGACAAGGCCAATGAGGACCAGATTATCGGTCATTTCGGACTGGGCTTCTACTCTGCGTTCATGGTTGCCGACAAGGTATCCATTGATTCTCTGTCCTACCAGAAGGATGCCAAGCCGGTCCACTGGGAATCAGAGGGCGGCATTGACTTTGAGATGGAGGAAGGAGATAAGGCTGAGGTGGGAACCACCATCACCTTATATCTGAACGAGGACAGCACCGAGTTCTGTAACGAGTACAGGGCAAGGGAAGTAATTGAGAAGTACTGTGCATTCATGCCTGTGAACATTTTCCTGGACAATGAGACAGCCGAGCCCCAGTATGAGACCATTGAGAAGGACGAGCTCACCGACAAGGATACAGTGGTGGAGACCGTCATCGAGCCAGCCAAAACCGAGGAGAAGGAAAAGGAAGACGGTACCAAGGAAATCGTGGAAATCGAGCCTTCCAGGGAAAAATATAAAATCAACAGGCGTCCGGTGGCCTTAAATGACACCAACCCTCTGTGGAACAGGCATCCCAACGAGTGCAGCGAGGAGGATTATAAGAGCTTCTACCGCAAGGTGTTCAGGGATTACAAGGAGCCGCTGTTCTGGATACACCTGAACATGGATTATCCATTTAATTTAAAGGGCATCCTGTACTTCCCGAAAATCAACATGGAGTACGACAGCCTGGAGGGAACCATCAAGCTGTACAACAGCCAGGTGTTCATTGCGGATAACATCAAGGAAGTGATTCCTGAGTTCCTGATGCTTTTAAAGGGCGTCATCGACTGCCCGGATCTGCCTCTTAACGTGTCCAGAAGTGCCCTTCAGAATGACGGCTTCGTGAAGAAGATATCTGATTACATCACGAAGAAGGTAGCAGACAAGCTGTCCGGCATGTGCAAGACAGACAGGGAAAATTATGAGAAATACTGGGATGACATTGCACCCTTCATCAAGTTCGGCTATATCAAGGATGAGAAGTTTGCTGAGAAGATGGGAGACTTCATCCTGTACAAGAACCTGGAGGGCAAATACCTGACTCTTCAGGACTGCCTGGATGAGAACAAGGAAAAGCATGAGAATACTATTTTCTATGTGACCAATGAAAAGGAACAGAGCCAGTACATCAACATGTTTAAGGAAGAGGGAATTGACGCAGTCATCATGCCTGCCGCCATAGACAGCCCGTTTATCTCTCATGTGGAGCAGAAAAAGGAAGGCCTCAAGTTCCTGCGCATTGATACGGATCTTAACGCTGCGTTCAAGGAAGAGGTAAAGGAAGACGACGAGGAGTTCAAGAAAACATCCGAGGAGCTGACAGAAGTATTTAAGAAAGCCCTGAACAATGACAAGCTGGACATCAAGGTCGAGAAGATGAAGAATGCGGGCGTGGCTTCCATGATTACCGTATCCGAGGACACCCGCCGTATGCAGGATATGATGAAGATGTACAGCATGGGCGGCATGGACATGGGCATGTTCGGAGGAACAGGGGAGACACTGGTGCTCAACGCAAACCATCCTCTTGTGCAGTATGTGTTGGGACATAAGGAAGATGCCAATACATCCAAAATCTGCGAACAGCTGTATGACCTGGCAAGCTTAAGCCACGGCCCTCTGGCTCCGGAGCGCATGACGGCATTTGTAAGCCGCAGCAATGAAATCATGATGATTATGGCCGGCGAAAAAACAGAATCCGAAAAAGCATAATAATCCTGCGGAACATATAAAAACGTAACACAAGAGACTGGTTTCAAGAGAGAGCTTTTGAAACCAGTCCCTTTTTGCGTTGCACGGGCATTCTAAATCGGTTATACTGGAAATATCTTATAGTATGAAGGAAGGAGAGGGGTTGTATGAGAGGTAAACGTTTCATGGCAGTGCTGCTGAGTACAGTACTGACAGCCGCAGGCGCGATGACAGCCTGGGCGCTTCCCACGGGGCTCAGTTCCATTGAGGGCAGCACGGTGAGAAGCAGCATGGCCGGATTTGAGGCCACATTTCCAGCCGGATATGAGGTGGGAAGATATGGAGGAAACCTGGGGTTAGACTATCTGTCCTATATGGAAGAGGACGGGGTGAAGATTGATTTCACTGCCGCTGCCATTGACGAGGAGAATGAGAGCTTCCTTGCCATGGCCGGCATTGTGGCAGACCTGGAAGGTGAGAGCCTGGAGGGAGTAATGCAGGAGATGCTGCAGCTGCTGGGCCAGGACGCATCCTATGGTTCCTATGTATCCATGGGGACAGCCGGCATAGCAGGAGCTTGTTATTACTCTGTTAAGATTAATTACGGAGCCCTGATGGCACAGTATATGTCTGCCTGGATAGGCAGTTATGACATGACCCCGGAGGAGAGACAGGAGTATGACGCCTACATGGAGGAGCTGGCCAACAGTATGTTCCTGGATGTCTACATGAGGGAGATTGGCGGAAACTGCTACATGCTGGTCCAGATTTATTCCGGTGACCAGGCAGGAACGGCAGCCCTGCTCTTAAGCCGGATGCATCCATACGCAGGAGGCGGCTGGAACTACACGGAAGCAGGCGGCTGGCAATATCTCCACGGAGACGGCACCTGCGGGACCAACGAATGGGCATTGGACGAGAACGGCCTTACATACCGTCTGGACGGAAACGGCCAAATCATGTACAAAGCCTGGATTGAAGAAAACGGAAGATGGAAATACGTTGATGAATTCGGCCACATGGTGACCAACCTGACCAAGACCATAGACGGCAGCCAATACACCTTTGACGCCCAGGGCTACATGGTAGAGGGAAGCGAGCGTCCGGCCGCAGCCTACGAGACCGGCACCATATCAGGAAAGACCTACAGCAACCGCTGGGCCAACCTGTTCATAAAGTTCCCCGAGGCAGCAGAACTGATGCTGGGCGACGGAAGCTACTACAGCTATCCCTTAGAGGCTGGCGAGAACATGTACTACTGGTACGACGGCGGAACCGGCTATCTGCTTACCATAGACTATACCGATTCCACCCAGCAGCTGGACCGCTACCTGGAATGGCTCATCGAATATGCGGGCTACTACGATTACGCCGTTGACAGCACAGGCACAGTAAACATGGGCGGCTACGAATACAAGTACGTAAAGACCTCCGGCCAAAACAGCGACGGCACCACAGAACACGAGGACACCTACTTCCGCCAGATAGACGGCAAACTCATGGAAATCTCCATCGAATACACCGGCGACCGCCAAGCCACCATAGACCAGATTCTATCAGCCATAGAGCAGGCGCACTAAAAAAACTCCATAAAACTGGAAACACATAAGCATTGCATTTTACCATCCATACTGTTATAATAAGTAGTAATGAATACTACATGTGAAAACACATGGATAAGAAAAACCGGAGGACATAATTATGACCTATAAGATTATCGGGGATAGTTGTCTTGATTTAACAGAGGATATGAAGAAGGATCCCAGATTTCAGATGATACCGCTGACACTGCAGGTAGGCAGTGCCCAGGTGGCGGATGATGAGACATTTGACCAGAAACGGTTTATAGAGATGGTAAAGGCGTGCCCGGAGTGCCCAAAGACAGCGTGTCCGTCGCCGGAGACTTTTAAGGCTGCATTTGAGGAGGCGGAGGCGGAAGCAGTGTTTGTCATCACTCTGTCCAGCCACCTCAGCGGAAGCTATAATTCAGCGGCAGTGGCAAAGAAGCTGTATGAGGAGGAGATGGCGGAAAAGGGCATGGCGGAGCAGGCCAAGAAAGTGGCTGTCATTGACTCACTTTCCGCATCCTCAGGGGAGTTAAACATTGCCCTCTTTATCCAGAACCTGTGCGATTCCGGACTGGAATTTGATGAGGTGGTGGAGAAGACCCTGACATACAGGGATGGCATGAATACTTACTTTGTTCTGGAGAGTCTGGATACACTCCGCAAGAACGGGCGTCTGTCAGGTCTGCAGGCATTTTTCGCCACAGCCCTTAACATCAAGCCTGTCATGGGAGCGGATACAGGAACCATCATCAAGCTGGACCAGGCCAGGGGAATGAACAAGGCACTTCAGAGAATGTGTGACATTGCGGTAAAGGAAGTGGTGGACGCGGCCGGCAAGATTGCGGTTGTCTGCCATGTGAATAACCCTGAACGGGCTGAATACGTAAGGGATGAGCTGGCTAAAAGAGTGGGATTTAAGAAGATTGTGGTTACCAACGCGGCAGGCGTGGCCACTGTATATGCCAATGACGGAGGGATTGTACTGGCAGTCTGACGTCCGGCAGGAGAGGTTTTATGAAGAGAACAGGATGTATTGTGGCAGCAGCCTTATTATTAGGGCTGCTGCTGGCCGGTATTACAGGATATTTTATATGGCACTCAGGACAGGACAAATATGTCAGGGCTGAGATGGTAGGCGCCTCGGGAGGTGTCGGCATGGCCGGCGGGGAGGCGCCGGACCCGGAGGAAGCGGGCGGAGCAGGAACAAACGGAAAGGGACCACAAGGTGCCGGAATTGGTGAAAACGGACAGGGGGGTACCGGAACAGGCGGCATCACAAATCCGGACAGCGCCCAAGGCGCGGACGGTCCGGATGCAATGGATGGCGGCTTATCTGCCAATCCAAATGACGCTAAAGAACAGGGCCACGGAACGGGAACAGCGGATGAGGACTCTCCCCTGCAATTTGTATTTGCAGGTGATATCCTCCTGTCTGACCATGTGCTGAACGCATATCAGAAGGCAGGCAATATAGGCGGAGTGGTGGACAGCGGATTCCGCCAGGTGATTGACGGCAGCGACATCTTCATGGCAAATGAAGAATTCCCCTTTAGCCGCCGCGGAACAGCTGCTGCGGATAAGCAGTTTACCTTCCGGCTTCCCCCGGAAAAGGTATTCATGTTTCAGGAGCTGGGAATAGATATCGTGACCTTGGCCAACAATCATGCCCTGGATTTCGGTACGGATGCCTTGCTGGATACATGCAGCACCCTGGATGATGCCGGAATCCTGCGGGTGGGAGCCGGAGCCAATCTGGAGGAAGCCAAAAAACCGGTATTCATGGAGGCAAAGGGCCGCAGGATTGGATTCCTGGGCGCTTCCAGGGTCATACCGGAGGGCTCCTGGAACGCCACTTCCAAAGGACCGGGCATGCTTACCACCTATGACCCGTCCCTGCTTTTGGAGGAAATAAGAAAGGCCAGGGAGGCCTGCGATTACCTTGTGGTATATGTGCACTGGGGGATTGAACGTGACGAACGGCCCCAGGGGTACCAGAGGACCCTGGGGCAGCAGTATATAGACGCGGGAGCTGACCTTGTGGTAGGGAGCCATCCCCATGTGATGCAGGGGCTGGAGTATTACAAGGGGAAGCCCATTGTGTACAGCCTGGGTAATTTTGTGTTTGGCAGCAGTATACCGAAGACAGCCCTTCTGAAGGTGGAATGGGACGGGGAGGACGCGCTGCTGAGGCTGGTGCCGGGCACATCCTCAGGGGGATATACCAGGATGCTTACGGACGAAGGAGAAAAGGCCGGTTTTTATCAGTATATCACATCCATTTCCTATGGCGTGACAGTTGGGGAGGATGGAATTGTGGTGCCGGGAGAGGAGAACGCGGCCGGGTTGGAGGAATCCGGGACATAACATTTTCCCTGCCAGGTATTTCTCTCCTTAAAACGGCGGTGGAGGGTGTTTAACACCAGCCGTTTGTTGCCGCTCCATATAGGGGCCAGAAGAAGGGATTTTGGACCGTCCCCTGTCAGGCGGTGAATGGTCAGTTCAGGGGGAAGGCATTCCACACAGTCTATGACAAAATCAATGTATTCCTCCATTGTGAACATGGGAAAGGGATTGTTCTGGCAGTAATCTGCCAGGCCGGTCCCTTTTAAAATGTGGAGAAGCTGGAGCTTGATTCCGTCTATGGGGCTTTGGGCCAGATAATTCACGGTTTCTGACATCATGTCCCGGGTCTCGCCGGGCAGGCCTAATATGACATGGACGATGACGGTCAGGCCGGCTGCCTTAAGGCGTCTGAGGGCGTCCTCAAACACCGGCAGTCCATAACCCCGGCGGATAAAGGCGGCGGTGGAATCATGGATGGTCTGGAGACCCAGCTCCACCCATACCGGTTTCACGCGGTTTAAATCCTTTAACAGGCCCACAACCTCAGGCTCCAGACAGTCCGGCCTGGTGCCGATGGACAGGGCGGCTATGGCGGGATGGGAGACTGCTTCCCCAAACAATTGCTTCAGATAGGGCAGGGGAGCGTACGTATTGGTGTAGGACTGGAAATAGGCAATATAAGAACCCTGTGTGCCGTCCGGCATCTTCCTCTTTACCTGTGCCATGGCCTGTTCTATCTGCTGTGAGACAGCCGTCTGCCTGGGAGCGGCAAAATCACCGGAGCCGCCTTGGCTGCAGAAGATACAGCCCCCTGTTCCCAGGGTGCCGTCCCGGTTGGGACAGGTCATGCCTCCGTCCAGTGACAGCTTATAGATTTTCCGGCCGAACTGCCGCCTCAGCTCATAGTCCAGGGAGTGATAGGGTTTTCCGTTCCATTCCATTGTGAATACCTGCTTTCTTATAGGATACTGTTTAAGAGATTATAACAGCAAAGCCTGTCCTGTGTCATCCCTATTAAAAAAACGTATAAAGACAGTAGAATATTGTATTGTTGTTTCTGCCCCTTGTGTGATAAACTGAATTCAGAAGTTTCATAAAAGATAGGAGAGGTAAGTCATGAAGGTAAACGAGACAGTAAAACTGCTGGAGAGCGACGGCGCCAGGACTCTTATGGCGCAGCTCTACGGGGAAGACGGGGTAGAGGCCAATGTAAAGCGCTATGAGGATTTGCTGGCCGGGTATGAGAAGATGTTTGGCGGGGAAGGGGATGTGATGCTGTTCTCCTCACCTGGCAGAACGGAAATCAGCGGCAACCATACGGACCACAACCACGGCAAGGTACTGGCAGGCAGCATTAACCTGGACTGTGTGGGCGTGGCCGGAAAGAATGAATCCAATCAGGTACATATTGTCAGCGAGACATATAATCAGGATTTTACCATTGATCTGAACCATCTGGAACCCAGCGAGAAAAAAGAGGGAACCGTGGACCTGGTAAAGGGCCTTCTCCAGGGATTTAAGGATTCCGGCTACAGCTTGGGCGGATTCAACGCATATATCACCAGCAATGTCATAAGCGCGGCCGGGGTCAGCTCATCTGCCTCCTTTGAGATGCTGCTGTGCTCCATGCTCAACACATTTTTCAATGAAGGCCGTATCAGCACCGTGGCCTATGCCCATATCGGCAAGTTCGCCGAAAACAACTACTGGGACAAGGCGTCCGGCCTGCTGGACCAGATGGCATGTGCTGTGGGCGGTCTTATCACCATTGATTTCATGGAGCCGCTGGTACCTAAGGTGGAGAAGATTGACTTTGACTTTGGTTCCCAGGACCACAGTCTGATAATCGTACAGACCGGCAAGGGACACGCTGACTTAAGCGCGGATTATTCCTCTGTTCCCGCTGAGATGAAAAAGGTGGCCAGGTATTTTGGGAAAGAGGTATTGTCCCAGGTATCCGAGGAACAGGTGATAGACAACCTGGCAGAGGTACGGCAGTTTGCCGGGGACCGCTCTGTGCTGAGGGCACTGCATTTCTTTGAGGAGAATAAGAGGGTGGAGGCAGAGGTACTTGCCCTTAAGGAGAACCGTTTCCAGGATTTCTTAAACAATATAACGGCATCCGGCAATTCCTCCTGGAAATGGCTCCAGAACTGCTTTACCAACAGCAATTACCAGGAGCAGGGAATCACGGTTACCCTGGCGCTTACGGAGCTGTTCATAGCGGAAAAGCAGAAGGGGGCATGCAGGGTCCACGGAGGAGGCTTTGCCGGTGTTATCATGGCAGTGCTGCCCAATGAACTGGTGGACGAATTCATACGCTACATTGAAAAATGTACAGGAGAGGGAAGCGCCTACAGAATGAGCATCCGTCCATACGGAGCCATCTGCTTCAATGACCTGATTTAGCCGTGTTCTGCTTTCTTTTCGACATAAAACGCCGTGATTTGCCGGGCTGACGCTTTCAGTTCCCGCGGATTCCTGTGGTAAGGCGGGGGGATTTGCGGTATAATGATGCCAGAGTGTGCAGGCTTCAGACACGCTCTGGATCAATCAGAACAAGAGGAGGACTGAGCGGGTATGATTGGCGAAAAAACATTGGAACTCCTGAAGCAGGTATTGGCAGACAGCAGTTATACGGTTGCCATCTGCGGTTCCGGGATGATGGAAGAGGGAGGTATTCTGGGACTTAAACAGGAAGGACGGGCGTATGAGATTGAACAGAAATATTCAGAATCACCGGAGGAACTGTTTCATATTTCCTGTCTGTCCATAAGGCCGGAACGTTTCTATGAATTTTACCGCGAGGAGATACTGAAAAAGATTCCCAATATGACTCCGTCTGTCAGGGCGTTAGCCAGGATGGAGGAAGAGGACAAGCTTCAGTGTATTGTCACCACCAATATTTTCGATTTGCCGCAACAGGTGGGCTGCCGGAATGTGATTTACCTTCACGGAAGCATCTACAAGAACAGGTGTCCCCACTGCAGCCGCCTGTATTCCATGGAAGAAATCAGGGATTCCAGCCATGTTCCCCACTGTAAGAACTGCGGGACCATGATACGTCCCGGGACCTCTCTCTATGGGGAGATGGTGGACAGCAGCATCATGAGCCGTACCACGGAAGAGATAGCCAGGGCCGACGTGCTCCTGGTACTGGGAACCAGCCTGCGGTCAGAGGTTTACAGCAACTACATACGGTATTTCCAGGGCAGGAAGATGGTAATTATCCACCGTATACCCAGGCCGCTGGATGAGAAAGCCGATATGGTCATATACGACCTTCCGCAGAATGTCCTTCCCCTTCTGGTGGATGGAGGGGGGTTAGAGAGCCGGAAATGAATCCGCGGGAACGTTAGCGGCGGAGTGGGAAGAGATTGGAAATCAGAAAAGGCCGGAGGCGGTTCCGGCCTTTTACACGTTCCTGCCTTATTTTCTGTGGAAGGAATCCAGCAGCTGGTTCTTTGTGTGCCACAGCTCATTGGACAGGTCCACATGGACTGTGTGCGGGTTGATGAGACGCTTGGATTCATCCCACAGGGTATCCAGCTCTTTCCTGCAGTAGGCCTGGATATCCATTACCTTTGGCGACTGGTACACACACCTGCCTTCCAGGAAAATGGGAAGCATCAGTTCACGCATGGTATAGCTGTCAGGTGACAGCATGGTCTTTTTCCATGTCTCTAAGGGGTCGAAGAGAAGGAGGGAATTGCGGGTGTCGAATTCCTCGCCCACCAGACAAATCAGATCTGCTATGATTTTGCCGGTGGCTTTATCGTAAATCCTCTGTATGGTCTTGTTGCCTGGATTGGTGATTTTCTCGGCGTTTTCGGACAGCTTGATTTTAGGTACAAACTGGCCTGTAGCCCTGTCCATCACAGCAGCCAGTTTGTATACGCCTCCGAAGGACGGGCAGTCCTTGGCTGTAATCAGGTTGGTGCCCACGCCCCAGGAATTGATGGTGGCTCCCTGCGTCTTCAGGGAGTTGATCAGGTTCTCGTCCAGGTCGTTGGAGGCGGAGATCACTGCGTCCGGGAATCCGGCCTCGTTTAACATCTTTTTGGCCTTTTTGGACAGGTAGGCCAAATCACCGCTGTCCAGACGGATGCCATAGAAGGTAAGAGGAATACCGGCTTCCCTCATCTCCTTAAATACCTGGATGGCGTTGGGGATGCCGGAGCCCAGGGTATCATAGGTATCCACCAGCAGGATGCAGGCGGAAGGATAGAGCTTTGCATAGGTGCGAAAGGCGGTCAGCTCGTCCGGAAAGCTCATAATCCAGCTGTGGGCATGGGTTCCCTTTACGGGGACATCGAACATTTTTCCGCAGAGCACATTGGAGGTGCCGATGCATCCGGCTATCATGGCTGCCCTTGCGCCGTAGGTGCCGGCGTCCGGTCCCTGGGCCCTGCGCAGTCCGAATTCCATTACGCCGTCGCCCTTGGCCGCATAGACGATGCGCTCCGTCTTGGTGGCAATGAGGCTCTGGTGATTGATGATGTTAAGCAGTGCTGTCTCGATGAGCTGGGCCTGCATAATGGGAGCAATGACCTTGACAAGAGGTTCCCTGGGAAAAACCACGGTTCCTTCTGGAATGGCGTAGATATCGCCTGTAAAGCGGAATTCGTGGAGATAGCTCAGGAAGTCCTCCTCAAACATATCCAGACTTCTCAGGTATTCAATGTCACTGTCATCAAAATGCAGGTCCTCAATGTACTCAATGACCTGCTGTAATCCTGCACAGATGGCAAAGCCGTTGCCATGGGGATTGGTCCTGTAAAACATGTCGAATACAACGGTTTCGTTGGCGTCCTTTTCTTTGAAATATCCCTGCATCATGGTTAATTCATACAGGTCTGTGAGTAAGGTAAGATTTCTCTGCTCCATATAGGTTCCTCCCTGGGCGCAGCCGGTGTTCTGTACGCAGGGTATGCGGTGCGGCAGGATTTTGACGGCTGTGCAGTAATATTGGTTAGTAGTATAACACATATTCTGGAAAAGGCAAACGGAATGATAAAAAAATATCAATCATAGGCGGTATAACTGCCAAAAAGAACTAAAATCAGATACACGGTTGACATTTTACGCATGCGTTATTATAATAAAGAAGTTAAATGAAAAAGGCTTAGATGGAGACAGTAGGCCTGCAGGAACGCTACAGAGAGCCGGCGATGGTGGAAACCGGTGCAAGTAATGCAGAACTGAAAATCACTCCGGAGCTGTCCGGCTGAAGGGATGCGTCAGCAGCGCATGATAGGCTGGGACGCGTTTCCCGCGTTAAGGGAACTCATATGATGGTATGCAGTAATAGGTGGTTAAACGAAGCGGCTTATGGCTTTCGTCCTGTTCGGGACGGAAGCCTTTTTTGCTTCATAGAAGGATATACAATCTTTTTCACATACCAGAATAGAAATCTATCATGAATGGAACGGAGGAAGACGCTATGTATGACAAAGTCCCCACAGACCTTAAGTTTGTGGAACGGGAAAAAGAAGTGGAGAAGTTCTGGGAAGCAGAGCACATCTTTGAAAAGAGCATCAAGATGAGGGAGGGCTGTAAGCCCTATGTATTTTATGACGGACCGCCAACTGCCAACGGCAAGCCTCATATCGGCCATGTGGAGACGCGTGTAATCAAGGACATGATTCCCAGATACCGGGCCATGAAGGGATATATGGTGCCGAGAAAGGCCGGATGGGACACTCATGGCCTGCCTGTGGAGCTGGAAGTTGAGAAGAAGCTGGGACTGGACGGCAAGGAGCAGATTGAGCAGTACGGTCTGGAGCCGTTCATCAAGGAATGTAAGGAAAGCGTCTGGAAGTACAAGGGCATGTGGGAGGATTTCTCCAACACCGTTGGATTCTGGGCCGATATGGACAATCCCTATGTAACCTATGACAACAGCTTTATCGAGTCCGAGTGGTGGGCTCTTAAGCAGATTTGGGACAAGGGCCTTTTGTACAAGGGCTTTAAGGTGGTTCCCTACTGTCCGCGCTGCGGCACCCCGCTGTCCTCCCATGAGGTGGCTCAGGGTTATAAGGATGTAAAGGAGCGTTCCGCCATTGCCCGCTTTAAGGCAAAGGGAGAAGATGCCTATATCCTGGCATGGACCACCACGCCGTGGACCCTTCCCAGCAACCTGGCCCTGTGCGTGAACCCCAAGGAAAACTATGTAAAGGTAAAGACAGGCGACGGCTATACCTACTATATCGCCCAGGCCCTGGCAGATACCGTGCTGGGCGGGGACTATGAGGTATTGGAGACTTACAAGGGCAAGGACCTGGAGTTCAAGGAATATGAGCCCCTCTATGACTGCTCCGTGCCCCTGTGCGAGAAGCAGCACAAGAAAGCCTACTATGTGGTCTGCGCAGACTATGTAACACTGACAGACGGTACCGGCATCGTACACATTGCCCCTGCGTTTGGTGAGGATGATGCCAATGTTGGCCGCAAGTACGACCTTCCCTTTGTGCAGCTGGTGGACGCCAAGGGCGATATGACGGCGGAAACTCCTTTTGCAGGCACCTTTGTGAAGGATGCGGACCCCATGGTGTTAAAGGACCTTAAGTCCAGGGGACTGCTTTTCTCAGCTCCCAGCTTCGAGCACAGCTATCCTCACTGCTGGCGCTGCGGGACCCCTCTCATTTACTATGCAAGAGAGTCCTGGTTCATCAAGATGACTGCTGTGAAAGATGACTTAATCCGCAACAACAATACCATTAACTGGGTTCCGGATTCCATCGGCAAGGGCCGCTTCGGTGACTGGCTGGAGAATATCCAGGACTGGGGTATTTCCAGAAACCGTTACTGGGGCACCCCGCTCAATATCTGGGAGTGTGAGTGCGGACACCAGCATTCCATCGGAAGCATTGAGGAATTAAAGAGCTTATCCGACAACTGTCCCGATGAAATCGAGCTTCACCGTCCATATATTGACGCGGTAAGAATCAAGTGTCCCAAGTGCAAAAAGCCTATGAAACGTGTGCCTGAGGTGATTGACTGCTGGTTTGATTCCGGCGCCATGCCCTTTGCACAGCACCATTACCCCTTTGAGAACAAGGAACTGTTCGAGTCACAGTTCCCGGCCCAGTTCATCTCCGAGGCAGTGGACCAGACCAGAGGATGGTTCTATTCCCTCCTTGCGGAGTCTACCCTGCTGTTTAACAAGGCGCCTTATGAAAATGTAGTTGTCATGGGCCTTGTGCTGGATGAGAACGGACAGAAGATGAGTAAGTCCAAGGGCAATGCGGTGGATCCCTTTGATACCCTGGCAGCCCACGGCGCAGACGCCATCCGCTGGTTCTTCTACACCTGCAGCGCGCCCTGGCTTCCAAAGCGCTATCAGGATAAGGCAGTGACCGAGGGACAGCGCAAGTTCATGGGTACTCTTTGGAATACCTATGCATTCTGGGTGCTGTATGCCAATATTGACAATTTTGACCCCACCAGATATACACTGGAGTACGACAAGCTTCCGGTCATGGACCGCTGGATGCTGTCCAAGATGAATTCCATGGTGAAAACAGTGGATAACAGCCTGATGAATTACCAGATTCCCGAGGCTGCCAGAGCCCTCCAGGAGTTTGTGGATGACTTAAGCAACTGGTATGTGCGCAGAAGCCGTGAGCGCTTCTGGGCAAAGGGAATGGAGCAGGATAAGATTAATGCCTTCATGACCCTGTACACGGCCCTTGTGACTGTGGCAAAGGCGGCAGCTCCCATGATTCCGTTCATGACAGAGCAGATTTACCAGAATATCGTGAGAAAGGTGGATGGGGACGCACCTGAAAGCGTACACCTGTGCGACTTCCCGGAGGTGAACGAGTCCTGGATTGATACTGAGCTGGAATCCGACATGGATGAAGTGCTGAGGGTGGTTGTCATGGGACGTGCGGCCAGAAATGCGGCCAACATCAAGAACCGCCAGCCCATTGCCCGGATGTATGTGAAGGCTGACCACGAGCTGTCTAGGTTCTACGTGCAGATTATCGAGGAAGAGCTGAATGTGAAGCAGGTGATCTTTTCCGACGATGTAAGGGAATTTACCTCCTATACCTTCAAGCCCCAGTTAAAGACAGTGGGACCAAAGTACGGCAAGCTGTTAAACCAGATTCGCCGGACCCTGACCGATATCGACGGCAGCGCCGCCATGGACACCCTGAATGAGAAGGGACAGCTTACCTTTGACGTTGACGGCCAGGAAGTGGTGCTGACAAAGGACGACCTGCTGATCGATGTTTCCCAGAAGGACGGCTATGTGACAGAGGAAGACAACTATGTGACCGTTGTGCTGGATACCAACCTGACTCCTGAACTGATTGAGGAGGGCTTCGTGAGAGAACTCATAAGCAAGATTCAGACCATGCGCAAGGAAGCCGGATTTGAGGTCATGGACCACATCAGCGTATTCCAGGATGAAAATGACCGGATTGCCGGACTGATTAAGGCTCATGCGGACGAGATCAAAACAGAGGTCATGGCAGACCATATCAGCATTGGAGCCATGTCCGGCTTTGTCAAAGAGTGGAACATTAACGGCGAAAATGTAATGCTCGGTGTTGAAAAGACCATGAAATAATGGTAAGATTGTGAGGCGGGGCGCATCACCCCCACCCCCGCCACGCCTGATAATTTAGGAATGATTTACATATAATAGTTCTGTATAGAAGCGGAACTGAAAGCAGGAGGATAATGGCCGATGAATAAAGGATTTGATAAGGAAACGTTCAAGCGCAGCGTGGTGGACAACGTAAAGAACATGTTCCGAAGGACCATTGATGAAGCGACTCCCCATCAGGTATTCCAGGCAGTGGCCTATGCTGTAAAGGATGTCATCATTGACGAGTGGATTGCCACTCACAAGGAATATGAGAAAAAGGATGTTAAGACAGTATACTACCTGTCCATGGAGTTCCTCATGGGCCGTGCCCTGGGCAATAACATCATCAATATCTGCGCCAGGGATGAGATTAAGGAAACCCTGGATGAGATGGGCTTTGATTTAGATGTGATTGAGGATCAGGAGCCGGACGCAGCCCTGGGAAACGGAGGCCTGGGACGTCTGGCGGCCTGCTTCCTGGATTCGCTGGCAACCCTGGGTTATCCGGCATATGGCTGCGGCATCCGTTACCGCTACGGCATGTTCAAGCAGAAGATTGAGAACGGTTACCAGGTAGAGGTGCCGGATAACTGGTTGAAGGACGGCAACCCCTTTGAAATCCGCAGGCCGGAGTATGCAGCCGAGGTTAAGTTCGGGGGCTATGTGCGCATTGAGAACCAGGGCGGAGTGAACCATTTCGTACAGGACGGATACCAGTCTGTCCGCGCGGTGCCCTACGACCTGCCGGTCATCGGATACGGCAATAATGTGGTGAATACCCTCCGTATCTGGGACGCGGAACCCATCAACACCTTTAATCTGGATTCCTTTGACAGGGGAGACTACCAGAAGGCTGTGGAGCAGGAGAACTTGGCCAAGACCATTGTGGAGGTCCTTTACCCCAACGACAACCACTATGCGGGCAAGGAACTGCGTCTGAAGCAGCAGTATTTCTTTATCTCCGCCAGCGTACAGAGGGCGGTGAGAAAGTATAAAGAGAAGCACGATGACATCAGAAAATTCTATGAAAAGGTAGTGTTCCAGCTGAACGACACCCACCCAACGGTTGCCATCCCTGAATTGATGCGTATTCTTCTGGACGAGGAGGGACTCACATGGGATGAAGCGTGGGAGGTAACCACCAAGACCTGCGCTTATACAAACCACACCATCATGTCAGAGGCGCTGGAGAAGTGGCCCATCGAGCTGTTCTCACGGCTTCTGCCCAGAATCTACCAGATTGTGGAGGAAATCAACCGCAGGTTCCAGAACCAGATTCAGACCATGTATCCGGGCAACCAGGAGAAGCTGCGCAAAATGTCCATTATCTACGACGGCCAGGTGAAGATGGCTTACATGGCAATCGCAGCCAGCTTTTCCGTCAACGGCGTTGCAAGGCTTCACACGGAGATACTTAAGCACCAGGAGTTAAAGGACTTCTATGAGATGATGCCGGAGAAGTTCAACAACAAGACAAACGGCATAACCCAGAGACGGTTTCTGCTTCACGGCAACCCGCTTCTGGCAGACTGGGTCACCTCCAAGATTGGCGATGAGTGGATTACCAACCTTCCCCACATTAAGAAGCTGGAACTCTTTGCAGAGGATGAGAAGTGCCAGTTTGAGTTTATGAACATCAAGTACCAGAATAAGCTGCGCCTCGCCAGGTACATCAAGGAGAATAACGGCATTGACGTGGACCCGCGCTCCATTTTCGACGTGCAGGTCAAAAGGCTTCACGAATATAAGCGCCAGCTGATGAACATTCTCCATGTGATGTATCTGTACAACCAGCTGAAGGATAATCCTGATATGGATATGATTCCCAGGACCTTTATCTTCGGCGCAAAGGCAGCCGCAGGCTACAAGCGGGCTAAGCTGACCATCAAGCTCATCAATTCCGTGGCAGATGTTATCAACAATGACAAGTCCATTAACGGTAAGATTAAGGTGGTGTTCATTGAGGATTACCGCGTATCCAACGCGGAGCTCATATTTGCGGCAGCCGATGTCAGCGAACAGATATCCACGGCCAGCAAGGAGGCGTCCGGTACCAGCAACATGAAGTTTATGCTCAACGGAGCCCTTACCCTGGGAACCATGGACGGAGCCAATGTGGAAATCGTGGAGGAAGTGGGCGCGGACAATGCCTTTATCTTCGGCATGTCCTCCGATGAGGTCATTAACTACGAGAACAACGGCGGCTATTACCCCATGGATATCTTTAACAATGACCAGGAAATCCGCCGTGTGCTCATGCAGCTGATTAACGGCTACTATGCACCGGATAACCCAGAGCTGTTCAGGGATATCTATAACTCCCTCTTAAACACCAAGAGCAGCGACCGGGCTGATACCTACTTTATCCTCAAGGACTTCCGTTCCTATGCCGAGGCGCACCAGAGCGCGGATAAGGCTTACAGGGACCAGGCGTGGTGGGCTAAGGCAGCTATCCTTAACACGGCCAACTGCGGAAAGTTCACATCTGACCGTACCATTGAGGAGTATGTGAAGGATATCTGGCATCTGAAGAAAGTGACCGTAGAATTATAAATGCTTGCTCCGGCAATCCTGATTATTGGGGTGCCGGAGCTTTTTTGGATAACGCAGGAGGAAAGGGAAAGAAAAATGAAAATACACGATATACTGGCAGAAGGAAAGCCCACCCTCTCCTTTGAGGTGTTTCCCCCAAAGACAGAGGATGCATATGATTCCGTGGAAAAGGCGGCCGCAAAGATTGCAAAGTTAAAGCCCTCGTTTATGAGTGTTACATACGGGGCAGGAGGGGGAACCAGCGATTATACGGTTGGAATCGCCTCCGCCATCAAGGAGGAGTACGGAGTGACGCCTCTTGCCCATCTCACCTGTGTGTCATCCACCAGGGAAAAAGTGCACCATGTACTGGGCGAGTTAAAGGAGCGCGGCATTGAAAATATACTGGCCCTGCGCGGGGATATCCCCCAGGATGGCAGTACGCCAAAGGAATACCACTATGCCTCTGAGCTGATACGGGAAATCAAGAAGGCAGGTGATTTCTGCATCGGGGCGGCATGTTACCCGGAAGGCCATGTGGAATCTGCCAACAAGTCCGTGGACATGGATTACCTGAAGCAGAAGGTGGAGGCCGGATGCGATTTTGTCACCACCCAGATGTTTTTTGACAACAGCATCCTTTACAGTTACCTGTACCGCATCCGTGAAAAGGGAATCCAGGTGCCTGTGATTGCCGGTATCATGCCTGTGACCAACGCAAAGCAGATACGGCGGATTACCCAGATGTCGGGAACCTACCTGCCTACCAGGTTCATGTCCATTGTGGACCGGTTCGGGGACAATCCGGCGGCCATGAAGCAGGCCGGAATTGCCTATGCCACGGACCAGATCATTGACCTGATTGCCAACGGGGTCAACGGCATCCATGTATATTCCATGAATAAGCCGGATGTTGCCATGAAGATAAAGGAAAACCTGTCGGAGATTTTATAGGGCCGGATACAGAACGGGAGAATGAACATATGGACATACATGACGTAGACAGGAGGGAGGTCCTCCGCTATCTGGGGTACAGGGGACAGGAGGCTGACGAGGCAGTGGCGGCCATGGTGGAGCAGTCCATGGCGGAATTATGGGAGGCCGCCACGCCCAGGCATCTGTACCGGGAATATCCTCTGTCTCTGGGAGAGGATTACAGGATTGACGGGGGGTGTTTCAAGGCCAGGAGCAGGAACTTGTGGGGAAATCTGAAGGACTGTGACCAGATAATCGTGTTTGCGGCCACCCTTGGCTGCGGGGCCGACCATCTGATTCAGAAGTACAGCCGTCTCCAGATGAGCAGGGCCGTAGTCATGCAGGCAGCGGCAGCGGCCATGATTGAGGAGTACTGCGATCAGGTGTGTACCGTGATAAAGTCGGAATATGATGCAAAAGGCCGTTATCTGCGCCCAAGGTTCAGCCCCGGTTACGGAGACTTTCCTCTGGAATGCCAGGGAATGCTTCTGGATGCCCTGGAGGCGGGAAAGCGCATCGGCATCAAGCTGACGGACAGTCTTCTCATGATGCCCTCCAAATCTGTTTCCGCGGTCATGGGAGCCAGCAGGAAACCATACCGTTGTGACGTAAAAGGCTGTGAAGCCTGTGCCAAGACGGACTGCCCCTACCGGAGATAACAAGGGACAGCCCCTTAAGGCGGCGGTATAAAAATAAAATAAAAAGGGGAATTATATTATGATTCGTTTTAACTGTGATTACTGCGAAGGCGCCCATGAGCGCATACTCAGGAAACTGGCTGAGACTAACCTGGAGCAGACTCCCGGATACGGGGAGGACCATTACTGCGCAGAGGCCGCGGGCATCATCCGCAGCCTCTGCGGCCAGGAGGACGCAGCGGTCCATTTCCTGGTGGGAGGCACCCAGGCCAATATGACGGTCATTGCGTCTGCCCTGCGTTCCCATCAGGGAGTGGTGGGTGCTGTGACGGCTCACATCAATGTACATGAGACAGGCTCCATAGAGGCCACCGGTCACAAGGTGCTGGCCCTGCCCTCTGAGGACGGCAAGATTACTGCGGAGCAGGTGGAGGAGCTGTACCAGGCCCATATCCGGGACGAAAGCTTTGAACACACGGTGCAGCCAAAGATGGTATACATCTCCAACCCCACGGAGCTGGGCACTATTTATACCAGGTCTGAGATGGAGAACCTGTATGAGGTGTGCAGAAAGTACGGGCTGTACCTGTTTGTGGACGGCGCCCGTCTGGCATACGGCCTGGCTGCAGAGGGGAATGACCTGGACCTTAAGTCCCTGGCGGCAGCATGTGACGTATTCTATATCGGCGGAACCAAGGCGGGGGCGCTTTTCGGGGAGGCTGTGGTCATATTGAACGACGAGCTGAAGGCGGATTTCCGCTACCATATCAAGCAGCGGGGCGGTATGCTGGCCAAGGGACGTCTTCTGGGCATACAGTTTGGAGAGCTTTTACGGGACGGCCTGTATTTTGAGCTGGGAGCTCACGCGGACAGGCTGGCAGACAAGATCCGCTGCGCCTGTGCCAAAAAGGGATACCCCTTCCTGGTGGAAAACACCACAAACCAGGTATTTCCCATCATGCCGGATTCCCTGCTGGAGTCGTGGAAGGACAAGTACAGTTACACCAACCAGGGAAGGGTGGATGAAAGTCATACGGCTATCCGCCTCTGCACCAGCTGGATTACCAGCGGGGAACAGGTGGACATCCTGGTAAACGACATTTTGAACAGTTAAGAGGACTTGCGGAGAATGACCATGAGAATATTAGAAGAGATGAAAGTGCGCCGCCTGTTCTGCGACGGCGGAATGGGAAGCCTGCTCCAGGCCCGGGGCCTGAAACCGGGAGAGCTTCCTGAGCGGTGGAACCTGACCCACAGGGATGTGCTCATATCCATACACCGGTCCTATCTGGAGGCCGGCGCGGACATCATGACCACCAATACATTTGGCGCCAACGGGCTTAAATTTAAGGAGGATCTGGAACCCATCGTGACAGCCGCGGTGGAGAACGCCAGGACCGCGGTTAAGGAGGCAGGCCACGGATACGTGGCTCTGGACCTGGGCCCTACGGGACGGCTTCTCAAACCTCTGGGGGACCTGGAATTTGAGGCCGCGGTGAAGCTTTATAAAGAGGTGGTGTCCATAGGCGCCAGGGCGGGAGCGGACCTGGTCCTGATTGAAACCATGAGCGACAGCTATGAGCTGAAGGCCGCGGTGCTGGCTGCCAGGGAGGCCGGATTCAGGCCGGATACAGGGGAACGCCTGCCTGTGTTCGCAACCGTCATATTTGATGAAAAGGGAAAGCTTTTGACCGGCGGAAATGTGGAGTCCACCGTGGCCCTGCTGGAGGGACTGAGGGTGGATGCACTGGGAATCAACTGCGGCCTGGGGCCTGTGCAGATGAAGGGAATCCTGGAGGAAATTCTGAGGGTATCCTCCCTTCCTGTGCTGGTAAACCCCAATGCGGGCCTTCCGAGAAGCGAAAACGGAAAGACGGTGTACGATATAGACGCTGAGGGCTTTGCCCTTGTCATGGAGGAGATTGTGTCCATGGGCGCCGTGGTAGTGGGAGGGTGCTGCGGCACCACCCCGGAGCATATACGCCTGATGACGCAGCGGTGTAAGGACATGCCTGTGGTGTGGCCGGAGAAAAAACACCGCACCGTGGTGTCCTCCTATGCAAAGGCAGTGACTGTGGGCGGTAAGACAATCATCATCGGGGAGCGCATAAACCCCACCGGCAAGTCCAAATTCAAGCAGGCCCTGCGGGACCACAATCTGGAATATATCCTGAAAGAGGGCGTCAGCCAGCAGGACAACGGTGCGGATGTGCTGGATGTGAACGTGGGACTACCTGAAATCCACGAGCCATCCATGATGGAGGAGGCTGTAAGGGAGCTTCAGGCCATCATCGACCTGCCCCTTCAAATCGACACCTCGGACATGGAAGCCATGGAACGGGCCATGCGCATCTACAACGGGAAACCGCTGATTAACTCTGTCAACGGCAAGGAAGAGTCCATGACCCGCGTCTTTCCGCTGATGGCAAAATACGGCGGGGTGGCAGTGGGACTCTGTCTGGACGAGTCCGGTATTCCTGATACGGCAGAGGGACGTCTGGCCGTGGGAAGGAAAATTATAGACCGGGCAGCGGAGTACGGAATCGGACCGGAGGATATCATTCTGGACGGACTCTGCATGACGGTCAGTTCCGACAGCAAGGGGGCCCTTACCACCCTGGAGACGCTGCGGCGTATCCGGGACGAGCTGGGAGTGGGAACCGTGCTGGGGGTATCCAACATATCCTTCGGACTGCCCCAGAGGGAAATCATCAATGCCGCATTCTTTACCATGGCCATGGAATGCGGGCTGGGTGCAGCCATCATAAACCCCAACTCCGAGGCCATGATGCGGGCTTACTACAGCTTTAACGCGCTTATGGACCGGGATCCCCAGTGCGGCCAGTATATCAGTGTGTACAGCGGTCAGAGCGCGGGCCTGGGCCAGACCATCGGAAGGGGCGGCGGTCAGGACGGGACAAAGGCAGACTATCATTCCGGGTCAGGAGACGCTCAGGGAAACCAGGGGCCTGCCCTGTCGGCGGCCATTGAGAGAGGCCTGAAGGAAGCTGCCCACAACGCGGTGACCGCACTGTTAAAGGAGCGGGAACCGCTTGATATCATCAACAGCGAGATGATACCGGCCCTGGACCGTGTGGGAAAGGGGTTTGAGAAGGGCACCGTGTTCCTGCCCCAGCTTCTTATGAGCGCGGAGGCTGCCAAGGCCGCATTTGAGGTCATCAAGGCAGCTATGGATGGAAGCGGACAGGCCCGGGAAAAGAAAGGAACCATCATCCTGGCAACGGTGAAAGGTGACATCCATGATATCGGCAAGAACATCGTGAAGGTTCTGCTGGAAAATTACAGTTATGAGGTCATCGACCTGGGCAGGGATGTCCCGCCGGAGGTTATCGTAAAGGAGGCCGTGGAGCGCCAGGTGGCCCTGGTGGGCCTGAGCGCCCTCATGACCACCACCGTGCCCGGCATGGAGGAAACCATCCGTCAGTTAAGGGCCGCGTCAACGACCGTAAAGGTGATGGTGGGAGGCGCTGTGCTGACAGAGGATTATGCCAGGACCATAGGCGCTGACGCCTATTGCAGGGATGCCATGGCATCTGTAAATTATGCGGAGCAGGTCTTCAGCGCTTAGAGCGCCATGAAGCTCCTCTGTTTTCATAGACTTATACGGGAATCCCCATCCACCTGAGCAACCATCTGCCCCAGCTGTTTCAGCTGACGGGTAATGTGGCAGACAGAGAATTTGTATGATGGCAAGCTCATCCTCCGCCTTGTGGAAATGGTCCCCGGATGAGGGATAGGAAAATATTACCAAGGTCATGAAAAATCCGCAAAAAAGACAAAGATCGCAGTTTTTCCAATAACTCCCAGACACAGGGCCCCTAAAATGTGATAATATAGTTTTGTAACAAAAAAGAAACAGATTTGTAACATCTGTAATAAAGAAAGCGAGGACATACTATGTTATCAGTTTCATCTATGGCACTTGCTGCAATGCTGGGCTCTGCATGCGGCACCAAGATGGCAAATATAAATGACTGCAACGCAGCACTTTACAATACGGGAAATTGTCCCCGGGCAGTACAGTACCAGAAGGGCGGACAGGACCTGAATTCCATGCTGTCACAGATGGGTGTCAGCATGATGCCGGGAAATTCCCGGTGCGGTGCTAATTAAGCAAATACTTTGATTAAATACATCTGCTCCATATATCGATTCATTATCACATAATCATATTCCTCAAAAAATAAATCCCGGAGAAAGGCATGCCAGCCTGTCCTCCGGGATTATTTTCATGTCCGGGGCAATAATAAGCCGTATCCGGTCATAAATATATACAGAAAATTAATTCACTTTTCCGGCTGCATGGGGTAGAATATCGTTACTGCTGTCCCGGAAGGGACGCGTGTGCAGTAAGGTCACAGAAGGTGAAAAGGAGTATATCCAATGAATCGAGACAATATGAATATCATATTAAAAGGAATGTGGATTGGGGGGACCATGACGGTTCCCGGAGTAAGCGGAGGTTCCATGGCCATGATTATGGGGGTCTATGACAGGCTTATTTCATCCATCAGCTCCTTTTTTAAGGAACCTGCAGGAAGCATGGCCTTCCTGCTCAAATTCGTCCTGGGGGCAGGAATTGGAATGGTGCTGTTTTCACGCTTCATCAGCTATCTGTTCACCACCAGGGCCGATGTGCCTCTCCGGTTTTTCTTCCTGGGAGCAGTGGCTGGAGGTGTTCCCATGATATACAGGGAAGCAGGTGTGAAAAAGCTGGACCTGGGGGCGGTTGCCTACCCTGTCATAGGCATCCTGGGGGTGGTGCTCCTGGCCCTGATTCCCTCAGGGCTTTTTACACCGGACGGAAGTTTCGGGCCCGGTGCCCTGCTCCTTCAGCTGGCAGGTGGATTCATCATAGCGGTGGGGCTGGTCCTGCCCGGAATCAGCGTGTCACAGATGCTCTATATGCTGGGAATCTATGAGACCATCATAGGAAACATCAGCTCCCTGAACATCCTTCCTCTGATACCGCTGGGAGCCGGCGTGCTGGGCGGCATCTTCCTGACCACCAAGGTGCTGGAGCGGCTGATGTCCCGTCATCCCCAGCCCACCTATCTGATAATCCTGGGATTCATGTTCGGTTCCCTGCCTGAACTTTTTCCCGGCATTCCCACAGGCGTGGACCTGGCGGCAAGTCTTGCAGCCGGGGCTGCCGGTTTCGGGGCCCTGTATATGATGTCCATGAAAGAACAGAAGGCTTAATGGGCCAGATCGTGTCAGAAAGCGATTTTCAGACATGATCTACACGGTCCTGTCATCTCCCCAGAAAACCAGGCATACGGTGCCGGGACCGGTATGGGACCCGATGACAGTGCCGATATCCACGATGAAAACCGTCCCATTTAATTGGGGGAAGGTTTCCTCCACCAGGCTGGCCACTGCCCCGGCATCCTCGGGACAGGAGGATTGGGACAGAAAGCATTTGCCGTCATAGGCAGTGCCCTGTTCTGCGTGAGCCTTCATCCGCTCCACCATTTCCCGGATAACACGTTTCTTGCCCCGGTACTTGTCGCGGGGAATCAGTTTGCCCTCCACATTCACATTCATCAGGGGACATATGTTGAGCATGCTGCCAAAGAAGGCAGCTGAGGCAGAGATACGTCCTCCCCGTCTTAAATGGGTCAAATCAGAGGTGAAGAACCAATGATGGACCCTTTTTTTGTTCTCCTCAATCCAGGAAACAAGTTCTTCGTATTCCGCACCTGCCTGCATCTTCTCCCAGGCCGTGTCCACCAGAAGTCCGTAGCCCGCGGAGGCGCAGCAGGAGTCAATGACGGCAATCCGCCGGTCCGGATAACGCTCCAGCATCTCATCCCTGGCAATGACCGCCGAATTATAGGTGCCGGATATGCCGGAGGAGAGGGTCATGTGGATGATATCCTTTCCTTCTTTTAATATGGGCTCAAACATGGCTTCGTATTGTTCCGGGTTCACCTGGGACGTGGTGGGCATGGCGCCCTGCCTGATGTTCTCGTAAAAATCCTCAATGGGAATGGACTTTCCAAGGTCGTCGTCGTATTCCATGCCGTTCATCCGGAAATGAAAGCAGGAGTAGGGGATGCCTCTCTCCGTCAGATAAGACGCCGGCAGATCGGCTGTGGAACAGCAGGTAATCATATAGGAATTCGTCATGGTTTTCTCCTTTTAAAATGGAAAAATTTAGCTGTCTTGTGTTGAAAAAAGTATAGCATGCCAGGGGGGCGGTGTCAAATGCAGTGGAAAAACAGATGGAACTGTGCTATGATGTAGGTTGTGTTAAGACGGATTTGCGTATATCCATGGAAAGGAATGGTAACTATAATGTATAAATGCTGTATATTCGACCTGGACGGGACCCTTGTGAATTCTATCTATGCCATCCAGAAGTCTGTGAATGATACCCTGAGTTATTGGAACATGCGTGAAATCAGCGTGGAGGAGAGCCGGCTCTATGTGGGGGACGGTTATAAGAAGTTACTGGAGCGGTCCCTTATTGCCTGCGGGGACAAGGAGCTGACCCATTATGAGGAGGCAGTGGAGCGGTATCAGGATATTTTCCGGGAATGCTGCATGTACCGTGTGGAGGCATACGAGGGAATCAGGGAGCTTCTGGAGTTTTTAAAGTCACAGGGCATTTTCATTGCCGTGCTGTCCAACAAGCCCCATCCCAGGACCCTGGACAATGTGGAGGGCGTGTTTGGAAAGGGCTATTTTGACCTGGTCTACGGCGAGAGGGAGGATAAGGGAATCAAGAAAAAGCCCTGCCCTGACGGCGTATGGGCCATAGCGGAGGAACTGAGACTTTCAAAGAGTGAGATCCTCTATCTGGGGGATACCAACACGGACATGGAGACCGGGAACAATGCAAAGGTGGATACAGTGGGCGTGACCTGGGGGTTTCGGACCAGGGAAGAGCTTATGTCCTTCCATCCGGCGCTTATTGCGGACCATCCGTCCCAGGTTGTTCAGTATATAAAGGATGTGAATGGAATTGAGTGATAGAATGCCCTTAAGATACAGGGGGATTATGTGGCTCATGGCCGTGCTTGGCGCCGTGGTCATGGTCATAAGTATATGGGGATGCGCTGCCGGACAGAGACCGCCTGAATCAGGAAAGACACCTGCCGTTAGCCAGGAGGGCAAGGATGACCGCCTCCTCGTGGTGACCACCATCTTTCCCTACTATGATTTTGTGCGTCAGATTGCGGGGGACCGGGTGAAGCTTAAACTGGTGGTGCCCGCGGGCATGGACAGCCATTCCTTTGAACCTACGCCCGCTGATATGATCGCCATGCAGGAGGCCGATGTGCTGATCTGCAACGGCGGCGAGATGGAGCAGTGGGTGGAGAAGGTGCTGGGCTCCCTGGACACCAGCCACATGAAGGTTTTGACCATGATGGACTATGTGGATGTGGTGGAGGAGGAGCATGTGGAAGGCATGGAGGAAGAACGCCACCATGAGGACGGCTATGAGAAGGATGGTCATGAGAAGGAAGGCCAAGAGGAGGAAGAGGACGGCCATGAGATGCACATTGAATACGATGAGCATATATGGACCTCACCGGTCAATGCCCAGGCCATCGTAAAAATCATAAGCCAGGCCCTGGCGGAGGCGGCCCCCCGGGAGGAAAGCCGCTTTGAGGCTAATACCCGGGAATACCTGAAGGAGCTTAAGGACCTGGACAGCCAGTTCAGACAGGTGGTAAACCAGGGGCGCCTCCACATGATTGTGGTGGCGGACAAGTTTCCCTTCCGCTATTTCGCGGATGAGTACGGCCTTTCCTACCGCGCTGCCTTTTCCGGGTGCAGCGGGGACACGGAGCCCAGCGCCAGGACCATTGCCTATCTGATAGACAAGGTAAAGAAGGACCGGATTCCGGCCGTCTATTACCTGGAACTTTCCAGCCACAGGACAGCGGAAATCATTCAGGAGGAAACAGGGGCAGCGCCTCTTCTTCTCCATTCCTGCCACAACGTGACCAGGAAGCAGTTCGACGAGGGCGTCACCTATCTCCGGCTCATGAGACAGAATGCGGAGAACCTGCGGTATGGGCTGGAATGACCTGAGCCGGAATAACCAATGTAAAAGAGGTAAAATATGTCACCATTAATTCAATGCCAGCATGTGGATTTCGGATATGATAAACAGGATGCTGTAATCGATGTAAATATGGAAGTGGACCCGGGGGATTATCTGTGTATCGTGGGTGAGAACGGCTCCGGCAAGAGTACTCTGATGAAGGGGCTTTTGGGCTTAATCAAGCCTACGGGCGGGAAGCTTGTAACGGCGGAGGAGCTAAAGAGGACCGGTATCGGCTACCTGCCCCAGCAGACAGCCGCCCAGAAGGATTTTCCCGCCAATGTCTCAGAGGTGGTCTTAAGCGGCTGCTTAAACCGCAGGGGAATGCTTCCATTTTATTCTAAGAAAGAAAAAGAGATTGCGGACAGGAACATGGAGAAGCTGGGGATTACACCCCTCAGAAAGCAGTGCTACCGGGAGCTGTCCGGCGGACAGCAGCAGCGGGTGCTCATAGCCAGGGCTCTGTGCGCAACAAGCTCCCTGCTGATACTGGACGAGCCCATCACGGGGTTAGATCCCACGGCCATCCAGGAGTTTTACGCCATGATCCGGAGGCTGAACCGGGAGGATAAGGTGGCCATCCTCATGGTGTCCCATGACCTGAGAAACGCGGTGGAGGAGGCCAATAAGATACTCCACCTGCAAAAGCGGGTCCTGTTCTACGGGCCTGCCCATGACTATATGAACAGCCAGGCAGCCGGCCATTTCTTTCATGAGAAGGAGCAGGGCAGATGCAAGCCGACAGCCGGATGCCACGCGGTGAAGCTGCACATGCACAAGGAGGAGAAATCATGAATCTGATACGTGAAATGCTTTCCTATCCGTTTCTGGTGAGGGCTCTTGCGGGCGGCATGATGGTATCCCTGTGCGCCTCCCTGCTGGGTGTGAGCCTGGTGCTCAGACGGTACAGCATGATTGGGGACGGATTGTCCCATGTGTCCTTTGGAGCCCTGTCCATTGCCCTGGCCATGGGCTGGTCCCCTCTTAAGATATCCATTCCCGTGGTGGTACTGGCCGCTTTTTTCCTGCTTCGGATTACGGAGAACAGCCGGATTAAAAGCGATGCGGCCATTGCCCTCATATCAGCCAGCGCCCTGGCGTTAGGCATCATTGTCACCTCACTGACCACGGGCATGACCACGGATGTGAGCAGCTATATGTTCGGAAGCATCCTGGCCATGAGCAGGGAGGATGTACGGCTCAGCGTGGTGCTGTCCCTGGTGGTGCTGGGATTGTTTGTGATATGCTACAACCGCATATTTGCGGTGACCTTTGACGAGAATTTTGCCAAGGCAACAGGGGTCAATGTGGGCCGCTACAATATCATCATAGCCGTTCTCACGGCAGTGACCATTGTACTGGGAATGAGGATGATGGGGGCCATGCTCATCTCCAGCCTTGTGATATTTCCCTGCCTTTCCTCCATGCGGGTATTCAAAAGCTTCGGAGGCGTCATGGTGTCCTCAGGCATCCTGTCCCTGGCCTGCTTTTTCGCGGGCATGGTGGCATCCTACCAGTTTTCCATACCGGCCGGGGCCAGCGTGGTGGTGGTGAATCTGTGCGCCTTCCTGCTGTTAATGGCGTGGCAGTCCCTGGGCCGCCTGAGAGGCTGATGCCTCCGGCCGGCTGTTTTACCGGCCGGTTATTTCCTGTTTTGCAGTAGACAGTCCGGGGCTAAAGTGCTAAAATGCTCTTTATGCGGAGCGATTCGCCGTAAAAATAACTTGTGGGATTTAAAATGAGGGGAACATGAATGAGAAGTTGTTTGGAAAAAAACCAAAACATTACCGATTAAAAAAACATATATCACAGACCCAGTTCATTGCCTATGGATTTTTCCTGATCATCATGACAGGAACCCTGCTTCTGATGCTTCCCATTGCCAGCAGGGACGGTCAGAGCGAGCCCTTCCTCAACTGCCTGTTCACGGCCACCAGCGCTTCCTGTGTGACGGGGCTGGTGGTGGCGGATACCTGGACCCAGTGGAGCCTGTTCGGCCAGATGGTGCTGCTGGTGCTGATTCAGCTGGGCGGTCTGGGATTTATCAGCATCGGCATTTTCCTGTCCATTGTGCTGAGAAGGAAAATCGGGCTTAAGGAGCGAGGGCTTATGCAGGAAAGCGTCAACACCCTGCAGATTGGCGGCATGGTGAAGCTGGCCAAGAAAATCATCATCGGCACAGCTGTTTTTGAGGGGGCAGGTGCTGTCATACTGTCCTGCCGGTTTATTCCGGAGTACGGTCTGGTCCACGGTATCTGGTATGGAATATTTCATTCTGTCTCAGCCTTCTGTAACGCGGGCTTTGACCTGATGGGACATACCAGCCAGTATATTTCCCTTTGCAATTACGAGGGGGACTGGGTGGTCATAGGAACCATATCCTTCCTGATTATCACGGGCGGCATCGGATTCATTGTCTGGGATGATTTGTCCAGGAAGAAACTGGATTTCCGCCACTACATGCTTCACACCAAAATCGTGCTGGTTACAACGGCGGTTCTTCTGATCACAAGCACCATACTCTTTTACCTGATGGAGCGCAATAATATACTGGTGGGACTGAATGGTTCCGAGACATTCCTGGCCTGTTTCTTCAGCGCTGTCACTCCCAGGACAGCGGGATTCAACAATGTAGACACAGCGGCCCTGACAGACGGGAGCAAGTTCCTGTCAGCCATCCTCATGTTCATCGGAGGAAGCCCGGGCTCCACGGCCGGCGGTATCAAGACCAGCACCCTGGCAGTGCTTCTGCTTTACGTCCATTCCAATATCCGCCAGACATATGGGGTGGAGATATTCGGGAGAAGGCTGGAGGACGAGTCCATCAGGCAGTCGGCCTGTATCCTGACCATCAACCTGGGGCTGATGCTGGCAGCCACCATAGCCATTATGGTGTCCCAGAACCTGCCCATGTCCGATGTATTCTTTGAGACGTGTTCAGCTATTGGCACCTCAGGAATGAGCACGGGAGTTACCAGAAGCCTGAATTCATTTTCGCGGATTGTTATTATACTGCTTATGTACTGCGGACGAATCGGAAGCTTGTCCTTTGCCCTGGCATTTACCAGGTCCAACCGCAAGCCCCATGTGCAGCTGCCGGCAGAGCGGATTACCATAGGATAGAGAGGGGTATTAGAGATGAAATCAATACTTGTTATCGGAATCGGAAGGTTTGGCCAGCACCTGTGTGAGAACCTGGCCAAGCATGACAACCAAATCATGGCAGTGGACATATCGGAGGAGAAGCTGGAGCCCGTCCTTCCTTATGTGGTCAGCGCCAAGATTGGAGACTGTACCAACGAGGCAGTGCTTAAGAGCCTGGGAATCGGCAACTTCGATATCTGTTTTATCTGCATTGGAAATAATTTCCAAAACAGTCTGGAGGTTACCAGTCTGATTAAGGAGATAGGGGCAAAGTACGTTGTCAGCAAGGCGAACCGCAATATTCACGCCAGGCTGCTGTTAAAGAACGGGGCGGACGAGGTGGTTTATCCGGACCGGGACGTGGCCGAGAAGGTGGCGGTGCGTTACAGCGCCAACAATGTGTTTGACTATACGGAGCTGGCAGACGGCATATCCATCTATGAAATCAAACCCCTTCCCCAGTGGGTGGGAAAGAGCATAAAGGATTCCGATATCCGCCGTCTGTACGGCATATCGGTCATTGCGGTGAAGAATCCGGACGGACACATGAGGTTCATGCCCGGCGCCGACCACGTCATAGCAGGGGATACCCACCTGATGGTGATTGGAAAACAGGAGGATGCGGAGAAAATCGTGAAGCATCTCACTAAGAATGTATAAGAAGGATGACACCATATGTCTTGACTTTATCCAGTGAATGTGCCACAATATTCAATTGACAGGCTTTACAACCAGGCTTTGTCAGGACGGGGCGGCGGATGGTTTTGCTTGCTTTAGGGACTGGCAGGGCTTCGGATATTGAGAAAGAGGGAAAGAATAAAATGACAAAGATTGATATTATCTCCGGATTCCTGGGAGCGGGCAAGACCACGTTCATTAAGAAGCTCCTGGAGGAGGCCATTGCCGGAGAACAGGTTGTCCTGATTGAGAATGAGTTTGGCGAGATTGGAATTGACGGCGGTTTCCTGAAGGATTCAGGCATTGAAATCCGGGAGATGAATTCAGGCTGCATCTGCTGCTCCCTGGTAGGTGATTTCGGCACATCCCTGGCTGAAGTGCTGACACAATACAAACCGGAGCGTATCATCATCGAGCCATCCGGCGTAGGCAAGCTGTCAGATGTGATGAAGGCAGTCATTGACGTATCGGCTGACATGGATGTGGAGCTAAACAGCGCTGTGACCATTGTGGATGCGGCAAAATGCAAGATGTACATGAAGAATTTCGGAGAGTTCTTCAATAACCAGATAGAGAATGCGGGAACCATCGTACTGAGCCGTACGGATATTACCGATGCTTCTAAGATACAGAAGGATGTGGACATGATTCGGGAGAAGAACGCCAATGCTGTCATCATCACCACTCCTTTGGACCAGCTTGGTGGAAGCCAGCTTCTGGAAATTATTGAGAAGAAGGATACCATGCTGGATGATTTGCTGGCAGAGGTGCGGGAGAGCCGTCTTGACCACGACCATGACCATGGCGAGGAGAGCCACGACCATCACCACCATGACCACGACGGGGAATGCTGCGGGCACCATGACCATGACCACGGTGAGGAATGCCACGACCATCACCACCACGACCACGGTGAGGAATGCCATGACCATCATCACGATGGCTGCGGTCATGACCATCACGACCATCACCATCATCATGCGGACGAGGTGTTTACCAGCTGGGGAATGGAAACCATTGTTCCGGTGACCCGTGAACAGCTGGAGGATGTCCTGAAACGTCTTTCCTCCACCAGGGAGTTTGGAAATGTGTTAAGGGCCAAGGGGATGCTCCCCACAGAGAATCCTGGCGAGTGGCTGTATTTTGATCTGGTGCCGGAACAGTATGAAATCCGCCAGGGCAGGCCGGATTATACAGGCAAGGTATGCGTGATTGGCGCCAGCCTGAAAGAGGAAGAGCTGAACAGCGGATTCGGCAGAGGCTGATTGGATAAGGGGAAACAGACATGGCTTATGAGATAGAAGACGATATCATGCCCTTGTTTTTAATCAATGGTTTCCTGGAGGCCGGTAAGACCCAGTTTCTGGATTTTACCATGCAGCAGGACTATTTTAAAACAGAGGGAAAGACCCTCCTCATTGTGTGTGAGGAAGGTGATACGGAATATGACGAGAAAAAGTTAAAGAAGAATAAGACGGCAGTGGTGTTTGTGGATGACATGGAGAAGCTGACCCCCCAGTATCTCAATGAACTGGAGGTCATCTATCAGCCGGAACGTGTGCTAATGGAGTGGAACGGCATGTGGAACCAGGATGATTTAAAGCTGCCGGATGACTGGACCATTTATCAGCAGATTACCATTATTGACGGTTCTACCTTTGAGCTCTACGTGCAGAACATGAAGCCGCTTCTGGGGGCCATGCTGCGGGGCTCGGAGCTGGTCATCATGAACCGGTGCGACGGAATTCCGGACGACAAGCTGACCGCGTACCGCAGGACCATACGGGCCATGAGCCGGGAAAGCGAGATTGTCCTGGAGGACAAGGAGGGGGAAATTGAACAGGCTACCCTGGAAGAGGACCTCCCCTATGATCTTGGCGCGGATGTAATTGAAATTAAGCCCGAGGATTACGGTATTTGGTATATTGACTGCATGGACCAGCCGGAGCGCTATAAGGACAAGGTGGTGGAATTCACTGCCATGGTTCTTAAGTCTCCTAAATTCCCCAAGGGCCAGTTTGTGCCTGGCCGCATGGCCATGACATGCTGTGAGGCGGACATGACGTTTCTGGGCTTCATGTGCAAATGGCCCGGAGCGGAGGATTACAAGACAAAGCAGTGGGTAAAGGTCCGGGCAAAGATAGGCATTGAATACCAGAAGGATTATCACGGTGAAGGGCCTGTCCTTTATGCCGAACATGTGGAACGGGCAGAAGAGATAAAGGATGTTGTGCAGTTTTAGGAAAAATAATTTACAGTTTTGGGACTGGCCTTAGCGGCATTGAGAAACAGCAGCGGAACGCGGAATCCTGTATGGGAGGGATGCGGCCGGCTGCTGTTTTTAGTATTACATCCCATTCCATATCGGCTTCCACATGCAATTAATTCCATATCCGATTTTATATCGAATTCCAAACCGGCTAAAACCGGCTAGAAACCGCAGGACATTTATCTTGCAAAATCCGGGAAAGTCCATTACAATATAGAGAAAGGGCTTTCACAAAAAAATCTGAAGCAGAATAAGGGATGAAAGCGCAGGCGTGTTAAGGAATAAAAGGGGTGAAGGGATGAATATTTATGACATTGCAGCCGAGGCAGGGACTTCCATTTCCACGGTTTCACGGGTGCTCAACAATAAGGGGAATGTGAATCCCAAGATAAGGGACAGGGTGGAGGCGGTTCTTAAAAAGTATGACTATAAGCCCAGCGCCATAGCCAGGGGCATGGTCTCCAAGACCATGAAGAATATTGCCATCCTGACGGTGGATGTGCGGGTGACGCATTATGCCAGGATGATATATGTGATTGAACAGGAGTTCAGCAATCTGGGATACAATGTTTCCGTGTGCAATACAGGCGGTTCCATACAGGAGTGCGACCGGTATTTTGAGATACTGTCAGAGAAGCAGACGGACGGAATCGTACTCATTGGCTCTGTATTCAATGAACTGATAAAATATCCTGAGATTACAGCCAAGATAAAGGATACGCCGGTAGTCATTGCCAACGGACAGGTGAAGCTGCCTGATTTTTATTCGGTTCTAGTGGATGATACAAAGGCAATCCGCATGGCTTCGGATTATATGTTTGACCATGGGCGCATGGATTTGTTCTATGTCTTTGACATTGCCACGGACAGCGGCAGGGCAAAACGGCAGGGATTTTTAGAGGCCATGAAGCTGAGGGATGTGCCTGACGGAAACGACCGGGTGGTGATTGTGGACGAAAGCAGTTTAGAGGGCGGAAGGGATGCTGCCAGAAAGATTCTCTCCACCGGCAGGCCTGTCAACGGGGTGATATGTGGTGAGGACATCACAGCCATCGGCCTCATGAAGGAATTTAAGGAAAGAGGATACCGGGTGCCGGAGGATATAGCCGTTATTGGCTGTAATAATTCGCCGGATTCCAGGATATGCGAACCTGAGCTGGCTACCCTGGACAACAAGCCGGAGCTTTTGGGCGGAATGTGCGCTTCCCTTCTCAGGGACAGGATGGAAGGAAAGGAGTCAGCCACAAGCGTGGCCATCCAGCCGGAGCTGGTGGTGCGAGGTTCCGCGTCATTTTGAAAGATTGGATAAGCCGGTGCTGCATTGTGACGGTTCCCGTGGATATCAGGCTCCCTGTCTGCATATATCCACGCAGCAGGGCTCGGCATAACAGTATATAGAAAAGTGCTTTTTTAATTTGGAGTTGGTAGAAACAAAGAAATTTTGTGCCAACTCCTTTTTATTTTGCGAAAATAGGAAAACGCTTTTTTGAAACATAGAGAAACACAATTATAATGCACAAAAAACTGATAAAAAAATAGTGAACTTTACATGAAAACAAAGAGAAAACACACTTGTATATTGACATAAATCTCATTAATGCTATAATGGTGTCATTAGAAAGCGCTTTCTCGAATAGAGAAAGCTAACATAAAAGGCGAGAGAGCCATGAGAGTGCAGTATGAGGATTTGTTAAAGAAGTTTCAGGGGATTTTGGAGAGCAGAGGTTTTTCGGGAAAGCATGCAAAGGACGCGGCCACCGTATTTGCAAACAACAGCCTGGACGGCGTATATTCCCACGGTGTGAACCGCTTCCCCAGGGTGGTGGAATATCTGGATAAGGGAGAAATTGATTCCGGAGCCATTGCATCCTGTGAATCTTCCATGGGAGCCATTGAGCGATGGAACGGCCACAGAGGATTCGGCCCCCTCAATGCAAAGCTGGCCATGGACCGGGCTGTGGAACTGGCAAAGGAGTACGGAGTGGGAGTGGTGGCCCTTGGAAATAATAACCACTGGATGCGCGGCGGCAGCTACGGCTGGCAGGCAGCGGACAAGGGATGCATCGGTATCTGCTGGTCCAACACCATGCCCAACATGCCTGCCTGGGGCGGCAAGGACAGAAAAATCGGAAACAATCCATTTATCATGTCCATTCCCAGAAGCAGCGGGAAACACGCCGTCATTGACTGCGCTGTATCCCAGTTCTCTTACGGAAAGATTGAGGAGGCAAAGCTGAAGGGACAGCAGCTTCCGGTTCCCGGCGGCTATGATACGGAGGGCAACCTGACCACTGACCCGGCTGAGATTGAGAAGACATGGAGGGTGCTTCCCATGGGATACTGGAAGGGCAGCGGCATCTCCATTGCGCTGGACCTGATAGCAACTGTTCTGACAAACGGCAATTCCGTGAGCAGGATTGGCACCTTTGGAGACGAGGTGGGCCTGAGCCAGATTATGATAGCCATTGACCCCTTAAGATTCAACACACCGGAGGAAACGGACTCCATAGTGGATGAAATCCTGTCAGACATCAAGTCCTCAGAGCCAATCAGAGAGGGCGGGGAGGTATATTATCCGGGAGAACTGGAACTCATCACCAGGGAAAACAATACAAGGGACGGAATTCCGGTCATTGACGAGGTATGGGAAACGCTTAACAGCCTTGAGCGCTAAAGCGCAAAGTTAAAAGAGCAATATAGAGGGGAGATTTAACTCATGGAATATATCATAGGAATACTGATTTTGGCATCGTTCTTTGGCCTGGCCGTCTATGCGGCCAGGGGCGGCAACCTGATGATGGGAATGCTGATTATGGCCATTCTCTGGACCATCCTTCCCATGACCGGCAACCTTCTGGCGTCCAATCCTGATTTTATCGCGGCAAATGGCGACAGCATCCGGAACACATGGATACAGGCATTTTCCAAGGTGTTCCAGAGCGGCCCGGAGGGCTGGGGCTCAGTGCTTGTGAATGTAGTGTTTGGCGCGTGGTTTGGGCGGGTGCTGTTAGAAACAGGCATCGCAGCCACCCTTATCCGCAAGACCACGGAGCTGGGCGGCGACAAGCCGGCCATCACCTGCATTCTCTTATGCATTGTTACGGCTGCCATATTTTCCTCCCTGTTTGGGGCGGGCGCAGTGGTGGCCATCGGCGTTATCATCCTTCCCATATTCATGTCCCTGGGAATTCCCAAGGTGCTGTCCGTTGTATCCTTCATGCTGAGCATCGGCGCGGGCATGTTTTTGAACCCGGTACTCTTCGGACAGTACACCGCATTCTTCCTGGATGGGGACGGCAAGGTTTTGTACCCCTATGAGCAGTATGTGAAATGGGGCGGCATTGCGCTGGCAGTACAGCTGGTATTTACCATCATCCTGATTCTGTTCTGCATGAGGAAGAAATCGGTTCATTCCTGGGCAGCCAGAAGACCGGTCCGGCGTAAACTGGATTTTGCTCCCACGCCGTCCCTGCTGACACCCTTCATCCCTGTGTTCCTTCTGATTGTATTCAAGGTTCCCATTATCATGGGCTTCCTGATCGGCGGCTTCTATGCGCTGTTTGTATGCGGAAAACTGAAAAGCTTCCGGGCTGCCTGCAGGACCTTTAACAAGGACTTCTTTGACGGCGTGGTGGACACGGCTCCCCTGGTAGGGTACCTGCTGGTGGTCCCCATGTTCAACAAGGCGGCGGAGCTGTGCATCCCCTATTTCAATGCGCTGCTGGGCAATATCATTCCCCACAGCACCTTGTTTATCACCGTTATCTTCTGTGTGCTGGCGCCGCTTGGAATGTTCAGGGGCCCCTTCACCCTTTACGGCTGCGGCGCGGCCACCCTGGGCATTTTAAAGGGTGTCGGCTTTGAGGTGGCCTTCCTGGCTCCCCTGATGATTGCCGCCACCACGGTTATGAACGTGTCCTGCTGCATCACCCAGTCATGGATTGTATGGGGCATTAGCTACGCAAAGGTATCTACCAAGGAATTCTTAAAGATGAGCGTGGTGTGCGGCTGGATTATCTGCTGCATCCTGCAGGTTATTACATTTATCATGTTTGGTTAACGGGAGGAGAAAAAACATGGGAAACAGACTGGTGAGAATGGGAATCGACGTTGGAGGAACCCATACAAAGGCGGTTGCGATTGACAACGCCACACATGAAATCATAGGAAAATCTTCTGTCAAGACCACACACGATGACAGATACGGCGTGGCGGCCGGCGTGGTGAAGGCATTCCAGAACTGCTTAAGGGAAAATGATATTGCCCCTGAGGATGTTATTTTTGTGGCCCACAGCACCACCCAGGCCACCAATGCCCTGATAGAAGGCGATGTGGCCTGCGTGGGCGTGCTGGGCATGGGGCCCGGGGGAATGGAAGGCTTCCTGGCAAAGCATCAGACCCGCCTTAAGGATATCGATCTGGGATCCGGCAGAAGCATCAAGATAAAGAACCGCTATCTGAGTGACAGTGAAGAGGACGAGGATACGGTCAGGAAGGCGGTAAAGGAGCTTAAGGCGGAGGGCGCTCAGGTGCTGGTGGCGTCAGACGCTTACGGGGTGGACGACATTGCCGGGGAACAGTTTGTGTTTGAGATTGCCCACGATGAGATGGGCATGGAAACAACCGTTGCCTCGGACATTACCAAGCTCTACGGCCTGACCAGACGGACCAGGACAGCGGCCATCAACGCCAGCATCCTGCCAAAGATGCTGAACACGGCCAATTCCACAGAGGAGAGTGTCAGGAAGGCCGGCGTGGAGGTGCCTCTCATGATTATGCGCGGAGACGGCGGCGTCATGGAAATCAATGAGATGAAGAAGCGGCCGGTACTGACCATGCTTTCCGGCCCGGCTGCCAGCGTCATGGGCTCTCTCATGTACTTAAGGGCGTCCAACGGCGTGTACTTTGAGGTGGGAGGCACCACCACCAATATCGGTGTTATCAAGAACGGACGCCCTGCCATTGATTACTCTGTTGTGGGCGGGCACAGGACATATATCAGTTCCCTGGATGTGCGGGTGCTGGGCGTTGCAGGCGGAAGCATGATTCGGGTGAACAAGAGCGGCGTCCACGATGTAGGCCCCCGTTCCGCCCATATTGCGGGGTTGGATTACGCCGTATTTACGGATGAGGATGAAATCGTGGAGCCCCAGATGGAGTTCTTCTCTCCAAAGGAGGGGGACCCGGAGGATTACGTGGCCATCCGCTTAAAGAGCGGCAAGCGCATCACCATCACCAACAGCTGCGCGGCCAATGTGCTGGGCCTGGTGACCCCAAAGGACTTTTCCTACGGAAATGTGAATGCGGCCAGGAAGGCCATGCAGCCCATTGCCGATTACCTGCACACCACGGTGGAGGATGTGGCTGCCCAGATTCTCACCAGGGCCTATGAGAAGATCGAGCCCATTATCATGGAGCTGGCTGACAAGTACCGCCTGGAGCACGACCAGATATCCCTTGTGGGCGTGGGCGGCGGCGCCACATCCCTGATTGGGTTCTGCGCCAATAAGATGAATATTAAGTACAGCGTGCCTGAGAATGCAGAGGTCATTTCCTCCATCGGTGTGGCCCTGGCCATGGTCCGCGATGTGGTGGAGCGGGTGGTTCCCAATCCCACGCCTGAGGATATAAGGAGCATTAAGCGGGAGGCTGTGGACAAGGCAGTGGAGAGCGGCGCTGCGCCCGGTTCCGTGGAGGTCCACATTGAGATTGACCCGCAGACCTCCAAACTCACTGCCATTGCCCTGGGTTCCACGGAGGTCAAGACAACGGACCTTCTTAAGGAATGTACCGAGGAGGAGGCCAGGAACCTGGCGGCAGAGGATTTAAGGGCGAAGCCGGGAGAACTGAACCTGGTGGGCCAGACGCCTAACTTCTATGTCTATAATATGGACAGCAGTTGCCGCAAGCCTTTGCGTATTCTGGATAAGAAGGGATTTATCAAGGTACAGAGGACGGACGGGGAAGTAGTCCTTGCCAAGGCATCCTCCTACCGGAGCATTGTTTCCAGGATGTGGGAGGAAATGGCCATCTTCAAGGCGGATGCCATCCTGCGGCCCGACTACTATCTGTGCGTGGGAGCCAGAGTCATGGACTTTAACGGCACAGGCGAGCTGGAGCAGATTCTCATGCTGATGGATGTGGAAATGCAGATGGTGGACCCGTCGGAAGATATTGTGATTGTCGGAGCGAAGAATCAGTTGTAGAATAGAAGAGGACAGGCACAGAGGAGGTATTTGGATGAAGAGAGAGGACGGAAGAAAGCTGTTGCAAGCTGGCATACGGCTCCAGGGCAGCAGAGTGCGGGCGGAATGAGGCAGAGCTGCTTTTAAGGGGGACAAATGTCTGGGATATTGCCGCCCGGATGGGCCTTAAGGTTTCCACGCCCCAGGTGCCGGTGGGCGGAGGCCATGTGATTTTCGTCATCTTGAGCCTCATTGCTTCCCTCTGTCATATCCGGCTGTGCCAGTGCATATGTACCTATTACCGGTACGGCGTTGACACGGGATAGGGCGGAGGGATTTTTTATGGGATATGGATTGGCACTGGCAGGCGGCGGAACCAGGGGAGCGGCCCATGTGGGGGTGTTTAAAGCCCTTGTGGAGGCGGGACTGCGCCCTGATGCAGTGGCCGGAGCCAGTGCTGGGGGAATTGTGGCAGGACTTATTGCCTCCGGAATGCCCGTGTCCCAAATGGAGCAGGCAGTGCTTCACCTTGAGAAACATGGAGGTGATTATCTGGATCCGGATTACAGCGGCCTGCTGGCATTCATGCCCCAGCTGCTGGCGGGAAAGGGCGTAAGCCTGTCCGGCCTTATTAAGGGAGATAAGCTGCTGGACTATTTTTTTCAGCTGACCGGCCGGAAGCATATGGATGAGACTGTGCTTACGCTGGTCATACCGGCAGTGGACCTGGTCAGCGGAAATACCATCTGCTTTACAAACAGCGACCAGGTACGGGAGATGGAGCATGTGACATGGGAGTGGAACGGATATCTGTGTGAAGCCATGATGGCCGGAGCCGGTGTGCCCGCCATATTCGCTCCCAGGAAGATGGGGCGGTATCTTCTGGTGGACGGAGGCGTCACGGATATACTGCCGGTAAATCTTTTGCAGGCGGCCGGCATCAGGGATGTGCTGGCGGTGGACATCGGAGGGGACTACGAAGCCCCTTCGGACCGTTCCGTCATGGAGGTGGCTTCCCACTCCTTTTCCATCATGAGCAGCCGCCTGAAGGAGTGCGCTTCCACAGGGGAGGTGCTGCTGCTGAAGCCGCCCTTAAGTCCCAAGGCAGGTCTTCTGACCTTTGAACAGATGGGAGGATGTATGGAACGGGGCTATGAGTACACCAGGAAAATGCTTCCGCAGATACGCAAAGCCCTTAATTGGATGTAAAATTGTGTGAAAATAGCTGTTTTAATCTGCTGCATGTCTGGCAAATTCATGAAAAAAGCAGGACCGTACCGTGAAAATCACTTCATTCCGGCATTTTCACGGGAACCGGCCCTAAAATTAGGATAAAAATCTATAGAGCCTCCATTGACACTAACTTTTATATCTGTTATAGTTAATAATCGTACGAAGCGAGAGGATGAAAGGCCCGAGACGTGCCTGTTTATCCCTCGTTTTTTTGTTCGCGTGGAGGACTTCGTTTCACGAAGAAACTAATAAATTGCGGTGCATGGTATGACTTATGCGTAGCCGGCGGTATCTGGCCGGGGGCTTTGGAAGGCCTGCTTAAGGGTCCGGGGGGAATGTCCTGGAAAAGGCAGACGGATGCGTGGCAGCGGAGTCAGGGGATATGCACAAGGCGGCCTGCCGGAGGCTCTATTATATGGGACGGCAGAGGAAGAAAGGATATGAACTTTATATGGAGACAGTTAAGTTTGACGAGTTACAATTAGACGAACGGATTATCCGAGCCATCACAGAGATGGGATTTGAGGAGGCATCACCCATTCAGGCTCAGGCCATTCCGGTAGCCATGGAAGGCCGGGACATGATTGGCCAGGCACAGACCGGAACAGGCAAGACAGCCGCCTTCGGTCTGCCTCTTCTTCAGAAGGTGGACCCGAAGGTGAAGAAGCTTCAGGCCATCGTGCTGCTTCCTACCAGGGAGCTGGCCATCCAGGTGGCGGAGGAGATGCGCCGTTTTGCAAAGTTCATACACGGTGTGAAGGTGCTGCCTATATACGGCGGCCAGGATATCGTAAAGCAGATCCGTTCCTTAAAGGACGGAACACAGATCATCGTGGGAACCCCGGGCCGTGTCATGGACCATATGAGAAGGAAGACAATAAAGGCTGACCATGTTCTCACTGTAGTGCTGGATGAAGCGGATGAGATGCTGAACATGGGATTCCTGGAGGATATGGAGACTATCTTAAGTCAGCTGCCTCAGGAGCGTCAGACCCTGATGTTCTCAGCCACCATGCCCCAGGCCATTGCGGAGATTGCCAGGAAGTTCCAGAAGGACCCTGTGACGGTCCGCGTGATTAAGAAGGAGCTGACCGTGCCTAAGGTGACCCAGTATTATTATGAGGTTAAGCCGAAGAACAAGGTGGAGGTTATGAGCCGTCTGCTGGATATGTATGCGCCGAAGCTTTCCATTGTGTTCTGCAATACAAAGCGTCAGGTGGATGACCTGGTGCAGGAGCTCCAGGGAAGAGGCTATTTCGCGGAAGGCCTTCATGGGGATTTAAAGCAGGTCCAGCGTGACCGTGTCATGGACAGCTTCCGCAATGGCCGCACCGACATTCTGGTTGCCACGGATGTGGCTGCGAGAGGCATAGATGTAGGGGATGTGGAAGCGGTGTTCAACTATGACATCCCCCAGGATGACGAGTACTACGTGCACCGTATCGGCCGTACCGGCAGAGCGGGAAGGGAAGGAAAGGCATTCAGCCTTGTTATGGGCAAGGAGGTCTATAAGCTCAGGGACATCCAGCGTTACTGCAAGACTAAAATCATTCCCCAGGCCATTCCGTCTTTAAATGATATCACGGATATCAAGGTGGAGAAGATTCTGGACCAGGTGCAGGAAGTGTTAAATGACACAGACCTGACCAAAATGGTGAACATCATTGAGAAGAAGCTTATGGAGGAGGATTATACCTCCATGGATTTGGCCGCGGCCCTTCTCAAGATGAGCATGGGAGACGAGAGCGAAGACATTATCGACAGCTTTGAGACAGCCCGTTCTCTCGATGAACTGGACAGCTTTGGACGGGGAAGCAGCCGCGGCAGAGGCCGTGAGCGCAGCTCCTACGGAAACCGCCGCAAGGGAGCGACGGACCGCGCTGCTGTGGATTACGTGCTGGGCGAAGGGGATGAGAAGATGGCAAGACTGTTCATCAACATCGGCAAGGCCCAGAGAATCACCCCGGGAGACATTCTGGGAGCAGTTGCCGGAGAATCAGGAATTCCGGGGCGCATGGTGGGAAGCATTGACATGTATGACGGATATACCTTCGTGGATGTGCCGGGACGCTATGCCGATGATGTGCTGAAGGCAATGACCCATGCCAAGATTAAGGGAAAGAATATCCACGTGGAAAAAGCCAATACTAACAGAAGATAAGAGCGGGTCTTACAGACCCGTATGCTCACAGCCCGGCAGGACTTCTATCTGCCGGGCTGTGCCTGTATTTACATTTTTCCGGAGGTGTGATATGGTGAAGGTCAACAGGAAGGAGGCTGAGCCAATGAAGGAAGGATATGTGGACAACAGTTTTGCCTCCCTTTATTATAAGGAAATGGGGCAGGGGATGCCTCTCATCATGCTCCACGGCAATGGTGAGAGCCACGAGATATTTGCCAGGCTGTCAGAGCTTATGAGCCGGTATTACAGGGTGATTCTCATGGACAGCAGGGGCCATGGGTCCTCTCTTATGAGGGGAGATGCTGCCAGGGGAGATCTGACCATCCCGGATATGGCGGCGGATGTAGTCCAGGTCATGGAATTCCTCCATGTGCCCAGGGCAGTGATACTGGGATTCAGCGACGGGGCAAACGTGGCCCTGGAGACAGCCAGCTGTTATCCGGGACGTGTGTCCGCCGTGGTGGCAGTCAGCGGAAATGCCCTGCCAAGAGGCATGAGCACTGCCTCGCTGATGGAGGTGAAATTAAAATACGCCCTGTGGCACGGTCTGGAGAAGATACCGCTGCCGCGGGGCGTCAGGGATAAGGCGGTGAAAAGCCGCCAGCTGTTCGGCCTTATGGCCAGATGGCCCAGGCTGGACAAGGAGAAGCTGTCCTGTATCCAGGCGCCTGTCCTGATTCTTACGGGCCGCCGGGATATGATCCGCCCCCGCCACTCCCTGTGGATGGGGGAACAGATTCCCGATTCAAAGGTGGTGTTTGTCAAGGGAGCGGACCATTTTACCCTTCTTAAGAAGGAAAAGGCATATGGGGCCCATATCATGGCCTGGCTCAGGGAGCGGGGGCTTTAAGGGAACGGGATTCTGAGGCGCGGTCGGAAAACAGGCCCGGCCTATTTCCATTGATTGCTCAAAAAGTCTACGATATCCGCTGCCTTAGGCGGACAGCCGCCCATAGTTTTGGCGAAGCAGGAGGTACATTGGCCCACGCCGATGGCGCCCTCCTGTCCCTTGTAGCCCTGGCCGATGCATACAGGAGGCAGGCCCTTCCTCAGATATCCCATATCGTTCAGACGGTCCAGGGCGTATATAAGGGAGCCGTAGCAGGCGCTGCACGCATCTTCCGGGGCCGTGTAGGCAGCCAGGTGCTGTACGCGCCTGGTCATGCGGAATTTGCTGTCGGCCTCCGTTGCCTTGTTCAGATAAATCATGTTGGCGCGGGCCGTGTCCGTGCTTCCCACACCCAGGTTCCTGGCCATGGTTATGTATGGCACGTCGTCCACTGAGTAACCCATGCAGTCACATACGAAGGCATCGCAGAGCACCGGGTCTTTAAAGCCCAGCACACGGTTCATGACCACGGGATTGCCTCCCTCCTCAAAATCCAAATCACCGCAGATATTGTCCACCAGGATGAAGTCATTGCGGGCAATGGTATTTAGGTGGGCAATGGGCTTGTGAAGCCCCAGGGTGTGGAAGCGGCGTTTTTCCGAGTTGGGAATCACGCCCTTGTTGTTTTTCAGGGCGCAGGTCACGGTGGTCTGGCAGTGGCCCTTCAGCACAGGCATGTTAATCATGTAATCCACCGCAGCTGCCTTGTCGCACAGCTTAATTTTCATTCCTCCGGCATCGTATTCCTTCCAGGTATCACGCTGCAGGTCCACGAAGGGGACGCCATATCGCCTGCACACCTGATGGTATCCTGCGGCCTGGAAGGCGTCTTCCGTGTGGTCGCCAACCCAGGAACCCTCCATGATTGTGATGTTTTGAAAGCCGTGTTCCTGGAGGTATTCTATGACACCTGCCAGCAGCTCACCGTGGGTGGTGGCTCCGCTGGAGGGCGCCTTGGCAGTCACCAGATTGGGCTTTAATGCCACCTTTTTATTTAAATCACCGATGTCTGCCGCCACGCCGGCCTGTTCCAGGACCCGCTTGGCCATGTTCTTGTAATCGGTTCCGTGTATGATGATGATATCATTCTTTTCCATATATGAGTTTTCCTTTCCTGTCCTTTGCGTATTTATTTCCCATTATAACCGTATAATATTATTTTGTGAATACTCCATGCCGCTTTCTTTTGAAGGCTTTTTGGGGACGCTGTTCTGCCTGTCGGGATTGATTGACGGGCAGTGGAAAAAAGAGTATGATATTCCTGAAGCATGGTCCGGAGGGAAAACGCGGGCCGGTGAAAAGGAGTGTTTGATATGGTTAAGACAAATGTGATGCGTCTGTTGGACGCGGCTAATATAGCGTATGAAACAGGTACCTATGAAGTGGATGAAAACGACCTTTCCGGCAGCCACGCCGCTGACCTTATGGGGGTGGACCACGACCGGATGTATAAGACCCTGGTGCTGAAGGGAGAGAAAAAGGGATATCTGGTGTGCTGCATTCCTGTGGATGAGGAGCTGGACCTTAAGAAGGCTGCCAGGGCTGCGGGGGAGAAAAAGGTGGAGATGATTCATGTAAAGGATATGCTGGGAATCACCGGCTACATCCGCGGCGGGTGTTCCCCCATCGGCATGAAGAAGCATTTCCCTACTTATATAGAAGAAATGGCTCAGCTTTACGACACCGTCATGGTCAGCGCGGGACAGAGAGGCGTACAGGTCACCCTGTCCCCGGAGGATTTGAGAAGCTATGTGGAGGGGCGGTTTGTTTCCCTTGTTTAAGCGCTTGTCTTATATTATAATGGAAAGAGAATATCCGGCCAGGGACCGGACCGCCGGAAGCGTCCGGGGGTCCGGCTGGTCCGGGCAGAAGGAGGGGTAATTTGAAGAGAGAAACATTGATACAGACAGCCTTGGACGGTCTTGGGCGCTCCTATGCACCTTATTCCCATTTTCATGTATCGGCAGCCCTGCTTTGCAGGGATGGGAAGGTGTACACAGGCAACAACATTGAGAATGCAGCCTACAGTCCCGGCATCTGCGCTGAGCGGTGCGCCTTTGCAAAGGCAGTGAGCGAGGGCGAGAGGGAATTTGAGGCCATTGTCGTATGCGGAGGCCCCGGCGGAAAGGCCGGGGATTACTGTCCGCCCTGCGGCGTGTGCCGGCAGGTCATGCGGGAGTTCTGTAATCCGGATTCATTTTGCATTATTCTGGCTAAAAGCGTGGAGGAATACAGGGAATATACCCTTGCCCAGCTGCTTCCGGAGAGCTTTGGACCGGACCATTTGGGAGGTGCGTGATATGAGAATGTATGACCTGATCGAAAAGAAGAAGCGGGGCAGCTCCCTTTCCACGGAGGAGATTGCCTATATGGTGCGTGGATTTGTGGCCGGAGATATTCCCGATTATCAGATGTCGGCCATGCTGATGGCCATTTATTTTAGGGGCATGGATGACCGGGAGATAACAGACCTGACCCTGGAGATGGCGCATTCCGGGGACATGGTGGATTTGTCGCCTATTGAGGGAATCAAGGCGGATAAACACAGCACCGGCGGCGTGGGGGATAAGACAACCCTGGTGACAGGCCCCATTGTGGCTGCCTGCGGCGTCAAGGTGGCCAAGATGAGCGGACGGGGCCTGGGGCACACCGGCGGGACCGTGGATAAGCTGGAGAGCATTCCCGGGTTTAAGACTGCCATACCAAGGGAAGAATTCTTCCGCATTGTCAATGAAAACGGCCTGGCCCTTATCGGCCAGTCAGGCAACATGGTTCCGGCGGATAAAAAGCTTTATGCCCTGAGGGATGTGACGGCCACCGTGGACAGCATTCCCCTTATCGCCTCATCCATCATGAGCAAAAAACTGGCGGCCGGAAGCGACTGCATTGTCCTGGATGTAAAGACGGGAAGCGGCGCCTTCATGAAATCCCTGGAGGATTCCATCAGCCTGGCCCGGGAGATGGTTTCCATCGGAACCTTGGCCGGACGGCGCTGCTGTGCCCTCATAACCAATATGGACGTACCCCTGGGCCATGCCATTGGTAATTCCCTGGAGATGGAGGAAGCCATTGAGACCCTGAGGGGCCATGGACCAGAGGATTTGACCTGTGTATCCCTGGAACTGGCTGCAAATATGCTTCACATGGCAGGTAAGGGGGATATGGAGCAGTGCAGGAAGCTTGCCGAGGGCGCCATGGAGGATGGAAGCGCCCTTAAGTGCCTTAAATCCATGGTTGAGAGCCAGGGCGGGGATGGCCGTTACGTGGAGAATCCGGGGCTTTTTGCAAAGGCACCCCTGAGCCGGGAGGTGAAGACTCCTGAGGCAGGCTTCATCACCCATATGGATACAGAGGGAATCGGAGTGGCATCCGTGATGCTGGGAGCGGGCAGGAGTAAGAAGGAGGATACCATTGATTACAGCGCAGGCATCCTTCTGAGGAAAAAGTATGGGGACTGTGTGGAAGCAGGAGAGACCATGGCAGTCCTTTACGCCTCTCATGAGGAATTTTTTGAACCGGCAATGGAAAAATTCCTGGCCTCCTGCACCCTGGGAAAACAGAAGACGGAACCGGAGCCCCTTATATTTGCAAGGATTTCTGACGCAGGTGTGGAAAGAGGGACCATTGAGGAAAAAATTTCATAAATGTTCAGAAAAATCAACTTGAAAAACCCAAGTCTTTGGGGTATAATAACACCAGATAAAAGAAGTGGAACTGTAATTTCCTGGGGTGTTCGATACTCTTACCAATTTTGAACCTACATTAGACAAAAGGGATTCCAATATTTTTAAGCGGATGTCAGGCCTCCATCGAGTGGAAGGCAGATGTTTAAGTGAGGTTGCCCACCTAGCATTGCTAGGCGTCAATAAGTAAGAGACGGCATTCTGGGGTTACACATGATAAAAGCAGCGGTTACCCCGCTGCTTTACTTCGTTTACAGGAGCTGGACCTAATATGAAGAACAGGATGATTGCATGGGTAAGCGGCGTGATACTGGTGGTGGTCACACTGATGGTTATAATCGTGAAGATGGAGCCGCCCAGGGACGGAATCATAAGGGCACAGGCAATGAAGGCCATGGCTCTGGCCCTTACGGACAAGGAAGAGTGTGAAAAGAGGGCAGAGGAACGGGGAACCTCCCATTTTTCTGCGAAGGAAAAGGACAACTGGTTTGTCAAATATATGGATTATCTCTATGATGAGGGCTATCTGGACCCGGAGCTTACACCTGCTTCCCTGGCCGCGGCCCAGGGATATCTTACATACGCAGAGGCTTCGTACATGGCCGGTCAGGTGTCCGGCAAGCTGAAGCTTCAGGCCGGTTCCACCAGAAACAACAGAGACCAGGCATTTCCGGAAGAGGACTGGTGGAAACTGTACGATTCCATCCTGAAGGAGACTGACCCGGAGGGAAAGGTGGAGGAGATGGAGGCCGTGCTCTACGGCACCCCGTCCAATCTTGACCATGCTGAGAGCTGGACTGCCTATACCACAGTTGGCAACTTCGGGTTCCAGGGGCTTGCCCTGGACGCGTTCCTGGACTGTGAGATACGGTTTCTGGCCAGGGGCGGGGAGATGATAACATCCAGTCTCGTGTCCAGGAACGTGGTCTATGAGAATGTCTGGCTGGCTGAAAGTGACGGCAGGCATTTTAAGGCGTATCTGGGTACGGCCTACCGGGAGTTCCCGGTGAGCGCCGAACTTGGCGGGGAAGACGGGATGGCCGGGAATCTGGCCGACCTTCACATGGAGGACGGCAAGCTGGTCAAGATAACCATGAAAAGGGACCGGCTAAGCGGTAAGGTGCTGTCCGTGACAGAGAATGCCATTGAGATAGAAGGCTATGGGGAGATTCCTCTGGCTCCCAATTTCCATGTATATAAGGTATACGGGGATTTTAAGGTGCTGAAGGCGTCGGACATACTGGTGGGCTATAACCTTCAGGAATTTGTGGCGGCGGATGGAAAACTGTGCGCAGCCCTTTTGGAGCGGGAATTTGATGCCAAGACCATCCGCGTCCTTTTGATGGACACAGGCTTTAAGAGTGTGTTCCATGCATCCGCTGACCTGGTGCTGGGAAGCGGTGCTGATTTGGAATATGAGAATGCCAAGGGAAAGATGGTGGGAGAGCGCCTGGAGGCAGGCACGCAGCTTACGGTTGGTCCCGACAGCCCTTATCTGGAGTATGGACGCATGATCATCACGCCGGATGAGCCGGAGGCAATCACCATCTGCTCCATTGAGCGGAGCCAGGGCATGCCGGTTTACAGCGGGAGCCTGGAAATCAAGGGAACGCCGGAGGGACTGGTTCTGGTCAATGATTTGTATCTGGAGGATTACCTGACAAAGGTAGTGCCCAGCGAGATGCCTCCGTCCTATGAAAAGGAGGCCCTGAAGGCCCAGGCCGTGTGTGCCAGGACCTATGCCTACCGGCAGATCCAGGGAAATACCTACAGCCAGTATGGCGCCCATGTGGATGACAGCACGAATTTCCAGGTCTATAATAATACCCCGGCCAATGATAAGTCCACCCAGGCCGTAAAGGAGACTTACGGCAAGATGCTGTTCTATGAGGATAAACCCATTGAGGCGTTTTATTTCTCCACCTCCTGCGGCCGTACGGCGGATGCGGGCGTATGGGGAACCGACAGCGGAAAATATCCCTATCTGAGGGCAGTAGAGGTAAAGGAGGGAGGAAAGAGCCTGGGAGAGGAAGACAACGATGGCTTTGAAGCCTATATCAAGAGGGAGGATGTGATTGCCTATGACACCTCCTATCCCATGTTCCGCTGGCAGACAGACCTTCCGGCCGACGTGGCTTCCGCCCAGATTAACGGGGCGGGCCAGATACAGGATATGACCATAACAGACAGAGGACCGGGGGGCATAGCGGGCGAGCTCTCAGTCACAGGCACTGACGGTACCGTTACAATCAAAGGACAGTCCGCCATCCGCTCTGCACTGGGAAATCCGTCCCTGATTATCACCAAGAAGGACGGGGGCACCATGACCGGAAGCGCCACCCTTCCCAGCGCCTTTATCGCCATTGAGAAGAGGACGGGGGAGGACGGAAGCGTTTCCTTCCATATATATGGAGGCGGCTTTGGTCATGGCGTGGGCATGAGCCAGAACGGGGCCCAGGGCATGGCAAAGACGGGAAAGGACTACAAGCAGATATTAGACTTTTTCTACCATGGGACGGAGCTTCGGGAGTGCAATGAGAGCTAGAGCCTGTTTGAAAATAAAAAGAACAACCTGGAAAAAGCCTTTAAAGGCCCTTGCCGGGTTGTTCTTTTGCTTTCCGTAAATTTTGCTTTCCGTAAAAAGCGTGCCTTATGACTGGACCAGGTAGACCTCTGCGTTCTGAGTGCCGTGCTGGCGTGTCTCGGCATGGGTGTTGAAGAAGATGTCGATGTGATTGCCTCTGACGGCTCCGCCGCGGTCCTCCGCCGTGTAGACCACGCCGTTAATCATCACCTTGGAACCATAGGGAATCACCCGCGGGTCCACGGCAATGGTGTGGCCGGCAGTGGCCACCGCGCCGGTGTAGGTGTGGCGTCCCCAGCCCTCGGAACAGGCCCTGCATGGACAATAGCCCGTTGTCTTGAATACGCCCAGGGGAACCAGGTTCTGGGCCTCGGCAGCAGGGGCTTCCTGCCTGGCATCGGGATTGCCGTTGGTGTAGGTCCTGGGGTTGGAGAAATCACTGTCTCCCACATAGCCTTCTACCAGATAGATGCCATCGGGCAGGGTGCTCCAGTCCATGTTGAGGGTAAAGGCGTGACAGCCATTGCCCTTGCCGCTGCCATAAAGCTCGTCGCTGTATTCCCCGGCTGTCATTCTCTGAGAGAAAACTTCCTCACCTGTATTCTTATCTTTAATGGATATCCGTACATTAAGCGCATCATCAGGTGTACTGCTGTTGTAAGCCCAACCGCTGATGGTGGTGCTGTTCACTGTTTCGAACCTTCCCTTTGGCGCTGCTGCAAGGGCTGTGATGGCAGTGGCCGCAAGCAGGCTGACGGTAAGGATGGCTCCGGTCAGTATGTGTCTTAATTTCATGGTGTAATACCTCCTATTGCTCAAGTAATAATTAGAAAAAGATTCTTAACACATTAATAAATAATATGTAATATTTTTGTAATATATGAGCAATAAACAAGTTTTTACCATATTTTCTTTGCCTTGTCAAGGGAAAATATGGAAATAGCACCATTTCCATCTAAATATGATAGAATTTTGGTAAAAATTTCTGCCCCAAGAACCACATTCCGGAGAAGGGCAAAAAATTACCAGGCTTATATGCCTGGTAGTTTTTTCCTCACATCATGAATCAATCCTGCACTAAAAATACCTCTGCAGTGTATGTACCTTTGGTCAGGGCTTCCTGGTGGGAGCCGTAAAAAATATCGAGAATATTACCGTTTACAGAAGAGCCTTTGTCCTCCACTGTGTAGACGATTCCGTCGATTTTCAGCTTAGTGCCAAGCGGAAAATAATTTAAATCAGCGGAAATGGTGTGGTTTGGGGTGGGAACCGTGCCGGAATAGGTAAGGTTATGCCCCCCGGAGCACTGTTCGCAGCCGCAGTATCCTGTAATGGTAAACCGTCCAAGGGATGTCTCCATGGGGGCCGGAGCTACCTCCTTCTCCTCCTTTTGGACACCTGGTCCCTGGGCTGTATATTCTTCTTCATCAATAACAGAGGCTCTGTGGCCTTTGGATTCCCGGGAACCGGAGGTTTCCTGAGTCTCCCGGACATTCTGGGCTGAGTCCTCAGACGTATCTGATGTACCGGCCTCCACTACAGTCACATCCGTTCCCACGGGCTCGTCGGCAAATGCCGGAAAGGCCACCGTGAGGCTGAATGCAGCCATGGCTGCGGCCAGAAGGGTTTTCTTAAAGTAATGCATATAACGACCTCGCAATCTTATGACATTGTTATGGTTTTATATGTCCTATAAAGTTGTATCTTCATTATATTACAAAAATGTTACTTGTCAAGTTAAAATAATTAAGCAAGTGTTACAAGAGTATAAAAAGTGGAGAGTAAAAGCCGTAAAATTGAAATATTTATGTAAAAAGTGGAGGGAGAAATCCATTATCTAGTTGATATGAAAGGGAATTGGCTCATGATGTGCCGGCGGGAGAAGGGAAGACACAAATAATATGAAAAGAATTTGGATTTATCTCTTGACAAATGACTCCAGAAGGAATATATTATGGAATGTAGATGTTAGCACTCCTAAACGTCGAGTGCTAATAATTGAAGAAAGGAAGGTGAGCAGATGCCATTGGATGCGCTCCTGGATGACAGGAAGGTCACTATATTAAAGGCCATCATCAAGACATATCTGGAAACCGGAGAGCCGGTGGGCTCCAGGACTATTTCCAAGTATTCAGACCTTAAGCTCAGCTCTGCCACCATCCGCAATGAGATGTCAGACCTGGAAGAGATGGGGTATATCATACAGCCCCATACCTCGGCGGGGCGGATTCCTTCCGATAAAGGGTACCGGTTCTATGTGGACCAGATTATGCTGGATAAGGAGAGCGAGGTAACTGAGTTTAAGGAGATGATGGTCCAGAAGGTCGATAAGCTGGAACTGGTCCTTAAGAAGATGGCCCAGGCGCTGGCTGCCAATACCAACTATGCGGCCATGATCAGCGGCCCCAGTTATCACAAGACAAAGCTTAAGTTCATCCAGCTTTCAAAGATGGAGAAGCATAAGCTTTTGGTGGTTGTGGTGGTGGAAGGCAATATCATTAAGAACACCATGATTGATATTACGGATAATCTCAGTGACGAGGAGCTCCTTAACCTGAACATCCAGCTTAACAGCAGCCTGAACGGGCTGACCATAGAGGAAATCAACCTGGATGTCATCAGCAAGCTGAAGGGCGATGCAGGCATTCACAGCCAGGTGGTGGACCTGGTCCTGAACGAGGTGGCGGAGGCCATCAAGGCAGGGGAAGAGGACCTGCAGATTTATACCAGCGGAGCCACCAACATTTTCAAGTACCCTGAGCTATCGGACGGCGACAAAGCCAGCCGGCTCATTGATACACTGGAACATAAAGAAGTGCTGCAGGAATTTGTGGCGGAAGTCAATTCCGGCACAGAGGAAGAAGCGGGCATTCAGGTTTATATCGGTGACGAGAGCCCGGTGCAGTCCATGAAGGACTGCAGTGTGGTCACTGCCAATTATGATTTGGGAGGAGGCCTGCGGGGAACCATCGGTATCATAGGGCCAAAGCGAATGGATTATGAAAACGTCCTTGGGACCCTGCGCAATCTGATGAATCAGCTGGATACAGCATTTAAAAAGGATGAAAGGTGATAAGCTGTGAGTGAAGATATGAAAGACGAAGAGTTAAAAAAGGAAGACGAGGCCCTGAAGACAGAGCAGGAAGCGGGAAAAGACCAGGCTTCTGAGGCTGGGACCGGGGAGGCAAAGGAGACAGAAGCTTCTCCTGATACCGCACAGACACAAGAAGGTACCCTGGAGGGAACAGAGGAAGATGCAACAGAGGAAGATGCAGAGCAGGAGCCTGCCGGTGAAAAGGAAGAAAAAAAGGGATTCTTTAAGAAGAAAAAGGATCCCAGGGATGAAAAGATAGAGGAGCTCACCGACCGGGTGAAGCGGCAGATGGCGGAATTTGAGAATTTCCGCAAGCGGACAGACAAGGAAAAGTCCGCCATGTATGAGATGGGGGCCAAGGACATTATAGAGAGAATCCTTCCCGTCATCGACAATTTTGAGAGAGGCCTGGCGGCCGTGCCTGAGGACGCAAAGGGAACACCCCTTGCAGAGGGCATGGAGAAGATATATAAGCAGTTCCGGAAAACACTGGAGGAAGCCGGCGTGAAAGCCATTGAAGCAGTAGGTCAGGAGTTTGACCCCAACTACCACAACGCGGTAATGCATGTGGATGATGAAAGCCTGGGAGAGAACATAGTGGCTGAGGAATTGCAGAAGGGTTACATGTATAGGGACAGCGTGGTCAGACACAGTATGGTAAAGGTGGCAAATTGACATACCCAATAACATAAATATACCCCACTAAAAATAATCAGGAGGAAAAGACTATGAGCAAGATTATCGGTATTGACTTAGGTACGACAAACAGCTGTGTGGCTGTTATGGAAGGCGGAAAACCAACTGTTATTGCCAACGCGGAAGGCGTAAGGACAACACCATCCGTTGTAGCATTCACAAAGACAGGAGAGAGGCTGATTGGCGAGCCTGCAAAGCGTCAGGCAGTTACCAACGCAGATAAGACCATTTCTTCCATCAAGCGTCACATGGGCACGGACTACAGGGTAGACATTGACGGAAAGAAGTACACTCCACAGGAGATTTCAGCCATGATTTTGCAGAAGCTGAAAGCAGACGCAGAGAGCTATCTGGGAGAGACTGTGACAGAGGCAGTCATCACGGTTCCGGCATACTTTAACGACGCGCAGCGCCAGGCTACCAAGGATGCAGGCAAGATTGCAGGCCTGGATGTAAAGCGTATCATCAACGAGCCTACGGCAGCAGCCCTGGCTTACGGACTTGACAATGAAAAAGAGCAGAAGATCATGGTATACGACTTAGGCGGCGGTACCTTTGATGTTTCCATTATTGAAATCGGCGACGGCGTAATCGAGGTTCTGTCCACCAACGGTGACACCCGTCTGGGCGGCGATGATTTTGACAATGCGATTACAAACTGGATGATTTCTGAGTTCAAGAAGGCCGAGGGCGTGGACCTGTCCAATGACAAGATGGCTCTCCAGAGACTGAAGGAAGCAGCTGAGAAGGCTAAGAAGGAGCTGTCCACAGCTACCACCACCAATATCAACCTGCCCTTCATCACCGCAACTGCCGAGGGACCAAAGCATCTGGATATGAACCTGACCAGGGCTAAGTTTGACGAACTGACCCACGACCTGGTAGAGCGCACCGCCATCCCGGTACAGAACGCGCTTAAGGATGCGGGCATCACTGCTTCTGAGCTGGGCAAGGTGCTGTTAGTAGGCGGTTCCACACGTATGATAGCTGCACAGGAAAAGGTAAAACAGCTGACAGGCAAGGAGCCAAGCAAGTCCCTGAACCCGGATGAGTGCGTTGCCATCGGCGCTGCCATCCAGGGCGGCAAGCTGGCCGGCGATGCAGGCGCAGGAGACATACTTCTTCTGGATGTAACACCTCTTTCCCTGTCCATCGAGACCATGGGCGGCGTGGCTACCAGACTGATTGAGAGGAATACCACCATTCCTACCAAGAAGAGCCAGATTTTCTCAACCGCAGCCGACAACCAGACAGCAGTGGATATCCATGTGGTACAGGGCGAGCGCCAGTTTGCAAGGGATAATAAGACACTGGGACAGTTTCGTCTGGATGGAATTCCGCCGGCAAGAAGAGGCATTCCTCAGATTGAGGTTACCTTTGACATTGATGCCAACGGTATCGTAAATGTATCCGCAAAGGATTTGGGAACAGGCAAGGAGCAGCACATCACCATTACTTCCGGATCCAACATGTCAGACGATGATATTGACAAGGCAGTGAAGGAAGCAGCTGAATACGAGGCACAGGACAAGAAGCGCAAGGAAGCCATCGATGCAAGGAACGATGCGGACTCCATGGTATTCCAGACTGAGAAGGCCCTGGAAGAGGTTGGGGATAAGATTGCTCCGAACGATAAGGCAGAAGTGGAGGCTGACCTTAATACACTGAAGGAAGCCATCAACCGCGCTCCGGTTGAGGAGATGACAGATGCGCAGGTAGAGGACATCAGGGCTGGCAGAGAGAAGCTGATGAACAGCGCTCAGAAGCTGTTTGCAAAGGTTTATGAGCAGGCTCAGGCCTCCGGTGCGGCAGGCCAGGCAGGTCCTGACATGGGCGGCGCTGGAAATGCAGCAGGCGGCGATGACGTTGTGGACGCTGATTTCAAGGAAGTATAAATCCAAGGAAGTAAATCCGGATAAAACAAACAGGGGGCTTAGGAGCCGGGAAACCGGCCACTACCCCCTTTGTGGCTGATAAAGAGTGCTTTTGAAACTGCCTGTCAGGGCCAGTTTTGCGGCGTTCAGATAGATTAAGAGGTAAACAACATGGCAGAGAGTAAGAGAGATTACTATGAAGTTCTGGGCGTTCCCAAAGATGCAGATGAGGATGCATTGAAAAAAGCATACAGGAAACTTGCCAAGAAATACCACCCCGATGCCAATCCAGGCGATAAAGAGGCAGAGGCCAAGTTCAAAGAAGCTTCCGAGGCATACAGCGTGTTAAGCGACCCTCAGAAACGTCAGCAGTACGACCAGTTCGGCCATGCTGCGTTTGAACAGGGCGGCGCCGGGACAGGCGGCTTTGGCGGCGGCTTCGGCGGCTTTGACTTTGGCGGGGATATGGGTGATATCTTCGGAGATATCTTCGGTGATATTTTTGGCGGCGGCAGGTCCGGGAGGGCCAGGAGCGGACCCTCACGGGGCGCCAACATAAAGACTTCTGTCAGGATTACATTTGAGGAAGCCGTATTTGGCTGTGATAAAGAGATCGAGATTAACTTTAAGGAAAACTGCGCCAGCTGTCACGGCACGGGCGCTAAGGCAGGCACCTCCCCTCAGACCTGTTCCAAGTGTAACGGAAAGGGCAAAATCATGTACACACAGCAGTCCTTTTTCGGGACTGTGCAGAATGTGCAGACATGTCCTGACTGTAACGGTACCGGGCAGGTAATCAAGGAAAAGTGTCCTGACTGCTACGGCACGGGCTATAAGACCGTACGCAAGAAATTCAAGGTATCCATACCGGCAGGCATTGACAACGGTCAGTGCGTGCGTCTGGCAGGGGGCGGCGAACCCGGCACAGGCGGCGGCGAGCGCGGTGATTTGCTGGTGGAGGCAGTTGTTTCCCAGCATCCGATATTCAAGCGTCAGGATACCAGTATTTATTCCACGGTGCCCATTTCCTTTGCGCGGGCAGCCCTGGGAGGCCCCATTCGCATAAAGACCGTGGACGGCGAAGTGGAGTACGATGTAAGGCCAGGCACCCAGACAGATACCAAGGTGCGCTTAAAGGGCAAGGGTGTTCCCTCGCTGCGCAGCCGCAGTGTCAGGGGCGACCACTATGTTACCTTGGTGGTTCAGGTCCCGGAGCGCATGAACCAGGTTCAGAAGGAAGCCTTAAGACGGTTTGACGACGCCATGAACGGCGTCACATCCCCAGAGGAAGAGAAGCCTAAGAAAAAGGGTATTTTCAAATAGACAGGAAACAGCATGAGCCCGGACAGGCAGCACACAAAGCCTGTCCGGGCTTTTTACGTCCATTCCCGGTATTGTGTAATGGGCAAAAAAAGGTTATGATAGGGAAAAGTCACAGCAAGGAAAAAGTCACAGCAAGGAAAAAGGAGAGGGAGATTCAGATGGATTACAGTTGTTTTGAGACCCTGGCGGTTCCGCTTCCGGAAGATATAGAAAAGTTAAAGTGGAGAGGGGATTTTGACAGGGCTGTCCGCACGATTGACAGCAGGCTGAAAAGGGACATTCCCCAGGCTTTGAGAAAGCGTCTTATGATTGAAAAGGAGATTCTTAAGCGGATGCCGGGACAGTACCCCTATACATGGTCTGAGGCCCTTGATATGCTGCGGGACAATGTAAGGGATTTTAAGGACAGTGAACTCGAAAAACTGTGGGAGGAGGATGCCGCGGACTGGATTTACGTGGATGGAGAGGTACGCTTCCGAAGCTGCTTCCTGAAAAATGTCTTAAAGACCAGGAAAGAGTATGAGAACCGGGCACTGGATCGGGAACTGGTCCGGTCTAAGGCGGAAAACTTTGCACTGCTTAACAGAACAATTGCTTCCATGAAAGAACAGGGAGGCGCTGGATGTAGGTTTTGCATCCGCGGGACACTTGGGATCCTGGAGGAAGCGGAGCGGGAAGGTGAAGATATCAAGGTCTATCTTCCGCTGCCAATTGAATACGCCCAGGTAAAGAATGTGAAAATCCACAGCGTAAGAATCGGGGAAAGGGAAGCCGAAAAACAGGAGTATACCATTGCTCGGGCAGATGCCTTCCAGCGCACCATCTGCTTCCATACAAAACACAGGAAAGGGCAGAAATATTCGGTGGAATTTTCCTTTGAGAACCAGGAAGCATACCTGGATTTCTCCCATGGCAGCCTGGAACACGGCAGCCTGAGACACGGCAGCCCGGAACGCGCCGGAGAGAAGCATGGAGCAAATGGTTTTGCAGAGCCCTCGGATGCCTGGCTGGCGCAGCAGCAGCCCCATATCCGCTTTACTCCCCTGATCCGGGAACTGGCGGCTGAAATCGTGGGGGAGGAACAGGACCCTTTAAAGAAGGCCAGAAGGATATACGACTATATCACCACCCATGTGATGTATTCCTTTGTGCGGAGCTATTTTACCCTGACCGACATTCCGCAGTATGCGGCCTCATCCATGAAGGGAGACTGCGGCGTACAGGCGCTTTTATTTATCACCCTGTGCCGTGTGGCAGGCATTCCCGCCAGATGGCAGGCAGGACTCTATACATCACCCTTTGAAATCAGCTGTCATGACTGGGCGCAGTTTTATTCAAAATCCCATGGCTGGCGTTACGCGGACTGTTCCTTCGGAGGGGCGGCCTACCGGGAGGGGGAGACAGAGAGATGGGATTTCTACTTCGGAAACCTGGATCCCTTCCGTCTTCCGGCAGCCAGGGAGTTCGGATATGAGTTTGAACCGCCCATGACCCATTTGAGAAACGACCCCTATGATAACCAGATGGGGGAGGCGGAATATGGGGACAGAAGTCTTCTGGAAGAGGAATACAGCACGGAATATGAGATGATTTCCCTGGAGGATATAACATATTAAAGAAGAGCCTGTTAAAATATTAAGAAATCCGTAAAGAATTGTAAGGACTAGTAGGCTATAATGTTATCATATCTGAAGAAAGGCATAAAAACAGAATGAACAGACGCTTATTAATAACCGGGGCCGGGGGATTTCTTGGTTCCCGGATTTGTGAATATTTTAGCGCCAGGGACGGATATGAGGCAGTGGGGGTGACACACAGAGAGCTGGATATTGAGGATTTTGTGGCGGTTTCCGCCTTTGTAAAGGCTATCCGGCCTGATTATGTCCTGCACTGCGCGGCAATTTCCGACACAGGTGCATGTGAAAGGAATCCGGTCCTCTCAGAGAAAGTTAATGTAGGAGGAACCGTCAATCTGGCCAAGGCGTGCAGGAACGCCGGCAGCCGTATGATATTTACCAGCTCTGACCAGATTTACAACACATCCCATTCCCTGGAACCCAACCGTGAGGGCAGCGAGGGAAAGCCGGGAAATGTGTATGGAAGAGATAAGAAACGGGCAGAGGAAGCCATGCTCACTTACCTGCCGGATGCGGTGGCCCTCAGGCTCTCATGGATGTATGACGCCCCATCCAGGGGAAGGGTGGGCAGCCAGGGCCTTTTGCAGAAGCTGATGGACGCGTTAAAGGAAAGGCGGGAGGTGGAGTTCCCTGTTCATGATTACAGGGGAATCACCTATGTGTGGGAAGTGGTGCGCCATCTGGAAGAAGCCATGGGGCTTCCCGGAGGCGTTTATAACTTTGGAAGTGAGAACCGGAACAACACCTTTGACACGGCCAGGCTGTTCCTCAGGGAATTGGCAGGAAGCGATTCCAGCAGCATATTAAAACGCAATGACGAGCGGTTTGCCTCCTGTCCCAGGAATCTGACCATGAATACGGACAAGATAAGGTCCCATGGGATACGGTTCTTCAATACCTCTGAGGGAATACGCAAGTGCTGCATGGAACACAGGGAAATGTCCCAGGCCCGGTGTTAAAGGCTATGAAAGGACGCATTATATGAGCAGACGCAACATATCGCCCCAGGCCGCCAGAATCTGCGGCCTGACGCTGCTTTGCCTGACCATCATGTTCGGGGTGGCTGCGGCCAACAAGGCAAAGGGCGGAGAAAAGCTGGTAAGTGAATATACGGTTCAGGACGAGGTGCTCCCCAGGCATGTGAAATTTGAGTCCATGCCCGCGGACCTGCCTCAGATGACAGTTGCCTGGTTTTATAAGTATAAGGGCCTGGGGCAGTTTGACATGTGCAGGAGGCTGTTCCCCCCAAATCAGCTGGAAGCCTTGAACTTTGACCAGGAGGACAGGGATTTTAAGGACGGATATTATATACAGGAGTACATTGTCCACGGATTTAAGACCCTGACCCAGGAGGAATATGAGGACCAGAAAGCCCATTATGACCAGCTGGCGGCCTCCTGCGGATATAAGGAGTACAAGGTGGTCCGGGTTTCCTTTTCCCAGAAATGGTCTCCCAAGGCCCTTAAGAGGGCCCCTCAGTGGGGGGACGGTGAGTTCGCCAGAGATTTTGCGGTGGGAAGGGAAGCCGGACTGCGGGAGAGATGGAAGATATTTGAGCTGGGCATGATGTGATTTGTCCGGCAGGCAGATTTTGATGAGACAGAAGGAGTGGAATAGATGAGACAGGAAAGCAGAACAGGAAGCCATACAATGGTGCAGCGGCACGGAATAGCAAGGGACCTGACGGTATGCGGGCTGTTTACGGCATTGACGGCAGTGGGGGCCTTTATTAAAATTGTCATACCGGTGGGAGCGGATACCATGAATTTCACCCTCCAGTGGTTTTTTGTGCTCCTGGCAGGCCTTTTGCTGGGCTCCAGAAGGGCCTTCCTCAGCGTGTCCGCCTATCTTCTGATCGGACTGGTGGGAATCCCTGTTTTTGCACGGGGAGGAGGCCCCTCCTATCTGATACGCCCCACTTTTGGGTTCCTGCTGGGATTTGCCCTGGCAGCCTATGTGATGGGGAAGTTAGTGGAATGGATGCACGCTTCAAAGCCGGGGGCCTGCCTGTTTAGCGCCACGGTGGGCTATGTGATTTATTACGGAATGGGAATCCTTTACTTTTACTTCATCACCCACTTTGTGGTAGTGACTCCCGACACAGTGGGATGGGGCGCCATCTTTGTGGTATACTGCCTGCCCACCATGATTCCGGACTATATACTCTGCATCCTGGCAGTGACGGTGGCAGGACGCCTGCGCCCGTCCATGGGGCGGCTTATGGAGTGACACAGCTCATTCCCTTCCCTGCCTGACGCTGCGCTCATAATAAAAGATATATTGCTGCATGATGCCGGCACAGCCGCTGTATCGCCCGAACACATCATCTACGATTGTTTCGCAGAGACGGTTTTTGGGGATGCGGCGGTATTTTTTTCTGTCAAAATACTGTTCCATCAGAATTTTTTCAATCCATGTGTCCACCGGAAACGCGTCTATGTGGTGGAGGCCGAAAAGGCATACGCAGTTGGCCACCTTTTTTCCGATTCCGTAAAATCCAGTGAGATATTCCATGGCTCCCTCATAGTCCAGGGCAGCCAGATGGGATAGATCCAGCCTGCCTGAAACCGCGTCCTGGCAGAGCCTGTGTATGTACTTGGCCCGGTAGCCCAGCTTAAGCCCCATTAAATCTTCCAGGGAAGCAAGACAGAGCTGGCTGGGGGAAGGAAAGGAGTAGGCCGGGGGAAGGCTCCTTCCCTGGGCATTTCCTTTCCCACGGGCATCTCCTTTTCCCTGGGCATCTTCTTTCCCCAGGTCTTGTCCATCCTCCAGGAGCGTGCCGTACCGGCTGCTGAGGGCTTCCACCAGCTGACGTATGTTCGGAATGGTCTTTTGCTGGGAAATCGCGAAGGTAATGATCATCTCCCAGGGGTCCTGGCGCAGAATTCGGATGCCTGCCCCGCTCATGGCAGCTGCCGTCAGATAGGAATTTTCCCGGTCAATTGAGGCAATGACAGCCTGGTAATCCCGGTCCATGTCCAGATAGGACAGCCAGAAGTAAAGGTCCTCATGGTGACAGTCCAGGCAGATGAAAGTGCCGTCCTGCCATGCACGCAGGACGCGGAGGCCGCTGATGAGCCGGTAGCCGTTCTTTGACCCTGAAGGGTATGCATCCTCCGGCAGGGGAACCATGCGGAAACATTGACCGGACTGGTGAATCTGCTGCAGGTCCATGCAGGGAGTTTCATAACGATGAATCATATGGGTACGCCTTTCTTTTGTATGGGATTTTGGAAGGACCAGCACAAAATGGTCCCTGAATATAACTCTACCCCTTCTTTTTTTCAAAGTCAAATGTGATTTTCTGGCTTTCCGCTTGACATTTTCAGAAAATGTGACTAGAATGTAGGTTAGATTTGATAATCCAAAAGCGATGAAGGTGCATAGTAGACGTTTATTTTCCATCAGAGAGGGGAGGCCACCGGCTGAAAGCCTGCCCGGGTTCAGATAGACGGTTGAAATTCCCACCGGAGCCGTACAGGCAAAAGGATGCTTTCGCCAATCTGTGGAAGGATTCAGGTAGTCTGTGACGCAGGCACACGTTACGTGCATCAAGTGTCTGTATATTCCAGGTGCAGGTCCTGGGATGATACAGGAAGCAGGGTGGTACCGCGAGTTTACAGTCTCGTCCCTTCAGTGATGAAGAGACGGGGCTTTTTTGTTTCCTGGAACGCGGGTCCCATGAAACAAAAATGCTCCCCGGGGATTGCAGCTTTAAAGAAAGCCTGCTGCAGGCGGACAATCCCGGGAGCAGGATTCTATCTTGTTACAAAGAAAAGGAGAAGCCATGAAAGAGCAGTTAGAGAAAATCAAAGAAGAGGCGTTAAGGCAGATTGAATCTTCCGAAGCGCTGGAGAAACTGAATGACATCCGTGTATCTTATCTGGGTAAGAAGGGAGAACTGACTAACCTGTTAAAGGGCATGAAGGATGTTGCCCCGGAGGACCGGCCAAAGGTGGGCCAGATGGTCAATGATGTCAGGGGACTCATTGAGGGAAGGCTGGAGGAGGCCAAGACTGCCCTGGCTAAGAAGGCCAGGGAGGAGCAGTTAAAAAGGGAGGTCATCGACGTCACCCTTCCGGCCAGTAAGAATAATGTGGGCCACAGCCATCCGGGCACCATTGCCCTGGAAGAGGTGGAGCGCATTTTCGTGGGCATGGGATATGAGGTAGTGGAAGGTCCTGAGGTGGAGTACGACAGGTACAACTTTGAGAAGCTGAACATTCCCAAGGGGCACCCGGCCAGGGACGAGCAGGATACCTTCTACATCAATGAAAACATCCTGCTGCGCAGCCAGACATCACCTGTACAGGTGCGTACCATGGAGAAGGGCAAACTTCCCATTCGAATGATTGCGCCGGGCCGCGTGTTCCGTTCCGACGAGGTGGATGCCACCCATTCTCCCTCCTTTCATCAGATTGAGGGCCTTGTGATTGACAAGAACATCACATTTGCGGACCTTAAGGGTACGCTGGCCGAATTTGCCAGAGAGCTGTTCGGGCCTGAGACAAAGGTGAAGTTCCGTCCCCATCACTTCCCCTTTACGGAGCCCAGCGCCGAGGTGGATGTGACCTGTTTCAAATGCGGCGGTTCGGGCTGCCGGTTCTGTAAGGGGTCGGGCTGGATAGAGATTCTGGGATGCGGTATGGTGCACCCCCATGTACTGGAGATGTGCGGTATTGACCCGGATGAGTATTCCGGATTCGCATTTGGCGTGGGACTGGAGCGTATTGCTCTGCTTAAGTATGAAATTGACGACATGCGTCTGCTGTATGAAAACGATATCCGTTTCCTGAAACAGTTCTAAGATCATGCGCCCTGATAAACATTCATAGCATAGAAGGAGAGAGAACACATGAACACAGCATTATCATGGATAAAAGCATATGTCCCTGATTTGGATGTCACGGCCCAGGAATACACGGATGCCATGACGCTCACAGGAACCAAGGTAGAAGGTTATACATGTCTGGATAAGAACCTGGAAAAAATCGTTGTCGGAGAGATTCTTGAGGTCAAGGGCCATCCGGATGCAGATAAACTGGTGGTATGCCAGGTTAACGTGGGAGCGGGAGAGCCGGTGCAGATTGTCACAGGCGCCCCCAATATCACGGAGGAATCCACAGGTGAAAAGGTGCCCGTGGTGCTGGACGGCGGCCGCGTGGCGGGAGGCCACGACGGAGGCGCCCTTCCTGAGGATGGAATCAGGATTAAGCGGGGCAAGTTAAGAGGCGTGGAGTCCTGCGGCATGATGTGTTCCGTGGAGGAACTGGGCGCCAGCAGGGATATGTACCCGGACGCCCCGGAGAGCGGCATCTATATCCTTCCGGGGGACAGCGTGCCCGGCTCCGACGCAGTGGAAATCATGGGACTCAGGGACGTGGTGTTCGAGTATGAAATCACATCCAACCGCGTGGACTGCTACAGTGTGATTGGCATAGCCAGAGAGGCCGCGGCTACCTTTGGCAAGGCCTTCCATGCCCCGGTGGTCACACCAACAGGTAACGGTGAGGACATCCACGACTACCTGAATGTGCGGGTGGAGGACAGCGAACTGTGTCCCCGTTACTGCGCCAGGATGGTAAAGAATATAAAGCTTGCGCCTTCTCCCCAGTGGATGCAGCGCCGTTTGGCAGCCAGCGGCATCCGTCCCATCAATAATATTGTGGACATCACGAACTATGTCATGGAAGAGTATGGACAGCCCATGCACGCCTTTGACTATGACCAGCTGGCAGGCCACGAAATCGTGGTAAAATGCGCTAAGGACGGGGATTTGTTCCAGACCCTGGACGGACAGGAGAGGAAGCTGGATTCCACCATCCTCATGATTAATGACGGGGAAAAGGAAGTGGGAATCGCCGGCATCATGGGCGGAGAGAATTCCAAAATCACGGACAATGTACAGACTATGGTATTTGAGTCAGCCTGCTTCAACGGCACCAATATCCGTCTGTCAGCCAAGAAAGTGGGGCTGCGCACGGATGCTTCCGGAAAATACGAGAAGGGGCTGGACCCCAACACGGCAGAGGAAGCAGTAAACAGGGCCTGCCAGCTCATCGAGGAGCTGGGTGCGGGAGAGGTTGTGGGCGGCATCATCGACCTCTACCCTGAGAAGAGGACCAGCAGGCGGATTCCCTTTGACTCTGTTAAGATTAACAGGCTTTTAGGCACGGACATCCCTGAGGAAACCATGCTTTCCTACTTCGGGACCATTGAACTGGGCTATGACCCTGAGACAAAGGAGGTTATTGCTCCTACCTGGCGTCAGGACCTGGAGCGCATGGCTGATTTGGCTGAGGAAGTGGCCAGATTCTACGGCTATGACAAGATCCCCACCACACTGCCCTCCGGCGAAGCCACCACAGGAAAGCTTTCCTACAAGCTCCAGATAGAGAAGGTAGCCAGGGAGATAGCAGAGTTCTGCGGATTTTCCCAGGGCATGACATATTCCTTTGAGAGTCCCAAGGTATTTGACAGGATGCTGATTCCTGAGGACAGTGCCCTGAGGAAAACGGTGGAGATATCCAATCCCCTGGGAGAGGATTTCAGCGTCATGCGCACCACATCCTTAAACGGCATGCTGACCTCCCTGTCCACCAACTACAACCGTCGGAACAAGGACGTGCGCCTGTACGAGCTGGCCAATGTATACCGTCCCAAGTCCCTGCCTTTGACAGAGCTTCCAGACGAGCGCATGCAGTTCACCCTGGGAATGTACGGGAGCGGTGATTTCTTTACCATGAAGGGCGTGGTGGAAGAGTTTTTCGAGAAGGCCGGAATGCATAAAAAGCCTCATTATGACCCCAGTGCAGAGCATCCTTACCTTCATCCCGGAAGAAAGGCCGACATCCTGTATGACGGCACAGTGGTAGGCTTCCTGGGCGAGGTACACCCGGATGTGGCTGATAACTATAGGATTGGCGACAGGGCTTACATTGCCGTCATTGATATGCCGTCTATTATGGATTTCACCACCTTTGACCGCAAGTATACCGGCATAGCCAGGTTCCCGGCTGTGACCAGGGACATCAGTATGGTGGTACCAAAGGATATCCTGGTGGGACAGATTGAGGATGTGATTGAGCAGAGGGGAGGAAAGGTCCTGGAAAGCTACAAGCTCTTTGATGTGTACGAGGGAGCACAGGTACTGGCAGGCCACAAGTCGGTGGCATACTCCATTACCTTCCGGGCTAAGGACCACACCCTGGAGGAAAAGGAAGTCACGTCTGTGATGAATAAGATACTCAACGGATTAAGCGGGCTGGGAATCGAACTCAGGGCTTAAGACAGCTGATAGAACAGAATAGGGTATGTGTGAATGGCTGCCGGCAGGATGAATTGGTTGCCGGCAGCTGCTTTTCCTGAGCTTCATGGATTTTCTTTATATTGTAAGTTTCTGGATTTTTTGAAAAATATTGCCGAAAAATGATTGACAAATCATAAATCATCCTTTATAATAACCTACGTTGCTTGCGAGAGCAGCGTAACGCAGAAGTGGCGGAATAGGCAGACGCGCACGGTTCAGGTCCGTGTGGTAGTAATACCGTGTGGGTTCGACTCCCATCTTCTGCACCAGATAATGATAATCCGAACCCGGTTCCAATGGGGACGGCTTCGGATTTTTAGGTGCGCCCGGCGGGCGCACGTTCTAACGGGTGAAAGTCCCTGACCCGCCCGGCAGTGGGAAGGGTGCAGCCA
>PPYF01064790.1_pt1 | contig 82112 bp, 78 predicted proteins | sample 1559871 | NCBI WGS metagenome assembly PPYF01 (sample SAMN08240021, study PRJNA423297) | Human gut metagenome, whole genome shotgun sequencing project.
ATCATTTCGGGCTGCCCAAAACACAACTTGCTATGTTCGCTTGAACATGAATTTGCCTGAAGTCAAATTGAGTTTTGACTCTCGGACTCATTCTTCGGCTTCGGGATTGCCCCGCAGCGGTATCCATTTCCGTTTCCGGTGCAAAGTTATGGCGGTTTATCTTGCTGTAAAATAGTGTGTTATATGTAACATGATGACAGACGGTGACACAGGTCGTCACCACCTCCGGATGATGGTGGTTATTCGGAAAAATCCCTTTTTATTTGCAGCGTGAACGGATGAAACCGGGTCTCCAATAGTGGAATGATGGTCATGTTGTCCGATGCTTCCGTTAGTGGTCGGGATAGTGGAAACAATGTCGGATGTGACGGTTGTCGGAATGTCATGACCAACAGACCGGCCATTAACGGAAAGTCGGATACGGTAACGGATACACTGTCGGCCGGAAGGATGGACACGATAACGGATGCGGTATCAGACGGACGGTCAGAGGCGTTCACGGATTGACGGATGGATGAAACAGACATTTATTCAATAACCATTAAAAAAGAAAGATTATGAGCAAAGAACCTTTATTCGTTGCAATCAGCAACCAGAAAGGCGGGGTCGGAAAATCGGCCCTTACGGTAGTGCTTGCCAGCTACTTCCATTTCGAGAAAGACCTGAACGTGGCAATCATTGACTGCGATTCCCCCCAGCACAGCCTTGTGCGTATGAGGGAGCGGGACAAGAAAGCCGTCACAGGCAGCGCCTATTACCAGCAATTGCTGCGGCAGCAGTGGGAACGTGTACAGAAGAAGGCGTATCCCATTGTCGGGTCCACTGCCGAAAAGGCAAGGGAGGCGGCGGACGCGGTTGCCGCAAGCGGGGACTATGACCTTGTTTTCGTGGACCTGCCGGGAACAGTGGAGTCTTCGGGGGTGTTCCGTACCATCGTCAATATGGATTATGTCCTGACTCCCACCATTCCCGACCTCATCATCATGCAGAGTACGCTTGCCTTCTCGACAACGGTGCTTGATTATGTCAGAAGCAGGAAAGATGTGCCGCTCAAGGACATCCTCTTCTTCTGGAACAGGATGAAGAAGCGTACCAACGCGGGAATCTACAAGTCATACTCGGAAGTCATGAAGGAACTGCGCCTGACTGTCCTCGACAGCACGCTGCCTGACCTGTGCCGCTACGAGAAAGAGATCACCCATTCCCAACGCGCCTTTTTCCGCTGTACCCTGCTGCCTCCTCCCGCCAGGCAGCTTGAAGGAAGCGGTCTGGCGGAATTGGCGGAGGAACTTATTGTCAAACTTAAACTGAAACAGCCATGACAAAGAAAAAGGTGGAGGTGGATGAGGACATCCTCAAGGATATCATTGTCGGGGAGATTCCCGTCTTCGGCAGGGAGATGCCTGCGGAAGAGGGTACGGGACAGCCGGAGACGGAAGCCCCTCCCGCCACAGGAACAGCTGGCCACCCGCCAGGCAAGACCGTCTCTGCAAAGTCCGGGAAAAAGAAAGAAGGAACGGGCGGTTACAGGGAAAGGTTCCTGGTCAACATTCCAGCATCCAACCGTTCCCATGTCTATATCAACCGTGAGGTGGCCGAATGCATCAAGCGTGTCCTTCCGGTCATTGCTCCGGACATGAGCATATCCGGATACATAAGCAATATCCTTGTGGACCATATCCAACGGCATTGGGAGGAAATCAGCGAATTATACAACAAAGAATATTACAAACCATTAAAACCGTTTTAGACATGACACAGATTGTTTTTCAAGCCGCAGCCATCGCCTGCTGCATCTACACCGCTTACAGAATCGTACTTTTTATAGTCAGGAAATCACGTAAGACAGAAAAAGGTCGCCAAAGGTTTTCTGCCTCTCCTGACAGGATAATTGAAGGGATTGAACCGGATAATGGTGAGGAGTGTGTATCCGTACCTCCCGTCATGGAATGTATCAAAGAAGTGGATATCCGACATTCGCTGATATCGCTATACATGGCCACCTATCTGGACTGCAAGCCTGTCGGCAGCCGTGCCCAGGTCTATATCAGCAAAGAGAACCATGCCCTTATCAGACGTTTCTTATCCGTTGTCGCTCCTGATGTGCCTATTTCCGGCTATGTGAACAAGGTTGTGGAGGAACATCTGAAGAATTACCGGGATGAGATCTCCCAATTACACTCGGACTGTATAACCAAACCGTTATGATTATGGAAGCGGTACTCTATTTTACAGTAAAGGCGGCATGTGCCGTTTATGTGCTGTCGCACTTGTGGACATTCATCTTCGGCCGGCGGATGTACGGGATATGGGAGCGTCTTTTCAGATTAATGCGGATTGTCCGAATCAGGCTATGGAAACACCGCAGGAAACACATAGGGCAGGCGGAACGCAATACCAGCAAAAAGACAAAGTGTAAAAAGCCGGAGACAAGGACAGATGTGTCACTGGAAAAGCCTGGACCGGACATGCCGCCTTCTTCTCCCACAGATGACGATGTGATAGGCAAGACGAAAATTGTCTATCTGGAAGATCCGAATACCATGAAGTCAGTTCCTGTCCGTTCCGAACCGATGGAGAAAGTTCCCATAGAGGAAGACGGGGATATAAGCCCCGATGATGTGGAGCAGGAGAACAAGGGACTGACGACCGAGGACAGGGAGGAACTGATGGCTCCTGTGGATTTCGAACCTGATCCGGATTTCAGCACGGCCTTGACATTCGAGGAGATAAACAACGTTGCGGAGGTCCTTGTTTCCGACATCCCGGATGAACAGAAGGCTGTCCGTGCCGCCGCTACCATACATCACAAAATGCAGGAAACGGTCATACTCTCTTTTCTTACTGACAAACTGTGCAATCAAGAAAAGGTATCCCGGTTGCTCAACGAGTATCTGGACGAATCCGGCAGGCCGCTTGCAAAGCGGAAGTTCACATCTAAGAGAATAGATACTTTCAATATAGATGAATTTGTTTAATTATTTTTTCGGCTGTCATATTTTCAAGGATATGTTGATATAATGTCAGCATATCCTTTCTATTTAGATTTCAGATAGTTAACTCATCAAAGGCATACGTCCAGGTATTGTAAGTTCTTCTTCAAATTTGCGCGTTTGTTCTCTTGCCTGTTTTAGTTTTTCCACCTGCAAAGTTGCCCATGCGCTTACTTCTGGCAATCGGTGGTTAACCAATGTTTCCGCAAGTCTGATTCGTAAATCATAGATTGGTAAAGCAGAACCTGTTGATACAAACGAGTCGAGTTTGTCTCCAAGTGCTGTAAGCACAAAATTCCTATTACCATAGAGATTAATTATTTGAATCACTATGTCAGAAAAATTGTTTCCATTTAGCATTGGCGCGATTGACATAAGACGATATGCGTTGACATCTGGATTCTTTGCACACCAATCAAGCAAAGCCTGTTCATGTTCTTTCTTAAAAATCAGGCTTGGGAATTTGTTGTATATTGACATGCTTCCAAGTACCCAATAAAGTTTAGAGAATTTGCCTTCTTCATCGTTCTCTGAGGACATAGCATTTGCTAAGATATTCCATGTTACATCAAAGTATTTTTCAAGTAAGATAGAAAGAATCTCTTCTACATTGTAGTTTACCGAAATATTTTGATTTACTACTATATAATCGATAATTCCAGACATCACACTTTTTGCTAACTGGTCCCGTTTACCGTTTGTGAGCAGTGAGCAAAGCACCTGAGTATAATGTGGATTTTGCATTAACTCTTGCATTTTGTCTATTGATTTAAACACTTCTTGTTCAAACATTTTTTCAAACTTCAAATTTTCTTTATATCTTCCATCCAGATATAATATCGATACCATATGCAACACAGTTTCATATGAGTTTGGCAAACTTAACAAACGAGAAAGAAAAGCAGCGGACTCATCGGATGTTAACGTTATTATTGGGGAATAGTTCCAAAAGCTTATAAAGTTTGAAATATCTGCCTCATGGGTGACCACCAAGTCATATAGTATATCAACATATTTGCCTTGGAACTTATAATTTCTGATTGCTACAATAGGGAAAAGAAGATCATAGCGTCCTTGTTGTTTGACTATATCAAATGTTTGCGCAAATACATCTTCATCTACCATTGCCATAAAATCAACAATGATACTAGTACATTTCTCTGGTAAAACTTCTAACGAATTCTTTATAAACTCCTTTTGCTCTTCTTTACTTAGCAGAGTCGCAAGTTTCCTGCCAAACTGCTGAGCATGATAGGTTTTACAGTTGTAGATAACTCGCAGAGTGTCCTTGGTAAAGAGTTTCTTCTCAGCCATTTCAACTGCCAGTGCTTCATACTTAGCATCCTTCTTTTCATACTCTAATTGAGTATTTATGTTCTTAAAATCGAAATCAAAACCATAAAACTTCTCAACCATCGAGAATCTCGCTTCAAATGTATCCTTTGTGAAGCTATTTATCAGGGTTTGCAGTTCTTCTTTTATCTTATCACAGTATGCTATCTTTTGATCTTTTAGAGCGAAGTACAGGTTTTCTTTCATATCCTCCCATTCGTAGTTAAGCATTTCTGCAACCTTCTTGATGTAAGATATGACTATATCAAATGCGCCAAAAGCACTTAGCGATCGGAAATTTTTACTAAGAACATCAATGCAATAGTCCCGATATTCTGTACCATGTTCTATTTCGTAATAAATAATATCAAGACAGCCACGAATGTATTCTTCTACTTCAGCATGAGATATTGGTCTATAGTTTTCTAGTTTATGTTGACCTTGCATTTCTGCGCCGTTAAAATAAATAAAATTGCTAGTATTGAGAGCACGATCAACAGCTAGCAAAATAAGTTGTTTTTGTTCTTCATTTTTAATTTCTCGGCACAAAAAAGTAATGCGCTCTTTAAGTGAGACCGCTGTTGCAGGCAGATATATTGGAAACAATGCAATAAACTGACCAGTTGCATTGTTCGATATGTCCTCGTTTTCAGCACAAGCGAGACGCAACATAAGTTTGGCTCCTTTTTGGAATGTAATCGGATCAAAGCAAAGTTTCTCAATAGTCCAAACAAGATTGCGTCTGCCTTCGACAATGCTATATAGATCAACAATATTTTTATTACCTAAAGCACTATAAAGACAGTTGGCTACAGGTTGTGGAGCCACTTCTACAAATGAGCGGAAGAGCCGTGACCCCACTTCTGTATTTATCACTTCCGCATCAGAAAAAGGGCTACCAACACGCAGAATCTCATCTAACATCTCAATAGCTTTGTTGCTCATGGACATATCTTTGAACTGGGCTCCAAAAGCAGGAGCTAACGAAGCAGAAACTTCCGAAGTTCTAATATCCTCCAGTACCTTACGTAACCTATCTTTCGAACAATCTGTCAGCCACTCACACATTAAGTACCAAGCAATTGGGAGAGGTCGAATAAAAACAAACCTTCCTTTACGGTCTAGTAATCTTCTACCAAGATAATCATGTATTAATGTGTCAAACTTGCGTTCTTTTATCTCATCATCACCATCTATACTTGTAATATTTTTATTAGTGGCAACAAATATCATTTCTTTACGAACATCGTCTTCTATACCAAGACTATTAAAAAGCGAAAGCGACTGAGCAATAATCCGATTATCACTACGTTCATCCGCTCCAAGTAATTTAGTAATGAGTGTCCGATTGGATATATTTCCAATCTCTTTGGTTTTCCTCCATTCTTCAAGTAATAATTCGGCAATAAACGGTATTCCACCAGAAAATTCAATTATTTTCTTTTTATTCTCAGGAGAAAAAAAATCTGCATTCTTAGTAATGATGTCCTCTACTATTTCATCGGAAACGTCAAGACGATACACCTGATAACGCAAATTGTCTATCTTTTCGTTTGGATCATTATCAATGGCTATTATTGGATTGGTGGCATTTTTACCACATCGCATATCATAAACTTTTTCCAAAAAGTAGTATGGACAATTATCGAGAATTATAATGGCTTTACCATAACCATCAAATAATGATTCTATGGTTTTGAATACCACTTTCTCCTCATTATTTGCCATGTTGCAATACAATTTGTGCGAAGTATCCTGGTGTTCTAGTAGTGCCTCTAAAACGAGACGCGTCTTTCCAAGTCCTGATAATCCAACAATGCGCATTATATCCCGATTGCTTTGTATAGCATTTTTTATCTGGATAAGATCAGTTGTCCATTTAAAATCTGTTCTATAGCCAGACTCATTGATAGCTTTTTCGCAACTAATAAAAGGTTGAAAATGGTTATATATATTCTTGATGGCACTTCTTGCTGCAAGTTTTATTGCACCTGAAAGTTCATCAATAAGTTTCTGTTTCTTTTCTTGGAAATCTCTATACTTTTGACTATTCTTCTCTGTTTCTGTGAATTTAGTTTTATTAATTTCAAAGAGAATTGGATTGCGATTTTGGCGACAATCGTAAGGCAATAAGTCTATAATCCTACTAGGATCTCCGTTAATGGTATTCATCACCAATATTATGCCATCATTACCCAAACATTCTTTTGCATGACCATACTCAATAAGTACACTGCCATTAACATTAGACCTTAAATCAAACTTACAGTACTTTCTTAACCAATGACGCAAGTATGTAAACTTAGTTTCTATAGTAAAGTCTGCGATATAAATATGACATTCCTTTATTTTCTTTATACATGTTTCCGCTACAGGTTTGTCTCCTGCTTCTTTACGTAAACCTTCATCTATGATAAATGTCACTCCTTGAAATTCTCCCTTGTCACTTAACTTTTTTACTGCTTTCTCCAAACAACTCCACAAAAAGGTCTTGTTGTTTATCTTCTTGTTACAAAGTGTGGACATCTGCCAAGAGAAAAATATTTTTAGTTCTAGATTATTCATCGAAGCTATTATTTAAAATTTGATGCAAAAATACTCATATTATGTGGAATTAACAGGAAGAATATGACATAAAAGATGATTAAATAAATTTGTAAGCGTTTAGCTAAGCATATATTGCGCAATTGTTTTTCTACATCTTTGAGAGGCATTTTGTACTTACCTTTTCGATTTCCGCTTTAATAGTATCGAATTTATTTTTTAGACTATTTGGTATGGTGTATATATTTTCCTAAAACGAATTTTGTGTACATCTGTACCAACAAACAAATACTTTTCATTCCGCATAAAATTCTCTATTGGTGTAACGTGATGACACCTGGTGACACATATCGACAGACTTGTAAATCAATAAATTACATGCTATATATTCGCAGTCGAAATCATTTTTTGTCTCACCAATTAAAAGTTTCGACGCATGAAAAAAAGATTCATTTTCGCAGCCGCGCTGCTGCTTGCAACGACAGGGGCTTTCGCCCAGGGTAACGGTATCGGTGGCATCACGGAAGCCACCAACATGGTCACTTCCTACTTCGATCCGGGAACCAAGCTGATTTATGCGATAGGAGCCGTGGTCGGCCTTATCGGAGGCGTGAAGGTCTATTCCAAGTTCTCGTCCGGCGACCCGGACACTTCCAAGACGGCGGCCTCATGGTTCGGTGCCTGTATATTCTTAATCGTGGCGGCCACCATCCTCCGCTCATTCTTCCTGTGATTATGTCGGAGTACACGGTCAACAAGGGGATCGGGCGCAGCCCGGAGTTCAAGGGGCTGAAAAGCCAGTACCTGTTCATCTTCGCCGGCGGGCTGCTCGCCCTGTTCGTGGTGTTCGTCATCATGTACATGGCGGGCATCGACCAGTGGGTGTGCATCGGTTTTGGCACCGTCTGCGCCTCGGCGCTCGTATGGGTGACTTTCCGCCTGAACGCGAAGTACGGTGAATGGGGACTGATGAAGCTCCGGGCGCTGCGCCGCCATCCCCGCTACATCATCAACCGGAGGAGTTTCTTCCGGCTGTTTTTTCCGAACCATCAAAAAAGAAGAAACGTATGAGAAACATCATGAAAGCCGCCACGCTGGAAAGCCGCTTCCCGCTGATGGCTGTCGAGCACGGGTGCATCATCAGCAAGGACGCGGATATCACCGTGGCCTACAGGGTGGAGCTTCCGGAGGTGTTCACGCTGACCCGCGCCGAGTATGAGGCCCTCCATTCCACCTGGGTAAAGGCCGTCAAGGTCCTGCCGGACTACAGCATCGTGCACAAGCAGGACATCTTCATCGAGGAGAGCTACAGGCCGGACACCTGCGGGGAGGACCGGAGTTTCCTCAGCCGCAGTTTTGAAAGGCACTTCAATGAGCGGCCATACCTGAACCACACCTGCTACCTGTTCCTGACCAAGACCACGAAGGAGCACAGCCGCACGACAAGCAGCTTCAACGCCCTCACGCGCGGGTTCATCATCCCCAAGGAGATTCAGGACAAGGATACCGTGACACGGTTCCTGGAATGCTGCGGGCAGTTCGAGCGCATCGTGAACGACAGCGGCCTGGTCCGCATGGTCCGGCTGACAGACAGGGAGATTACCGGCACGGAAACTTCGGCGGGCATCATCGAGAAGTATTTCTCGCTCTCGCAGGACGACACGGCCTGCCTGCAGGACATCACCCTCGGAGCGGGGGAAATGAAGGTCGGGGACAGCCTGCTCTGCCTGCACACGCTGTCCGGGACGGAAGACCTGCCGTCGTCCGTGGGTACTGACAGCCGGTATGAACGGCTGTCCACGGACCGCAGCGACTGCCGTCTCTCCTTTGCCGCACCGATAGGCATCCTGCTCACGTGCAACCACATCGTGAACCAGTATGTCTTCATCGACAATTCCGCCGACACGCTGAAAAGGTTCGAGCAGACCGCCAGTAACATGCACTCGCTTTCCCGCTACAGCCGTTCCAACCAGATCAACAAGGAATGGATAGATGAATACCTGAACGAGGCGCACAGCAAGGGACTCACTTCCGTGCGTGCGCACTGCAACGTCTTTGCCTGGAGCGACGAGAGGGAGAAGCTCAAGCGCATCAAGAACGACGTGGGCAGCCAGCTCGCCCTGATGGAGTGCAAGCCCCGCCACAACACCGTGGACGTGCCGGCCCTGTTCTGGGCGGCGATACCGGGTAATGCGGGCGATTTCCCCTCGGAGGAGAGTTTCCACACCTTCATCGAGCAGGCCCTGTGCCTGTTCGTCGGGGAGACTTCCTACCGGGACTCGCTCTCGCCCTTCGGCATCCGTATGGTGGACCGCCTGACCGGAAAGCCCGTGCATCTGGACATCTCCGACCTGCCCATGAAGAACGGAACGATCACCAACCGCAACAAGTTCATCCTCGGGCCTTCCGGCAGCGGGAAGTCGTTTTTCACCAACCACATGGTGCGCCAGTATTTCGAGCAGGGAGCCCATGTGCTGCTGGTGGATACCGGAAACTCCTACCAGGGGCTCTGCGACCTTATCCATGCGCGTACACACGGCGAGGACGGCATCTATTTCACCTACGAGGAGAGCGACCCGATCGCCTTCAATCCTTTCTATGTAGAGGACGGGGTCTTCGACATCGAAAAGAAGGAGTCAATCAAGACGCTTATCCTCACCCTGTGGAAACGGGACGACGAGCCGCCGACACGCGCCGAGGAGGTGGCGCTCTCGAATGCGGTCAACCTCTTTCTGGAAAAGATCCGCACGGACAGTACGGTCATCCCGTCCTTCAACACGTTCTATGAGTTCATCCGTGACGAGTACCAGGAAATCCTGAAGAACAAACGCACCCGCGAGAAGGACTTTGACGTGTGGGGATTCCTGAACGTGCTGGAGCCTTATTACAAGGGCGGCGAGTATGATTTCCTGTTAAATTCCGACAGACAGCTCGACCTGCTCGGAAAGCGGTTCATCGTTTTCGAACTGGACAACATCCGTGACAACAAAGTACTGCTACCTGTTGTCACCATCATCATCATGGAAACCTTTATAAGCAAGATGCGAAAACTGAAAGGAATCCGGAAGATGATTCTTATTGAGGAATGTTGGAAAGCATTGGCATCCGCTAATATGAGTAACTACATCCGCTATTTGTTCAAGACGGTCCGTAAGTTCTTCGGCGAGGCTGTGGTGGTCACACAGGAGGTGGAGGACATCATCTCGTCCCCCATCGTCAAGGGCACCATCATCAACAACAGCGACTGCAAGATCCTGCTGGACCAGCGTAAGTATATGAACAAGTTTGACGAGATCCAGTCCCTGCTCGGCCTTACCGACAAGGAACGGGCACAGATCCTCTCCATCAACATGGCCAACAGCCCTTCCCGGAAATACAAGGAAGTGTGGATCGGGCTGGGCGGGACACAATCGGCGGTCTATGCCACGGAGGTCTCTCCCGAAGAGTATTATTGCTACACCACCGAGGAGACAGAGAAACTTGAGCTGGTGCGGCTTACCCGAAAACTTGGAGGCAACATAGAGTTGGCCATCAGGCAACTGGCGGCTGACAGACGGAATGACAAACATTAAAAAGGAAATTCAACTATGGACAACAATTCAAAGAAAGACACATGGGAATGGCTTGACAGGAACGCTGCGGAATACCTTTATGCGTATCTGACAATGGGAGCTGGAATCCCGGAGCCTGTCCGGAAACATTTCAGGTTCGACGGGGACTACCTGTTGTATGAAAAAATCAATGGGATGGATTACGACGAATACCGCAGGCAGCGGCAGGAAGACCGGTTGCCGGACATACTGGAGGTGGACGCGAGGCTGACCAATGCGGTGGAAAAAGCCTTCGAGAGCGTCTGCCGCCGTCCTCCCGACCCGTATCTTGACAGGCTGAACGAGGAACTGGAATGTCTGGGAAGGATTGCCGCCTCTCCGGATTCCGTCCACGACATCATCCATGTCACCCCGTCCTTTCTTGTCAAATACGGCATTGACAAGGGAAGTCCGGGAGATGCCATATCCCGCCAGGCGGAAAAGGCGTACCGGGAACTGGACGCCCGCTTCGTGAAGATGACCGGCCGGAGGCCGTATGCCGACGAGTTCTTCCACCTGCTCAAAGGAGAACGGGCCAAGGCGGAACAGTCCGCATCCCGTGACACCGCCCCGCGCAGGACCCCCCGGATTTTCATCAGGCCCGGGACGAAAGGGCGGAAACGGGGACTATGAATTTACAGCAAACCGATTTACCAACAATTAAAATCAGATGACAATGAATGCAAAAACAAGAATCATTACGGCATTATGCCTGTTCTGTCTGCTGTCGGCGGGCAGGGCGCACGCCCAGTGGGTGGTGACAGATCCCGGGAATCTTGCCCAGGGTATCATCAACGCCGCCAAAAACATCGTGCACACATCCTCGACGGCCGGAAACATGCTGAAGAATTTTCAGGAGACCGTGAAAATCTACCAGCAGGGCAAGGAGTATTATGACGGGCTGAGGAAAGTGAAGAACCTCGTGCGGGACGCCCGCAAGGTGCAGCAGACCATCCTGATGGTCGGCGACATCACGGAAATCTACGTGACCAGCTATGAGCGTATGCTGAGTGACCCTTATTTCACGCCGGAGGAGCTGAGCGCCATCGCCCTCGGCTACACGAAGCTTCTGGAGGAGAGCGCCCACCTGCTGACGGACCTGAAGACGGTGGTCAACGAGAACGGCCTTTCGATGAACGACAAGGAACGCATGGACATCATCGACCGGTGCTATACGGACATGCTGCAATACCGCAGCCTGGTGCAGTACTACACCAACAAGAACATCGGCGTGTCCTACCTGCGTGCCAAGAAGCAGAACGACCTGGACCGTGTGATGGCCCTCTACGGCTCACCCAATGAACGCTATTGGTAATTCAAGATGTATGGCTTATGGTATTGTTGGCTGTGAGTTTTGACAATCTGCACCAGATCCTGCAGAGCCTGTACACGGACATGATGCCGCTCTGCTCGCAGATGACCGGAGTGGCCAAGGGCCTTGCCGGACTGGGCGCCCTGTTCTATGTGGCGTACCGCGTCTGGCAGTCGCTGGCGAGGGCCGAGCCGGTGGACGTGTTCCCGCTGCTCCGTCCGTTCGCCCTGGGCATCTGCATCATGTTCTTCCCGACAATCGTGCTGGGCACGCTCAACAGCGTCCTGTCGCCCATTGTGACCGGAACGCACAGGATACTGGAAACGCAGACCTTCGACATGAACGAGTACAGGGAGCAGAAGGACAGGCTGGAGTTCGAGGCGATGCGGAGGAATCCCGAGACGGCCTACCTGGTGGACAAGGAGGCGTTCGACAACAAGCTGGACGAATTGGGAGCTTTGGACGCAATTGAGGCCTGCGGGATGTATGTGGACCGCGCGATGTACAACATGAAGAAGTCCGTGCAGAATTTCTTCCGCGAGTTGCTGGAACTGATGTTCAATGCCGCCGCGCTGGTCATCGACACGCTCAGGACATTCTTCCTGATCGTGCTTTCCATACTGGGTCCCATCTCGTTCGCCCTGTCCTGCTGGGACGGCTTCCAGGCCTCGCTCTCCCAGTGGTTCGTGCGCTACATCAGCATCTACCTGTGGCTGCCCGTCTCTGACCTGTTCAGCAGCGTCCTGGCCCGCATCCAGGTGCTGATGCTCCAGAAGGACATCGAGCAGCTGTCCGACCCCACATTCATACCGGACGGCTCCAACGCCGTGTACATCACGTTCCTCATCATCGGCATCATAGGGTATTTCACCATCCCGACCGTGGCGAACTGGATCGTGCAGGCAGGCGGAGGGGTAGGCAATTATGGCAAGAACGTGAGCCAGACTGCATCCAAGACGGGGGCCGTGGTGGCGGGCACCGCCGGTGCCGCCGTGGGCAACGTGGCAGGAAGGCTGTTCAAGTAATGACAAACAATCTAAAACAGCAAAAGAATGGAATTCAAATCATTGACAAATATCGAGACCAGCTTCCGGCATCTGCGCCTTTTCGGAATCGTCTATCTGGGTGTCTGCACCCTGCTTGTGGGCTTCTCCGTATGGAAGGCTTACAGTTTCGCCGAAGCCCAGCGTCAGAAAATCTATGTGCTGGACGAGGGAAAGTCGCTCATGCTCGCCCTCTCGCAGGACCTGGAACAGAACCGCCCTGTCGAGGCGAGGGAGCATGTCAGGCGCTTTCATGAGCTGTTCTACTCGCTCGCGCCCGATAAGGATGCCATCGAAAGCAACATCCAGCGGGCCATGTTCCTGAGCGACCGTTCAGCCTATACCCACTATGTGGACCTGGCGGAACAGGGGTACTACAACCGCGTCATCTCGGGCAATGTGAACCAGCGAATCAAGGTGGACAGCGTCAGGTGCGACTTCAACGCCTACCCGTATGGCGTCACTACCTATGCCCGGCTTTTCATCATCAGGGAGAAGAGCGTCACGGAGCGGAGCCTCGTGACGCAGGGACGGCTGCTCAATTCCACGCGCAGCGACAACAATCCGCACGGGTTCATCCTGGAGGCGTTCCGCGTGCTGGAGAACAGGGATATCAGAATGTATGACAGATAAAATCAAGAATCATGGGAAAAATGTATGTAAGAATCAAGGATTTCATCGGGGGCAGGCTGCGCGGCCTGTGCGACAGGCTCAGCCCCCGGCAGAGAACGGCGACCGTTCTCGTGGCGGCCGCACTTTTCGCACTGGGCAACTTCTATATGATTTTCCGTGCGGTATATGACATCGGACGGGAGGATGCCCGAAGGGAGGTCATCAGGATAGAGCCTCTTGACATTCCGGATATTGTCCCGGCCGATTCCCTTTCCGACGGGCGGATACGGGAGATGGAGGAATTCTTTAACCAGTTCAACAGGTAAGGCCATGAGTACGGACGCAGAAAGATTGAAACAGAAGCAGAAAGTCAGGAAATATCTGGTTTTCACCGGTATGTTCCTGCTGTTCCTCGGATGCATGTGGCTGATTTTCGCACCGTCGGAAAAGGACAGGCAGGAAGAGGAAAGTAAGACGGGCTTCAATGCCGAGCTTCCCGCCCCGAGGGGCACCGGCATCGAGGCGGACAAGATGGCCGCCTACGAACTGGATGACATGAGACGCAGGCAGGAGGAGAAGATGCGCACGCTGGCTGACTTCTCCGACCTGGCAGATGAACGCAGGCAGGAGAATGTTCCGGAACCGGATATGGCGGAGGATGCCGTCCGTGAAAGCGGAAGCCGGCAGCACCGGGGCGGCGGGAACGGCAGGGCGGAAGCTTTCGCTTCTTCCGCCTCGGCCTACAACGACATCAACGCCACGCTCGGAAGTTTTTACGAGAGTCCGGAGGAAGATCCGGAGAAGGAGGCCCTGAAAGCCGAGGTGGAACAGCTCCGCCAGGCGGCTGCGCAGCAGAACGCCGGACCGAGCTACGAGGAGCAGGTGGCCCTGCTGGAGAAGTCCTACGAGCTGGCCGCCAGGTACATGCCGGCGGGCGGCAGTACGGGAACTGCGGACAACCCTGAGGAGGAAAGTCCGTCAAAGGGCAGGAAGGCGGAAGCCGTTCCCGTAGGGCTGGTCTCCGCTCCGGTGGTGTCATTCCTTCCTCAGCCTGTCACTGATTCGGTACAGCTTACGAGACTGCTTTCCGCAGCGGATGCGGGCTTCCACACGGCTGTGGGCGATGCCGGGACACAAGTGGCCAGGAACACCATCCGCGCCTGCGTGCACGGCGACCAGACCGTCATCGGCGGGCAGAGCGTGCGCCTCAGGCTGCTGGAGGCCATGCGTGTCGGCGGGCATGTCCTGCCACGGAACACCCTGCTCACGGGTGAAGGACGCATCCAGGGAGAGCGCCTTGACATCCGGATTCTCCAGGTCGAGTATGGCGGCACCGTCATTCCGGTGGAACTGACCGTGCTGGACAGCGACGGACAGGCGGGGATATTCATTCCCGGCTCGATGGAAGCGGATGCGGTCAGGGAAGTGGCCGCCAACATGGGACAGAACCTCGGCACGACCATCTCCATCACCAACCAGTCGGCGGGAGACCAGCTCCTGTCCGAACTCGGGAGGGGCGCCATACAGGGCGTGTCGCAATACATTTCCAGGAAGATGCGCGAAGAGAAGGTGCATCTCAAGTCTGGATATACGCTGATGCTGTATCAGGACAACAATCAATAACCAATTAAAATTCAACGGACATGAAAAAGATTTTTGTAATGCTTACCCTCATTTCGGGCGCCACGGCCGCTTCCGCACAGGAAACGGCAGATTCCACGCAGACCGCTGCGGACAGTATCACCCTCGTGGAGGACATCTATCCCGGACAGGAGGACGGGGACATCTACCACGGCCTGTCACGGAAACTCACCTATGACCGCATGATCCCGCCTTACGGCCTGGAAGTGACATACGGGAAGACCACCCACATCATCTTCCCCTCGGCGGTGCGCTATGTGGACCTCGGTTCCCCGAACCTGATCGCGGGCAAGGCAGACGGTGCGGAGAATGTCATCCGCGTCAAGGCCACGGTGAAAAACTTCCGGGAAGAGACCAACATGTCGGTGATTACGGAAAGCGGCAGTTTCTACACGTTCAATGTGAAGTATGCCGACGAGCCGCTGCTGCTGAACATCGAGATGAAGGACTTCATCCATGACGGCAGTGAAGTGAACCGTCCGAACAACGCCATGGACATCTATCTGAAGGAGCTCGGCAGCGAGTCGCCGAAGCTGGTGCACCTGATCGCCAAGGCCATACACAAGGACAACAGGCGTCACGTCAAGCATGTAGGCAGCCAGGCGTTCGGTATCCAGTACCTGCTGCGGGGGCTTTACACGCACAACGGCCTGCTCTATTTCCACACGCAGGTCAGGAATACTTCGAATGTGCCCTATGACGTGGATTTCATCACGTTCAAGATCGTGGACAAGAAGGTGATGAAGCGCACGGCCATCCAGGAACAGGTCATTTTCCCGCTGCGTGCCTATAACTATGCCACCGCCGTAGCCGGGAAAAAGGAGGAGCGCACCGTCTTCGTCTTCGACAAGTTCACCATCCCGGCTGACAAGATGCTCGTGGTGGAGATGCACGAGAAGAGCGGAGGACGGCACCAGACCTTCACCGTGGAGAGTGAGGATATCGTGAGAGCGAGGGTCATCAACGAACTTAAAGTGAGATGACCATGAAGAGATATCTGTTTTTGCTTGCCGTCTGCGTATCGCTTGCCCTGTCCTCGGGGCAGGCATACGCCCAACGGTACCTGCCCGGGATGAAGGGCGTGGAACTCAGGGGAGGCTTTGCCGGGGGTTCGAAATCCCCGATGAACTGGTACACGGGATTCGCCGTGTCGGGATATACGAAGAAGGCCGACCGGTGGGTAGCCGGCGCCGAATACCTGCAGAGGAATTATGATTACCGTGGAAATTCCATTCCCCGTGCGCAGTTCACGGCGGAGGGCGGTTACTATCTGAAGTTCCTGTCCGACCCGACAAGGACATTCTTCCTGTCCGTCGGCGGTTCGGCATTGGCCGGCTATGAGACGGTGAACTGGGGCGAGAGGATGATGCCCGACGGCTCCATGCTGCTTGACAGGGATGCCTTCGTCTATGGCGGCGCCCTGACGCTGGAGCTTGAGACTTACATTACGGACCGTATCGTGCTGCTTGCGAATGTCCGCGAGCGTGCCCTGTGGGGAAGCTCGCTCGGGGTGTTCACGACGCAGTTCGGTCTGGGACTGAAATTCATCATCAATTAGAAGCCTATGGACATAGAGATGATAAGAGGCATTCCCATCGAGGAATTCCTGTCCCGTCTGGGACAGGAGCCTGTCAGACGGCACGGGGACGAGTGCTGGTATTCGTCACCCTGCCGGGAGGAAAGGACGCCGTCGTTCCATGTGAACACCCGCAAGGGGGTCTGGCATGACTTCGGGACCGGACGTGGCGGTGATATATTCACCCTTGCCGGGGAACTTGCGGGCTGTGGCGGCTTCATGGAGCAGGCCCGGTTCATCGCCGGAGTATATGGAGGTTCGCTGCCGGCTCTCTCCAAGCTGTCCGGACCGGGGAAAGTGACGGGGACGGCAAAACGGAAAGAGTCCCCTCGGTTCGAGGAGGTAGCCTGCGGGCCTTTGTACAGCCGTGCCCTGCTCGGCTACCTGAAGGAACGCGGGATTCCTGCGGACATCGCCCTTCCGAACTGCGAGGAGGTGCGGTTCCGGCTGTACGGAAAGAAGTATTTTGCCGTGGGGTTCCGGAATCTGGGCGGCGGTTACGAGCTGCGGACACGCTTCATGAAATGGTGCCTGCCGCCCAAGGACCTGTCCGGCATATTCAACGGATCCGCCACTTGCAACCTGTTCGAGGGCTTCATGGACTACCTCTCGTGGATGGTGCTCGGCATCAGTTGCGGCGAGGACTATATCGTCCTCAATTCGGTGGCGCTGCTTGAACGGGCGTATCCCTATCTTGACAGGTATGGAAAGATAAGATGCTACCTTGACAACGATGATGCGGGGAGGAGGACACTGAAGGCTTTGCAGAAGCGGTATGGAGACCGTATAGACGACTGTTCCGACATGTATGCCGGCTGCAAGGACCTGAACGAATACCTCCGGAAGAATTTCCCGATTGAATAAGACAATAGTTTACAAACCGTTAAAACAAGAATCATTATGGACAAAAAGACCAACAAGAAGATGGGGCTTCTGGCCCTTTTGGCCCTGACGGGGCTGGCGGTGTGCCTGCTCGCTTCCTGCGAGGACAGCCTTGACGTGCAGCAGTCATACCCCTTTACGGTGGAGACCATGCCGGTTCCTGCCCGTATTGTGAAAGGCGAGACCGTGGAAATCAGATGCGAGCTCAAGCGCGAGGGGCGCTTCAAAGATGCCCGCTATACCGTCCGTTATTTCCAGCCGGACGGCGAGGGCACGTTGCGCATGGACGACGGGATGGTGCTGCTGCCCAACGACCGCTATCCGCTGGACAGGGAGGTGTTCCGCATGTACTATACTTCGGAATGCGAGGACCAGCAGAGCATCGACATCTATTTCGAGGACAACAGCGAGCCCGCGCAGCTCTGCCTGCTGACTTTCGACTTCAACAATGAGAGCGATGACGGAGAGGAAGGCGGGGATGCCGCCGGCAAAGGGGACACCGGCACCCAGGTCATGGTGCAGCCCGGCGATACGGCCGTTGTCCTTCATCCTGCCGACGGCCTGATAAGCAAACCCGTGCAGCCATGAGGATTGGAATACTGGCTGCCGTCTGCCTTTTGAGTATGCCGTTACGGGCAGAAAATCCGGTAAAGGAAGGACAGGACAAGTTCAATCTGGCCGTCGAGTGCATCAAGCGGTTCGAGGGTTGGCATGGTGAAAAGAAGCATTGGCCTTACGTAGGTTGGGGACACAAGGTACTGCCCGGAGAAAAGTTCACCAACAGCATCACCAAAGCCCAGGGTGATTCCATTCTGAGGGCGGATTTGCACAAGCTGTGCCGCATGTTCAGTTATCTGGGGCGCGATTCCCTGCTCGTCAGCGTACTGGCCTACAATGTGGGGGCTTACCGCCTCAAGGGGTACGGGAAGATGCCCAAAAGCCGGCTGTTGGAAAAGCTGGAAGCCGGAGACCGGGACATCTACAGGGAGTATGTTTCCTTCCGGTGTTACCGGGGCAAGGTGGTACCGAGCATCGAACGCAGAAGAAAGGTGGAATACATGCTGCTTTTTGAGGAGTAGAAGAAAAGGGAGGACCTGGCGGTTGCGGCCGTCCGGTTCTCCCTTGTTTTTCAGGTCATTTTCCCGTAATCGTTTCACCTGTCGGATGTTTCAGGTGCATCTTCCAGTTGTCCGTCGCCGCCCGCTTGCTTGCGTTGGCATAGCAGTATTCGCAAAGGTGGGGGCAGGTGTTGTATTCCCCGATGTCCTTGGAGACCATGCAGCCGCAAGCCGTCCGCTGTCCCGGGTCTTTCCGGTGGTTGCTGATGAAATATCTGTTGCCGGGGAGCAGCACCGCGCCGTAAGGCAGGGCGTTCATGTCGAAGTCCGGTCCGGGCTGTTCCTGGACACAGATTCCCATTGCCGACATCAGCTCCCTGTCTTTCCACGCCAGCCGCGCGATCAGGTCTCCGTCTATGCACCGGTTGCGCGATATCCGGTATCTGCCAAGGTCCAGGTTCTCGCCGCAGGTGGCCAGTTCCAGGCGCCAGCCCTTGTCGCGGTTCAGACGGGAAAGTCTTCTGGCCAGTTCTTCCATGGACTGCCTGTCCCATTCACGGTACGGGATACCGCTGCCATCCATGTTGGCCTTGACCCTCCGGTAGGTGGCTATGTCCGCGAAGCTGAACACGAGTTTTTCCGTGCAGCCGTGTATCTCCGTTCCTATCCGCTCAATCTTTTCCAGCAACGTGTCTATGGAAATGCCGTCCGTCAGTATCAGCGGGTCGAACCGCCAGATGACCGCTTCCTTGCCAAGTATTTCGGAAAGGGCCTTGAAAGTACCGATACGTTCCTCCAACGGGGGGACTCCGGTCTCCAGCCCGTCCTCCTCATAGTCGTTCAGGGTGAACTGGACATAGCAGCCGATGCCTTTTTCTTTCAGGACAGGCAGGTAAGGCAGGAGCGGTTTCGGGTTTTTCGACCAGAAGACGATGAATCTCGTGTTCTGGAAGGACACGTAGCTTTTCATCCCGTTGAAAGGGTTGTTCCAGACGGAGTATCCGGCTTCAAGCCGGTGAAAGAACCAGTCCGCGTAGAAAGCGGGGATGTCGGTGCTTCTGCTCGCGGATATGATTTCAGGAGCCTGGGCTTCCACGCTCAGGCCGTTTATATTCAATGTGACTTTTTTCCAGGCCATGGTAATCTGTTTTATAGGGTTAAAGGACAAACATCCTTGCGGATGCCTGTCCTGACTGTTTTTATGGTTCTCTTTGCCCATGCAAAGGTAGCATGGATGGCTTACATGTCCAATGGGACCGCGTCCTGTATTTCAACCTCTTCCGGCAGCCGGGAGAGCAGGAGCTCCGCCATCGCCCCGTTCTGCGGGATGAGTGCCGGGAAGTCCGTCTTGCCGGGCTTGTATATTTCGGTGGCCACGTTGTACAGGTCCCAGGCGGTAATCTGTCCCTTTTCATTGAAAAGTTTCAGCACCTCTTCCGTGAATACGGAAATCTGTCCCTGGTTCAGCGGGTAGGTTTCCACGGAGGATGACAGGTTCCTGTCCGAACTGTCGTGGGCCACGCGCATGGCCGTCAGCAGGCCTATGTACATATACACTTCTTCCAGGGAAACGGTTCGGCGTTTCATCCGCTGGATCCGCCCGATGTCCTCGTTCATGTTCACCTCGAAGTTGGCCAGCCAGCCGTCCACCGTCTCGAATACCCCTTCCGTCGTCACCTTGTTCTTCCCGTAGTTGCACACGCTCCTTTCCGGCGAGAGGATGCACTGGTTGTGGCATATCTTCACGCACGGGCCGATGGCCGCCTGTATGCCGTCCTGGTGGTAGGCGACCACAAGTGTCGTGGTCAGTTCGTCCGTCTCCCAGTCCTTGATGCGGATGGTGGCGAAGATGCGCCGGAGGATATGGGCTTCCACGGCCTTTTCCCCGTGGGTCTGTTCCACCTGAGGGAGGATGCTCACGCCGGGCTGTGTCTTGTTCCGGTTCTGGGCCGCGAAGATTTCCTCCACTTCGTAGTCGAGGTTGTATTTCTCGCAGATGTCCGTCATGCGCTGCAGTACCTGGTAGTGATAGATGCCCTGGACAGGCTTGCCGTAGATATCATTCTCCTTGTAGGTACGTTGGAGAGTCTCGAAGTTCATTACTTCGATTCCGTTGTTCTGAAAGTCAAACTGCTGCTGTCTTTCCAATGCTGCTGATGTGTACATAATCTTGAATTTTATAAAGTTAATACTATGTTTTCTTTCATCAGGTGTGTATCTGCCATCCGTGGAACGGTGTCAGCGTGACGGCAAAGGACCTGTCCGGAATTCCGTGGTAGAGCAGGCCGCCCACGATGCCTGTTTTGCCGTCGGGATAACGCTGCGTGAAGCCGAACGAATACGGGGCATGGTCGTAGTAGAGTGAAATCTCACAGGGGTAGTTGGGATTCTTCTCCCATTGTTCCAGCCTGTCCAGGCATTTTTGCAACGAGGTGTCACCGATGGACGCGGCATACCGCTTTACATTCTCGAAATGTTCTTGATTCAGGATTTTCATGACTTTTGTATTTTATCTGTTAAACACGTCCGGCTCCGGGAGCCGGTATTTTTATTTCTCGCCTGCCTGACTGTCCCGTGTCCGTACAGTAACAAGGCTTGGCGAAAGAAAATACCGCAGCGCAGCGAGGACGATTTTCTTTCAGCCAACCCCTCCGGGGCATGGCCTTGTACGGTACACGGGACACGGGCCTACCTTTGCAGGCCGGAAATGAAAATGCGGCAGCGTCTGCCGGTTCTATCCGTCATCACAGACCTCATCTATGAGTTCCTTTTCGCTCCTTTCACCTTTCAGGAAGGCAAGGAGGCGTTGGAAAAAGAACGGGGCATGGTCCGTTCCCAGTTGCGAACCCGCCCCGTTTTTGACCGCACACACGGCAAAGCGCCCAAGTCCAAGACTCTCCTTCTGCGGTACGATGTGGAAGGACAGGTTTTCCGTACCGTTGATATGAAGGCTTCTACGATAGGTATAGAATGTCCTTGCGGCTCTTCTGTCCGTATCTATATTCACCCGGCGGTAGCCGCAGCATTTCAGTTCCCTGATGATTTCCCTGTTTGTCATGACCGTATCTGTTGAATTGTATTTGAAATGTTCAGGTGTATTGTCCCCGCATTTTGGGATGTGGCGTGTTCCGACATCCATATCCGGTATGCAGCGGCATATTCCTGCCTTTCCCGCTCCAGACTGTTTTCCGTTTCCGGAACATATCCGAGCAGCCGTATGTATCCTCTGTTGCAGCCGGTCAGTTCGCACCGCATTCCGGCAGCCTCCAGTTTGTCGATGCGTTTTTGGGCCGTTTTTGCGCTTGAATACTCTTTAGGCCAGAAATAATGTTCGCCCTGTGAACCGTAAAAGTCTTCCCCCAGTATCATTTCCCCGGTATGCCTCCGGCTCTCGATGAAGCCGAACCGTGCCTTGCCCAGTGCCTGGCGTAACGCCTTGTGTGCCGGTCCTTCGGGATGCGTAAACACTTCAGGGCTGTCTTTCCCCGTGAGTTCCGGCAATTCGACCTTATAGGGCTGCTTATAGTTGCCGACTCCGAGAGTGAGGTAGAAATTGGTGCAGAAATAGTCCGTCATGGGGTCGCTGTCGTCAAAATTGTACGACATCACGAAATCACGGACATTCAGCATCACCTCCTTTGCACGGTCTGTCAATGACTTGTCGGATGCGATATGGTAATGGTTGATGTCTCCCTGCACTTTCCCGGATTCTTTGGTGAAAGCCTCGAAATCAGCCGTCATCAGACGGATGTTGATTGAGCTGTATCCGCTCCTGCGGACAGAGAACCTGTATTTCGGATAGGTCTCCTTGAGCCATGCCCGCACCAGTCCGACGATTTCGGGGGCGTGCTGCCCCTTGTAATTGCGGCCTTTCCAGCGGTATTCATTGTACACGTATTCTGTGTATTCCCTTGCGGTGGCACCTTGGCAGTCATATTCGTAACCTGTCGAATCCGACGGGATGGAGGGTTTGTCTTTCCATATATCGAACAGTTTCTCGAATTCGATATTCACCTGCTGCATGACGGCAATGTCACCACCCTTGTCGGGATGGTGAAGCATTGCCAGACGGCGGTACTCTTTCTTCAGGTCCGCCAGACTTCGTATGTCTTGAAAATAAGTCATAAGCGTAAAGTTTTATGCCCCTGCAAGGCGGTTGACAAAATACTCCTGGAAGTCAAGGTCAAGACCGAGATTGCCGCACGCGGCCTCTATGTCGCCGTCTCTCAGGTCATTCGCGTCCTGCAATTCCTGCAGGTACCGGATTTCGGCATCCAGGTATTCCTGTGCCTCCTGCCTGCCGCAGCCGCATGAGCTGCAGATCAGGTCAATGATGTTTCTTTTCATATAATCCGTACTTTAATGTCCGTATTCCTTGTAAATGTTCCGTTTCCGGTCATAGTCCAGGGATTTCCACCAGGCATCTGCGGTATCGGCAAATGCCTGTGGCCCGTTATCCGGAAAATGGTCTGTTCCTTTCAGGCCGGTTATCCTTCCTTTCAGCCGGAGGTCCGCGGAGGCCCACCAGGTTTCCATCTTCCGCTTGAAGCCCTTCAGCATGTCGAAGCCCGTATGGCCTTCGCATTCTCCGCACCACCGACTGTCCATGTCGTCATCCACGTCGCTGTGGAACTCGTCTGTATTGGCATCAATCCAGGCTTGGATTTCTATTTTCCTTGATCCGCAGGATGCGCACACAAGGATTTCCCTGTCCTCCGGCTGTTTTCGGAATGCTTTTCCGTCATAAAGTTCAACGGCCCGTTCCACCAGAAGCTCCCGGTAGGTGTCCGACAGTTCCGCATAAAACCGTTCGGCGGCCCCGAACACTCCCTTGTCCGTCATCTGGCACCATTTTTCCCAGAAGTGACGGGACATGCCTCCGTACACAATCTTGCATTCTTCCTCGTTCCAGCTGTTCCACATATAGTAGAAGAAGCTGGATACCGCGTTTTCCGCTTGATATTTCATACTGCGTTTCTATTTGAGGTTGTACATTCTTGCAAAATGGCTGTTTACATCGGGAATCCTTTTCTTGTAATAGGGCTGGTTGTCCCTGCACCAGTCCGCCAGCTCCTGCTTGTCCCTGAAAGGCTTTCTCCAGCTTTGGCCGCTCATGATTGTTTCTATTTGCGGTGCCAGTTCCCTGATGAACGCTCCGACAGTCCATCCTTCCCGGACGTGTCTGTTCATGTTGATTCTTGCTGCCATATTGTCGTTCTTTAAGAGTTTCCGTTTGTGTTTTCAAGCTGCAGCATGGCCGCCTCATACATCTGGTTGAGCCAGTCGATGTTGCTGGCTCCGAGCTCGTAAGGAGTGCGGCAGGCCACCTCTTCTCCGCATTCCTTTTCCGATGCGAACACCGTCAGGCTGTTGTCCGTGACTTCAAGTCCCGTTACCCGGCATTCATAGGGGTCTCCGTTCTTGCCGAACCAGATGACCCATACAGGGTCTTCATCGTTGTCGGCAAATGATATTTCTTTCAGCCCGTGGGCATAAAGCAGCTGCCTGATGGCCTCTATGATATCATTACGCAGCTCTTCAATCCTGTCGCCGAAACACATGGCGGTGTATTTTACCTTGCCTTTTTTGTCCCGTTCCCTGAAAGACAGGATCTGCATGTCGGGATGGCTGCCGAACTTCCAGTCCGTCACCTCGTCATCGTCACAGGTGGTGTGGATGTTGCCGCCCAATACCAGCCCGCAGTCTTCCGTTACCATTCTTTCAGCCTCGTCGCGGTCCTCGGCCACGACCTTGTAGGTACCCTCGAAGGAGTACCTTACTCTTACATCGTACTTTGTCATAATCTTTAATTTTATGATTGGGTTATTGTTCATTTTCTGTTGTCAGTCCATCCCTGAAAGCCTCCGGGGATATCCGGTACAGTTCCGGCAGGTTCAGTCTTACCATCGGATATTCCACCCATCCGCTCCTGCGCCTGTAGCCGGTGTCTTCGGCAAGGTTGTTTCTTATGAGGAATTCCATCGCATCCGGGTTGTTGCCGGTGTCAATGAAAGTCCTGTCCGGAATCCCGAATGTCGGAGAGTCTTCCAGGTTGACGGTAAGCACCGTATAGGTCTCTCCCGTGTCCGGCACTTCCAGGAACAGGGCAGGCCAGCCGTTCGTGTAGAATCCGGGAGAAAGCCTCAATGCCTTTTCATGGTAAGGAAACGTCCTTTCAGACCGGTTTTGGTCAGGTTCCAGAATTTTGAAGTCGTCTTCGCCTTCAGTAAATGTCATCATCGGACAGGATACGTCACAATAGCAGCCGTCCTCGTGGATGCACAGGTATTCTTTCTCCTTGAAGAGGATGATTGCATATTTCTTTTCCATAATCCTATGTATTTGGTTTATTGACTGTCAATCTCATGAAGCGACAAGGCTTATCTTTTCACCGAAGAAGGAATCGCATACTCCATAGACACGCTTGATGGAGCATTCATACGTTGACCTCTCGTTGTCAAGCCGGAAACGGAATCCGTGGTAGTCCTTGACTTCCAGTCTCAGCCTGACGTCCTCTCTGAGCTCCATTTCAAGAAGGCTTCCTCCACCGTACATGGAACTGAACAGCCCGCAACAGTTGCCTTTTGGAATGATGACTTCCTTAGGTGAGAACCCCGTGTCATACAATTCTTTCAGGCTCACCTTGCCGATATAGGTCAGCAGGTTGGCTCCGCAACAGGAGTTGACGAGTTCCTGATAGAACTGCCTGTAGGATACCTGTTCCTTCCCGTCCCTGTGCTTTTTGTCCGGAAAGCGGCCGCATGTCTTATAGCCTTTTTCCTTAAGCGTCTTCTTTACTCTGGCGGGATTGAGATTCAGCGCATCCACCATGTCCCCGAAATAGGATTCCTCATACCGGTAGCCGTCCTGTGATTCGAGCCAGTTGGAATTGATGCAGTCATAGTCGGACAGCATCTCGACACGCACGGGAATGTCATCCGTATTCTTGACCAGTTCCTTCAGTATGTCTGAGGAATTACGGCTGTATATTTCCTCCCTGATTTCATATTCGTATTCTCCGAAGAACTGTTCCACGGCTTCTTTTCCGAAGTCATGGGAACTGATGCATTCATCCTTCAGTTTTGCGGCGATATCACGGACCGCGTCCCATTCCGCGTCACTGTACCATTCGTCCACTTTTTCCCAAAGGCTTTCACTGTTCCTTTTTGCCAGGCATTTCTGGATAGTGTCTCGGCAGTTGTCAAGATTGTCACGGTAATCCACCCACACCAATGTGTAGGAAGGCTCCATGAGCGATTTCACAAAGTCCATCGTCAGTTTTTCCTGTCCTTTCATTTCTGTCACCTGTGTACGGCAGGATTCATTTTCCCGTACATGAATTTATAAATGAGGAGAGCGACCTTGCGGCCGCCCTCCGGTTATCTGTCCTCTTCATGGAATACCTGTTGGAACTTGTCACGTTCCATTACCGTCTTCCCGTTGAAATCGAAGCGGGCGGAATGCCCGTATCCGCTTCTCGGCTCTCCGCCGTACCTTTGCAGGGCCATGTCGATATCCCAATCCGTGTCACCTATGCCGAGAGAGATGTCCTCGTGGTGGAGCAGGTGATGGGCCAGGCGCAAGGCTGAAAATGTCTTGTGTTCGTGGCGCAGGTAATCGAACGCCCGTATTGCGATATCCCTGTTGGGGACTTTGACTGTCGTTGCCATATCCGTTGTTCTTGTCAGTTGAATACATTGATGTCTTTCCCGTTGTCCCTGGCGGCCAGGGCTCCGAAGTGTATCTCCAGTATTCCCGGATTGAAACACAGCATGGAGTTGTAGTCCATCCGCTGCCAGAGCGTGAACCGGTCCCCGGCGAATGACCATCTGAAATAGCCGGACAGCGAGCCGAATTTCGGGTTGACGTTCCTGTTTATCAGAAGCCTGTTCACGTCCACGATGTTTCTGGCCGCCAGGATGATGTTCAGTATCTCCACGAATGCCAGCTGTGAATACGGGTCCACCGGCATTACCGGTCCTTTGAAATTGATTCTCATGTCCGTCGTTTTTAATTGTAGTCATCGTCAAATATCTCGTAGCGGTAAGGAGCCATGTCAAGGTAATTGCTTGAGACTCCCGTGTATATAAGTTCGCCCGCCGGCATGTCCGCAGGGTCTTCCTCCGGTTCCGTGAGGGTATGCCCGTACAGGTCCAGGTAGTGCGAGACCATCATGTACGGGTCGTCAGCGGTGAGGTCATACCCGTAATGCCCGCTCCATGTGATGAAATGCTCCGCGTCTTCCCCGCCGAGCGTTTCAAGCGCGTCCCTGATGTCGAAGAAGTTGGGACACAGCCATTCCCGGCTGATCAGCAGGTCGGGTATGTCTTCCCATCCGAGGTATCTGTACTCGGGTTCGCGTTCCTTCGGGAACAGGTCCGAACAAGCATTGAGGAATTCGCCCATGTCGCCGAAATCCGACATCCGGAGCCAGTTGTCCTTTTCCTGTCTCATGTCTATGAGGTGTTGTGTCGTCACGGACACTTCTGAGCGGTTCAAGTCCATAATCTTCTGTTTTTTTGTCGTTGTCAATGAATGGTTCATGACCGTGGATTTCATTCCACGGGCCGGCAAAGGGCCGTGTCCCGGCTGTGCAGGGTTTTTACGGAAAATACCGGAGCCTGCAAAGGCGAGGATGATTTTCCGTAAAACCGCCTGCGGCCTGACCTTGCACGGCCAGGAAGGACACGGGCTACCTTTGCCTGTGGAATGGAATCTGCGGTCTGCTGCCGTCGTTCTCATTCTCTCACTCCTTGATGCGCTGGCTGCCCCAGCTGATGTGTATCTTCCCTTCGCTGTCTTCCGTGCGGACAAGCAGGCTGTCGATGACGGACATCGTGATGTCGAACTCCTCGAAGATCTCGGATTGCTCCCTGACCTCCCCGGTCTTGATGAACTCGTTCAGGCGTTCCTTGGCCAGCACCAGCGCCATCAGGTTCTGCTCGACCGAGTCCTCGTAGGTGACATAATGCACGTTCTTCATTTCCCTGGAATCCAGGCGGATGAAACGGAAGTAGAACTGCTCCATCCTGGGGATGTTCCATTGCAGGGATTCCAATATCACGTCGTTGCAGGTGGGAATGTTCACCGAGCTGCTCAGGCTCTGCTGCGTGCATACCAGGATGCCGTTGATGGTGGAGTCGAACTCCGTCACGATGTCCTGGCGTTTTCTGAACGCCACGTCCCCCTTGACAGCGAATACCGGCCTGTCGGGGAAATGCTCGCGGATGTAGCTCTCGTACAGGTCGAAGGATGCCAGCGTGGTGCAGCCGACGGCCACCTTGCCCGGGATTCTCCTCACAAGCCTTTCAATGTATCTTGTCTTGCAGGGATACTCGTCCCCGTAATATCCGTCTATCAGATGCGGCACCGAGCAGGCCTTGATGAGCAGCTTGATCTGTCTTATGAGTCTCAGTCCGGCGTCTTTCTTGGTGTCGCCAGTGCTGTTGTAGTACAGCTCGCAGATGCGGTAGAACTCCTCTATGATGACGCGGTACACCTCGCGTTCCCCCTCCGAAGGACGGACGGCATGTGTGCGTATCCGGTATTTCTCTCCCGCGAAGTCACGGAACTTCCGGGTGATGACCGTCTTGCCGATGAGTCCGGAAAGTTCGTCCTTGTTGTAGACGTCCTGGTTCTGTTTCTCTATCCCGAACACGGTGGCCTTGCCGGGGCAGTGGCAGGCGCGGAACAGCACATGCCCCCTGAAGGCGGGGAACGGGGTGCCGTAATCGGGGTTGCTGTCCTCTTCTATTTCCCGGTTCCTGTTCTCGCGGTAGATCTGCGGACTCCAGCATATCATGTTTATCGAATTGTTGTAGAGCAGCTCGAACTGGCTGTACAGTTCCGCTATGTTGTTGCGGGTGGTCGTCCCGGTGTCAAGGATCTTGTACCTGAGCCTTCTGAATATGCACAGGACATTTCTTGTACGTTGTGACATGGGATTGGTGATTTCGTCCGACTCGTCGAAGACAAGGCACAGTTTCCTTGACGTGCGCTTGACAAAACGTGTCAGTCCCCGTTTCAGCCTGCCGAGCATGGAGGTGGAGACGACAAGGAACATCCCCTCCGGGATGTCCTCAAGGTCACTCTCCGTTTTTATCATCTTGAACCTCTCCCTGTTTACGGAGAGGAACGGTATCCAGGTCATGTGGGTGGCGATGGCCGGCGCAAGTATGACGGCGTTCCTTACTTTCCGGAACTTGAGCAGGTATTTCGCCCGGTGATAGACGGCGGCGGTCTTGCCCGAGCCCTGCTGCCAGTTCAGAAGGGCGTAGCGTTTCTGAAGCACGAGGTTCAGGTCGTGTTTCTGCAGGGAGGTGAATTCGCAGATTTCGCCGTCCCTGTTGATGAATGTGCACCGGTCCAGGTATTCTTTCAGCCTGCCGTCTTCCTCCATTTCCGGGAACTGTCGGTCCTGCATTTCATACTGTCTCCGCTTGCGCCGTATCAGTTTCTCGGCGGCACGGATCTGGCTCATGTTCTTTTCTGTCGGCTGTTCCGGCACAGGCAGTACGGCACGTCCCAGCACGAGGTCGTTGATGCCTGCCGCCTTGTGCGTGACCTTGTCAAGCAGACGTGGGGCGTACTGTTTCAGCTTGAAGCCGTGGGAGGTCTTCACCAGCGCCACCTCCTTGCGGGGCACCATGTTCTGCGAGGTGATGTACCTGCGGATGATGCCGAGGACCTTGCCCGTCGTGAGCTTCCTGCGTTCCCATTCCTTCATCTGCTCCTTGGTGGCGCCCTCCGGCGGTTTCTGGTTGCGGAACTTCGTGACCAGAGCCTCCGCCTTCTTGATGCGCCTGTTAAGTGCGGGATGTGCCTTCAGCTCGTACATGTACTTGGCCAGCCTGTACTCGAATGTTTCCAGTTCCTCCCTGTCTATGTGGTTGGCCTCCCGCATCAGTTGAAGGCGCAGCCGGTGTTTCATGCTCCGCGCTTCGGCAATGCGTCCCTTCAGTTCCTCCATGCTGACAAACTCATCCGGGTTGTAGGGCCGCATTTCTATGTGGAGGGATCGGCGGAGGAATACCATGACCTTTGTGGCGAAGTTCCGCACTCCGACGGGAGCGAAGGCTGCCGGGTCCAGCCGGGTCTGGCCGATGAAGGAGAAATTTGAGTTGACACCTGCCACACGGGTCTTTTCCCAGAACTCGCTCTGCATGAAGGAGAGCGGGACGATGACCATCAGGATTCCGGCGGGGTTGAGTACTCCGTAAGCCTTATCCATATAGTATTCCTGTGACAGCCTGTAACCGAATTTCAGGTTGAAGGGAGGGTTGCCTATGACGATGTCGAAACGCTGTTCGGGATTGTACTGTTGTATGTCGCATTTCTCGATATGGGCTTCCGGGTAGAGGTGTCTTGCGACGGCCACCGCCTTGCCGTCTATGTCGAAGCCGTAGGCGTTGTGCGGGTTGGGCAGGTGGTTGAAGAAGTTTCCCATACCGCAGCACATGTCGAGGACCATCTCCGTCGATGCCGGGGAAAGGATTTCCACCATGTCCCTGCATACTTCATGCGGGGTGAAGAACTGTCCCATCTCTGCCTCCTTCTTGGCCTCGGCATATTCGTGGTAGCTGGCGAAGTCCGACTGTCTGAGGCCGTGCAGTCCCCCGATGCCCGTGTAGCAGTTGTAGATGCTTTCCTTCGGGATGAGGTCCTTGCCGGAGCCTATGGCGAACAGTATCTTCCCGTTGACCTCGGCACGCCTGTCCTGCGGTATCTTCTGTGGTATGATGGCATACATGTCTTTACATTTTAATGGTTGGAAACGGAGACACCCCGCAAGGATGCCTTACGGGGTGCCTGAATAAGCTTTTCATGAATCAGTCTTCCTGGAGCGTGATTTCGTCAAGACGGAGACGGTTGAAACACCTCCCGGCAGCTGCGCTGTCCTTGAAGCGGATGTCGATGCGTCCGTTCTTGTAGAACTTGATCTGCTCGGCGTTGGTCAGGGTGAGGTCGTACCAGCCGCTGACGGAAACATCGTTGCCGTTGAAATGGATAATCATCTTTGAGTCTCCGTTCAGTATGTCATCCGCACCGTAGGCGATACCGGCGCAGAGTGTTTCCAGCTCACCGCCGTAGTTGTAGGAGATACTGTTTCTATGGCTGTACTGCATGGTGAACTCGTCGAAGCGGATGATTTCGGGAAAGGTTATCTTGTCCTTTTTCAGTTCCGGTTTGACCTTGCTCCAGCGGGAAGGCCGTACTGTTTTCAGGAAACGGGCCAGCAGTTCCTCCTCGGCTGTCTCCCTGAAGCTTTTGCCGCCCAGGTGTTCGATGACCGCATTCACATAGGTCTGATAGACGGGACGGAAGCCCATGCGCAGGGTCTTCTCATCAACCGCAGGAACGGGTACCGCCACGTTGTAGGTCTTGTTGAAATAGGAGATGATGCGGTCGGCGAAATTCGCGTTGGCATTGTGGTTCTTGTCCACAAGGTCGTTGATCTGGTCGAACGGCTTGAACTCGTTGTACGAATAGTCATCCTTGCCGAAGTCACTGATCAGGCAGTTCCGGACGGGCACCTTGCCGTTGTCCACATACTTGAAGTTCTTTTCTTCCCGGTATCGTTCCGCGTCCTTCTTGAAGATGGCGTACCACCGGTCTATCTGGTCGAGTGTCTTGTAGAGCAGGTCCTGCTGCCGTTGGCAGTACTGTCTGTCTTGTTCCGTGATTATCTCTTCGTTTCTTACCTGTACGCTCAGAATGCCGGAAAGCAGGTCGGGAGCGTTGCCGACCCTGGCTGTTGCTGTCGTTTGCATGTCAGTTGGATTTTATGTGTTGGAAATTCTGTGATTGGATCCGGTAAAAGTAAGTGGTGTGCTTTTCCATATCCTTGACAATCTTCACTTGCTCGGGATGGAAGTTGAGCCTCCGCTCTTCGGCCGGGACATCAATCCTTGCCCATTCGGCGGATGGCAGGAATACATATTCGCGGCGGAAGCACCATACCACAATCTGGTTTTCCCAGTTGCCCTTGAATACTGTTCCTTCGTAATCTTTCAGGAATTGCCGGAACTCGTTTTCGTCACGGAAAGCGATGCCGTCACCCTGGTAAAGGTTTCCCGTGTCCGCATCTGTCTTCCTGTGAAGATAAAAACGGCGGTAGGTTTCCGTTGTGAATTTGCCGTAAAGAGGTTCCGGTTCGGAATAGGACCACAATGGCACCCTTGCCGTGAATGCCACGGCGCCATTGGCGCAGGCTCCGCAATGTCCCCAGTCCTTGAAGGTGCCTTCCGTCCATCGGACAAACTTCATTTCTTGGGGATTGACGGAATGGAATGCCCCGCCGCTGACGCTCAACCGGATATTCCCGTCTTCTTCCCACAGGAAAGGGATGTAAGGTTCCTCGCATACGGATACGAGTCCTCCTTCCAGGGATTTTTCAATGAGCGCATGCCCATAATGGCTTCCGTGCCTGTCTGTATAAATCAGTCTGTCCCCGACCTGCGGGGTGGTTTCGGACCGTGTCCCCTCTATCAGTTCCACATAAGCGTTGACCATATCCGTATCTTCCTGTGTCAGCCGGTGGTCATGGTCATAGGAAACATTCAGTGCCTTGAGTGTTTCGACGGTGTACTTGTTCTTTGTTTTCTGCAACATGACTATGATTTTTTGTTAGTCCGGCTTTCTGGGGCCGGAGTTCCCATAACTACAGGCTTTAAAAGGTCGTGTTCCGTACATGCAAGGCTTCGGGAAAAAATACCGCAAGCCCTCCGGGCGAGGATGATTTTTTCCACGAACCCGGAGGGCTTGGCCTTGCTTGTACGAAAAGAACACGGATTACCTTTGCCTGTGGTTATGGGGACTCGGCTACGGTATGCTTTTCACTTTCCGATATGTTTCTATGAGATTGCGGCTTATTTATGATGCCTTTTCAAAAAGAAGTGTTACCTTTGCGGAAGAGATAAAGAGTTATTTGAAAGCATGAGAAATATGGCACTACCAAACAGTTCCGCATTTTCTTATCCGTTGCCCGTTCTCGTGCGAGTTTTCTACAAAAAGTTGATAGTCAAATAAGTTATCTAAAACTACAACAAATATACGCATAAGTGAGTGCATAGCCAAATCGGAAGCGAGATTTCCGCTAGCTTCTGCACTCTCCTTTCGCTATCTTCGAGTTTCAACTCGAAGATACTTCCGCTCGGCCGAATAAAATTAAAACGAGCTTTGTTTTGCTCTACTCTCGCTTATACGTATCTTTGTACTCTAATATGGCAAGGATTCTTTCAATAGATTACGGAAGAAAGCGTACGGGCATAGCGGTGACTGATCCGTTGCAAATTATAGCAAACGGGTTGACAACCGTGGCATCGTCGCAGTTGATCGATTTTCTCACGCAGTATATGCAGCGAGAGTCGGTCGAACGGGTCGTCGTGGGGCTGCCGCGGCAGATGAATAACCAGCCGTCCGAGAGTATGCGCTATATAACCCCTTTTGTCAACCGGTTCAAAAAACTTTTTCCCAATGTGCCGATAGAGTTTTTTGACGAGCGGTTCACTTCGGTTTTGGCTCATCGGGCGATGATCGACGGAGGCTTGTCCAAAATGGCTCGGCGAAATAAGGAGCTGGTTGATGAGATAAGTGCGACGATAATTCTGAGGGATTATTTGGAAAGTAAAAAACAATAAGATATGGTACTACCTGTTTATCTTTACGGGCATCCCGTAATTCGTAAGGAGACCGAAGAGATCGATGCTTCTTACCCTCAGCTGAAAGAGCTGATTGAAAATATGTATGAGACGATGTATGCTACCGAAGGTATCGGGTTGGCAGCTCCGCAGATAGGACTTTCTATCCGGTTGATCGTTATCGACGTAAATCCTATGGCCGAGTATTTCCCCGAATGTGCCGATGTGAAGCTGACCTTGATAAATCCGGTTCTCGAAGTATTGGAGGACGGGTCGAAGGAGATCCGGGAGGAGGGCTGTCTCAGTCTGCCCGGTATTCACGAACCGGTTCCCCGTATCGAGAAGATTCGGTTGAAATGGCTCGATGAGAACTTTCAACCTCATGATGAGGTTATTGAGGGGTATCTTGCACGAGTGGTTCAACACGAATACGACCATTTGGAAGGGAAGGTCTTTATCGATCGAATTTCTCCCATTCGCAAGCAATTGATAAAATCGAAGTTGACCAATATCATTAAAGGGAAGGTACGCTGCGACTATCGCGTGAAAGCGACTCCCTTGAAAAAATAAGTTTTACTCTTTAATTCTATCTTTTTTATATGGCAGACGATAAAAAAATCATATTCTCGATGGTGGGGGTGAGCAAGATGTTTCCTCCGCATAAACAAGTGCTCAAAGATATTTATCTCTCGTTTTTTTACGGGGCGAAAATTGGTATTATCGGTCTCAACGGTTCGGGTAAGTCTACGTTGTTGAAGATTATTGCCGGAGTGGAGAAATCGTATCAGGGCGAAGTGGTATTCTCGCCGGGGTATTCGGTGGGGTATCTCGAACAAGAGCCCAAACTCGACCCTGAAAAAACAGTAAAAGAGGTCGTACAAGAAGGGGTGCAACCTATTCTCGACTTACTGGCAGAATATGAAAAGGTAAACGAGTCGTTCGGTGATCCCGACGTACTCGAAGACCCGGACAAGATGGAGGCTTTGATCGCTCGTCAAGCCGAATTGCAAGACCACATCGATGCCTCCGATGCGTGGAACATAGACAACAAATTGGAACGGGCGATGGATGCGCTTCGCTGTCCGCCTGAGGATCAACTCGTAAAATTCCTTTCGGGAGGAGAGCGTCGTCGGGTGGCATTGTGCCGTCTGCTGTTGCAACAGCCTGATATTTTGTTACTCGACGAACCTACCAACCACCTCGATGCCGAGTCGATCGATTGGTTGGAACAGCATTTGCAGCAATATCCCGGTACGGTTATTGCCATTACCCACGACCGTTATTTCCTCGACCACGTGGCCGGGTGGATTCTCGAACTCGATCGGGGCGAAGGTATTCCCTGGCAGGGAAATTATACCTCGTGGCTGGAACAGAAGACCAAACGTATGGAGATGGAGGAGAAACAGGCGAGCAAGCGGCGTAAGACTCTCGAACGGGAGTTGGAATGGGTTCGTATGGCTCCCAAAGCCCGACAGTCGAAAGGTAAAGCTCGCTTGAACTCGTACGATAAGCTATTGAATGAAGACCAAAAGGAACGAGAGGAAAAACTCGAAATCTTTATTCCCAACGGGCCTCGTCTAGGTAACAAGGTTATCGAGGCTCACGGAGTCGCTAAGGCTTTTGGTGACAAATTGCTTTTCGATAATCTCGATTTCGTATTGCCTCCCAATGGTATCGTGGGCGTGATAGGACCGAATGGAGCCGGAAAAACCACGCTGTTCAAACTGATTATGGGACAGGAGGCTTGCGACAAAGGAACTTTCGAAGTGGGCGAGACCGTGAAGATCGCTTATGTGGATCAGACCCACAAAGATATAGACCCTGCCAAGACAGTCTATCAAGTCGTTTCGGGTGGACTCGAAACGTTCCGCATGGGTGGTCGGGATATGAACGCTCGTGCCTACCTCTCCCGCTTCAATTTTACGGGAGCCGATCAGGAGAAACTCATCGGAGTGCTTTCCGGCGGAGAACGTAATCGTCTGCATTTGGCTATGGCTTTGAAAGAGGAGGGTAATGTACTCTTGCTCGACGAACCTACCAATGACATCGATGTAAATACTTTGCGGGCGTTGGAAGAAGGTCTTGAAAATTTTGCCGGTTGTGCCGTTGTAATTTCTCACGACCGCTGGTTTCTCGACCGTATCTGTACCCATATACTTGCTTTCGAAGGCGATTCGAAAGTATTCTATTTCGAGGGCTCCTACTCCGAGTACGAGGAGAACAAGAAGAAACGCTTGGGCGATGTGGAGCCCCACCGGGTGCGCTACCGCAAACTCATGGAATGATCAATTTGTTTTTTATAGAAGAAGCGGCGGGTCGGGAGGTTCGCCGCTTTTGTTTTATGGGGGTAGTGGCTTTTGTCTCTTTTCGAGGTTGTAAATGGATTATTTCCCTCCCCTCTCTATATATCGCAAACACAGCTCCCCGCAATGCTACGGGGCACGGCAGGAAAGCAGGGATATGTCCGATATAAACAGGTAGGTGAGATGTCGTTTTCAACCCCTCCGTCACTTCGTGCCACCTCCCCTATATAGCTACTGCCACACAGGGGAGGAGTTAAAAAATGTTCGAAGCGTATTTAGCCCATTTCCCCTGCCGTGTCCCGTAGCCTTACGGGGTGTTTCCGAACAAATATAGGGGGGCCCATAGGGCGAGGAGGTAAACTCTTCAAGTAAACATATTATCTTTTTCAGCTTTTCTATTTCTTCGCTGTTTTTCTCTATACCGCTTACACAGAACCTCGTAATACTACGGGACGTGGCAAGAGAGAATAATCAATTACTTGTGTATCAGTTAGCTTTGTGGCTGTCTCTTTATGGTTGTTTTGCGCCCATTTTCCCACCTTTCAGCCCTTTGCCGAGGTTGAAAATGTTTTGGTCGTAGCTAACGGTCTTCATGGAAGACTCGCGTTTGCGTTTCAAGGCGAGGTCTACCAATTTGTCCATAAGCTGGTCGAAGCGTATGCCGGAGGCTTCCCACAGGTAGAACGAGAGGGAACCGGGAATGGTGTTGATTTCGTTGACGTAGATGTCACCGCTTTTACCGTCGATCATAAAATCGACACGGGCGACCCCGTGGCAAGACAGTACCCGAAACGTTTCGCCGGCAAGGAATTGTACCCGTGCGGTATCTTTGGGAGAGAGGTCGGCGGGAATACGTTTTTGTGTGGCTTGCATGCCTTTGTTGGATTTGCCTCCACCCATATATTTGTCTTCGTAAGTGAGAATGTCGCCGCTTTTGATAGGCTCCTCGCAAACCGAGGTACGATAGTCGTCGCAGTCGCCCAATACCGAGCAGTTGATTTCTTTCAGTTCTTCGACCATATCTTCGATAACGATACGGGTAGAGTATTTTTCGGCGACATCTACTTTGGCGATGAGTTCTTCACGATTATCGGCATGCGATATACCTACGCTCGATCCTAAATTGGCCGGTTTCACGATGACGGGATATCCCAATCGGGTCTCGATTTCCTCGATGAGCTTATCGCGTTGGGCGAACCATTGTTTGTCGGTGAACCATACGTAATCGACGATGGGGATCCCGCTCTTTTCCATAATCATCTTCATGGTTATCTTGTCCATGCCGTTGGCCGAGGAGAGTGTGTTGCAACCGGCATAGGGTATGCCTATGGATTCGAGTATGCCCTCGAATATACCGTCTTCGCCGTTACTGCCGTGTAGTACGGGAATGACTACGTCGAGTTTTGCCCATATATTATTCCCGAAAAGGGCTCTTTTCTTGCGGTAGAGGTTGTAGTCGCCGTATTCGGGAATCATGTAAACCTCGGCGCACATGTTTTGCAGGGCAGCCATGTCGCGATAGTTTTTTACTTCGAGCAGGGCATCGCCGCTGAACCAACGTCCTTGTTTGGTGATGTATATGGGTATGATTTCGTATTTCTCTTTATTAAAAGCATTGATGGCTTGGAGAGCCGAGATAACGGAGATTTCGTGCTCGGTGGAGCGACCTCCGAAAAAAACACCTACGGTAGTTTTCATAATTTTTTGTGATAAACTGTATATCTGGTTTGTGATAATAATCGAAATTTATTTGAACGTATCGGGCAGGTCGTTTTCATAAAGGACGGTGTCGCCCGGTTGTGCGATTTGTGCGAGCCGGGCTTGTGCGTCGGCAAAAGTGTCGGCAACGAAAACTTTGTCTTCCGGATAATTCTTTTCTTGCAATCCTTTCAGAATAGCCTCTCGATTGTATCTGCCCACTACCATGACGTAATCGCATACTTCGGCTATCTGCTTGCCCAAAAGGTAGTTATACTCAACTTGTTTTTCACCCAACTCGATCATACCCGGTGTGATGATGATGCGTTTCCCCTGTGTCATGCGCCGGAGTACGTCGAGAGCCATGCGAGCGCCATCGGGATTGGAGTTGAAGGCATCGTCGATAATGGAGATTCCGCCCGGTGTCCGCTTCATGTTCAAGCGATGTTCCACCTGTTCGATTCGGCCCACTCCATATTGTATCGAGGGAACAGGCACTTGCAGATGGCGAGCCGTGATAACTGCCGCCATGAGGTTGGAGAGGTTGCACTCGCCGATGAGTTTCGTGCTCAGTTCTATGCGTTCTCCACCGCCTACCACAGTAAAGCGGGTGGCATCTGTATCGTAGCGAATATCCTCGATATGGTAGTCTGCACCGGTATCGGCTATCGTATAGCGTTTCACGGGGACGTTTTCGACCGGCCGATTGGCTATATAGGGGAAGTCGTTGTTGATAACGGCCAATCCCGAACTGGGCAAAGCGTCGACCAGCTCGAATTTGGTACGTTGTACATTCCCGATCGTTTTGAACGATTCGAGATGCTGTTCACCCACGGCGGTGATAATGCCTATTTGAGGTGCGACGAGATCGCATATTTCTTTGATATCACCGATCTGTTTAGCCCCCATTTCACAGATGAAAATGTTGTGGTAGGGCTTCATTTGTTCCCGTATGGTGCGGATTACTCCCATAGGCGTATTAAAACTGCCGGGAGTCATTAACACGTTGTATCGCTCGCAAAGTATGCGGTAAAGGTAGTGCTTGGTACTGGTTTTTCCATAGCTCCCGGTAATGCCTATGACAGTTAAGTCTTGCATTTGGGAGAGAATTTGTTTCGCTTCGTCGTAATATTTTCGGTTGATTCGCTTCTCGACAGGTTGCATGATGATGTTGGCAGCCATCATGAAATAGGGGGCTAAGATAGCTATCGCCAATAAGGCTCTGCTACCGTTGGAAAGAGTCGTTAAGCCGGCTGCGAGACCTGCGACAAGAAGCGAGAGCGACAATGCGGCGATGTATAAGCGGGTAGCTCGTTTGGTGAAAACCAAAGTTTTTTTATATTTGGTTTGTAACCCTTTTACGCTTTTTGCCAAGACCACTGTAATCGTGACGATTTGTACGAATGTCGGCAGGAAGTTGGTTGACAACAGCAGCAATAGAAACAAATCGGTCAAACGGGATATGGTGGCGAAAGACTCTCCTTTTAACCAACGGTTGTATCGGTCGTTTCGGTAGGAATTTTGTTGCAACATTTGCAACTGGAATTTCATCTCTATTCCTGTATAAAAGAGCAGTGCAAGGAATGTTACGAGAGTGAGTATTTCGTTCATGATTTTCTTTTTATGTCGTCTTGTAAAAAGTTTTGTAAGACGGTGTTAAATTCGTAAGGCTTGTCGAGGAAGCTGTAATGCCCGGCATCGTCGAATGCTACCAGCCCGGCATCGGGAATCAGTTTCTCCATGATGCGGGCATCTCGTAATGGGGTGGCGGTGTCGTTTTTTCCCCATAGAAGAAGAACGGGACACTGGATTTTCGGCAAAACCGCTTTAAGGTCTTCGTTGACAACTTTTACCATTATGTTACGCATGATACCTGTCAACGCGTTATAGTCTGCCGAACCCGATTTGCGGCGATAATTCTCGATCGTTTTTTCGGCTTGTTTTTTCCCTATTACAAGTGGTAAGACTTTTTTCCACAGTTTGAACGAGTAGACTTTCAGGTAGTATTTTAATGGGCGTTTGGGCTTAATCCCGGCAGCATCAACCAAAATAACTTTATGGGTTTTGTTTCGTGAGGCGTATAAGATAGATACCCGTCCCCCGAAAGAGTGCCCGATAAGAATTGGGGCTTCTATATTTTCGTCTTTTATGAACGCTTCGAGCATTTGCGTATATTCTTCCACGCCCCATATCGAGGGCGGAGTGCTACTTCCGCCGAATCCGGGAAAGTCGAGATTGTATACCTTGAAATGAGGTGATAGCAGTCGTTCTATCGACTGCACGGTCGTGTGGTTGCACCCCCAGCCGTGCATGAGGATAACCGGATAACCGTCTCCTTCGATGTTATACTGTAAAGTGACTCCACACAATGATTTCGACTGTAACATTTTCCCTCTTTTGCATTCTAATGCAAAGATACAAATAAGCGAGAGCCGAGCAAAATAAAGCTTGCTTTAATTTCGTCTTACCGAGCGGAAGTATCTTCGAATACTTGCCTCTGCGCTCGCCTTTCACTATATTTGTGATAGGATTCGTTTCAGCATAGCCAAGTTGGAAATATGATTTCCTCTTGTCTCTGCACTCAACTTTCACTATATTTGCCCAAAAACAAAACCTAATGTCCCTATGGAATCTCCCCAAGAAAAGATAGAGCGTTTACGTCGGGAACTCGATGAGCATAATTATAATTATTATGTGTTGAACGCTCCCACGATCGATGATCGTACATTCGATGAAATGATGCATGAATTGCAAGGGTTGGAAGAGACTTTTCCACAGTATTTCGATCCCAATTCACCGACGCAGCGTGTCGGGAACGATATAAATCGATCTTTTTCCCAAGTGGAACATCGTTACCCGATGTTGTCGTTGAGCAATACCTATTCGATAGAAGAAGTATCGGCATTTTACGAACGGGTTCGTTCGGGATTGATGGGAGAGGATTTTGAATTGGTGGGTGAACTGAAATATGACGGAACTTCCATATCGTTGATTTATGAAGGAGGTAGATTGGTGCGGGCGGTTACTCGTGGAGACGGTACGCGAGGCGATGACGTTACCGAGAATGTGAAAACAATCCGCAGTATCCCTTTGCAGTTGCGAGGCAACGACTATCCCGATTCGTTCGAGATAAGGGGTGAGATATTGATGCCTTGGGCTGTTTTCGATACTTTGAACAAAGAGCGAGAGGAACAGGAGGAGCCTTTGTTTGCCAATCCTCGCAATGCGGCGGCGGGAACGTTGAAATCACAAAACTCGGCTGTGGTAGCGGCGCGGGGACTCGATGCTTATCTGTATTATCTGTTGGGCGAAAATTTACCGGCCGATACGCATTATGAAAATTTACAATATGCTCGGTCGTGGGGATTTAAAGTTTCGGATGCCGTTCGCAAACTTCACTCCGTAGAAGAGGTGAAAGAGTATATCAATTATTGGGACATGGAGCGGAAGAATCTTCCCGTCGCTACCGATGGAATGGTATTTAAAGTAAATTCATTGCGGCAACAGAAGAATTTGGGATATACGGCAAAATCTCCGCGTTGGGCGATAGCCTATAAGTTCCAAGCAGAAAAAGCCCTTACGCGATTGAATTCTGTGTCTTACCAAGTGGGACGTACCGGAACCGTCACTCCTGTCGCCAATCTCGATCCGGTATTGTTATCGGGTACTATTGTCAAGAGGGCGACTTTGCACAATGAAGATATTATAAACGCTCTCGATTTGCACATCGGAGATATGGTTTTTGTGGAGAAAGGAGGCGAAATTATTCCTAAAATTACAGCGGTAGATACCTCTGCTCGTTTACTGATAGGAGAAAAAGTACGTTTCATTCGTACATGTCCCGAATGTGGAACTCCGCTGAAACGTATCGAGGGAGAGGCTGCATGGTTTTGCCCGAACGAAAAAGGTTGTCCTCCGCAGATTAAAGGGCGGATAGAGCACTTTATCAGTCGCAAGGCAATGAATATCGAAGGTCTCGGAAGTGAAACGATAGGTCAGTTTTATAGTTTGGGCTTGGTGAGAGACGCTTCGGACTTGTATACTTTACAGCCCGATGTGATAGCCGGTTTGGAACGTATGGGAGAGCGATCGGCACAAAATATCGTCGATGCGGTGAAACAGTCTTGTTCCGTTCCGTTCGAGAGGGTATTATTCGCATTGGGCATTCGTTACGTGGGCGAAACGGTCGCCAAGAAGTTGGCATTGGCACTTCATTCGATAGACCGTATTATCGAGGCGACTACCGAGGACTTGATTCGGATAGGAGACATAGGGGTGCGTATCGCTCAAAGTGTCGTAGCTTATTTCTCTGATGAGGATAATCTCCGTTTTGTAGAACGGTTGAGACAATATGGAGTGCAGATGCAAATTACCGAAGAGCGACTTTCAGAGAGAACCGACAAGTTGTCCGGTGCGACAATCGTTATCAGTGGTACGTTTACCCATCATTCCCGTGATGAATATAAAGCTCTTATCGAACAGCATGGAGGTATAAATACGGGTTCCGTATCGGGTAAAACGACATATATTCTGGCAGGCGAGAATATGGGCCCGGCTAAACTTGAAAAGGCGAGAAAATTAGGAGTTCGGATTTTATCCGAAGAAGAGTTTTTGGAGATGATTCAATAAATAGATAATCCATGTTATTTTCGTTTATTACTAAATGGGCGATCAAGCGTCAGCTAAAAAGAAGACAGAGCGATGGGTTTTGTCCTTTCGGAGGGGCTAAGCGTTTGGTATTGATGGCTCAGGGCAAAGATGTTCAATCTCTTCTTCCCGGTATTCAGGAGATGGTTCGGGCGGGTATTGATGTCACGTTGGTTATAGATACACATCGCAAAGACAAGGTATCGGTAGAGGTTCCCGGATGCAGTCCGATACTTGTTTTGCAGACTTGTTGGTTGTTAAAAAGACCGACTCGGACTTTCCTGAGAAATTTTGACGATAACGATGGAGATGTGTTGATCGATGTGTCGATTTCTAAATCCTTGCCTTTATTATATTTGGCCGTACGTTCCCGGTCTATTTTTAAAATAGGAGTACCCAAAGGAGAAAGCAATCCGTTCAATTTGCAAATTCTTTTGCCGGAGTCGTCTCCCCGGGGAGGAGTAGCCGAAGATGGTGATACCGGAGTAGGTAGGTCGAAACCGAATGCCGGCGAGTTGTTACAGAGTGCTCTTTTTTATTGGAAGAAAATTGGTGTAAAAGAGAATAATCTGTAATTTTGGAATCGATATTTAAGAGGATATAAAACTATGGCGAGAATCAATTTAAGCGGAATGGGAGTGGCACTTATCACGCCTTTCAAAGAAGACGAAGGTATCGACTTCGAAGCCCTTTCGCGACTTATTGAATATTTGATACAAAATGGAACCGATTATCTTGTCGTGTTGGGAACTACTGCCGAAACTCCTACATTGACCGAAGAAGAAAAAACGGAGATAAAAAGATTTGTAGTAGAACGTACGAAGGGCCGTATTCCTCTCGTCCTCGGGTTAGGTGGAAATAATACGAGGGGTATTATAGACCATTTGAAAAAAGACGATTTTTCGGGCTATGATGCCATTTTATCGGTGGTTCCTTATTATAATAAGCCCTCCCAAGAGGGAATATATCAGCATTATAGTGCAATCGCTCAGGCGTCTAAATTGCCGATTATTTTATATAATGTTCCGGGGCGTACCGGCGTGAACATGAATGCCGAAACGACATTGCGCCTTGCCAAAGAATATCCTAATATAATCGCCATCAAGGAAGCGTCTGGAAATATTACTCAGATGGACGATATTATTAAAAATAAGCCTGCCGATTTTATGGTCATTTCGGGAGACGATGGTATTACTTTCCCGTTGTTGACTTTGGGGGCCGTAGGAGTGATTTCTGTTATCGGGAATGCTTTCCCGAAAGAGTTCAGCAAGATGGTGAGATTAGCGTTGAACGGAGATTTTCACAATGCTTTGTCTATTCATCATCGCTTCACAGAATTATTCAGCCTATTGTTTGTCGATGGAAATCCGGCCGGAGTTAAATGCTTGTTGAATGCTATGGGATATATCGAGAATAAATTACGATTGCCACTTGTCCCTACCCGTATTACGACTTATGAGAAGATCAGGGCTGTCTTGCAAAGTCTACACTATATTCCGTAAAATTTTTATAAGAAACAGAATGCGAGCCTTGTTCGGTAATAAGTGAAAGATTGATATATTTTCCCAAGAAATGAGATTTCTGTAAAAATAATTGGGAAAATAGATGATATATCCGAAAATTATACTTTAATTTGCTCCCGTATCGAAGCTATATGTGCTTACACAGAGATTCTCTTCTGTGAAAAAACGGGAGATTATTTATTTTAAGTTCATAAGAGTATCCGATGCGGAAGTTTTAATTTTATTCATTTATTTTTTTCTTATGAACATTTATCTTGGAAACCTCAATTATGGGGTTAAAGAACAAGACCTTCAAACCTTATTGGAAGGTTTTGGTGCAATCGATTCGGTAAAAATTATCGTGGATCGTGAATCTGGTCGCTCAAAAGGTTTCGGCTTTGCCGAGATGTCTGATGACGAAGCTGCCAAACGGGCGATCGAAGAATTGTCTGGTAAAGAATTTGCCGGTCGTGCATTGGTCATTAAAGAAGCTCGTCCGAGAGCTTAAATTTCACAAGACTCTTTGTATTTAGATTTACAATAGATTCTTTGGTGCGCAATCTGAAAAGATTGCGCTTTTTTTGTAAAATCAGAATTTATTCCTTCCCCCTGTGTCGCATAGCGATGGAATATACAAAGACAATCCCCGCTAATTATAGACTAAGCCTATTTTATCGCAAAAGAATTCACGATAAAATAGATCGTATTTATTTGGGCTGGTGGGGTCGAATGGGTATTTTTGTACTGAAATAAAAATCGGTAATATTATATAGAAGAATAAAGGAGGAGATGCACAGCTCGGAAGTAAAGGAGGATACACACGATTCGTTTCGTCGTATTACCGCAGAGGTAATCTGTGCGGGAGAAAATGAATTGCGGGTTCGTGTTGCGGCTCCCTCTTTATTCGGGGAAATGCCGGTGTGGATTCATCGGGACAGGGTGAATAGTGAATTCGACGAAACCTTGTGCTTGTTGGAACCCGGCTCAAAATTGAATTTGGTAGACGTTATTATAGTCGATGGCGGATTGCTCCCTCGTTTTCTTATATTGGAACCCGATTATTTGGTTGATGCCAGTGCGTTAGCCGAGTGTGCGCAGGAATATGGAACGTGTTGGCAACGTTATTTTTGGAATCGTATACGTCCCAAGACTATAACGGATTCTATTTTGTTGGGTAATGCCGTTAATTTGATTTTTGATGAATTGATAACGGCGAAAGATTTTCGGAGTGTAACTTTCGATTCCTTAATGCCGAAAATTTTTGCTCGTTACCCGATAGAATTTGTCTCGGCAAAGTCGGTAGATAGAAGATTTTTTCAGAATCTCCACAGTCAATTCGAGACATTGAAACGTATTCTGAGTACGGATTTTTCTGCTTTGGGAATAGACCGCCGAAAAGCGATGGTCGAACCTTCTTTTATCTGTGAGGCTTTGGGATTGCAGGGCCGTCTCGATTTTTTACAAGTGGAAAACGGCCTCTGTGGTATTGAGTTGAAAGCCGGCCGCCCGCCTTATCCCGAAAACGATTTGTCGAAAGTGTCGTTTCCACATCGGGCTCAGTGTGCTTTGTATCAGTCGATGATACAAAGTGTACTTGGTGTAAAATTGGAAAACCAGCATTTCTATTTGTTATATTCTCGAAATTTGAACCCGGAAGGTTGCTTGCGTCCGGTGGAAACATCGACGAGGAAATTGCAGAAACTTTTGAATTTGAGGAATAAAATTGTGTCTGTCGAACGGGATATATCTCGATATGGATATGTACAGGCTGAATGGTTGGTAAGTCGGCTGACCGCCGATAACCTCATTCCCCGACCCAGTCTGTTTACCGAGCGGTATATTCGTCCCGAGATAGACTGTGGCCGCAGGAGATTGGAGCGACGAGACGATAACGATTTGGCTCTGCGATATTTCTATCGGTTTTATGCGTTTGTTTCGCGAGAACATTATTTGTCGAAAATCGGCTATCCTTCGGGTAGCGGAATATCCGGCGTTGCTTCTTTGTGGCGAATGACTCGGGACGAAAAAGAGAGGGAAGGCTATATGTTTTCAGGACTGCGGTTGGTTCGAAATTGTGCGGCGGAAGATATTCCCGAAGTCGAATTTATTTTGCCGGAAAATACGCCGTCTCCCGATTTCAGACTGGGTGATATTGTTTTGTTCTATGTGTGCGATACCGATGCCGATAGAGTATCTACCCGACAAGTTTTCAAGGCGACGATCGCTTCTATGACGACCGATCGTGTCGTGTTGAGATTACGGGATAACCAATCGTATGCCGAGGCATTGCCGATAGCTTCTTGTTATGCGGTAGAGCACGATTATGTAGATTCTTCGTTTTTGTTACAGTATAAAGGTTTATATACGATGTTGGATGCCTCTCCGCATCGCAGAGGTTTGTTGGTCGGCGAGGCGGGAGAGTCGCCAGTCCGAAATATGTCTCGTCGATTGTCCTATGAATATGACAGTCCCGATTTGTCCCGTATTTTATTAAAAGCTCTGCAAGCCGAGGATTATTTTCTGTTGGTCGGGCCTCCGGGAACAGGAAAAACTTCGGTGGCGTTGCGGAATATGGTGAGGGAGTTTTTGGCTATTCCGGATTACCAGATTTTATTGGTGGCTTTTACCAACCGTGCGGTAGACGAAATCTGCGACAAGTTGGAAACGATAGGTGAGGTCGATGATTATATTCGGGTAGGACAGACTCTTTCATGTGATGTCGCATACCGTTCTCACTTACTGTCCGAGCGTATGAAGCAATGCCGGAATCGGGAGGAGGCGAGCCGTTCGATACACTCTTGCCGCGTGTTTGTGGCTACCTTGTCTTCTTTGTCGGGGAAGATGGAGCTTTTTAATCTGAAACGATTCGATGTGGCTATCGTCGATGAGGCTTCACAGATATTGGAACCTCAACTCGTAGGGCTGTTATCTGCCAAGACCCCTACGGGACGGGATGCCGTAGGTAAATTTATTTTGATAGGAGACCATAAACAGTTGCCCGCCGTTGTCGTGCAGTCTGCGGAAGAGTCTGTTATCACCGATGAACGGTTGCGTTCGGCCGGGTTTGTCGATTGTCGTATTTCTTTATTCGAGCGGCTGTACCGGCGATTGCCCGAAGGTTCTCCTTTTGCCGATATGCTCGATTGCCAATGGCGAATGCATCCCGATATTGCATCGTTTGCCAATACTTATTTTTATAAAGGGGCGTTGCGCGATGGAAATGCCCCCCATCAAATATCTTTACTGCCTTTTACGAATATGGGCGATGATAAGTGGGAAAGAGTAATCGCGACGAAGAGGACGGCTTTTTTCCCGACGAAGACTCTTTGTGTTGGGAAAAAATATAATAATGAGGAGGCTTGCAAAACCGCTGCCATTGTAAATGCTTTGTATAGATTGTACGAACGTAACGGGTTGGAGTTCGACGAACGGTCGGTGGGAATCATTACTCCATACAGGCATCAAATAGCTCGAATCCGCCAAGAACTCGATAAATTCGGTATTTCTGCATTCGATACTATTCGTGTCGATACGGTGGAGCGGTTTCAAGGTTCTCAAAACGATTGCATCATCTACTCGTTCTGTGTGAACGACGAGTCGCAATTGGAGTGGTTGCCGAGTTATACGGAAGAGTCGGGACAACTGATAGACCGGAAATTAAACGTTGCGTTGACTCGTGCTCGACGTCAGCTTTTCGTTTTGGGAAATTCGCAACTGTTGTCTCGGAATCCGATTTACCGGATTTTGATAACACATTTGGAAAATATATCGAGTGAATAGTATGAGAGGGGAAGAACGGCAACGTGCCGGTAGAAACAGAACATTGTCTGTTACGGGCGAGGAGGTGGAACAGTTGAGGGGTATGGTCTCGACCTTATCGGATATCGAGCGGGGAGAAAATGTACTCAATAAAATAATACATGCCGATTTGTTGGCGATTATCGATCGAATCCCGAACGGTTTCGCCGACTTGGTGATTATCGATCCACCGTATAATCTGACGAAAGATTTTCATGGCATGAAGTTCGAGGCTATGGATAACGGGGCTTATATCGGTTATCTCGAAACTTGGTTTTATAAAGTTTGCGAAAAGTTGAAGCCGGACGGTTCTCTCTATCTTTGTGGCGATTGGAAATCCACATCGGCTTTGCAAACTGTGCTTGAAAGAGCCGGTCTCTCTATACTTAACCGAATAACTTGGCAAAGAGAGAAAGGTCGGGGAGCAAGGAACAATTGGAAGAACGGAATGGAAGATATTTGGTTTGCCGTGAAGGACCGTAAGAATTATTATTTCGACGTCGAGGCTGTGAAAATGAGACGCCGGGTAATCGCTCCTTATCGGGAGAACGGACAACCGAAAGACTGGGAGTGTACGGAACAGGGGAATTTTCGTTCTACTTATCCTTCGAACTTTTGGGACGATATAAGCATACCTTTTTGGTCTATGCCCGAGAATACCGACCATCCTACACAAAAGCCGGAGAAGTTGTATGCCAAATTAATTTTGGCTTCGTCGGAGGTGGGCGATGTCGTTTTCGATCCTTTTATGGGGAGCGGGACGGCAGCAGTCGTAGCGAAAAAGTTGAACCGAAACTTTTGCGGCATAGAGCTTAACGAAGAGTATTGCCTATGGGCGGCGAAGCGTCTGCTTCTTGCCGATGGGAACAAGACGATTCAGGGCTACCGGGACGGTGTGTTTTGGGGGAGAAATAGCGGGTCGATGGGGTGACCTTTTCGTGATGGTCGTTCGTTCATGGAATAGAAATAGCAAAAGTCCGATTGAGGTATTTTCAATCGGACTTTTTATCGCATGCTTCGAGAGCGACCGAGTGTGTTTCTCTTTCTCTATTGGATAGGTTCTGCGCTTAAACTAAGAGCCAACGTGCCTCCTCCGTATGAGATACTGACTGCCAATTTGTATTCTGTGGTTGTCTTTTTATAAATTCCATACCCGTCTTCGTCTACGAATCCGGCAGCTGTCAGTTTGGCGCAATATTTGGTTTTAAGCGATTCTTCACATTTGTAATCCATTATGATATATTGTAATATTCCATAGGTATCGTCGTAGCGGTGGTTTTCCAATTCACCGTCGTACTCCGGGAAATTGGTGAGGAACGGATACTTTTTTACTTCTGCTGCCCATGTGGTTTCTGATAATTGACCACCCAGACCTTCGTCATCGTCTTTTTCTTTGTCATCGCAGCCGATGAATGCCATTATCAGCAACATTAGCGGACATAGCCATAAAATCTTTTTCATATTGTATGTGTTTTAGATAAAGTGATTCGTTAAAAACTTACTCCTATCGAGAACGCCAATCCTGAAAGAGTTTTCGATTTGAGGCGAAATTCTTCGTCGTCGAAGGGCTTCATGCGTTTGCCTATATAACCTATGTTGGCGAATACATAATTTTGATAACCGAACTTGTAGGCTATTTCCACACCGGTTCCGAATCCGTAATCGATACCGGTTAAATCGGATCCGAAGTAAAGCCCGCCCAAAATTTTGGCATATGGGACGAGATAGATAGGGCCGCATTTGACAGGTAATTGTCCGCCGATATTAAGGTCGAGGTCGAAGACATTGTGCGAATGGGGCTTTACGATTTCATTAGCTCCTTCCCATTCTGTCTTTTCGGTTTTGACTTTTAGAAGAGAGGCGGTGACTTCGTAGGTCATGAATGTGAGTATGGTGCGTTTGAACGCTATGTTGTACGACATGTCGAACGCATCATTATTGAAAGGATAAACGAGCCCTATATAGATCGATGTGCCGAATCCGTAACTTTTTGAGATACCGTTAGGCTCGATTCGACTGGCTTTGATATTTTCCGCAGCGCTCAACCGCCAGCGTCCTTGCTCCATGATCCATCGGGTAGAGATGTTTTTGTTGCCTGTGGTATATATGGCCTCGGCGGTCCTGCTGATGGAATCGAGATCGGCCACGGTCGAAAAAGTATAGTTTCTCCCGGAGAACTGGCGACAGATAATATCGGACAATCCTATACGGATACCCTCCAACGGTTGCCCTTGCTCGAAGCACGATTTCATGGCATCTGTGGCAGCATCGGAGGCTGCATTGACCAAATCGTAAAACGTGTTGGCCGAGATATTCGATACATACCGATATGAAACGAATGGCATGACTGCCTGATAGGACGATTGGGCAGCTTTGAGCATGGCCGATGCTCTATTCGAGACTTCTGTTCGGGTAAGCAGGGATTGCGGATCGGTGGAATAATTTTTTAGGAAATCGTCGATGGCGTGTACCGGAATAGCAAAATTGGTATTTTCCCGGTCGGATGCTTTCCACGTATTGATTCCTACCACGGCAAATCCTGCGGCTGCATTTTCATCTCTTATAAGTAAGGGCCCGCCGGAACTGCCGGCATCGACTTGTGCCGTGTGTTGCACCAAAGGCAGTTCTTTTCCGTTGGTCAGAGATTTGATTTGGGCACTGGCATTCGATACGATTCCTTGTCCCAGCTGCCAAGAGGGTTTGTCTCCCAATGCGGGGAATCCGGCGCTGAATACGGGTGTGCCGTCGGTTATGCTCTTGTCTGTTATATCGAGCGTGGGAATATTGACCTCTTCCGGCAGAGCGATGAAAGCGACATCGAAGTCATCGTGCACACCCACTACGGGGCATGTCGCGAATGTTTTGGAACTGTTGTCCGGTAAAGAAAATTCGACATCGACGGTTTCGGCTTGTTCTACCACATGACGGTTGGTGATGATGTATAACCGACCGTCTCGTTTATCCCGGTAGGCAAATCCGGTCCCGAACGACCCTTTCCCGTAATTTTGCAGAATGTCGGCTGCCGCATAGAATCCGTCTTTACGTAACGATTTGCTGAAATCGGTAAGGAATGTTTGGGTACTTTCACTGAAATTGGGTCGAACGATCGCTATGGATTCGCGTAGGTTCTCTGCTGTCGAAGTAAAGGAGATTGTCGCAAGAATCGATAGGAATAGCAAAGTTCTCTTTTTCATGTTTTGCAGTATTAAATATTCTGCAAAAAAAGAACGTATTTAGAAGAAAATTCTTGAATGAATTCAAGAATTACCCCCCCCTTAAAATTAACTATTTTTAACTATTTTCTTTCGGATATGGCTGATGGTTTCGGGGGTGACGTTTAAGAAAGAGGCTATTTTACACAGCGGTATTTCTTGTTCTATTTTGGGATAACGGGTTGTCAGTCTCCGATATCGCTCTTCGGGAGTTTTGCAGTAACTTTCCAATAGGCGGGAATAAACCATTTCGTAAAGGTTTTCAGCCATGAGGCAGTTATAGCGTAGGGTTTCCATATCGGTGTTGTAGAAATCGTGCAATGCTTGTCGGTTTACAGAAAATATCGTGGAGGGTTTCAATGCGACGATGTTCACTTGTGAAGCCGAGTGTCGCATGAAAGAGGTATAATCGGCCACGAATTCGTCGGGGAAGACAAACCCCACGTAATGTTCCTTTCCTTCATTGTCGATGTGAGTATAGGCGAATGTGCCATCTTTGATTAGAGCGGCTTGGGACGAATACTCTCCTTGTCTTGCAAAAAAATTACCTTTTCGATAATGTTGTAGCTCCCCGTGTTCTTCGAAAAATCGCTTTAATAGGTCGAAATCATTACTTTCGAGATAGGTGTTGAATTTTGTCATGTATCGAAATGATAAGGTTTTGCAAATATAGCCACTTTTTTGAACGATGTATAGGACTGAGCTATAAAATGTCTTTTTTGTACAAGGTCATTTCACATGCCGTACAGTCGAAATGCAGTTGGAGCTTTTGTCCTTTATACAATAGGGTGAGGGGGTCGGGAAATTTGTTGCCGGCGGGTGTCTTTTTGCATATTCCCAGCATATAACGAATACAGTGACGGGTGAACATGAGGGGAACTCCCTTCGAAGGTTTTATTTCGAAGGCCGGGTCTATACGGGTAACCCCGTGTTCGCGATAGAATTGTTCGGCAAGTCGGTTAGATACGTTGCCGAGGTAAGATAGCTCTGTCTGGGGATAACATACGGTTTTGTCTTCCTCTTGTCGCTTCTCGGTTCGGTAGGCTATGCGTCTAACACGGTCGAGAGATTCGACCGCTTTTTGCCTGAGTTTTGAAAGTACGGAGGCTGGTATGAAGAAGTTGTCGGGCAGGTCGATGTCTATTTTCAGGGCCGAGTAGGCGGTCGTTCCCAATTTGCCGAGCTGCTTCTTTTGAGTTTCTTGCTGAGGGGTTCGGGCGGTTTCGTGGGGTGCGTCTTCCCGTATGGTCGTGTGATTGCCGCATTCGTCTTTCATGTAAAGGGCATATCCTCTGGGAACGGCATAGAGGGTTATCTCTACATCGATTCTTCTGTCGGCGGAAGGGCGGGAGAGTCGTTTGTCAAACTCGAAATCGAAGTTCCGATACAGAACCGTGTGAGGGGTTATCTCGATTCGGGAGGCCGGGAAGATTCGGTTCCCTTCCACCCGATTTACCCGTACACCCTCGAATTCCCCTTTGTTATTGGCGAAGCATAGCCCGTCTCCGTTGTGTATGGGAGTGAGTCCGGCGATCGTAAATGTGTTTTTATCGGATTGTTTGACTTTTCCTACGTATTCACCCAAAGATTTCGGGGTGTCGGGCGAGGCGATAGGTTCGGGTGTTCTTCCGTCCAAAAAATAGTGGGTGAATCCTCGGTTGAAACTTTTTTCGAGCCGGGGTGTAAATTCTATCGAAGAGTGTCCGGTCGAGGCTGTACGGTATTCGGGGCGGCGTTTGAAAATCTTGTCGAGTTCCTGCCTGTAATAGGCCGTACAGTTTTTTACGTAGGCCATGTCTTTGAGTCGTCCCTCTATCTTGAAAGACGATACACCCGCATCGAGAAGCTCCTCCAATTTGTCGCTTTGATTGAGGTCCCGAAGAGAGAGCAGATGCTTGTCTTTGGCGATGACATTGCCTTTCCCATCTATGAGGGTATAGGGAAGCCGGCAGTATTGGGCGCATTCGCCCCGGTTGGCACTGCGTCCGCACATCGCTTCGCTAAGATAGCATTGTCCGCTGTAACTGACGCACAAGGCTCCATGCACGAAAACTTCGAGCGGGACTTGTACCGATCGGGCTATCTCGTTGATTTGCCCCAGTGAAAGTTCGCGGGCCAGTACGACTTGTGAAAATCCGCATTGTTCGAGGAATTTTACTTTCTCGGGTGTGCGGTTGTCGGCTTGGGTGCTGGCGTGCAGAGCTATGGGGGGAATGTCGAGCCGGGTGATACCCATGTCTTGGACAATGAGTGCATCGGACTCTATTTTGTATAATTCGTGAATGAGTCGTTCGGCGTCGCGCAGTTCGTCGTCCCGTAAAATGGTATTCAATGTGATGTACACCCGGGCATCGAATCGATGGGCGAAGTCGATGAGTCGGGCTAAATCGGCGATGCTGTTACCTGCGGTGGAGCGTGCCCCGAAGCGAGGTGCCCCGATATACACGGCATCGGCGCCGTGGAGAATCGCTTGCTGCCCGATTTCGACGTTTTTCGCCGGGGCCAATAGTTCTATGCGACGTACGGTTTTCATTGTATATCGTTCAGGTTGTAGGGCGTTTGTTGATATACGAAATAGTTCAACCAATTCGTGAAAAGCAGGTTGGCATGTCCCCGCCAGTTAACGATCGGATTGTTATCGGGATTGTTGTCGGGATAGTAATTTCGGGGGAGGGCAATGTCGAGGCCTTTCGCCAGATCGCGGCGATACTCGATGTCGAGCGTGAGAGCCGAATATTCGGAGTGCCCCGTGATGAAAAACTCTCTGCCGCAACGAGCCATGACCATATAAACTCCCGCATCCTCCGACTCGGAAAGGATTGTCAGGGATTTATCCTTTTCGATATCGGCTCGGCGTACCTCGGAATATCGGCTGTGAGGAACGTAAAACAGATCGTCGAATCCTCTGAAAATAGGATTTCGCTCGTCGTATTTATGATGGGCGAATACTCCGAAAAGTTTTTTATCCAACGGGTATTTGGGGATTCCGTAAAAATGGTACAGCCCGGCCAAAGCAGCCCAACAAATATAGAGAGTAGAGGTGACGTGTTTGTGCGCCCAGTCGAAAATCTCGACTAACTCGTTCCAGTAATCGACCTCTTCGAATTGTAATTTTTCGACAGGAGCGCCTGTGATAATCATGCCGTCGTAGTTTTGACTGCGTATTTCGTCGAAGTCTTTATAAAATGTATCGATATGTTCGAGCGGAGTATTCCGGGAGATGTGTCCCGAAACGCTCATGAAATCGAGTTCGATTTGTAAAGGCGTGTTGGAGATGAGGCGTAATAGGTCGGTTTCGGTAACTATTTTTAAAGGCATGAGGTTCAATATGAGTAACTTCAATGGACGAATGTCTTGTGTCGAAGCACGCAAATCGTCCATGACAAATATATTTTCGGCCTTTAATATTTCGACTGCCGGTAATGACGAAGGTATTTTTACGGGCATATTTTGTTATTATTTTAATCGAACAAAATTATAAAAAAATGAACGGTTCGGAAAATCTTTCTTGAAATAGTAATAAATTTTTGATAGTTAGATATTTATGGTTTGGTTTTAATATTGAAATAGGCGAATGGAAATATATAATTCATAAAAAAGCAATATATTTTTTATGTTATAAAACATATTTATTGCGAATTTGTTATTATATTTGTAGCGTAAAAAGAGTAAAAAGAATCCGTTTTTCACAAAGGGTGGAAAACAAAAAAAGCTGAATTATGATGAAAGAACAAATGACAGTAGAGATGCTTCGGTATCAGATAGCGAAGTATCGAGTAATGGGAAATGGCGCCATGTGCCAAGAGTTAACAGCCTTATTACAAAAAAAATTGGCAGCTGCGGTTGCCTGATTTTAGAAGAAAGTACAAGCCGTGATAAATGAAGACGGTTTGGTAAAATACATCAAGAGCGAAAATCTTAAACGGTCTTCGCTCTTGTTTTTTATAGTACTCTCCTTCTCCCTTGCCGTGTCCCGTAGCCTTACGGGGAGTCGCGTTAACGATATAGAGAAAACACCTAAGAAACTACTGTTTCTTAGGAGAGGGGTTAAGAAGAATAGCTTAGAAATTTATCAGTATGTGTAATCCACGCATGCCCTGTCGGCTTTATGCCCGGCGAGGAGTGCGGCAGCGGCTACATGTGCCGGGTGTTTTGCGTAGGTTTCTACATCTTCCATTTTTTCTACGACCGCAGTAAGTACGATATCCCAATTTTCGGACGGGTTTTCATTGATGCCCACTTCTATACTTTTAAGTACGTCGATAGTTAGGGGCAGAGCCATCAAAGCATCTTTGAATTTATTCGCTATCTCTTTGCGTTCTGCCGGAGTGCCGGTCAGTTTGAAAGTTACAATATGTTTTATCATACCGAAAATATGTTTTTATAAATTGTAGAGTCGTTCGCGGGCCGCTTGCACCTTTTCATCGGTGATGTAATCGTCGTAGTCCATCATTTTGTCGATGATACCGCCGGGAGTCAGTTCAATGATACGATTGCAGACGGTCTGTATAAATTCGTGGTCGTGTGAGGAAAGTAGCACATTACCCTTGAATCCTTGCAGCGTATTGTTGAAAGCCTGTATCGATTCGAGGTCGAGGTGGTTGGTGGGGGAATCGAGTATCATGGTGTTGGCATTTTTCAACATCATACGGGCGATCATGCAACGCATTTTCTCGCCTCCGGACAATACGGATGCCTGTTTGAGCAACTCTTCTCCCGAGAAGAGCATACGACCGAGAAAGCCTTTGAGATACAACTCGCTGGTGTCCTCTGAGAATTGTGCCAGCCAATCGATCAGATTCATGTCCGTATTGAAAAACGAACTGTTATCGAGCGGCAGATAGGCCGTGGTGATGGTTTGTCCCCATTCGTAGGTTCCCGCGTCGGCTTTCGCTTCGCCGTTGATGATTTCGAAAAGAGCTGTCATAGCACGAGGATCGTGAGAGATGAAAGCCACTTTGTCGTCTTTTTCGATGGAGAAGTTCACGTCTTTGAAAAGCAGAGTCCCTTCGATCGATTTTGCGAGTCCTTTGACTTCGAGAATTTTGTTACCCGGCTCCCGTGACGGAGTGAAAATGATACCCGGGTATCGGCGGGAAGAAGGTTGTATCTCTTCGATATTGAGCTTTTCGAGCATCTTTTTACGGCTGGTCGTCTGTTTCGATTTGGCGACATTGGCACTGAACCTCTGGATAAATTCGAGCAATTCTTTTCGCTTTTCTTCGGCTTTCTTGTTTTGTTGCTGTTGTTGACGCAGAGCCAACTGGCTGGATTCGTACCAGAAACTGTAATTCCCGGCGAAAAGTTGTACTTTGCCGAAGTCGATATCTACGGTGTGCGTACATACCGAATCGAGGAAGTGCCGGTCGTGCGAAACGACCAATACGGTATTTTCGAAGTTGGCGAGGTAGTTTTCGAGCCACATCACCGTTTCGAGGTCGAGGTCATTGGTGGGCTCGTCGAGCAGCAAGTTGTCCGGGTGACCGAACAATGCTTTTGCCAACAATACCCGTACTTTTTCCTTACCGCTCAAATCTTTCATGAGCATGTAGTGTTTGTTTTCCTTGATACCCAGTCCGCTGAGCAGGGAAGCTGCATCGCTTTCGGCATTCCAACCTTCGAGCTCGGCGAATTTCTCTTCGAGTTCGGCTGCGCGGATACCGTCCGCATCGCTGAAATCGGGTTTGGCGTACAAGGCATCTTTTTCCTGCATGATGTCCCATAGAACGGTATGCCCCATCAGCACGGTATTGATGACGGTAAATTCATCGAATGCAAAGTGATCCTGACTCAATACAGAGAGGCGTTCACCCGGCCCCAGAGTCACAGTACCGTGAGAGGGTTCGAGTTGATTGCTCAAAATACGCATGAGGGTCGATTTGCCGGCTCCGTTAGCTCCGATAATGCCATAGCAGTTTCCCGGAGTAAACTTTAAATTAACCTCTTGAAAAAGAACTCTTTTACCAAATTGAATACCTAAATTGTTAACCGTTATCATCTTTTACCTTTTCGTGTTTACCGGGTGGAACGGGGAGAGAGACGAATATCGCTCGATAGTGCCGAGACCCGGTTCTTATTTTTTCGATTGGCAAAGGTAGCTCTTTTTTTCGAGATATGAAAAGTCCTGTTTTTTATGAGGTTTATTCCGGGACAGGATAGTTTTTCTATATCATATCGGGGAGGAAGGGCTTTTGACGATAATTTTACGGTTGACTTTTTTCCCGGTAGAGGTCAATCCGTTTATGATGTAGATACCGGGTTGCAGTTCGGTGAATATGTCCCGATGGTTTTCGGTAAATCGGCCGATGATTTGTCCTTGCAGGTTAAAGATAGTTCCCGATTCGATAAATTCGTCCTGTTCTATTTTCTCGATACCCATGTGGTCGTTCATACGGAAATATAGAGTTTGGGTCATTAAAATTTTGGAACCGTTAAATCCCCATACCGTTATTTCGTAGTTGGTATCGATATATATTTTGTCGAAGGTGTACGTGGTATAACTATTGTTGATGTTGTCTTCGAGGTTGTCTTCCCAAATCTTATCTCTGTTTGTGTCGACGATTTTTATCGTATAGGTTTTTGCATCCCAAGCATGAAATCCCACAGTCAGTGTGCAAGATTGTGCATCCTGTACCTTTACATCGAGAATATCGATCTTCGGCTGGTCGGGGTATGTGCGGATAAAGAAAGGGTAGTTGATTTCATAGGTTATTCCTCCATATTGGGTTTTGCAGTAAATATTGCAAATGACATCACCGTCATCGTTCCGTTTGTCCATATATTCCACAGTGGGTATTTCGATTGGGAATTGGGGACTTTCGCCGGTCGCGATGATTTTTGGACCTCCCTCTTTTTGGGCGATTTCGAAGCTCCATTGGAAGTTTTCCGCCGGGAAATCGGTGATGCATTCAAACTGGTATTTACGATTGGGTTCGTAATAGACGATGCCCGATCGGGGAATCTCGTTGTTGTTAACTTGGATTTTACTTAAAAAATCGTGGGAGTTGAAAGTCAATATTTCCGACTTTGCTGCAAATTCTCCGTAACTTGTTATTACAAACTCATAGTCAGTGTCGGTAAATAGCGAAGTTATGGTATATGTTATGTAGCTTTTATCTTCGTAGTCTTTCGGGTTGATATTTTCGTTGGTGATGTAGAGCAAATCGGGGGACCTTATATCCAAAGAATAGAACGGATCGCCCCATGACTTAAACCCGATGGTGAGATTACAGCGGTAGGGTGAGATGAGTTCTATACCCACAATATCTATGGTATGTTTTTCGGTTGCGTCGACGGTGAAAATCTTCCCTCCGAGTAGAATCAAAACGACGAATATAAATGCCTTTACTCTCATGGTTTCTATATATTTGTAGAATATAGGATGTGGCTCGGCATAGTCAAATCGGAAATGAGATTTCGGTTTGCCTTTGCGCTCGCCTTTCTGTATATTTGTGAGTTTTCAAATATAAAAATTAGATTTAATAGATACAAATTTTATACTGTGAAATGCACAATAATTGAGTCCCTTTGTTCATAAAGAGTGATTCAAAAAAGTGTACCTAATATCCCTGTGGAGGTTTTCTTCGGTTGTAGAGAGCGCATAATGTTGTTTTCATACCATGTTTTGGGAGGCTCATTGTTTTGGTGAGCGCACTCGAATAGCGGGTATAATTGGTCGTAAGTCATCGAATTTGCGATGATGTTTTTTAATTCGGCGGTATTCAAAGGAATGATTTTCATTCCGTTAATGCACTGCTCTCCATCGCTTGAATAGTAGGGCATTTGTTTTCGCCCCCGGAAATCCGAAATAACGTTTAGATGCAGGAACGGGGTGACAAACAAGGCGTAGGCTTCCTGCCGATTGTCGCGTAAGAGGAAGTCACCCAAATGCCGGGAGACCGGTTCCATCTCCATGCGGCGTTGTGTGCCGGCCTCGGCAAGGGTCGCTTCGATAAGCAGTGTGTGCTCCGGGTAACCGGGAGTGGCATTGTATCGATAGGTAATGTCTTCCATACCACCGGCGGCGTGTGTTTTCGGAAGCAAATCGGCATCTAACGACAGGTTGAAGTAATCCAGAATGCGCCCTTTGCGGTTGCTTACCTTGTACCAGACGATACCGACGATGTATTCGAAAATGGTGGGCACATCGGCGTTGTCGGTGACGAGCCTGCGGATATTGATGTCGTTGCGGGTTTCGAAGTCAGACAACAGTTCCAACAGGACATGGTCGGGAAAACGGGCATCGATGAGCCGGTTGAAACGCTCGTGGCGCTCGTCGTCGAGAAAGGCGCGAATGTCGCTGAGCGATTGCGGGGCAAGGCCATACTTGTCTGCCAGTTTACGATGCAGGTCGGATTCTTCGATATCATAGCGAGGTATGATTTTTTCGATGTCGCAATCGAGGGGCAGGAGCGGTGAGGTCGTGAAAGCGATTTCTTCGAGATTTTCGGCACAAAGGTCGAAAAAACATTTCGGTATGGGGGAGAGTTCTACCCTGTTGTCTTTGAAAAGAACGGTATCGGTCGTCCCGAAATATCGGCGGTTCAGATCGAAATAATCAGACAAATTGGCTTTTACCTTGAAGAGATGCATCAATCGGAAGAATCTGTCTTTCAATTCAAATTCGTTTCGGCAATTCAAGATGGGAACATCGTTGAGCGAGGCGGATAGTAATTTCTTTATTTTTCCCCTGTTCGTCGTTTTGAAAAGGTGGTTGCACCACAACGCACCGATGCGAATGTTCCGGCAGGCTTGTAACAAATCGAGAATGGATTGAGCGTTGTTTCTATCCAATGACTCGATAGTGCGGTAGAGCGGGTAGTATGTGCTGTCGTATTGACGACTTTTGCGGTTGATTCCCGCTTGGCAAATCACATGTTCGGATACCGGTCTCTCCAAAAGATATAGCCTCGCTTCCCGGTAATTCTCCATCGTCAAGAGTGTATCGACGATGATTTCGTCGATTGTGATATCTCCTTTTCGCAATCGTTTTATGCAATCGACGATTGTTCTGAATTTTCGGGAAGTGGTAATGAGTGGCAGCAGGTAGGTGAACTCTTCTTGTGTGAGATATTCCAGCTGTTTCAAAGCGAGAACCAGTACGACGAACGGTCGTACGATTTCACCGTCTACGTCGTTGCTCGTTTTGAGCATCTGTTTGAAATAAATGTAGCTATCGGCCGGAATTTGCAGCAGATTATTCGGTCGGAAATCTCCGTTGGAGGTGATTTGTCGTAATGATTCTCCGGCGGCAGTCGGTCTTCGTTCGTTATCGATCAATCCCAAATCAATCAACCCCGATGTTTTTTCCCGGGCATCTTTGGGTTTGTTGGGTGCATCGCCGGTAAGAAAATCGTTGTCTTTCATGAAGTCGTAGTACAAAGATTGTATCTCGTCGTTCCCCGACCAAACGACATCGGTATGAACCTCCCAAAACTTGGAAAGAAGAGTCAATTGTCTTTCGATTTTTTGATTGAAATCGGCAGTCCTGAAACTCGTGGTTCCCATCGACCAACAATAGCTTTTATATGTACACATACTTCATTCGAAATTAGTGATTAGTACTTCGGTGGAATGTTTGCTCCTGTCCTTTTTGTGATAACTCGAATTGCTATAATTGTAATTCAAATCGTGACGGATATACATGGGATTCCGTTCTAACCATTCGGCCAATATCGTGTTTTCTTTGTCTCCGTTTTTCAGAACGTTCGACAAGGCGAATTTTATTCCTCTGTCGTTCGCCCGGTCGAGGTAAGCGAGCAGTTGTTTTTCGAGCCGGGCGTTCCAGCCGTTATTTTCGTTGTAGGTGGCACAGGTTATCAAATAAGGGGGATCAGCATAAATGAGACTGTGTTCGGACAGCCCATCGAATGGAATTCTCCGAAAATCGTTGGACGACAGTTCGATATGGGGATTTTTGATGGCTTCGGCAAAATGCCTCACTTTGTTCCTCATGTTGTTATTGAAGTCGCGTTTCCCCACCGGAAGATTGAATTCTCTTTTTTCGTTGAACCGTATTTGATTGTTGAAGGCAAACACGATGAGGGTGAACAGCATGAAGAAATAACGGTCGTTCCTCCTTTTCATATTATTCAGCTCGCTACGCAGCCGGTTATATCCTTCCTTGTTATATGTACCCAAACCTCTCGCGCTTTCGCATTGGTAAAACGCATATCCGTTCGTGCGACTGTCCGACAGGCCGTACCGGTCGATGATGCCGTCGATTATCTCTAAAATCTGTTCGGTGGGGTATTGCCGGAACAATCTGAAAATGCGCATGACATTCTTGTCCGAATCATTCAAGACAATTCTCTCTGCCGGTGTGTTGATTCCTACGTTACCGCCACCGCAGAACAGGTCTACCAACACATCGATGTTTGCAGGGAACAAGGGCTGGATTTGCGGTAATAGCCTGAATTTCCCGCCTGTATAATTGAGAGGTGATTGTATCCGGTTCGGAGAGATTAGTGATTGTCGCATACACATATAAATAGGCGTTCTTGATGGTTTTTAATATTCGACTTTCCCGTGGTAAATGGTCTGTGGTCATGGGAAAAAACTTGTACTCGGCCTTTGGCTTCGAGTATACGCATGATGTCGGTATCGTCCATTTTTGCATTGGATCGCCCATTCCCTTTTTTTGCCATATTGTTGTATGACAGTACAATGTATCTCGTGTGTAGATTGTCGACGAGGTCGGCGAATGCATCGACCGCTTTCATGGTACAAAAGTCGCTTTTCTTGTCTTTTTGGTTGAATTTTCCGGCTACTCCTTTTACCTCCGGTTTTTCCCAACGAACCAGATTTTCATAGAGATGGTAAGCATCGCAATACTGGCGGGAATTATAGGGCGGATCCATGTAGACGATGTCGGCATGCAGTGTTCGAGCCAGCGTGTTGCTGTTTTCTTGGTAAATTGCTACATTGTCACAGCTTCGAGCGTCTATTAACCGGAGGGTAAGGGATTTTTTTTCTATCTCCTTTCCTTGTATGTAGGCATCGAAATGCCCTACGGTGTTGGCTATCCGATCCATATTGTAAATGAGGGTGGAGAGTAGAATGCTATATTCTTTGTCTGTGAGTTCTCCTCGACGGTCTTCTATGTTCTGGCGAACATATCCGATGAGTTTCGAAACTCCATAATCGAAATATTTACCGCCGAAGTTTATTGAAAAATAATTATCCTCCAAAGAGTTGTAATCGGTGTGATTATATTCGTCGAGGATTGTACATAATTTATCCCTGTTCCATTCTCCTTTTTCGAAGAAACCTTGATAGATGACTCGGTTGGCACAAAGCAAATCGTTGAATATCACTTGGCCGTAATAGGGTATTGCTTTCCCGGCCACAGCACCGGTCCCGGCAAAAATATCGCAGAACGAATGCGCATCGGGGCATTCCCGCCGAATAGTTTCCATGATCCAATCGGTCAGTTTGGTTTTGTTTCCAATGTAACGGCGGCTTTCCAGCCCGATGGGGCGAGATATGAACGAATTCATGAAGAACGAGATGTATCGCTCTCCGAGTCGGGCTTTTTCCTGAGCGATTTTCAAGGCTTCGATGGTATGGTCGGGATATTGCTCGCTTATTTCTAAAATTTTATCGCTTACTAATTGCAGGACTAGCAGGTTACTGTCGAGTCCGTAAGTTTCCGCTAATTTGAAGAGTAAGCTTTCGGAAGGCATTCGTTTCCCATTTTCGATACGGCTCAACAGAGTCAAATCGATATTCGATTCGATAGCGACCTGTCGAAGTTGTAGCCCACGTTCTTCCCGTATAGTTTTCAATATTTTACCTATGGTATGCATGTTATCTGCGTTTGACAACGTATGGCAAAATTACAAAACAAATTCGAGCAGCACTTAACTTCTGGGATAAAAATTTTCTCTATTTGTGAAACCCGTTAGAAAAGGCTACTTTTGTCGGTAAATTGAGAGCTATGATGCGCATTGATATTATTACCGTATTGCCAGAGTTATTGCAAAGCCCGCTGAATTATTCTATTCTAAAAAGAGCCCAAGATAAAAAGTTGGTCGAGATCGTGGTTCACAATCTGAGGGATTACTCGTTGGATAAACATCGGCGGGTCGACGACTATCCATTCGGGGGAGAGGCCGGTATGGTCATGCAGATAGAGCCTGTGGATCGGGCTATCACTCAATTGAAAAGCGAGCGGAATTACGATGAGGTGATTTTTACCACTCCCGACGGTGAGCGATTCGACCAGCCTATGGCTAACCGTTTGTCGATGGCGGGTAATCTCATTATTCTGTGCGGTCATTATAAAGGTATCGATTACCGCATACGGGAACATTTCGTGACGAAGGAGGTGACGATAGGAGATTATGTCCTCACCGGGGGAGAGTTGGCCGCTGCGATTATGTGCGATGCTATCGTGCGTCTTATACCGGGAGCTATCGGTGACGAGCAGTCGGCTTTATCCGATTCCTTTCAGGACAATTTATTGGCTCCGCCCGTTTATACGCGCCCGGCGGAATATAAAGGTTGGAGAGTTCCCGATGTGTTGCTTTCGGGACATCAACGTAAAATCGACGAATGGAAACACGAGCAGTCACTCGAACGTACCCGACGCTTACGCCCGGATTTATTGGAATGACAACTCTTTGCTATTGAGTTCTATCTCGGTGAATATAGTTGCTCGTGAAGTGTGTGAAAGTATGTATGTAGCAGGGGTAATCGTTTGATCTTTTCTGGCTACTAACCGATGGAGCAGTTCTTTTTTTCGTTCTCCCACCAGAGCGATAAGGATTTCACGGGATGCTAAAATGACTTCTCCGGTTTGAGTAATTCGTCTTTGCCCGGTTGCCGGGTGTCGTGACACGGCGTAAAGGTCGTCCGATTTTAATAAATCGGTATCGTTATTGAATATGGATGCGATGTGCTCGTCTTCGCCGATGCCGAGCAGGGTACAGTCGAATTGTGGTACTCCGTTACTGTCGGGCAGCATTTCTGCGACCAATCGGGAGTATCTTTCGGCTTCTCGGTAGGGAATATCTTCTCCTTGTATTCTGTAAATGTGGTTCGGATTTATACCTACGGGTTTGAAAAACAGTTTTTCAGCCCAATGATAATTGCTTTCTTCGTTTTCAGACGATACGCATCGTTCATCTACCCAAAAGAAATGTACGTTTTTCCACCGTTTGGGATCATTATATTGATTTTTCCATATTTCGAAAAGTGAGCGAGCTGTCTCTCCTCCCGATAGGGCCAAGTAAAAAGGTTTCTTTGTACGTGCGGCAGCCGATATGAGTAAGGCGTTGGTGAGGGCTATCAGCGATTTAGTTGCGTCTGGATAGAATTGTACGATGGTTTGATTCATGATGTTGTTTATTATGTTATGGGTTGGGGGTGCAAACAGGTGCTTCGAGCACATACGGGTGAGAATATATATGGGTAATCTCGCGAGGTATCGGGCTACCGGCCGGATAAAATACGAGATTCTCTTCTTTTTCTTTTTCCCAGTGGTCGATGAGAGGGGCCAGATAGTGCCAGCTCAGTTCCAGAGCATCGCTTCGCGAATATAGTAGAGCGTCGCCTCGCATGGCATCGAGAAGAAGCCGTTCATAAGCATCCGGTAATTTATTCGGGATAAGTGAGTTGTAGAAAAAATCCATGCTCACTTGCTGTACCTCGAAGTTGGTTCCGGGCTGTTTTAAACCGAAACGTAACCGAATGCTTTCGTCGGGTTGTAGAGTAATGATGAGTTGATTGCAAGAGTCTCCGCAACATTGTCCCGGAAATAACGCCTGTGGCGTGGAACGGAAATGTATGATGATTTCCGACCTCTTTTCGGATAATCGTTTCCCCGTATAAATATAAAATGGAACATGAGCCCACCGCCAATTATCTATGTATAATTTTAGGGCGACAAAGGTTTCTGTCGTCGATTGCTTATTTACGTTCGGTTCTTCTCGGTATCCGGGAAGTTTTGTCCCGTTTAATTTCCCTTCGGAGTATTGTGCACGCAGTGTGTTATGCACTATATCGTCGGGAGAGAGTGGACGTAATGACCGGAATACTTTACTGATTTCATTGCGAATTGCTTCGGTTTCGAAAGAGGAGGGTGGTTCCATAGCGATAAATGCCATGATTTGCATGAGATGACTTTGTACCATGTCTCGCAGAGCACCGGCCGAATCGTAGTAATTACCTCGTTGTTCCACTCCTAAGGTTTCGGTGGCCGTTATTTCTATGTGGTCTATGTAATTCCGATTCCAAAGAGGTTCCCAAATGCTGTTGGCGAAGCGCAGGACTAAAATGTTTTGAACAGTTTCTTTTCCCAAAAAATGATCTATACGGTAGATTTCTCGTTCGGGGAATATTCCGCATAATAATTTGTCGAGTTGTTTCGCTTCATCTTCGTTACTTCCATACGGCTTTTCTATAATGATTCTCCGCCAACCGTTTTTAGAGATGTTTTGTTGTTGGGCTTGTATGCAGATGGGGATAGTTGCATACATCTGAGGCGGCGTAGCGAGATAAAACAACATGTTATCTTCTATGCCGGCGGCATTGCGCAATTGTTCTATTTCTCTGAATAAAGCGACGTATGCATTGCAGTCGGTAGTATCGCAAGAGATATAGTATATTTCTCTGAGGAAGTTTTTTAGATAAGGATTATCCGTAGCATAGGTCTTTCCGTTCCCAATGATAGATGAATGCAAGGATTGTCGGAATTCTTCTGTACTTTGTTTTGTCCGGGAAACACCTACGATTAAAAATTTGTCGGGAAGAAGTTTCCTTTCGAATAGCTCGAATAACGAGGGTATGAGTTTCCGATGGGTTAAATCACCTGATGCTCCGAAGATAATCAGAATTTGGCTTTCGGGTATTTTGTTCATATCGAAATTTTTTGTTTGTTTTTATAGAGAATAGTTGCCGGAGGTCGTTCCGTCTCCGTGTCGGTTCCAGTCGGTGTGAAAAAACGTACCTGCCGGAGCATCGATTCTTTCATACAAATGAGCACCGAAATAGTCTCGTTGCGCTTGTATCAGGTTGGCCGATGATTTTTTACATCTAAAACCGTCGAACCATGCTAATGCCGAGGCTGTCCCGGGTATGGCTATCCCTGCTGCTATGGCCGTTTGAACTACTTTCCGCCAAGACGGGAGACATAAAATTATTTTTTCCCTGAAATAAGGTGTGAATAGTAAGTTTTCGTATTCATTCGTCAGTTTGTAAGCCTGAGCTATTTCGTAGAGAAATCGAGATTGTATGATGCAACCCTTTCTCCATATAGTCGCTATATCGGCGAGGTTGAGCTGCCAGTTATGTTTTTCGGACATGTTGCGCAATAAATCGAGCCCTTGTGTGTATGCGATGATTTTGGAGGCGTAAAGAGCATGATGTATGTCGTCTACGCTAAGCTCGAATATCGGAGCCGGATTAGTTTCGGGGTATAAACGATGTGCTTTGTTTCGCTCTGTTGTGCGATTCGATAAGAGTCGGGCAAAAACCGACTCGGCAGTAACAGATAGCGTGGTTCCGCTGTCGATGGCAGCCTCTATGCTCCATTTTCCTGTTCCTTTTTGTCCCGCACGGTCTGCTATTTTGTCGATTAGGGATTTACCGTCGGTATCTTTATATCGTAATATGGGTGCTGTTATTCCTATCAAATAACTGTCCAGAACACCTTTGTTCCATGATTCGAAAGTTTGGGCAGTGGCTTCATGGTCTCCTTTTTGCAAAACATTCAATAGAGAATATGCCTCGGCTATCAGTTGCATATCTCCGTATTCTATACCGTTGTGAACTGTTTTTACGAAGTGTCCCGAACCGTCGGGCCCGATCCATGAGCAGCAGGGAGTCTCGTCGTCGAGATGCGCAGCTATGTTTTGTAAAACGGGTAATATTTCTTTTTTGATTTCGTCTGATCCTCCCGGCATAATCGATGGCCCGTGGAGAGCTCCTTCTTCTCCGCCCGAAATACCGCAGCCTACAAAAAATATTCCTTTTTCCCGCAATTCGTTTTCACGACGTTGAGTATCTCGATAATCCGAATTTCCGCCGTCTATGATTGTATCGCCTTTTTTGAGAAAGGGAAGTAATGTTGTAATCATTTCGTCTACGGGGTGTCCGGCTCGTATCATAAGTAAAATTTTTCGAGGGGATTTCAATGATTCGATAAATTCTTTGGGCGAGTGTGTACCGATGAAATGTTTGTTTTTCCCTTTATTGGCGAGAAATGAATCTACCGCTTGCGGACTGTTTTCCCGCAATCGATTATATAATGATACCCGATAACCTTTTTGTTCGAGGTTGAGGGCTAAATTTTCACCCATAACAGCCAGTCCTACGAGGCCTATGTCCGATTTTATCATGTTTAGGAAGATTTTGTTTATTAAAGCTATTATTGATTAAACACTTTTCTCCTTTTTTTGTTCATGAAAAATGATGGTTTCTGTTTACTTGCCGAATTGTGAAGAATTGGTAAAATCACATTTTTTATGTATATTTACCTCGTTTTTGAAATATTAGTAAATAAACTCTATGGTTATCAGTCCTGAAAATATATTGTTGGTAGGAGCCATTTTATTGTTCCTGAGTGTCCTTGTCGGAAAAACAGGAGCGAAATTTGGTGTACCGGCGTTGCTATTGTTCCTCGGTGTTGGAATGCTTGCCGGTTCAGACGGTTTCGGTATTTATTTCGATAGTCCGCAAATAGCCCAGTTTATAGGTACGGTTGCACTTTGTATCATTTTGTTTTCGGGTGGAATGGATACACATTATCGGGAAATAAAACCAATTTTAGCCCCGGGTGTGACTTTGGCTACTTTGGGAGTTTTAATGACAACGATTATAACAGGATTATTCATTTATTCGTTGTCCGATCTTTTGCCGGGTAATTTTCAGTTAGGATTGTTAGAATCCATGCTGTTGGCTGCTGTTATGTCATCGACAGATTCGGCATCCGTTTTTTCTATTTTGCGTTCGAAGGGGATTTCTTTGAAAGAGCGTTTGCGGCCGACTCTCGAATTGGAGAGCGGTAGTAACGATCCTATGGCCTATATGCTTACGATACTTTTGATTCAGGTTATTGAGATTGGAGTTATCGATTGGCCTCATTCCATCGTTTTGCTTTTTATGCAACTGTCGATAGGGGCGGCTGCTGGATTTGCGTTGGGGTATGCTATTGTCTGGATTATAAATCGTATCAATGTCCCTAATGAATCGCTTTATCCGGTATTGTTGTTCTCTTGTGTTTTTTTCGTATTCGCTTTTACCAATCTTTTGCAAGGGAACGGATATTTGGCTGTCTATATAGCAGGGTTAGTCGTTGGAAATCGGAAGTTGGTGCACAAGCGTAGTTTGACTACATTTTTCGATGGTTTTACTTGGCTTTTCCAGATAGTCATGTTTTTAACACTCGGGTTGTTGGTGAATCCTTCGGAGTTGCCTGCTGTTGCCGGAGTGGGATTGTTGGTTGCCATATTCATGATTGTTGTCTCGCGTCCGATATCTGTATTTGCATGTTTATTGCCTTTCCGTAGGTTTACGACTCGGGCTCGTGTTTATATTTCGTGGGTAGGGTTGAGGGGGGCTGTCCCTATTATTTTTGCGACCTATCCGCTTATGTCGGCAGAAATTCCTAATGCTCGTATGATTTTCAATATCGTGTTTTTCGTGACCATTGTCTCTTTGTTGGTACAAGGAACTACGGTAAGTGCGATGGCCAGATGGCTGGGATTGGTGGGGAAGAGCGAGGAAAAAGAAATCTTTAATGTCGCTTTACCCGATGAAATAAAATCGGCGATGAGCGAGATAGAGTTGACGGACGAGGCTTTATCGGGAGGTAATAAACTAATGAATCTTTCATTGCCGGATAATACGTTGGTCGTTATGGTCAAGCGCGGAGAACAATATTTTGTTCCCAAAGGACATACTCATTTACAGAGTGGAGACCGTCTTCTGGTGATTTCAGATAACGATGAGGAGCTACGTAAAAGCTATGAAAGTTTGGGAATCAGCCGTTATACCATGCGAAAGAATCGTTAGCAGTTATCCTATTGTCGGGATAATTTGAACGAGTATGAAGATGCTCTCCCTTGCCCTTTTACAAGTAGGTGATCTTGGGAAATTTCGACGATAGCATAGGCATTTTGGTTTTCTGTTTCAACCATTCCTTCCAGTGTAATCAAAGGGATATTTTTGTAATATCCGAATGCCCCGGCGTGGTGATGGCCCGAGAAAGCTGCCTTTACACAAGAATACTTGGATAGGGTGTCGACTATTTCATTGCCGTTCAATGCCGAAAAATCGCTTTGTGGATATAGCGGGTGATGAGAAAAAATTAAGACCGAAAGACCCTTTTTCTCGCATTTCTTTAATAGTCGATCGAGCCATTGCATTTGCTTTTCGCTTATTCCTCCGTTCCATTCATAAGCATATTTGCCTTTGATTTGTTTTATCTGTTCTTGCATCCTGTTCCATTTATTCTCTTTGGGTGTTCCCGCTATATTGGCGTATGAAGCGATTTCGTTGGTATTTAACATGATAAATACCCAGTCCCCTTTTTTGAACGAATAATATTCAGATGGCATATCCAGCTGCTTGTAAAGGACAGAGTTGTTTGTAATGTCTTTGTAGTCGTGATTTCCTGTGAGGTGATAAATTTTATGATTAAGTTGGGAGAGATGCTGCTTTATTACTTCTAAATCGGAGTTCTTCCTGTCGGTAATATCACCTAAATTAATAGTGAATTGAACTTCTTGTCGGTTGAAATACTCGATGCATGTATCTAATTTTTGTAGAGCTTCCCGATAATAACGGGTATTTTGGGACGGACAATCAGCATACTGGGTGTCGGCGAATAATCCGAATTTAATGATTGATGATGCATCTTTATTTTGAGCTACCGCCAAGTTTGTGGAGAAACATAAGCAGGTAAGTAATCCAATCAGTTTGTTCATAATTGAGCGTTTTTCCGAATATAATTGCATGTTATGCCCTACTTTTTAAAAGTCGTAATATTTGGAGCAAATGTATAATTAATTTTATGGGCAGGCAACTATTTATATCACAATTATTGAGGCGGGTATCGATACCCGCCTCAATAATATATTTAAGATAAGAGGGTGATTACTGTGTTACAATATATTCCGATTGTAGAAGCTCTACCCAATGATTGAGCCTGTTTTCTGTTTTTTCGGGTTCGTTTACATCGTCGATAAGTAATCCTATGAATTTGCCGTTGATAAAGGCCGTCGATTTGTCGAATGTATAGTCTCCTGCTTCGAAAGCACCGTAAAATGTTGCTCCTGTTTTTTGTAGTCTATGGTAAATTGTGCCGACGGCATTGCAAAAGGTGTCGCTCATAGATTGGTCTCCGCAACCGAATAAAGCAATGGTTTTATCTTTGAGATCGAGGGTTTCGATTCCGTCGAGGAAGTCATACCAGTCGTCTTGAAGATCTCCGCTTCCCCATGTCGAAGAACCCAATAATAATAGGTCGTATTGTCCTATTTCCGAAGGTTTGCTTCGTGCGACATCGTGTAGGTCTTCTTTTTTTACATGCATTAGTTCGGCTAATCGGTAGGCTACACTTTCTGTAATTCCGGTAGTTGAGCCGTAAAATATTCCTATTTTTTCCATAAGCATTTTGAATAATTTATATTTGAGTTTATGTTTTTGATTCGTCGTATATAGGCAGAATAGTTAAGACATCATTTTTTTAGACCTATGCGGTGTAGGAAAACGAAACGAATAAGAACACTGTTTTGTTCATAAAACGAAGGATAACACCGTTAGAAAGAGCCGAATAGAAAAGATTTATTTTTCCATGAAAACTTTCATGAATTATACAAGGCTAAACCTATATATTTTTGTATTTTTGTAACCGAATTATATAGTGCGATGCTTTATGCTTGAAAATAAGAAAATTAAAACAGCTCTTGTCTCCGTTTTTCATAAAGATGGTTTAGACGAAATTTTGAAACTTTTACATGCCGAAGGAGTTAATTTTATCTCGACCGGTGGTACGCAATCTTTTATTGAGTCGTTGGGGATTCCTTGTGGTTCAGTAGAGAATCTGACCGGTTATCCGTCTATTTTGGGAGGACGGGTTAAGACTCTTCACCCCAAAGTGTTCGGTGGTATATTGAACCGTCGGGAAAATGAAGTCGATCAGCAACAAATCACTCAATATGAAATCCCTTCTATCGATTTGGTTATCGTGGATTTATATCCGTTCGAGGAAACCGTGGCTTCGGGTGCAGATGAGAGTGCTATTATCGAGAAGATAGATATAGGCGGTATCTCTTTGATAAGAGCGGCTGCTAAAAATTATAAAGATGTCGTTATCGTCGCATCGAAAGCTCAGTATGCTCCGTTGTTGGCTATGTTAAAGGAGAAGGGAGCCAGCTCTTCGTTGGAAGATCGTCGTTGGTTCGCCAAAGAGGCTTTTGCCGTATCTTCGGGATATGACAGTGCGATATTTAACTATTTCGACGGAGACGAGGCTTCGGCATTCCGCTATGCGGGAAATCATGCCAAGACTCTTCGATATGGTGAAAATCCTCATCAGAAAGGAGTCTTCTACGGTAATTTCGAGGAAATGTTCGATCAACTTCATGGAAAGGAAATTTCCTATAACAATTTATTGGACATAGATGCGGCGGTATCGTTGATTTCGGAGTTCGACGATACGACATTCGCTATATTGAAACATAATAATGCCTGCGGTTTGGCATCTCGGGAAACTTTGGTGGAAGCCTGGAAAGCTGCTTTGGCAGGAGATCCGGTTTCGGCATTCGGAGGGGTATTGATAACGAACCGCCCGATCGATAAAGAAACTGCCGAAGAGATGCATAAAATCTTTTTCGAAGTTTGTATCGCACCGGGCTATACGGCTGATGCGCTCGAAGTTCTTGAACAGAAAAAGAATCGTATCATTCTCGTGCAGAAACCGTTCAAAGCGTCGAATCGCCAATTCCGTTCGTTGCTGAACGGGGTGTTGGTACAAGATCGCGATTTGTATCGAGAAAAGCCCGAAGAGTTGAAGCAGGTTACCGAGAAAGCTGTTACTCCGGCTGAGGTGGAAGATTTGTTGTTTGCCAATAAAATTGTAAAACACAGTAAATCGAATGCAATCGTGCTGGCTAAAAACCGTCAGCTTTGTGCGAGCGGTATCGGTCAGACTTCGCGGGTAGATGCTTTGCGTCAAGCCATAGAGAAAGCTCGTTCGTTCGATTTCGATTTACAAGGGGCTGTAATGGCTTCGGATGCATTTTTCCCCTTTGCCGATTGCGTGGAAATAGCTCATGAGGCCGGGGTGACTGCTGTAATTCAACCGGGTGGATCGGTTCGTGACAACGATTCGGTAGAATATTGCGATAAAAACGGCATGGCTATGGTAATGACCGGTATACGGCATTTTAAGCACTAATATAAATTATTTAATCAATAACCGATATGGGATTATTTTCTTTCACACAAGAGATTGCCATAGACTTGGGCACAGCCAATACGGTGATTATCCACAACGATAAAATCGTGGTGGACGAACCTTCGGTGGTTGCGCTGGATAAACGTACGGACAAGTTGCTGGCGGTCGGTGAAAAAGCTCGTTTGATGCATGGTAAAACCCATGAAAATATACGCACGATCAGACCTTTGAGAGACGGTGTGATAGCCGACTTCTATGCTGCCGAGCAGATGATTAGAGGTATGGTAAAGATGGTTAGCTCCAAAAGTCATTGGTTCTCGCCTTCTTTGCGTATGGTAATAGGTATTCCGTCGGGAAGTACCGAGGTTGAAATTCGTGCGGTGCGCGACTCTTCGGAGCATGCCGGAGGACGAGATGTATATATGATTTATGAGCCTATGGCTGCCGCGATAGGTATAGGACTTGACGTTCAGGCTCCCGAGGGAAATATGATTGTGGATATCGGTGGTGGTACGACCGAAATTGCCGTTATTTCGTTGGGTGGTATCGTGTCGAATAATTCGATACGGGTAGCTGGTGACGATTTGACGAACGACATACAAGAGTATATGGGGCGTCAGCATAATGTGAAAGTGGGAGAACGTACGGCCGAATTGATCAAAATCAATGTGGGGTCGGCTTTGACTGAATTGGATAATCCTCCCGAAGATTATGTCGTACATGGTCCGAATCGTATGACGGCGTTGCCTATGGAAGTCCCCATTTCTTACCAAGAGATAGCTCATTGTATCGAGAAGTCTATCTCGAAAATCGAGGCTGCCGTGTTGAATGCATTGGAACATACACCTCCTGAATTGTATGCCGATATTGTGCGTAACGGTATTTGGTTGGCCGGTGGAGGCGCTTTATTGAGAGGATTGGATAAACGGTTGACCGATAAGATAGGAATACCGTTCCACATCGCCGAAGATCCGTTACATGCCGTTGCGAAAGGTACAGGCGTCGCATTGAAAAATATCGACCAGTTCTCCTTCCTCATTCGGTAACAGAAAAGATACATCGACAGGCTTTGTCGTTTTTTAGAATAGACGAGTTACAAAAGTGAAAAAAAACTTTTGTAACTCGTTGTGGTAGAATTAATAAGAAAATGCGCAACTTAATCAATTTTTTATTGAGGCATAGCTCATGGATAGTACTTGCTATTTATGTAGCGATAAGTTGCGTGTTGTTGTTTGGACGAAACCCTTATCAGCGTAGTATTTATCTCTCGTCGGCCAATCAAGTGGCATCGGCTGTTTATGATTTGCAATCGGAAGTAACTTCATATTTTGGATTGAGAGAAGTAAACAGGGATTTGCAATTACGAAACGGAGAGTTGGAGATGGAGGTAATAAATCTGAAAGAACAGTTGAATCGTTATAGGTCTTCTGTGGGAAAAGATACGATTCCTTTCGATTCCGTACTTCATGATTATGATTTTGCAGTGGCTCGTGTTGTGAATAACAGTGTAGCGCAAATAAACAATTATATAACGATTGACAAAGGGCGAGCCGAAGGTATAGAGCCGGAGATGGGAGTGGTCGATCAGAACGGTGTCGTGGGTATTATCAATGTTGTGGGCGAACATCATTCCGTGGCCATATCGGTTCTTAACCCTAAGTTGCGTCTCAGTTGCAAGGTAAAAGGCAGCGACTATTTCGGGTCTTTGGTTTGGGATGCGGTGAGTCCTCGTTACGCCGTATTAGAGGAGATGCCTCGGCATGTGGAGTTTGCTCCGGGAGATACGATTGTCACGAGCGGCTATTCGTCTGTGTTTCCAGAAGGAATTATGGTGGGTATAATCAGCGATTATAAAAAGCAGCGTGACGATAATTTCTATACATTGCGTGTGGAGCTAAGTTCCGATTTTAGTGGCTTAGGGTATGTGCGCATTATATCGAACCGACAAAAGGAAGAACAGGATAAACTTGAAAAGGAGGCTCGATATGAATAGTTGGTTACGATATTTTTTCTTGTTTATTGTAGTCGTATTCTTGCAGGTTACGATAGGGAATAGTATACATTTATTGGGAGTTGCCATTCCTTTTCTTTATATTTATTTTATAATCAGGTTACCTCTATCGCTCTCGGTTAATTGGACTTTAACGCTTGCTTTTATTCTTGGGTTGGTAATCGACATATTCAGCAATACGCCGGGTATGAATGCTTTGGCTTGTACCGTCGTTGCCTTTTTGAGAAAACCGATATTGAATCTTTATACGCCGAGAGGTGAGGATTATAGCGAATCGGAGCCCTCTATACGCAATTTCGGAATGTCTTTGTTTGTGCGCTACGTGCTTACATTTTCACTTTGTTTCTGTACCCTCCTTTTCGTAATAGAGTCTTTTAGCTTTTTCGATATAGGAAGATTAATTGTTCGTGTTTTAGCCAGTACTATATTGACATTTCTTGTGATATTGGGAATGGATAGTTTAACGAAATCGGGACGTGAGAAAAGACTATAAATTAGAGAGGCGTAAATATGTGATAGGCGGCATCGTGTTGGTGATTGCTTGCATATATGTCGTGCGATTGTTTTCTTTACAAGTGTTGAACGACGACTATAAGCAACACGCCGATGGAAACGCTTTCTTGAAAAAAACACAATATCCTTCTCGTGGCCTTATTTATGACCGCAATGGAAAGTTATTGGTTTTTAATCAACCGGCATACGATGTAATGATGATTGTACGAGAGGTTCGCCCTTTCGATACACTCGATTTTTGCCGGACTGTGGGGATTACGAAGGAACAATTCGATAAGCGCATGGCGGATATGAAAAATCGGAGGTTGAATCCCGGTTATTCGTCATATACGCCTCAGACATTTATGACCCAGTTGTCTGCGCAAGATTATGGACGGTTACAAGAGAAACTATATCGTTTCCCTGGTTTTTTCATTCAAAACCGTATGCTCAGGGAGTATGCTTACCCTGTGGCTGCGAATGTATTGGGGAATATTCGGGAAGTGTCTCCCGGAGATATAGAGAAAGACAGTTATTATACTCGGGGAGATTACACCGGAGATTTGGGGATAGAGCGCTCTTACGAAAATATTTTACGTGGAGAAAAGGGGGTGGAGATTTTACTGCGTGATGCTCATGGCCGTGTTAAAGGAAGATATGAAGACGGGCGTTATGATGTAGCACCTGTTTCGGGGAAAAATCTGAATTTGTCGTTGGATATCGAGTTGCAGGCCTATGGTGAGAAATTAATGCAGAACAAGATTGGGGCTATCGTTGCTATCGAGCCGTCTACGGGAGAGATATTGGCGATGGTTTCGAGTCCCACTTACGATCCCTCCATGCTGGTTGGCAGGGAGAGAGGTAGAAATTATTTGAAACTGAATAGAGACCGGTACAAACCTTTGTTCGATAGAGCTTTGATGGCCGCATACCCGCCGGGATCGACATTTAAGCCTACACAGGGACTTATTTTCCTGAACGAAGGGATCATCACCGAGCATACTCTTTATCCCTGTTATCATGGGTTTGTGTCGGGACGGTTGAAAGTCGGCTGTCATGGGCATGCATCACCTTTATCGTTACTTCCGGCTTTGCAAACTTCGTGTAATGCGTTTTTCTGTTACGGATTGCGTTCGATGGTCGATAATCGGAAAAAATATCAATCGCCGGCGAAGGCGTTCAATGTTTGGAAAGATTATTTGGTATCGATGGGGTATGGATATCGTTTAGGGGTGGATTTACCGGGTGAGAGTCGAGGCTTTATTCCCAATAGTAATTATTACAACAAGGTATATGGCGAGAATCGATGGAGCGCATTGACGATTATATCTGTCGCGATTGGACAAGGAGAGGTCTTGGCGACCCCGTTGCAGATAGCCAATTTGTCGGCAACGATTGCCAATAGGGGGTATTTTTACACTCCGCATTTGGTTCGGGAGATACAGGATACGGTTATCTCCCCGGAGTTTACTACACCTAAGTATACTATGGTCGATTCTCACTATTACGATTATGTCGTAGAGGGTATGCGCATGGCTGTAACCGGCGGGACTTGCCGTATAGGTGCTATACCGGGTATAGAGGTGTGCGGAAAGACGGGAACGGCACAGAATCCTCATGGAAAAGACCACTCGGCTTTTATGGGATTCGCTCCGATGGACAACCCCAAAATAGCTATTGCCGTTTATGTGGAGAATGCAGGATTCGGAGCTACGTATGGTGTACCTATCGGAAGTCTGATGATGGAGATGTATCTGAACCGGAAGATTGCACCGGAGCGGAAATACTTGGAAGAACGTATGTTGCAATCTAACACAATCATATACAGTGGGGTCAAAAAGCATTAATATATGGCGGTCTATCGACTGGATGACGGTAATCCTTTATCTGATTCTCGTTCTTTGCGGTTGGATAAGCATTTATGCCGCCAGTTACGATTTCGATAATGCCAGTATATTCGACTTTGCCGAGCGGTCGGGAAAACAGTTGATATGGATAGGTTTGTCGCTCGTATTGGCTTTTATGATTTTAATGGTGGATTTCCGGGTTTATGAAACTTATGCTTATCTATTCTACGGGATTATCATACTTTTGCTTATCGCCACCATATTTTTAGCCCCCGATATAAAAGGGTCCCGTTCGTGGTTGGTGTTGGGGCCTATCAGTTTACAACCGGCCGAGTTCGCTAAGTTTGCCACGGCTCTTGCTTTGGCCCGGTCTTTCGGGACGTATGGGTTTTCTTTGAAAAACAGACGGGATTTATTCCGTGCGGTTTTTATCATATTGTTGCCTATTGTTTTGATTATCGCTCAAAAGGAGACCGGTTCGGCGTTGGTTTTCGCATCGTTGATATTTGTTCTGTATCGGGAAGGATTATCGGGATTGTTCCTTTTCTATGGCCTTTGCGCCGTGGTCTATTTTGTGGTTGCCGTCAAATATTCGAGTGTATTATGGGGGGAGATTCCTGCCGGAGAAGTGTTGGTTTTCGTACTTATTCTTTTGGTGGTGGTCGGAATGTTGTTATTTTATCAGAGAAACAGTCGTGCGGCTCGTTATTTGATGCTTGGTTATTTGGCGGTAGGAGCGGTATGTGGCATTTTGATGTATTTCGATGTACCGGTTAATCTCTTGTATGTTTGTATGGGGACTACGGCCGCCGTCGTCGTTTATCTGGTGCTTCTTTACTTCTCGACTCGTTCGTTGAGGATTCTTACTATCTTGGCAACGGCTGTCGTATCGGTCATTTTCCTGTTTTCTGTGGATTATGCTTTCAATGAAGTGTTGGAGTCTCATCAGCAGAAACGGATTAAAGTGACACTGGGCATGGAGGAGGACTTGCGCGGTGCGGGATATAATGTGAACCAGTCGAAAATCGCCATCGGTTCGGGGGGCTTTTGGGGAAAAGGTTTTCTGAATGGGACTCAAACGAAATTGAAATATGTGCCGGAGCAAGATACCGACTTTATCTTTTGTACCATTGGTGAGGAGGAGGGCTTTTGGGGAGCTGTGGGTGTGATTGTTCTTTTCGTCACGCTCATATTCAGACTTATAGCTATCGGAGAACGGCAGCATTCTGCTTTTGGAAGGGTATATGCTTATTGTGTGGTCTCGATATTGTTTTTTCATTTGGCGGTGAATATCGGTATGGTCATAGGATTGTGCCCTGTTATCGGTATACCTTTGCCTTTTTTCAGTTATGGGGGGTCGTCGCTGTGGGGATTTACCATTTTGTTGTTCGTTTTGTTGCGGATAGATGCTTCGCGGGCCGAAAGGCATTAAACCTGCTCCCTCTATATCGCAGTGTGATACCCCGCCATGCTACGGGACAGGTAGGGGGGAGAGGGTGATACTTGATTTTGTTACTGTCACTGTCGATATTTTTCTAACCCCTTCGTCCTTCGGACACCTCCCCTATATTTTGCAGTGCAAAACACAGAGGAGGAGTTTAAGAGTAACCCTCCGTTCATTGCAGATTTAATAATTTTGTTCTACAGTTCCTCGTTTTGTTCTTGTGCCGTGCGTTTGAATTTCTATATCGAATGAAAAACAGGCTGTTTTCCGCAACCTTATAGGTCAGATGATTGGATTACGAATGTATAGGACGTAAGTGACTATTTCACCGTTTCTTTTCTTTATCGTGTATTCTGTCTTGCCTTTGAGACCTAACCCTTTTCGCTGTTCTTCCCAAGTTATTTCTTTAACGGGCCGGTCGTTTATCTCTATAATTATGTCTCCGATTTCAATACCGGCCTGTTCTGCGATTCCACTTTTATAAAGTCCGTTGATAATCCAACCGTCGCAAATGTCCGTACGGTCGATAACGGCCATATGCGTGACGGAAGATCGGGAATAAGAGCCTTCGTTATCGTTTCGTTTTACCCATACGGAGGAATGAACGGGATCCAAAATAATGTCGTAGAGCGACCAGATTTCATTGCCGATGATACCCACATAGGGCCTGCCCGATGATAGTGCACCTTTCTTATTGAGGGAGCAGTCTATTACAAGATTTTCGAGCGTATCGACCATACAGAATCTTTCTGCTCTTAATTCAAATTCCTCGGAACCTCCTCCTATTCCCCCGGCCTGTGTCTCGAAGTAGGCTTTGCGTACGCCGGCAAGGTTTAACGCAGATGTCGTTTCATTTGAAAGAGTGAGCGTGGAGCCACTCCCTAAATCCATTCTAAACCAGCCTTCCACCGTATTTGCGGAATCGATTTGCAGATTGGCTTTTACATCGATGCGGTTGTCTTTGAATCGAGCTTCGAGTTTGTGGTAACGGTCAAGCGAGTCGGTCGGGAGCGGTTCTTTTAATTGCTTGATGTAGTTTTCACTGAAATTAATCTCCAAAGGCGTATTTAACAGGTGGGTATTGCCCAGCAAGCCATCGGTGTGCTTTCCAAGAATATCACGCAATTTAATGACCGGTGTTATCTTGTTTTGATAATTTAATTCTCCACAGTGGATTTTAATAGGTTCGATGAAGATGTCGACGGATTGGGGCTCGTTGTTACCTGCACCTCCCATTCTTGCTATTCCTTTTTTCCCGAAAGCATTTTGCAGATTATTCAGTTTCAAATAATCTTCATCGAGGTATAGAAAGTCGGCGCCTGTATCGTAGATAACAGTGACGGGAATGGTGTCGTTCAGCCTTACTTGAAGGTATAAATGACTGTCAAAGATAAATGGTATGGTCCCGCCGGGAATACTGGCATGACTTTTTAAGGCGAATAGAGCCGGAAAAAGACCGATAAAGCAAAGTAATTTTTTCATAAGTGGAAAGGGGGTATATTGTGCAAAAGTTATGTATGTATGGTTCGAGGGGAAAACTCGAACGAACGGAGTTTTCCCCTTGAACCGTATCGTATTTTCAGAGATAAATCTATTGGCTCGGCATTCCCGTTATTTCAACTTAAAGACTACGGGCAGTGTATATTTCACATTTACTTTTTGTCCGTCTTGTTCGCCCGGTTTCCAGTCGGGGAGTGCCGAGACGATGTCCAACGCAGCTTGGTCAAGTTCCGATGTTACGCCTCTAATGACTTCGGGGCTCGATACTTTCCCGGTTTTATCGATAACGAATTGTACGATTACCCGCCCTTCGGTTTGTTCGTCGATAGCTTTTTGCGGGTATTTGAGGTTGTCTTTGATGAAAGAGAGCAACGCTTCGGTTCCGCCGGGAAATTCGGGCATGACTTCTACGGCATCGTATGTTTTACCAAGCGTGTCGGGGACTTCGATTGCGACCGGGGTTGCCGTTTCGTTTTCCGATACCGATTGTTCCGGCAGACTCGTTTTGTCCGAGGTATTGGAGCTACAAGCTCCGAGCAAACCCATTAAGATGATAATCATCGAGGATAATAATGTCTTTTTCATGTGTCTAAATTTTTTAAGTGAATATATCAGGTTAATTTGAAAACGATGGGAAGGGTGAACCGTACGCTTACGGGTTGTCCGTCTTGCTGTCCCGGTTTCCAACGGGGTAGTTTGTTAATAACATCTATGGCGGCTTGGTCGAGATTTTTGTTTATGCCTTTGAGAATTGTGGGATCGGATATTTCTCCATTGCTGTTTACGACAAATCGTATGATTACCCGTCCTTCGGTTTGTTCGTCGATAGCTTTTTGCGGGTATTCGAGATTGTCTTTGATAAAAGAGAGCAACGCTTCGGTTCCGCCGGGAAATTCGGGCATGATTTCCGCGACTTCGAGGGGAGTTTCCGATGTTTCGGAAGCGGTTGTCGAGTTATCTTTCGTTTGAACTTCCGAGGGTTTGGGGAATACTTTTTCAATTTCGGATTGAAGCGGTTGTTGGTCGGTACAGCATTGGTTGGCAGTTACGATAGCCAAGAAAAGGGGTAGCATCAGCAGATATTTGAATACAGATGTCGTTTGCGATCGCTTCCGGTTAATCATGCGAATGCGGGTTTTCAAGAAAGAGTAATTGAACGGTATTGCGGAAGGGAGTTTGTTATTCGATTGTGAAATGTCGAGTAACAGGTATTGGTATGTCTTTCTTTCTTGTTCGTCGGGAATCGCAGCCTTGTCGGCCATATATTCGAGATTCAGTCTGATTTCTTTCAGCAATAACCAGCTTAACGGATTTATCCAACATAATGCTGCCATACTTTCGCCTAATAGGACATCTATGGTATGTAATTGTCGTATGTGTGTATTTTCGTGTCGGAGTATTCTTGTGAGCGTGTTTTTATTTTGCAAAATGGAATGAGGAAGAAATATCCATCGGAAGAAGGAACAGGGTTGTATGTTTTCGTCGCAGACGATTATATGGCTCTCCCCGATGATACGGAGCTTTCCATTTGCCCGCAGTTTTATTATCGAAGCTATTCTCAAAAACATGCGTAACAAGAATAGCGAGCATATTCCTCCGTATAGATAAGCTATCAACGGGTATATGTCAAAGGCTTTCTGGGGGACTGTTTCTCCTATGCTGTAAAGTACTTCGGGAAGTGTAATTTGCAGATGAGCCGGAATAATAGGGTCGATGTCGGGAATGTCGTACCACGGGTAGGTCGTGGAGAATAATACGATACTGATGAGTATGAGCCTTCTTAACCCGAAAAATGTATTTTGCGAGAATAGAACTTTATAGCATAAATATAATAGACTTAGTGCTATGTTTATTTGTAGTAGATATAGTAAGAAGGCCATGTTTTCAGTTTTTTATGGGTTAGCTTTTACCTCGTTCGATCATTTCGATGATTTGTCGCAAATCTTCTTCCGAGAGTTTTTGTTCGTGGGCGAAGAATGTGACCATTTCTTTATAGGAATTTGAAAAATAGCTTTTTACGATTCCCGATAAGAATTTTTTCTTATACTCGGTTTGGGTTATTCGTGGAATATATAAATAGGTATTGCCTATTTTCTCGCTCGACAGAAATCCTTTTTTCTCCAAATTTTTGACAATCGAAGCGACTGTCGTGTAGGGCGGTTGCGGTTCGGGCAGCTGTTCTAGGAAATCTTTGATAATGCCTCTTTTCTTTTTCCAGATGACGAGCATTATTTCTTCTTCTTGATGTGTCAGTTTTTCCATGTGTTATTGTTACGATTGTTTCGCAAATCTACGAAAATTTCGTAGATTTGAAATAGAGTGTGTCGAATATTTGAAAGTATGTTTTATTTTTTTAACTTATTAGGCTGGTGAGAGAGCCGATCGGATTTTATTGAAGGGGTTTATAAAACTTTTCTCTCCTATTTACATCGGATCGGTGGCGGAAGGTAGTTCTCATTGTTTTACTCATCGGAACGGATTGTGTGGGTTCACCGTCCACCTGTCGGATTTATTCTCTTCTGTTGCAATCGAAAGAGGATCGATGGAATCCGGGTGCAGGTTCGCCAATGGGATTACCGGCAGGAGCGCCGCACCAGATGCTCCCGGATAGGGGCGATAAGGGCTGCGGGGTGTGTGCCGGGATTCCGGACCCGGCTGTCGTGTAGTCTTCTTGCGGGCCCTTATCGGCTTCGTGAGCGGTGGCCGGTTGCACGGATTCTTTTTCTTCGGCCCCGTGCGTTTCGTTTTGCCTTCTGAGGGCTTCCCGACGGCAGGCTTCGAATCGTTCGCGCTCTTCCCGTTCCTCGTGTGTATCGAAGATTTCTTCGTGGTCGACGAGGAACTGAGTGGACTCGATGTCGTATAGTCCGGCTTTTCGGAAGAGTTGGTTGCGTTTCTGATAGTGCCAAGCGAGAGTTCCTTCGGCCAGCATTTTCTTCTTGTCGTTTCGTGGCCGTTTTCGTTCTTGGGAATGTCTTTCGAGCTTGTCGATACAACGAATGACGGCGAGCATGGTCAGCCTGTCCCGACGGG